>MWVV01000921.1_pt1 | contig 10559 bp, 10 predicted proteins | sample 1047281 | NCBI WGS metagenome assembly MWVV01 (sample SAMN06349986, study PRJNA376086) | soil metagenome | isolation source: PT-2 sample Antarctic (ecotone) soil | place: Antarctica | collected 2015-01-13 | reverse complement strand
GTTTGGAACACCTCAACAATTTAAAGTCTTGTATGGATTAAAAGCTCAAAAGAAGATTGGCTTAGGCGGACTTTTTACAAGTTATGAACACTGCAGTTTATCTTATTTTAATATCGGGATGTTTGTTAGGGTTGATTAATTTGAACCTTCAATTTTTCATTTAATATCAGCATGGTAATTATAATGGTATAATACTGAAAAATAGTTGGTAAAATCCTTTGTAAGCTATACTGGATAAGGATTTAAAAGAAGTTTAGTGAAAGCCGTTTCACTAAACTTCTTTTTGTTTATGAAAAAGCTAAAAAAAACGATGCTGGGCCTGTGGCAGTTTAGCGGTAATTGGGTGGGGTAAACAGGCAAGCAAACAAAGATTCAAGTGCAATCAATGTGGTATCTTGTTTACCCGTAATGATACCGCTCAACGGATACATAATCGTTTTACGTGGTTTCGAAAATGGGTTTTGGAAAGACAGACTTATAAGACACTTCAAAGGGATAGTGGTTTATCAAAAGATACACTTCAAAAGACCTTTTATTATTTCCTCAACCGGGCTCCGCTAACACCTATTATTCACCATGACAATATCCATTTAAGAGTAGATGCCACGTATTTTAAAAAGTTCTGTGTGGTCTGTTATCAGGATGATTTGATGAGCTATACGCAGCTGTTTCGTTTTTCGGATCAGGAACGATATGAAGAGATAAAAGAAGACTTAACTAATCTGCAAAACCTTGGCTTACAGATAGCCAGTATTACCTGTGATGGACATAAAGCCACACTTAAAGCCATTAAGAAAACAATGCCCGATGTTGTAGTGCAGCGGTGCCTGGTACATATCCAAAGGATGTGCCTGCTGTGGCTTACAGCCAATCCAACTTATGATGCCGGTAAACATTTAAGATCATTAGTCTTAATGATACACCGGATTGAAACCGACAATGACAAACTCTATTGGATACAATCTTTATTAGCCTGGGAAATAGAATTTAAAGACTTTTTGAAAGAAAAGTCTTACAAGCCTGAAACCGGCAGATACTGGTATAAACATAAATTAATCAGGCGTTCTTTTCTCACCATAAAAAGAGCCTTACCCAATATGTTTCATTATTTAAATAACAGCAACATTCCCAAAACCACCAATGGCATAGAGTCTTATTTTGGACATCTAAAAAATCATCTTGACCTGCATAGAGGCTTAACAAAAAACAACAGAATCAATTTTATCAAATGGTATATCTTCTTCAGCAATAAATCCAAGCTATTGAGTTTTTTTCAGCCATACAGCAATCCGATAAGAATAAAACAGCAGCCATAAAATAACTGCTGTTAGTTATCGTCTTGCGTTAATCTTATTGCTGGCAGGTTGCTCTCCAGCAGAGCCTGATTCCTCTTCAGATTAACCTGGCTAATAAAAGAATTTTTTCTTAAAAAGTTACCAACTATTTTTCAGTACATTACCCTATTTTGAGAGTGGTGAAATAAAAATCTTAGTTATAAAACCAATAAAATTATTCATCTCGCAATTTCTTCTCATAAATCCCAGTTCCGACATTCACACATCTGTGGCTTCACCATAAGCAACCGCTGTAGCTTCTTTTAAACCTTCGCTCATAGTTGGGTGCGGGTGAATAGCATTTAGTACTTCATGAGCTGTGGTTTCAAGCTTTCTGGCAACAACCGCTTCGGCAATAATTTCGGTAACATTATTTCCAATCATATGGCAACCTAAAAACTCGCCATACTTAGCATCATAAATAACTTTTACAAAACCTTCAGTTGCTCCCGAGGCGCTCGCTTTCCCGCTGGCCATAAATGGAAATCTACCAACCTTAATTTCATAGCCTGCATCCTTCGCAGCTTTTTCAGTAAAGCCTACTGAAGCTATTTCCGGCGAACAATAAGTACACCCTGGAATGTTGTTATAATCTATGGCGCCGGGTTTATGGCCGGATAGATGTTCCGCTGCATTTATGCCTTCCTTGGAAGCAACGTGTGCTAATGCTTGCCCAGGAGTGCAGTCTCCAATGGCGTAAACTCCCGGCACATTTGTTTGCTGGTTAACATCAACAATAATTTTACCCTTATCAGTTTTTATACCCAATTCTTCAAGCCCTATGTTTTCAATGTTTGCAACCACACCTACAGCGCTTAATACAATATCTGCTTCCAGAGAAATTTCGCCATTTTGAGTTTTTACTTTCGCTTTTACACCGTCGCCAGTCATATCCACACTCAGTACTTCGCTGTTTACCATTATATCAATACCTTGTCTTTTAAATTGTTTTTCCAACTCCTTTGAAATATCCTCATCTTCAACCGGAACCACTCTAGGCAGAAACTCAACTATAGTAACCTTTGTGCCCATGCTGTTATAAAAATAGGCAAACTCAGATCCTATTGCGCCCGAACCCACAACCAGCATACTCTTTGGTTGCTGTGGCAAAACCATCGCTTCGCGATAACCAATGATTTTCTTGCCGTCAATTGCAAGTGAAGGTATTTGCCTTGCTCTACCTCCTGTAGCTATAACAATATTCTTTGCTTCAACAACTTGTTTTGATCCATCTGCAGCAGTTACTTCCAATTTAGTTGGAGCAATTAATTTGCCTGTGCCCATCACCACATCTATCTTATTTTTTTTCATTAAAAACTGAACCCCTTTACTCATTTTATCTGCAACCCCCCGGCTTCTTTTTATCACATTTCCAAAATTGTGCTTTGGACTATTAACTTCAATACCATAATCTGCAGCATGTTTCGCATACTCATAAACCTGTGAACTTTTCAGCAGTGCTTTGGTAGGAATGCAGCCCCAGTTAAGGCAAATACCACCCAGGCTCTCTTTTTCCACTATTGCCACTTTTTTACCTAACTGAGATGCTCTTATTGCAGCGGGATAACCGCCGGGGCCACTGCCTAAAACTATTACATCGTATGCCATATTATAGATTTGTGATTTTAGATTTATGATTTAAATAAGTCATTAGTCAATGGTTATTCGATTATTAGTCAATGGTAATTGAATAAATTACTTATTTGTTGCGAAAATAGTTTGAAATGCGGAAAGAACAAAACTGTTAAATAACTCGTTAAGGGAACTACTGGCTTTAAACTTCGTAGTTTTAAGAAAATATATTATGAAGCTGTTACGTAATTTGATTTTGTTTTTATTGTTTACTGGAAAATCATTTTCACAAGCTCAAAGTATTCCGTCATGGAAAATAACTGATGTTGAACAGCTAATGAAAAGATCTGATTCAGTATTGGTAATAAGTTTTTGGGCAACGTTTTGTAAACCATGCGTTGAAGAAATTCCTTACCTGCAAAGCATAAGCAATAAATATAAAGATAAAAGAGTGAAGCTGCTTTTAGTGAGCCTTGATCTTGCGGCTTTTTATCCCAACAGGATAGAAGCATTTGCCAAAAAAAATAATTTTAATAGCCCGATAGTTTGGCTGAATGAAACCAATGCCGATTATTTTTGCCCCAAAATTGATAAAAACTGGAGTGGCGCAATCCCGGCTACATTAATTATTAATAACAGGACAGGATACAAAAAATTTGTTGAAGAGCAAATGAAACCAGAAGTGTTTGAAATGGAATTAAAGAAATCAATTGGTAAAAAATAAGGTAAGGTCATCAACAATTCTAAAAAAATTCAATTGTTGTTCTTCTATTTCCTTTTAATAAAGCATCTATAACTTATCCAATATCTAACATCAGCATCTGTTTATTTCCTTTTAATAGAGGAAACATCGATTTTGTTTTCTTTTTTTTCATCAGCGAAAGCCTTTAATGATTTTATGCTAACATTGAATTCAAAGCCAATCAGCACGACAAGTGAATTTAAAAAAATCATTATCATTATTACAATGATTGTACCTATTGAACCATATAATATATTATACCGGTTAAAATTATTTACGAATGATGAAAATGCCATGGTTAGAATAATGCTAAGCAGGGTCGCCAGCACAGCTCCAGGTGTTAATAGCTTCCATCGCTTTGAAACCGGCGGGGCGTATTTATAAATAAAAGCGAAAGAATAAAACAAAAGGCAACAAATAACTACCCACCGGCCATTCACAATAAGTTGTTTAAAAAAATTATTTTTCATACCCAGATATTCTAGAACAACACTTTGGGTGAGTAATAATAAGATACAGGCTAAAATCAGCGTAAATAATAAACAGGTTAACTTAATTGCTGCCCATCTCTTTTGTAAACCATTTCGTTTTTCAAACCCAACATAGTCTTTAGCAAACGATCTCATCACTCCCATAATTGCATTGGAAGCAAAGAATAATGACAATAAAAAACCGGAAGAGATCAGACCAACCTTAGTACCGTCTATAAAAGAATTTATAAAATTTATCAAAGTATGATCATGCACTTTAGCCGGAGTTACATCATCTATTAACTGGTGCAGTTGAATCTTTAAATTTTTTTTTGAAACAAAGGGTAAATTAGGAATAAGTGTAAACAGAAAAAGGCAGGTAGGAGGTATTGACATTAAAAAATTAAATGCAATAGCCGATGTCCTTTCTGTTAAATTTGAAATTTTCAACTGGCGAAAAAAATACTGCAGGACTTCAAATAACGGTACGCCTTCAAAGCCGGGTAGTATCATTTTTTTACTTTTTTTTACAAAAAAGTATATTGGTGGAGTAGTTAATATTATGCGTTCCAGCTTAGTCAAAATCCAAATTAATTAAAAATTTGATGTGTAGGATGATCATAAGTTTAAATTTAAAGCATTAATCCGCTTAGTCTTGCTGCTTGTGCTGCTTTACCTTAATCAGGCTATCCAATGCTTTCTGATACGCTTTGGCATAAATAAGATGTTGGGCATACCCGGATGCGAAATTAGAATATCCTGAGAAATCAGATTTGGCAACGAAAAATAAGTAATCAGTTTCAGGTGCTGCCAATACAGCATCAATTGTTTTAATGGATGGCGTACAAATCGGTCCCGGTGGCAACCCTGAATTTAAGTATGTGTTGTATGGAGATAAGAAATTTAAATGCTTATGATAAATTCTTTTTAAACTAAAATCTCCAAGGGCAAATTTAACTGTTGGGTCTGCTGCTAACCGCATCCCTGCTCGCATCCTGTTTATATAAACACTTGCAATTTTACCTTTATCCTCAAGCCGGTTTGTTTCCTCTTCTACAATGGATGCTAAAATGTAAGCTTGTTTTACAGATAATCCCAGTGCAGTCGCAGATGCTTTCCTGTTTGCATTCCAAAATTTTTGTTGTTCTGAAAAAAGCTTTTTAAATATCCTTGATGGAGTAGTGTTCCATGTAAAAGTGTACGTGTTCGGGATCACTGCAGTAAGCACCGTATTGGTGTCTAAATCATATTTACTTAAAGAATCAGTATTGCGTAAGAATTGGATTACCATATCGGAGCTTTGCTCAAAGTTAACCCCGATTTTTTGTGCCAGGTCCGCTTTTGTTCGCAATTTCGTGATTACTAAATTTACGGGAAATTGATTTCCTGCTCTCAACATTCTAATTAGACTTACCAGGCTCATACCTTCGGCAATTTTATATTTGCCAGCCCTAACTGATCTATCATAATGTAAATACTTAGCCACTTTGTCAAACAATTTATCCCGTTTAACAATTTCTTTTTTCATAAGATTATCTTTTACATTTCGATAAACAGCGCCTGTTTTTATATAAAAATATTTGCCTTCCGGAACGCTAACCGTTGGTCCAAACAATTGCCAGGCTAAATAGCCGGCAACAAAAAAACCAATTCCAGCTATAACCAAAACCAGCTTAATTCTTTTCTTCATTATAAAATAAAATTATATTATCTGCCAGTAAATCAGTAAAACAAAACACCCCGCCTTTAGCAGGACGGGGCAATATAATTATATAAAAGAAATTACTTTTGTGGAGATAAAGGCTGAGTAGCTGGTGGTTGCTGCGGCTGAGGATTAGTTTGCAATGGAACCGTATTCTGTTTTGGAGCAGTAGACCCTGCAGGTGCCTCATTTAAAAGATTATCCCCTTCTGAATTACGCCCCGTTTTTGGAATAAACAATGCTGAAGTGAGGCACAGTACCGCTACAATACCGGCAAAAAGCCAGGTTCCTTTTTCCAATACGTCGGTTGTTTTTTTTACGCCCATTAATTGATTTCCTACCCCACCAAATGATGCAGATAAACCGCCACCTTTCGGGTTTTGAATTAATATAATAAGCCCTAAAATTATCGAGGCAATTAAAATAAGAATTCCAAAAATGATCAGCATATTATTGTGGTTTTAAACTTTGTATTTTGGCTGCAAAGTAAGCGCTTTTGGCAGGATTATTCAAACTTAGTTTTCTATACATTTCTATTGCTTTGTCTGTTTTATCCTGCCTGATCAAAACTTCAGCCATAGCTTCTGTTATAATTTCTGCATTTTTGTTAGATGTTTCTGCTATGTTCTGGATTTTTCTATCTGTAAGTTCATCACCAAGTGATATATTTTGAGGATGAATTTTTTTCATGCTTTTAAGCCATTCAGTAAAGCTTTTCAACTGCGAGCCAAGTTTGTCGCCGGATATTGGATCTTCTGTTATTTTTATTCCCTGGGATGCAAAATAATCAACAGTATGCAACGGCTCGAAAGGAATAGTTTCTACTTCCATCTCTTGTTTGTCGCTCAGCTTAAATTTTGGATCGGTAAAGCTTTCAAATGCAGTTGCTTCATTGATCTCTATATAATTATGCAACTCACTTTTAATTTTGTTTTGAGTATGTAATTGATGATTCAGCCATTTATGATTGAAAAAAAACAATGCTGTTTTACAAGCTTGTTTCTCAAAAACATTTGATTTAGAATTAGAAAGATTTGCAAGTAACCTAAAATGACCAAGGTGATAATAAGGATTTTTTTCAACTATTTCTGATAGCTGTTGCTCCGTAAAACTTTCCTTATTTACAATGCTGTGCATAAAATAAACAGGGTTGATTACCAATTAGAGAATATTTTATTAAATATTTCATCTACCAGGTTTTTAACTATCTCAGTTCCTAATTGTGATTGCGCCTGGTCAAAAGTCAGCTTTGCATCAAAATCATAATTGCGGGTTATTTCTACTTCAACATCTTTTGTTTGATCTACAGTATTTTTAAATATCAATAGAAAAGAAACATTGAGCCTGTTAGTACTTGCATTTTGATTAGAGATACCTGTTGTAGTTACACTGTAATCTGTAAGGTAACCATCAATATCGTAATGCGCGTCATCGCTATTAGTTTGCCGCAGACGGGTTTGCCCTATTATTTTTTGCTTTAATTTTTCAGTAACCTGGGGTGTTATGGTCGGATTTACATACCGGGCTTTATTTTCTAAATAATTAACTCTGAAAGTTTTTATTTCTGGTGGAATTGGCGAAGCATCTCTTGTAGAATACTTACAAGTAGCATAGTTGAAGGTTAACAATATGAAACAGCTAAGGATGGCAGATTTTAAATTACAGATTGCAGATATGTTGAGCCAGTTTCCAATTGCCGGTTTATTGAATTGATTTTTATCTTTTAGATCAATCATTTTCAAATTATCACATAAACTCATTATTCATTAATATCATATTCTTTCAGCTTACGGTATAAAGTTCTTTCACTTATGCCTAAGTCAGATGAAGCATCTTTACGTTTACCTCTATGTTTTTTTAAAGCTTTTATTATCAGTTCTTTTTCTTTATCCATAATACTTAACGATTCTTCAACTTCTTCATGTTGGTGAATAGGACTGTTATTATTTAATATGACAGGCTGCGGAGACTTACCAGGCGATGAATGCGCATCGTTTTGATACTCCCCTATTAAATTTTCCTGCGGATATCCGTTGTTATTTACAATGGAAGGATTTTGAATAATATCAAAAAACATTTTCTTTAATTCCGTAACATCTTTTTTCATATCAAAAAAGAGCTTGTAAAGAATTTCCCTCTCATTACTGAATTCTTTTTGATTAACGTTTCCATTATGTGCAGATGCAAGAACAGGCAATCTTGAAAAATTATTTTCGGGCAGAAACTGTCTTAATACCGGGCCTGTAATATTTTTATCTTGTGAAAGAACTGATATTTGTTCTGCAATGTTCTTCAATTCTCTCACATTACCCGGCCAGGGATAATTAATTAACACAGATTTTGCTTCATCATCTAATTGAACCGGCGGAGATTTATAACGCTCGGCAAAATCTACTGCAAACTTTCTGAATAATAAAAAAATATCCTCCTTTCTATCCCTCAATGACGGAACCCGTATAGGCACTGTGTTTAAGCGATAATAAAGGTCTTCACGAAACTTTCCATTATGTGTTGATTCCAACAGATCTTTATTGGTTGCAGCTATCACTCTAACGTCTGTCTTTTGCACCTTGGACGAACCAACACGAATATATTCACCAGCTTCTAAAACACGTAACAGCCGGGCCTGGGTTCCTAAAGGCATCTCGCCAATCTCATCTAAAAAGATAGTGCCGCCATTTACTGTTTCAAAATAACCTTTACGGCTATCAACTGCTCCTGTAAACGATCCTTTTTCATGGCCAAATAACTCTGAATCAATTGTTCCTTCAGGGATTGCACCACAGTTTACTGCAATAAACGGATTGTGTTTTCTTGCTGACAGCGCATGAATGATCTGTGAAAAGACCTCTTTTCCCACACCGCTTTCTCCGTTTATTAATACGCTAAGATCTGTGTTGGCAACCTGTATTGCCACATTTAATGCGTAATTAAGAGCAGGTGAACTACCAATTATTCCAAAACGGTTCTTTATTGCTTGCTGATCCATAAAACCCTAACCCCTAATGGGGATTTTCATTTTATTAGTTTACCAATTAATGTTCCTGCAGTACATGAAGTAATTAATACATCTGCATACTCGCCTTTTTCCAATTCGTTATTTGTTTTAGCGAAAACCACTACTTTATTATTATCACTTCTTCCCGACCAATGCAAATCGCTCTTTTTTGAATTTCCTTCTATTAAAACTTTTAATATTTTTCCAACTTCTTTTTGCATGCTTATTAGTGATTGAGTGCGATGCAACTGCACTACTTCCTGCAACCTCTTTTTCTTGATTACTTCCGGTACATCATCCTCATATCTTCTTGCCGCCAAAGTGCCGGGCCGTTCGGAATAAAAAAACATATAAGCCAGATCATATTGACAACATTCCATAAGACTTAAAGTGTCCTTATGATCTTCATCAGTTTCTGAACAAAAACCACTTATAACATCGGTAGATAAACCACAGCCCGGAAGTATGTTTCTTATGCTGTTAACTTTATTGAGGTACCACTCCCTTGTATAAGTTCTGTTCATCATTTGCAAAATCCTGGTGCTGCCGCTTTGAACAGGGAGATGAATATATTTGCAGATATTATCATATTTGGCCATTGTAAACAAAACATCATCAGTAATATCTTTTGGATGAGAAGTGGAAAAACGAACACGTAATAATGGCGATATCTGAGCTACCATTTCTAAAAGTTTAGCAAAAGTAACTGGTTCGCCCTCTCCATTTGTGGAGAGGGAGCGGGTGAGGTAACTGTCAACATTTTGTCCAAGTAATGTAACCTCACGGTAACCATTTTCAAAAAGATCTTTACATTCTCTTATAATAGAATTAGTATTCCGGCTTCTCTCTCTACCACGTGTGAAGGGCACTACACAAAAAGAACACATATTATTACAACCCCGCATAATACTCACAAAAGCTGTAACTCCGTTGCTGTTTAAACGTATCGGAGAAATATCGCCATAAGTTTCATCGCGGCTTAATAAAACATTTACGCCTTTTTGGCCAGCTTCTGCATCGTCAATTAAACCAGGTAATGATCTGTAGGCATCAGGCCCTACTACCAGGTCTACTAATTTTTCTTCCTCAATAAATTTCGATTTTAATCTTTCAGCCATACAACCAAGTACGCCTATGAGCATGCCTGGATTACTCTTCTTTAATTTTCTAAATTCCGTTAATCGCTTACGAACTGTAAGCTCTGCCTTTTCGCGGATAGAACAGGTATTTAATAAAACCAGGTCTGCCTGTTCTACAACTTGTGTTGCTCCAAAGCCATTATCCATTAAAATAGAAGCCACTACCTCGCTATCCGCAAAGTTCATCTGGCAACCATAACTCTCTATATAAAATTTTTTTTGAAAGGAATTGTTTTCAGAACCAAAGAGTACAAATGCTTCTCCCTGCCTGCTTTCATCGTGTGTTTTATCAGTTACTGTACCAAACATGGATAATCTTTATTGACTATCAAAGATAATAAATAAGATTTGGTGACAGGGTGGCAGAATATTTTGAAAATTGATAAGAAATTATTCTTAAATAAAAAGTAGATAATTAGCTTAACTATTTTAGGAAGGCAAAAGAAATCTTTTCGCAAGCCAGCTTGTTGTAACTGGAATTAACCAATTAGTCATCAATTCTGCTTTGGTCTGAAGCGTATTATTAAAGTATAAAGTATCCGGAGAAATGAGATCATTTTTAATTGCATCACTTAATTGATTTAAAGGAATAGTTTGTATCC
>MWVV01000920.1_pt1 | contig 10570 bp, 6 predicted proteins | sample 1047281 | NCBI WGS metagenome assembly MWVV01 (sample SAMN06349986, study PRJNA376086) | soil metagenome | isolation source: PT-2 sample Antarctic (ecotone) soil | place: Antarctica | collected 2015-01-13 | reverse complement strand
AGCGCGGCGAGTATTTTTTGATTTGCGAAGGCGCGGAACGCTTGCTCTTTACCGAAAACGAAACGAATTTCGAGAAACTTTATGGTGGAAAAAACGAATCCGCTTTCGCCAAAGACGGCATCAACGGTTTTGTCGTAGATGGTAAAACCGATGCCGTCAATCCGGCGCAAATTGGAACGAAAGCCGCCGCGCATTACGTTTTTAGTATTGCGCCGCAAGTAAGCGAGACGATTTATTTAAGATTAAGCGGTCAGAAGTCGGAGATCAGAAGTCAGAGCTTTCAGAATCACGGAGAATTTATAGCTCAATGCGAATCGGTTTTCCAGCAAAGAATTGCTGAAGCCAATGAGTTTTACAAAGAGATTATTCCGGAAAACTTATCCGACGACGCGAAAAACGTAATGCGGCAATCGATTGCCGGAATGCTCTGGTCAAAGCAGTTTTATCATTACGTTGTCAAAACGTGGCTCGAAGGCGACGGGAAATTTGCGCCGCCGCCGAAACAAAGGTTCAAAGGCAGAAACTCCGAGTGGAAACATCTTTATAACGACGATATTATTTCGATGCCGGACAAATGGGAATATCCCTGGTATGCGGCGTGGGATTTGGCTTTTCACTGCGTTTCGTTAGCGATTGTCGATTCGGATTTTGCCAAAGAGCAATTAATTTTGATGCTGCGCGAATGGTATATGCACCCGAACGGGCAAATTCCCGCTTACGAGTGGGCGTTCGGCGACGTTAATCCACCGGTTCAGGCTTGGGCTGCGTTGCGCGTTTATCAAATTGAAGCCAAACGGCGCGGCATTGCCGACAGAGATTTTTTGGAAAAAGTTTTTCATAAACTGCTGCTTAATTTTACGTGGTGGGTCAATCGCAAAGACGAAGAAGGCAACAATGTTTTTGAAGGCGGATTTTTAGGTTTAGATAATATCGGCGTTTTCGATAGAAATACAAAGTTACCGGACGGCGGATTTCTTGAACAATCCGACGGCACGAGTTGGATGGCGATGTATTGCCTGAATATGCTGGCGATTGCGATGGAACTTGCCAAAGAAGACAAGGTTTATGAAGATGTCGCCAGCAAGTTTTTCGAGCATTTCGTTTATATTTCCGACGCGATGAACAATGTCGGCAACGAAAACACAGAGCTTTGGAACGAGCGCGACGGTTTTTATTACGACGTTCTGCACACGGATGACGAGCGCAATATCCCGATAAAAGTCCGCTCGATGGTCGGGCTGATTCCACTTTTCGCCGTCGAGATTCTGGAAGAAGAATGGCTCGAAAATTTGCCGGAATTTAAAAAACGCACCGATTGGTTTGTAAAAAACCGTCCCGATTTGATTGAAGATATTGCCTGTATGCAAGCGGGCGGCAGAGAAAACCGCAGGCTTTTATCAATCGTCAGCCCGGAGCGTCTGCGCCGGATTTTGCGCGTGATGTTATCGGAAGCCGAATTTTTGTCTGATTACGGCATCCGCGCTCTCTCTCGTTTTCACCGCGAAAATCCTTATACTTTAGAGATTGATGGAGTGAAAAACGTCGTCCGCTATGAGTCGGGCGAATCGCGTTCGGGAATGTTCGGCGGAAACTCAAACTGGCGCGGTCCCGTCTGGTTTCCCGTCAATTATCTTTTGATCGAAGCGTTACAGAAATTCGATTTTTATTTTGGCAAAGATTTTAAAGTCGAGTTTCCGACGGGTTCTGAACGAATGCTGACGCTCTGGGAAGTTTCGCAGGAATTATCAAAACGCCTGTCGAATATTTTTTTGAAAAACGCGGACGGCAGCCGCGCCGTCTATGGCAGCAGCGAGAAATTTCAAACCGATGAAAACTGGCGCGATTACGTTTTGTTTTTTGAGTATTTTCACGGTGATAAAGGCTGCGGTTTGGGCGCAAGTCATCAAACCGGCTGGACGGGTTTGATTGGAAAACTTCTGCAGCAAATCGGAGAATATAAAACGGAAGAAAGCGGCAAACATATTGAAATATCCGACGTAAAATTGGATGATGGACAACGCGAGGCGATAGAGATTTAAGAAAATTATGGCTGTTTCCGAAACCCAACTTGAAACCTTAAAGCAAAAAATCGTTTCCGCTTTTGGAGATGTTTTGTATCCTAAAGGCGATATAGTTAGCCACGAGTGCGACGAATGCTGCGAAGTAGGAAGAATTTTTGCAAACTTAGATTGGAAAACAATCGAGCCGCAATTTTTAGAAAATAATTACGACAAATTGCCAGTATTCTCGCCCGAAAGGAAAGGTTGAAAAAATTTATCGAACCTATTTTGAAAAAATAAATTTATGAAAGCAATTGCAGTTACACCGAAACAGGCAAACTCGGTTCGGCTTGAAGAAATGGACAAACCAAAAACTTCGGATGTTGCGGGCGGGCGCGGCGTTCTTGTCGAAGTTTTGCGCGTCGGCGCTTGCGGAACGGATAGAGAAATCAACAACGGCGAATACGGCGTTGCTCCCGAAGGTTATGATTTTCTTGTTTTGGGACACGAAAATTTCGGGCGCGTCGCGGAAGTCGGCGAGAATGTTACAGAGTTTGCTGTCGGCGATTTTGTTGTGGCGACCGTGCGGCGTCCCGGAAGTAGTTTTTACGACGACATCGGCGAGCAGGATTTTACGACCGACGACGAATATTTCGAGCGCGGCATCTCGCGTTTGCACGGTTATATGTCGGAATTTTATGCCGAAAGCGCGGATTTTCTTATAAAAATTCCGCCTGCAATCAAAGAAATCGCCGTACTTTTAGAGCCGCTTTCGATTATCGAAAAAGGTTTAAAACAAGCGTCGGACATTCAGGAACGCTTGAAAATCTGGCGACCGAAAACCGCCGCCGTTTTAGGCACGGGAAGCGTCGGACTGCTTACGGCAATGGCTTTGCGCCTGCGTGGTTACGCGGTTCACGGTTTTGGAAAAGACAAGCGCGACGGCTACTTTAACGCCGATTTACTCGAAGAAATCGGTGTTACATACGATTCGACAATGGATACGACCGTTGCTGCTTCGACCGGAAAATACGGTGAATATGATTTGATTTTCGAATGCACCGGATATTCGCCGATTGTTTTCGACGCGATGCAGTCGCTGAATCAAAACGGCGTATTAATTCTTGCCTCGGTTACCGGAGGCGACCGGAAAACCGACCAGGTTCCGTCGGATAAAATCAATCAACAGTTTGTTTTAGGTAACCGCGCAATGTTCGGCACGGTCAATGCCAGCCGCGAGCATTTCGAGTTTGGCGTCAAGGATTTGGCGCTGTGCGAAGCGATGTATGCGGGCTGGCTCTCGAAAATGATGACGCACAAAATAGAAGGCTTGGAAAACTACGCGCAGGCATTCGACGTTTTGAACAACGCCGGAAAATACAAAGCGATAAAAGCGTATTTTGAAGTCAAAAAAATATAACTCATTTATCATTGAACATTTACCATTTATCAATCGGTTAAATGTTTAATGATAAATGATGAATGATAATATGCATGAATTTCCAGATTTCGACACCGATGTCGCCACTGAAAGCGAAACGCGCCTTGAAAAACCGCCGCTTTTCAAAGTCATTCTACACAACGACGATTTTACGACGATGGAATTCGTCGTCTTCATTCTACAAACGGTCTTTATGCGCTCGGACGCCGAAGCCTTTACCGTTATGCTCAAAGTTCACAACGAAGGCGCCGGAGTTGCCGGAATTTACACATACGAAGTCGCGCAGATGAAAGCCGAAAAAGCGATGAATTTATCAAAGGCAAACGAATATCCGCTGCTTTGCACAGTTGAGGAAGAATAGTTAAAACGATTTTCTCCGAGTCGTCATCAAAGCTGTTTTGAAATTATGTTAACCAGAGAATTAGAAGAAACATTAAGCTACGCGGTTGACGAAGCCGTTAAATATAAACACGAATACGTTACGTTGGAGCATCTGCTTTTCGCGCTGCTTGAAGACGCGGCGGCGCGCGATATTTTGTATAACTGCGGCGCGCAATTAGAGGAAATCGGCAAGCAGTTGGAAGATTATTTTGCGGACGTTTTGGAGAAAATGCCCGCGAAAGTTAAACAGATGCCCGAGTTGACTTCGACGTTTCAGAACACGATTCAATACGCGATTTTGCAGGCGGAAGGCAGCGGGCAGAAAGCGGTTGACGGCGGTAATATTTTGGCGGCGATTTACCAAGCCGAGCAAAGTTATGCCGTTTATGTTTTACAGCAGCAGGGTGTTTCGCGGCTCGACATTTTAAATTATATTGCGCACGGTATTTCTAAAATTGACGGCGACGATTCGATTTTGGAAGGCTTTGGCGACGCGGACGAATTTGGCGGACAAGCGCAGGCGAAGAAAAAACCGCTCGAAAGTTTTACCGTTGAACTGGTTGCAAAGGCGGCGAAAGGCGAGATTGACCCGATAATCGGACGCCTAGCGGAAATCGAACGTACCGTTCAGGTTTTGTGTCGTCGCAAGAAAAATAATCCGCTTTATGTCGGCGAACCCGGAGTCGGAAAGACTGCACTGGCGGAAGGTCTCGCGCTGAAAATCTCGGAAGGCGACGTGCCGGAAGTTTTGCAGGGCGCGAAAGTCTTCGCGCTCGATATGGGCGCGGTTTTGGCGGGAACGCGCTATCGCGGCGATTTTGAACAGCGTTTTAAAGCAATCATCAACGATTTGGGCAAAGAAGAAAACGCGATTCTTTTTATTGATGAGATTCACACAATCGTCGGCGCGGGCGCGGTTTCAGGCGGCGCGATGGACGCTTCAAACATTTTAAAACCGGCACTCGCGTCAGGGACTCTGCGCTGTATCGGTTCGACGACTTTTGCCGAATACAAAGCCGCGTTTGAACGCGACAGAGCCTTGGCGCGACGTTTTCAAAAAATCGAAATCAATGAGCCGAGCGTCGAAGAAACTTACGAAATCTTAAAAGGTTTGAAACGATTTTACGAAGACCATCACAAGGTTAGATATTCGGACGATTCATTAAAAGTCGCGGCAGAACTTGCCGGAAAATATATCAACGATAGATTTTTGCCTGACAAAGCGATTGACGTGATTGATGAAGTCGGCGCGTCAACCAAACTGATGCCTGAAGACAAACGCCCGAATCAAATTTCCGTGCAAATGGTCGAAAACACGATTGCGCGGATGGCGAAGATTCCGCCGAAAACCGTTGTCGCCGATGAAAAAGACCGTCTGAAAACTTTGCGCGAAGATTTGAAAGGTGTAATTTTCGGGCAGGACGACGCGGTAAATAAAATCGTGGACGCGATTCAAATTTCCCGCGCCGGTCTCGGACACCAAACAAAACCTGTCGGCTCGTTTCTGTTTTCGGGTCCAACCGGAGTCGGCAAAACCGAACTCTCAAAACAACTCGCCGAACAACTCGGCGTGGAATTTATGCGCTACGATATGAGCGAATACGCCGAGCCGCACACGGTTTCGCGCCTTATCGGTGCGCCGCCCGGCTACGTCGGTTTTGACCAGGGCGGATTGCTGACCGAAGCGATAATGCGAACGCCGCACGCCGTTCTGGTTTTAGACGAAATCGAAAAAGCGCATCCGAATCTTTTCAATCTGCTTCTGCAAGTGATGGATTCGGCGACTTTGACCGATAACAACGGCAAAAAAGCCGATTTTCGCAACGTCATTTTGATTATGACGACCAACGCGGGCGCGCGAGAATTGTCTTCGGGCGGAATGGGTTTCAAAAATCAGGCAAGCACGAAAGGACAGGGAAAAGGCGCAATCGAACGCACGTTTACGCCCGAATTCCTAAATCGTCTCGATGCCTGGGTTGCCTTCAAACCGCTCGATTTGGAAGTTATCAAACTCATCGTCGATAAATTCATCAACGAGTTAAACGGACAATTAGCCGAAAAGCGCGTTCTTATCAAACTGACCGAAGAAGCGCGAGAATGGCTGGCGAAAAACGGCTTCGACGGCAAATACGGAGCGCGTCCGATGGCGCGTCTGATTCACGAAAAAATCAAACAGCCGCTTGCCAATGAAATTCTTTTCGGCAAACTGACCGATGGCGGAAGCGTTTTAGTTGAAGAGAAAGACGATGAGCTAGTTTTGGATTTTTAGGATTATTATTTGGCAGAATTAGGTTTCTTTAATTCTGCCAATTTTTTCAAGGGTTGAAAATTACTTGGAGCGAATCAGTGGCTATAATCTTCTATTCGCTCCATTTCTTCCGTTTCATTTATTATCGAATTAATAATTTTTAACGGTTTATACAATTATTCCGTGTATTCATCCGAGCCTTGAACCCAAATAAACGATTGAATGTCTATCATATCGCGCGGCTGTAAATCGCTGAGGTCGCGCCGGATTGTTTCGGCAAATTCGAGCATACCGGCGTAAGTTTCCCACGATGGGCGCGATTCGTATTGCAAATCGAAACCGTATTTACGGGCGGCGATGCGCGTAACGTTCGGTTTTAGAAAAATATGCGTTTCTGGCTGGGCGATAAAGCCGAAAACGGTTGCGAGCGGATGCGTCAAAACGCGCGTTTGCTTTCTTGGCAAAGCAGCGATTACTTCGCACCAACGCTCGAATTTTGTTTCAACCTTGCCGCGCCCGTGCAGAAATTCGTAAAGACCTTCGGCAAACATCTTCGCGCCTTCCGGCATTTTTACGGCATCGCGCAGTGCCATTTTTTCAAATGAAAAAAGCAAATTTGTTCTTGATTCTATACGAACTGCAAAGGCGCAAATCTCGGCAAATTTTCCTTCGCGCAAAAGCGAGCGATAAGCTGAGCGATTAAGAATTTCTTCCCAATCTTCGTGCGCTTTCCACTTGTAGCCGCGTTCCCAATTTATATATTTCTCGTCATAAAAACTTTTCGGAAAAAATCTGAGAAACTTGCGGCGACACTCTACTGCGCCTTCGGATGATATTTTCTGCTGTTCGTTTTTTTTCGGCATACAATTTTTATTTTCTTACAGCAATATATTAGTCAATAAGCAGACATTCAATTAAACTTAGTTTGCTAACTTTGCTTAAAAAATACTATGAAAACTGACGTTATCATAACCGGCGCAGGTCCGACGGGACTTTCTTTAGCGTGTCAGCTAATTAGATACGGCATTGATTTTGTGATTATTGATAAAAAGGAAACGACTACGCCGCATTCAAAAGCAATTGGCGTGCAGGCACGCTCCCTGGAGATTTACGAGCAAATCGGTTTGGCGGACAAATTAATAGAACAAGGCGCGATTGCGGAAAAGGCGCGAATGATTGTCGGCGGCGAAGTGCGCGGCGAAATCGAGTTTGCCGAATTCGGTAAAGGTTTGAGTCCATATCCGTTTGTGCTTCTGGTCGAACAGGGCATACACGAAAAGATTTTGTATGACTTTATTAAAGCAAACGATAAAGATGTTTTGTGGAACACGGTGCTTGAAAGTTTCACGCAAGATGAAAAGAGCGTAAAAGCAACGGTCAAAACCGCAAACGGCGAAACTGAAACAATCGAAGCGAACTTTCTTGTCGGCTGCGACGGCGCAAAAAGTTCGGTTCGTCAAGCGCTCGGATTGACGTTTGAAGGAAGCACATTTGAGCGGATGTTTTATGTTGCCGACGTTGAGATTGACTGGAAATTTAGCCACGACGCACTTCACGTTTTTTTATTGAAAAATAATCTTCTCGTATTTTTCCCGATGGTCGGCGAAAAACGTCATCGCATCGTCGGCACTTTCCCCGAAGAATTTGCAAGGGACGAAGGCGAAGTTTTGTATGAAGAAATCGAAGAGCGTATCAAACAGGACGCCGACCTCGACTTCGAGATAAAAGGTGTCAATTGGTTTTCAACTTATAAAGTTCACACGCGCCGCGTCAACGAATTTTCCGTCGGCAGATGCTTTCTCGCGGGCGACGCCGCGCATATTCACACGCCCGCCGGAGCGCAGGGAATGAACACGGGAATTCAGGACGGTTACAATCTGGCTTGGAAAATTTGGCTGGTTTTGCGCCGCGCGGCAAGCGAAAAAATTCTGGAAACTTACAACGAAGAACGGCTCGAAAACGCTGAAAACCTGTTGAAAACGACCGACCGTCTTTTCAATCTCGTTGCAAGCCCTGACGTATTTCTCTCTTATTTCCGAACGCACGTTTTTCCGTATATCGCAGGCGCTGCTTTTAGCATTGACGCGGTTAAAAAATTCGTTTTTCCGCGTATTTCGCAAATCGGAATTAACTATCGCCGCAGTTCTTTGAGCGAAAACACCGACGGCGATTTTAAGGTCAAAGCAGGCGACCGAATGCCGTATTTTTCGGTTGCAGGCGAGGGTATTTACGATAGATTACGCGAACCGAAATTTCATCTCTTAACTTTTTTTGACGGAAACAATAATCCGCCCGATATATCTGAAAATGAGTTTACCGAACTGATGGATTTTCACAACTTGCCTTTGTATCCGAACGTCGCGGAAATCTTCGGAGCAAAAAAATCTTTTGTCGTTTTGCTTCGTCCCGATAATTATGTCGCATTTATTTCAGGACAGATTTCCGCCGCGAGATTGGAAAAATATTTAACGGAAAACCTGCAATAGTAAAAGTTTATTCTTTACTTTCTTTTGCTGCCTTAAATTTCTTTGCAAGACAAGAGCAACTTAAACAATTCAGACTTTTGCCGCAAAAATATCGCGCCGAGAGCGTAACTTTCGACGCGATTCTTTATTGATTTTTGGTTCCGGATTTTTATTCAACCGTTACGGATTTCGCCAAATTTCGCGGCTGGTCAACATCGCAGCCGCGGCGGACGGCGATGTGGTAAGCGAGAAGCTGCAACGGGACGACTGATAGAACAGGCGCGAGCAAATCACTCGTTTGCGGAACTTCGATGACGTAGTTCGAGACGAGCGAAGACATTTCGTCGCCTTCGGTTAAGATTGACAAAATTATGCCGTCGCGCGCTTTTACTTCGACGATGTTTGAGTGGGTTTTTTCGTATCTCAATTGACTGGCGGCGTTTCCTTCCTCGCGCGTGTTGACGACGACGACCGGCAATTTTTCGTCAATCAGCGCGTTCGGTCCGTGTTTCATTTCGCCCGCCGGATAGCCTTCGGCGTGTATGTAGGAAATTTCTTTGAGTTTTAATGCGCCTTCCAAAGCGACCGGAAAGTTGATACCGCGTCCCAAATAAAGAAAATCAGTTTTGCGGAAAAAGTCTTTCGAGAGTTCTTCGATTGAATCGGCATCGCTCAAAAGATGTTCGATTTTTAACGGAAGTTCGGCAAGCTGCTGGGCGTGATATTTCGCCTGCTCTTCGTCGATTTTGCCGCGCAATTGACCTAAATAAGATGCGAAAAGATAAAGTGCAATCATTTGCGACGTATATGCTTTGGTAGAAGCGACGCCGATTTCCGGTCCGGCGTGCGTGAGAATCGTGCCGTCGGCTTCGCGGTGTATCATCGAACCTTGCACGTTGCAGACGGCGAGAACTTTGCAGCCATACTTTTTCGCTTCGCGCATCGCGGCAATCGTGTCGGCTGTCTCGCCGGATTGCGAGATGACAATAAGCAGAGTATTTTCGTCCAAAACCGGATTTCTGTAACGAAATTCAGATGCGTAATCGACTTCGACAGGGACGCGCGCCATCTGTTCAATCATATATTTTCCGGCGATTCCGGCGTGCCACGAAGTTCCGCAAGCGGCGATGATGATTGAGTTTATAGTTTTGAATTCGTCTTCGGAAATATTCATCGCTTCGAGATAAATTTTTCCTGTGTCGAGAGAAACACGACCGCGCGCGGTGTCGCGGACGGCGCGCGGCTGCTCGTAGATTTCCTTGAGCATGAAATGTTTAAAGCCGCCTTTTTCCGCCGCAATCGGGTCCCAGGTGATGCGTTGCTGTTTTGGCTCGACCGCGTTTCCGTCAAAATCTGTTACGCGAACGCTGTCTTTTGTCAGAACCGCGATTTCCCGTTCACCCAAGTAGAAAACGTCGCGCGTGTGTTGCAGAATCGGCGGAATGTCGCTTGCGACGAAAAACTCGCCGTCGCCTAAACCGATAACGACCGGCGCGCCTTCGCGGACGGCGATAATCGTGTCGGGTTCGTCGGCTGAAATTATTGAAAGTGCGAAAATTCCGTGTAGTTGTTTTACGGTCGCGCGCACGGATTCTTCAAAATTCAAGCCGCTTTTCAATTCTTCTTCGACCAGATGCGCGACGATTTCCGTGTCGGTTTCAGTCTTGAATTCATGTCCCTGCGCTTTTAATTTTTCTTTTAACTGCAAATAATTTTCGATAATCCCGTTATGCACGACGACGATGCGCCCCGTGCAGTCGCGGTGCGGATGCGCGTTCTCTTCGGTCGGTCGCCCGTGCGTCGCCCATCGCGTATGCCCGATGCCGTAATTTCCGTCCAGAGGGTGAAGGCGGATACATTCTTCAAGGTTGCGAAGTTTGCCTTCGGCGCGGCGCAGTTCCAAATGGCTAGCGTCGTCAACCACGGCAATACCCGCCGAATCGTAACCGCGATATTCCAGTTTTCGTAACCCGTCAATAATGAGCGGCACAACTTGTTTATTTCCGACGTATCCGACAATTCCACACATAATTTT
>MWVV01000919.1_pt1 | contig 10574 bp, 9 predicted proteins | sample 1047281 | NCBI WGS metagenome assembly MWVV01 (sample SAMN06349986, study PRJNA376086) | soil metagenome | isolation source: PT-2 sample Antarctic (ecotone) soil | place: Antarctica | collected 2015-01-13 | reverse complement strand
CGCAGCAATTAATGCGGCGCGTTTGGGAATATCATTAATCAAAATATACTCTTCAAGCGTATGCGCTCCGTTTCCCGCAACTCCCAAACCATCTAAAACAGGAACACCCAGCGCGCCGACAAAATTTCCGTCCGACGCGCCGCCAACCTTAGTTTCGCCAATTTCATAGTCAAAACTCGCGGCAATGTGTTTTGCCCTTTCGTACAGTTTTACGACATTTTCAGTGCGTTCAAGCGGCGGACGATTTATCGCTCCCGAAACTTCGAGCAAAACTTTTTTGTCAAAAGATTTCAAACTTTTAATTTCGTTTTCAATGCGTTTCGCTTCATTCATCGAAGTAAACCGCACGTCAATCGAGCATTCGGCATTTTCGGAAATCACGTTTGAAGCCGTTCCGCCCTTTACCAAACAAATGTTAACGGTTGTTCCGATTTCAAGAGCGTTGAATGAATGAAGTTTTTCAATTTGTCGTGAAATTTCCAAAATTGCGCTCGCGCCCTTTTCCGGCTCCAGCCCGGCGTGCGCTGGAACACCATGAGTTTTGAGCGTGTAGCCTGCCGTTCCCTTTCGTCCGGTTTTCACTTTACCGTTTGCCGAAGGCTCGCAAACAAGGCAAAATTTGGCGCATTTTGCCTCTTCTTCAACTAATTTTCTTCCGGTTAAACTGCCGATCTCTTCATCGCAGGAAAGCAAAATGGTGATCGGTCTGTTTGGCTTTAAATTCAATTCCGAAAAGGCGCGTAGAATTTCCAGCATTAAAACACAATTTGCTTTCATATCGAAAATGCCGCAGCCGTAAAATTTATTATTTTCAATTCGGGTTGGATTTTTCTCTTTTGAATTTCGCGGGTGAACCGTATCGGTATGTCCGAGAAGCAAAATTGGTTTTTCGTTTGACTGAAAAGCGCGAAGTAAAAAATGTTCGCCGTAATTTTCAGTGCAAATTCTCTCAATCTCAAAATCATTCGAGATTTTTCGTGCTTCCGCTTCAAGAAAATCGACAACTTGGCAGTTTCCCGCAATATCACCGGAAGGCGATTCGATGTCGACAATTTCACGAATTGAATTTAAAGTCTCTTCTTGTATGTTTTGAAAATAATTGAGAAATTCCTGCGTTTTCATAAGTCCGTAATTGCGGCTTCAAAAAAGACTTGCTGAGGAAAAAAGAATGCGGACGAGAAGAATCGAACTTCCACGAGATTGCTCCCACAGGCTTCTGAGACCTGCGCGTCTACCAGTTCCGCCACGTCCGCCCAAAAAGGTAAATGTGATGATACGAATTCTCGCGCCAAAGTTCAAGAAACAGTTATCAGTAGTCATCGGTCAGTTGGCGGCGGTTTATCTCTTTAACCTGAAAGTTTGGTATATTTGAATTGATGCAGGCAAAATTAAACAATTATTTAGACGGGAATTTAGCGGAAGTTTATCGAAGGATTGAGCAGGCGGCTAAAAAGGTCGGCAGAAATCAGAATGAAATAAAACTCGTCGCCGTTAGCAAAACGCATCCGACAAAAGTTTTGCTAACGGCAATCGAAGCGGGAGCAAAAGTTTTTGGCGAAAATAAAGTTCAAGAAGCCGAAGGTAAAATTTTAGAAATCGGGCGCGAAACGGCAGAATGGCATTTAATCGGGCATCTGCAATCGAACAAAGCGCGAAAAGCCGTAAAACTTTTTGATTATATTCATACGCTTGATTCGTCTGAACTTGCCGCAAAATTAGAACGTATATGTATTGAAGAACGGCGGGAAAATTTATCTGTTCTGGCGCAAGTTGATTTGTCAAATGAAGCAACAAAATCAGGCGTTTCGGTAAATGATTTGCCGCATTTAATTGAATTTTTACACACTTGCGAATGTTTAAAATTTAAAGGTTTGATGATAATTCCGCCATTTTTTGAAGACGCGGAAAAAGTACGTCCTTTTTTTCAAAAACTGCGAGCAATTCGGGATGAAATCTTACCGAACGGCGAGCTTTCAATGGGAATGAGCCACGATTTTGAAGTTGCCGTAGAAGAAGGCGCGACGCTCGTGCGCGTCGGCACGGCGATTTTCGGCGAAAGAAATTATCCATAGAGAACATGGATGCACAGAGAAAATTAAACACAGATGAACACGAATTGTTCTAAATCTTTTTCTAACCTCTGACATTCAACATCTAGCATCTAAAATCTAAAATTATGCTTTTTACAGTTTATCCGATAGTTCAATCAATTGTTATTTTCGTAATGTTGACGTTTGTCGCGGCTTTGATTTTGCGTTTGATTTTTAATTTTTCCGACCCGAATCCGTTCGGCACAGTCGGCAGATTTTCTAATGAATTGAAAAAGGCGACTGACCGTTTTGTTTTTCCGGCGGCAAGTCTTTTAGCAAGTTTTCGCATTAATACGCGATATGCGCCGCTCGTGACGATTTTTATGACAGTTATCTTTAGTTACTTTCTGCTGCAAATTGTTCATAACACATTTTTCATTGTTGACGGCTTAACCACGGGTTTTGCAACGGGAAACATCAAATGGATAATTGGTTTTGTGCTTTATGCTTTGATAAGCATTTACATTTTATTTATTTTTATTCGCTTTTTGTCGTCATGGTTTGTTTTCACGAGAAATACATTTTTCGGTTTCGTCCGCCGTGTAACCGACCCGGTTTTAATTCCCGTTCAACGCCTGATTCCGCCGATTGGAATGTTCGATATTTCGGCAATGCTTGTTTTGCTTTTGCTAGGCTTTCTGCAAACCATTGTGTTACAGGTTTTTGTTAATTAAAGAAAGTTTCCCGCGAAGGCGTAGATGACCGCAAAGAAAATGATTCAATTTTCCGAAAAAGACGGTTCAATAATTTTTAACGCGCGTGTTGTGCCGCGAGCCTCGAAAAGCGAAATCGTTGGCGCACATAACGGAGCATTGAAAGTTCGTATTGCTTCGCCGCCAGTTGACGGCGCGGCAAATGTTGAGTTGATAAAACTTTTGTCGAAAACTTTCGGGGTTTCAAAAAGCGCGATTGAAATTCTGAGCGGACAAACCTCAAAGATGAAACAGATAAAAATAATCGGTGGAAAGATTGAAAATTCGCCTTTGCATAAATTGTAAGCCTAAGTCTTATTTAGTTTTCAAAATTCAAAAAACATTTTCAATTTTACAAGGCAAAAAGCGGCGTGTTATATTGCCTTTTTCATTCATTCAAACGAAGCAAAAGGAATTTTTATAAAATGTCTGGACACTCCAAGTGGCACACTATCAAACACAAAAAAGGCGCGTTAGACGCCAAGCGCGGAAAAATTTTTACAAAGTTGATTAAAGAAATCACGGTCGCGGCGCGAACCGGCGGCGGAGATGAAGCGGCAAACGCGCGGCTTCGCAAAGCTGTAACCGACGCAAAAGGCGCAAATATGCCTAACGACACGATTGACCGCGCCGTCAAACGCGGCACGGGCGATCTTGAAGGCGTAAATTACGAAGAAATCACTTATGAAGGCTACGGTATCGGCGGCGTCGCGGTTTTAATCGAAACGCTGACCGACAACCGCAATAGAACAGTTGCCGAAATTCGCCATCTGTTTTCAAAAAATGGCGGCAACCTCGGCGAGTCAGGTTCGGTCGCGTGGATGTTTGATAAAAAAGGCTACATTGTCGTGGACAAGGCGGCGAAATCCGAAGACGAGCTTTTTGATATCGCCATCGAAGCGGGCGCGGACGACGTTCAGGAAGACGGTGACAGCTTTGAGATTCTAACGGCGCCGGAAAATTTTGAAGCTGTCAGCGAAGCTATCAAAAAAGCCGGAATCGAGCCGGAGGCGGCGGAAGTTTCTATGATTCCGCAAAACTACATTCATCTCGAAGGCAATGATGCGCGGGCAATGCTCAAACTTTACGAAGCCCTCGAAGACCACGACGACGTGCAAAATGTTTATGCGAATTTTGATATTGGCGAGAGCGAGATGGAGTAGCCGGAGAATTACGAATTAAAAATTGCGAATTACGAGTTTCTTACGCAAATTCGTAATTCTTTTTTTGAAAAAATTACTGCCGATTGTGGTTTTTCCGAACGCCGCCGACATTTCTCTTTTTGCATTTTAAACGACTTTGAAGTGCCAAATAAAAAGAGCAGCTGTTAGGCTACTCTTTTTTCTTTGTAAAAGAACCGCAAATTGTTTCTTCCAATCGAATCAACACCGGACGAATCCTAAGGATTCGGGGTCGGGGTCGCGTTGGCGTTCGTGTTTGTGTTTCGATTGGAATTGCCGTTGCTGTTCATGTTTGAATTTGAATTCATATTTGAATTCGTGTTTCTGTTTCTGTTCATATTTGAATTCCCGTTTCCGTTCATATTATTCATATTCCCGTTCGTATTGGAATTCATGTTTGAATTCATATTTGAGTTCATGTTTGAATTCATGTTACCGTTCGTTTCCGTATTTATGTTGTCGTTCGCGTTGGAGTTCATGTTTGAATTCATATTCATATTTGAATTCATATTTGAATTCATATTCATATTAGGATCCATATTTGAATTCATATTCGAATTTCCGTTCGCATCATCGTTTTGATTCGAGCCGCGTTTTTTCTTTTTCGACTTTGATTTGCCCTTTTTCTTATTGTTGTTTTGCTGGCTGCCGGCAGAATTATTATCTGTTATATTCGGGACGGCGAACGTAACGGCGGTTATAAACAAGGCTAACAACAAGGTTAAGCCTGTTACTGTCCATTTCATTCTTCTCATTTTTTTTACCCCTTTATTTAATTACTTGTCAGGCTGAAAAGCCTCGGTGTTGCTGACTTCGGCAATCGTTAAATTCGCGTTGAAATTGATGACTGCCGATTACTCCAAATTTTGTTTTTGCGTCGGAAATGTGAAACTTCGACGTTCAAAAAGAACGCCTTGCAGACATCTGTTGTCCTTTACATTTTTGGCACGAGCGATTTGTGTTTTTTATCTTAACACAACTAATTGGATTTTAGGACGGAAAAAATTAAGGAATTTGCAAAATAACTGTTAAAATCAATTTTATCGCCGCGTTTCATCGTTCAAAATTTATGTCTTAATTTATGCTTTCGGATGTGCGCGGTCATAAACCTCTATTAATTTTTCCATCGAAACGTGCGTGTAAATCTGCGTCGTTGAGAGCCGCGCGTGTCCGAGAAGTTCTTGAATATCGCGCAAATCCGCACCTGAATCTAATAAATGTGTCGCAAAAGAATGTCTCAAACTGTGCGGCGAAATGTCGTGAATGTCGGCGCACTCTTTGATGTATTTATCAACCATTCGACCGACGCTCCGCGTGGTGATGCGCGTTCCTTGATAATTTAAGAAAACGGCTTGGTCATCGCGTTCGGCGGGCGGGCAATTATTTAGAAATGTCGGACGCGCTTCATTCAGATAATACATCAAGGCTTGGAGCGAAGGCTCGCCAAATGGCAAGATGCGCTGTTTCTTTCTTTTTCCCGTAACACGAACTAACTTTTCGCGGAAATCAATATCCTTCAAATTCAAATTGGTTAATTCACCGACGCGCATTCCGGTTGCGTAAAGAAATTCTAAAATCGCTCGGTCGCGCTTTCCCAAATCCGTTTCCAAATCAGGCGTTTCGATAAAGCGCACGGCGTCTTCCATTGAAAGATGATTTGGAAGTTTGCGTTCTATTCGAGGAGTTGCGACAAGTTTCGCGGGATTATTTTCCAAAACGCTTTCACGCACGAGAAATTGAAAAAACGTCCGTAAAGATGCCAATTTCCTTGCAATTGAAGTTTTCTTTTTATTAAGCCCGTGCAGATTCGCCATCCATTCACGAATTGTTAAATGGTCAATGTCTTTGACAGAAATTTGCTGGCGTGTTCCATCAGGTTTGGGCGGCGCGATGTGTTCGTGAAACTGTTCCAAATCGCTGGAATAATTCCGCAAAGTGTGGGCGCTGACGTTACGCTCGTAGCGCAGGTGTTCGAGAAATTGTCGTAAATATTCTTCAAGCATATCTATTCACTTCTCAGAAGAATTGAAAAAACAGTTAGCAACGCGAAAATCAAAATACCGATAAAAACTTGAGGTTCTTGCAAAACCGTCAATAATGCGACGACGAAAAGAATTGTAGATGCTAAATTAGCAACAATGCAAAGCGTGCGGATAACCGAATCTTGCAGTGAGAATCTGATAAATGCAAGATTTAAAAATCCCGCGAAAATAATGGCAAAACCCGAGCCGATAAACCACAAAGTATTTAAAGTAAATCTATCAAAGAACAATGTAAAAGCTAGATGAATAATGCCCAAAGCAATCGCCGAATAAGTTACGATTTTGTAACTGTGTTTCATAGGTAACCGTCGGAGTTTCTGATCGGTTAAATCTTTGTCTTGAGCAAAATATTTTGATTTAACAGATTTATCTTCTCGGAACGTAATAACCTTTTCTTGTCCTGACAGTCAAGTTGGCGTGTGATTTTACTCTGAGTGAAATTGTGCGAAATTCGCCGCGTTTGTCCGCTTCGTTTTCGGGATAATAGCTCAAAACGTATGCCTGCGAAAGTTCGGCGGAAATTTGATTAAAGGCTACATCGAGTTCCCTTTCGTCAATCGGCGAATAGACAGCGCCACCGGTTTGCTGCGCCAACTCCTGCATCCGCCGTTCCGCTGCCAAAATGCGAATGTTGGCGTTTCCGCCGCGCTGTCCGGTTTGCTTAAAATTCTCAAAATCCTTTGTTTTGACGATATAAACCTGACAATTATTTGCTTGCACAGCGTGGATGGCTTCTTCAAACGTAGCATCGGAAATCGTGTCTTCGCCATCGGAAACAATCACGATGACGCGCCTTCCGTCCGCCGTTTGAAGATACTCGGCAGCTTTGATAATCGCATCTAAAAGCGCGGTGGCGCCAGCGGGTTGTGGAAAATTTTCGATTGATTGCACAAGCAGCGAAACATTTTTTGTCAAAGGCTGTTCGAGGCGCGTCCCGGTTGAAACCGAATAAAGCGCGGCGAGGTCTTTTTCGGGACGCAAAACTTGTTTGAAAAATCGAATTGCCGCTTTTTTCTCAAATTCACGCGCCGTTGTTACGCTCGAACTATTGTCAAACAAAAGTGCGAGTCGAACGGGCATTTCAGAGCGCGAGATTTCGCTGATTTCCGCTCTTTGTCCGTTAATTGCGAGTTCAAAATCAGCGAGCTTTAAATTTGTTACGGCGCGACCTTGCGCATCAATAACAGAAACCGGAATCGGCACCAGATTTGACTCGACGCTGATTATTTCGCCGTCATCTACTTCGTTAGTTTTCCGCGTCGGCGTAACGGTGGGCGCAGGTTTCGAAGTGGTAGAGGTCTTTTCTGTAGGAATATAAACGATACGCGGAATTGGTGCAGGCGTCGGCGTTTCTGCGGGTTTATTACGACCTGATTGTGCGGAAAGACTTAAAGAAGAAAATGAGAGAAAGATTAAAAAAATAAAATTGCGAGTTGCATTTTGAGTCATTGAACAAATCTTCCGCTAAAAATTCAATGTAATTTACAAAGTTTTTTTGTCTTTTGATTTAAAGAAAACTTTTATCAATATGAAAATTATTCCGCTCGGAATAATTAATACTAAAAGAGGAAGCCCAAAACCTGCATCGAACAACTGAAAAATCCCAAAGAATGTGTGATTAACAATCATTTATTTTCCCAATTAAGGTTTTTTCAATGACGTAATCTTCTTTTCAGGTTCGCAGGCTTCGACTACTTTATTTTGCACATTGTCAGCTTTTGTTTCTTCAGCGGGTAGTCCTAATTTTTGACGAACGAACTTTGCAACATCCGCTTCGATAAGCTCGCCGTTGACGACAAACGCTTTTTTCGCCAGAACGTCACCTTTTTTCTCAAGGCTTTTCGGCTCCAGAAAAATATTCCAAGGCGAACCCCAACCGCGTGTATCGCCTGCCGTTTTGCGATACTCGTAATGCAAGGTTTTTTGTTTTGCGTCTCTTGTATCCGATTCATAAACGACCGGAAAAGTTATTTTTTGGTTGTCAAGATTTGTTTTCATTGCAGCAACCGTGTCGTATTCGCCGACGCCGATTACATCGAAACCGTTTGCTTTGTATTTATCGTAAAGTTTCTGCGCGATCGGCGCTTCGTTTTTCCAATTCGGACACCAGGGTGCGAAATAAACGACCATCACGAGTTTTTTGTTTTTCGCAAAATCTCGCAAATTTATTTCCTTTTCATCGCGGACGTTTTTGTATGTCCAATCTTTGTATTGGATTTCCTTTTCCAAAAGCGGCGCTTGCTCGCCTTGCGCATGTACAAAAGTGAAACCGGTCAACAAAATCGCTAAAGCCAGAAACGTTTTCATATTTTTATATTCCTTTTTAGAAAAGACTAAACTTTCAGATGCGGAAAGACAAGAAAAAATTGCCCCGAAACAAAAGAAAATAGGCGCGGATTGCGGCGGATTTTGATAATTCTAAGTTTTAAGTGTTGAGTTTTGAATTTTAATCAAAACTCAACACTCAAAATTCAAAGCTCATAATTTATCAAATCCGCGTCCTATTTCTTCTCCCGAACCAATAAATGCAATTCAAATAAATTCCCGTCAGCGCGGAAAGACACGCTAAAGCCGAAAACAAAAGCAAAAGGCTAACGTGCCAACTTCCCGCAAAATAATAAAAATGCGCTTGGCGGAAGAATCTGGTGTAAAAATTCGGCGGCGGAGTTTGCAGAACTTCGCCCGTTTCGGCGTTTATTAAAATCGAATCCGCGCCCATTCCGCCGACTGCCTGATAAAAAGGTTTTCCCTCGCGCATCAGCAAAGTCAAAGCGGTTGTCGGCAAAGTTTTTCCGGCAAAAGCGTGCGCTTTTTCAATTGCTTGGGTTGGCGAAACTTTTACTCGCGCATTGTCAATTACATCAATTTTTCCGCCTTCAACCGTGTTCGGCAGAGCGTATAAAAACCCGCTCAAAGCCCAAGCCAAAACCGGAATCGAAACAAACAGTCCGAGCCACAAGTGAAGTTGATAAATGAATTTTCGCATAAGATTCAAATTTTAACCGAATGGCGCAATGGCGCAAAGTATTTGTTTCAATCTTCAAAACTTTTCTTTGCGGCTTTGCGACTTCGCGGCTTTGCGTTAAAAAATCAAATTGTGTAATTTATTGATAGAAAATTTTGGAGAAAAATAATGAATAATCAATCGAGCGTCGCCGACATTTTTCGCCGTGCGCTGGAAATCAGACAATCAAACGCAAACATTTCATACAAGGATATAAAATCGCAAATCGTCAACGAATTCGATGGCAAACCATTTCCGCCGACTTATAATTTAACGATTCCCGAACTTGATAACATCGCACCCGAAGAAGATTGGACTGCCGGATTGTCAATTGTTTTGCGCGGGATTCAAACGGAAGATTGGAACGAAATCGCGCACGGCATTATCATCAGTCTTGAACAGGTTGAAAATTATCCGCTCCAATCGGGACGCGAAGACGACCCCGACAAAGAATGGCGCAATCGTCATCGCGGAATTGCCGAAGCCGAAGCAAAAAATTTGAGCAAATGGATGCCCGAAGAACTGATGGAGATAGCGAAAAGAAATACAAAAGTCTAAAATGCGCGTTTCTTATTTACAATTAGATAAGAATGGAAATAGAAGTCATCAAACTTTGTATCTTGCAATCTAAAATCTAAAATTCAAAATTCAAAATCGAATGGTTTATCGGTGAATGACCTTTACCCAAATTCGGCGCGGTGCGAATCGCCTCGGTTACAAATTTCTTCGCCGTTTCAACTGCTTCAATCAAACTTTTCCCCAGTGCAAGATTTGCAGCAATTGCCGCCGCAAGCGTGCAGCCTGTTCCATGCGTGGCATTTGTCTCAATGAATTCCGCTTCAAAAATGTGTAAGTCATTGCCGATGAACAAATAATCTCGCGCAATTTGTCCTTTGTCCTTTGTCCTTAATCTTTTGGTTTTTTCCGAATCCAAAATCCAAAATCCAAAATCTGAAATTGAATTGTGTCCGCCTTTTATCAAGACATTTTTTGCACCGAAACGCTGCATAATTTTCGCGGCTTTTCTGATGTCTTTTTCGTTTTTGATTTTTAGACTTGCGATTCTTTCGGCTTCGGGCAAATTCGGCGTAACAATTTCCGACAACGGAAAAAGTTTTTCAATCAAAGATTTCAGCGCCGCATTATCAATCAAATCGAAGCCCGAAGTTGAGCAAACAACCGGGTCAACCACAAAATTTTTTAATCGGTTTTCTTTTACGAGCCGCGCCGTTTCTTCGATAACTTCGCGCGTTGGTAACATTCCCGTTTTAACTGCTGCAATTTCAAAGTCTTCGATAATCGGCTCGACCTGTCCGCGAAGCGTTTCAGCCGTTTGATGAACCACGCCAAAAACTCCGGTTGTATTTTGGAAAGTTATCGAAGCAACCGCGGAAGTAGCAAAGCATCCGAAAGCGGTAAAGGTTTTAATATCGGCGATGATTCCCGCGCCGCCCGAAGGGTCAAGTCCGGCGATGGTTAATGCAACTTTTGGTTTTGTCATAATGGTAAGATTTAAGCGTAAAGGCGCAAAGACGCAGAGGCGTAAAGAATTAAAAGAAAGCGAT
>MWVV01000918.1_pt1 | contig 10589 bp, 11 predicted proteins | sample 1047281 | NCBI WGS metagenome assembly MWVV01 (sample SAMN06349986, study PRJNA376086) | soil metagenome | isolation source: PT-2 sample Antarctic (ecotone) soil | place: Antarctica | collected 2015-01-13 | reverse complement strand
CCGCTTCCGTCAATTCCTTCAAAAGTGATAAATTTTCCGCGCAAAATGATTTCTTATTCCGAAACAGGTTTTTTTCTTTCTTGGGAAATGGTGGAAATAGAGTGTTTAAAAATCAAAACATCTTGCCCGCCGACATCCAGCATCACCGAAAATTTGTCAAAACTTTTGATTCTGCCCGAAAGCGTCGCGCCGTGCATCAGATGAATTACAATGTTGAATCTTTCACGCCGCGCCGTGTTTAGAAACGCATCCTGTATGTTTTGGGCAATTGGTTTTTCCATAACATTCCTTTTCGTCTCGCCTAATTGTGGGATTGCAAGTTAAAGTGTATAACAGATTTACCAATTCTTACAAGAATTTTTTCACAAGTTACACGGAATCAATCATTTTCCAAAAACTTTCCTGTACTTGCGCTTCATCGCCGAAACCTTCGAGCCAAACGACGCCCGTTTCCCCACGAAACCAAGACATTTGCCGCTTGGCATAATTACGCACGTCTTGTTTAGTTTGTTCAATCGCGCTCTCCAAAGTTCGCTCGCCGCGCAGGAATTCGCAAACCCGACGGTAGCCGTGCGCGCCGAGCGCGTTCGTGTCGTCCCGCAAACCTTTTTCGCGCAATCTTTTTACTTCTTCAACTAAGCCGTTTTGAAAATGAATTTCGGCACGGCGATTGATTTTTTCATAGACGATTTGACGCGGCGGATTGAGAGCGAAAATTTTAATTCTCGCCGCAAATTCGGGTGGCGCGGCTCGATTCGGCTGAATTTGGCTGATTAATTTGCCCGTCTGAAAACGAACTTCCAGCGCACGCGACACGCGCACATAATCGCGCGGAAAAAGCTTTTCGGCTGCCGCTTCGTCAACTTTTTGCAAAATTTTATAAAGATGTTCCGCGCCTTTTTTCTCTCTGATTTGTTTGATTTTAGCCCGTAATCGCTCGTCGGTTTTTGGAGTTTCAAAAAGCGGCTCTCGAAGTGCCCGAAGATAAAAACCCGTTCCGCCGACAAGAATCGGGATTTTTTTTCTGGCTTCGATTTCATTGATTTTCCGCGTTGCATCCTGCGCCCAATCCGCCGCCGTATATTTTATTTCGGGCGAAACGTAATCAATTAAATGATGCGGAACGCCGCGCATTTCTTCACGTGAAACTTTCGCCGTCGCCACTTCGATTTCTTTGTAAATCTGCACCGAGTCGCAATTGATTATCTCGCCGCCGATTCTAAGCGCGAGCGCAATTCCTAAATCGCTTTTGCCCGAAGCAGTCGGTCCGACGATAGCGTAAATTGGACTTTCAGGATTTTTCACTACAAAATAAAAAAAAAGCAGAAAATAATTGGCAGATGGCAAATGTAAGTAATTAGACAAAATTAAGCAGTAATTTGAAACCACAGATAAACACAGATTCACACGGATTTTAATTGATTTTATCTGTGTTTATCCGTGTCCACGCGAAGCGGGACGGTTTCATTTTTTATTTAAATTTAATTTGTCCGACTACTTATCAATCAGCTTTAAATGAAAAGACGAATTAACGCGATTAGCAACAGCAAAGCCAATAGAGTTAGTGCGCCGATAATTTGATTACGCGAAAATCTCATTTGTTAATTTTTGCCGTTTGTCTTGAACATTTGCAAATCAATTAAAATCTTAATTAAACAAACTCGCCCGCCGCGAAGCCTGAAGACCAAGCCCATTGAAAATTATAACCGCCGAGCCAACCCGTAACGTCCACGACTTCGCCGATGAAATACAAATTTTTAACCAGCTTTGCCTCCATCGTTTTTGAAGAAAGCTCGTCGGTTGAAACTCCGCCAAGCGTAACTTCTGCTTTTCTATTTCCCTCAGTTTCATCAAAACCAATCTGCCAAGCGTGAAGTTTTTCGGCAATCGCTTTCAATTCTTTTTCGCTGTAATTTTTCAAAGGCTTTGACCCGGTAATCGTTTCGCAAAAAGCGGAAGCAAATCGTTGCGGCAAAATCTCGCCGAGAAAATTGCCGAGTTCTTTGCGGCTTTCCTTTGAATTCTGCAAAATCTCGAAGGCATTTTTCGTCGGCAATAAATTGAAAGAGATTTTTTCGCCGCGCTTCAAGTAAGAAGAAATCTGCAAAATGGCTGGACCAGATAATCCTCGATGCGTGAACAGAATGTTTTCGCAGAATGTCGTTTTGCCGACCGAAACCGCCGCATCAAGCGAAACGCCGGCGAGGCTCTTAAACTTTGCGGGGAAGCTGTTTTGAAAAACGAGCGGCACGAGCGCGGGCTTTGTTTCGACGATTTTCAAGTCGAATTGTCTGGCGATGCGATAGCCGAAATCCGTCGCCCCAAGCTGCGGAATCGAAAGTCCGCCCGAAGCAATCACTAAACTTTCACATGTGAATTTTCCCTGATCAGTTTCGATTTCAAACAAGTCATTTTTGAAAATGTTTTTGGCTGAACAGTTGGTGCGAATTTCAACTTTTGCTCGCCGGCATTCATCAATCAGCATTTCGACAATTTGACCGGAACTGTCGCGGCAAAAAAGTTGTCCGAGTTTTTTCTCGTAAAATTCGATGCGATATTTTTTGACAAGTTCGACAAAATTTTGCGGCGTATAACGCGCTAAAGCCGATTTGCAAAAATGCGGATTCTGAGAAATAAAATTTTCGGGTCTGGCATTGACGTTTGTAAAATTGCAGCGTCCGCCACCGGAAATAATAATTTTGCGCCCGACCTGCGCGTTGTGTTCCAAAACAAGAACTTTGCGCCCGCGTTTTCCCGCTTGGGCAGCGCAAAAAAGTCCAGCCGCGCCCGCGCCGATAATAACTACGTCGAATCTCATTTCAAACCAAATATCGTTCGCGCAAAATGTTTGCGTGATGTCGAACGTGACCGACCATAATATAAGCTAATGCGCGAACGGAAACCGCCGCGTCGCTTGCCGTGCCTGTGCGAAGCCACGCTTCGCGGGCTAAATTTTTGAAAAATAAAATGTTTGAACGGCGAAGCAGCGAGAATTCTTCAATTAAATGGGCAAGTTTGGCATTGCCGAAATTACTGTTTGCGATATAACTGTTTTCCTCAAAACTTGCCAGCGGAGTTTTGTCATCGCGCGAGATTCGCAAGGCGCGATATGAAAAAACACGCTCGCCGTCAATCAGATGTCCAAGTAATTCTCTAATGCTCCATTTGCCTTCGGCGTAAGCGTAAGAACCTTTTTCTTCTGAAATTTCGGCAAACAAATTTTGCAGTTCGTCTAAATTTTTTTCCAAAGCTGAAACAATGTTAGTTTCCGCGACCAGCGAGACGTAGGTTTCATAAAAAGCGGCGTATTCGTTTTTTTCGGGACGATTCATAGAAAATATCTTAGCAAAATCACGGCGATTTTTTCTTGGAAGATAATTGAATTGTAATTTTTATTGAAACGCGCTCGCGTAAAAATCTGTAAATTCGGTTAATTATCTTAAAAAAATTCAAGCGTGAATGTACGGAATCGCGTGCGCCGCTTTCAAATCGGTTTCAATTTTGAGTCTTGTTTTTTCATTCGTTTCCGGCAAAATGCTAATCGCATTTGCTTGATGTTGTTTGACGCATTTTCCTTTTTTATGTTTTTTCATTTCGTCCAAAATCGAATCGGTTTGTCCAATGCACACCAGCGCGTGATGCGCTTTTTTACGCTTGTCAATTTTGCGTTTCGAGATAATATAAATTGCCGAAACATCTTCAAATTCCGCATCGATCGGGAAAACTTGAAAATCGTATCTGTCTTTTTTGCCGCGAAAAACCGCCGAGCTTATCGGTTTAGTCTTTTTCTTTACCGCCTTTCGCGCAACAGACATTTTCGTCGGCTCAATTTTATTTTCAATCGCTTTAACATCAATCCGTTTAATTTTACCCGTCGCTTTCACATTCTTCTGTTTGATTTTCTTCTCAATAGCTTTGACCTTTTTGACCGCCGAAACCGCTTTGCTCTTTTGTTTTTTCGGTTTTGTCGCGTCCGGTAATTTAGGCGTTTGAGATTTGTTTTTAATTGTTTCCGCAATTTTGCTTTTCGCTTTTTTGACTGTTTTGACTGTAATGATTACTTTTGGTTTTACGTTTTCGGATTTACTTTTCTTAACCGTAACGCTCGTTTGAATCTTCGGCGGCAATTTAGCTTTTTTGACTGAAACAGTTGGTTGAGGTTTTACCATTTTAGCTTTTTTAACTCGTCCAACCATTGAAGATTTTGCAGATTTAGTATTGGAACTCGCAACGGAAACCGCAGGCTTAATCTTTTTCGCTAATGATTTAGAGGTGCGAATGGAAGCAGCCGATTTTTTACTAACTTCAACTGGTTTTGCTTTTTTAACTAATGCTGCCGGTTTAAGTTTTTGATTTTTCGGTTTAATTAATTTGCTTGGAATAACCGGTGTAGCTTTTTTTTGATTCGTTTTGACACCGCTTTTGTTAGCAATCGCCTTGTTTTTCTCTCCGGCAGACTTTATCTTTTTAGCTAAAGGATAAGCTTTTGCTTTCAGAATTGTCGGCTGAACTTTTTCACCAACTTTTGATTTAACCGTCTTAGCTGACTTAAAAGGTTCAGCCTTTTTCGTCGTCGTTTTAACAGTTTGAACTGATTTCTTTGACGCAATCTTTTTTGTCGGTTTCAGCTTTAGATTCTGCCCGGTAGAAACAATACTCTTATACTTTTTTTCGCCGGGCTTTGTCGCTTTGTCGGCATTTTTAATAACAGGTTTTTTGGTGATTGATTTTGCTTTTGCAATCGGCTTTCTATTAGTTGCTGCGTGTTTCATATAACACATTGTATTATAAATGAAACATCAAATCAATTGGCGAAAAGCTAAATTTAAGCGATGAAAAGAAAGCGTTGTTCAGAGTTTGGAATGAGTTTTCGTTCGATTTTCACGCCACGCTTTTCCAAGTTTTCACCAAGATTATTTCCGCCGAAAAAAAGCAAATTGCAGTCTTTCGACCATTTTAGAATTTTGGGAAGTTTCTCGATAAATTTATCTAAGGCACGACAAGTTATAAAATTAACGTCGGGCTTTTCAAGTTCTTCAAATTGCCGGTTGAGAATTTCGGCGCGGTCTTCCAAATTACATTCCGCTAAAACTTCCCGTAAAAAACTCGCCTTTTTCAATTTCGATTCAATCAGAAAGCCGCGTAAATCTTTCCGCGCAATTAAGCACGGAACGGAAGGCAAACCGGCACCCGCGCCAATGTCGGCGAACCGGGCGTTTTTCGGTAAAAATTTTTCCGCGAAAAGCGATTCTAAAACGTGGCGCACGGCGAAAACTTCGGGCGATGACGGCGCGACAAGATGCAGAATGTCGTTGTATTTACATACGAATTCGTAATACTTGGTCAGATTGAAAATTTTTTCTACCGATAAAGAAATTCCAAAAGTTTCCTGATTGCTTTCGAGAGCGCGGATAAATTGTCGTTGCAAATCATTCATCAAGAAATCAATTCGGCTTAAATTTTCAGTAACCGTTTAAGCCGAAAAATGAAGCTATCAGATTAACACAACTACACGCGATTTTTTATTCACTAAGGTTTTTCGCTTTGCTTTCGACGATCAGAAAGAAATTTTGTGATTGTTTCAAAAATCAGCGAATGGAAAAGGTTTTTAAGTGCAAGAAGTTTTTCACACTTACAACGCGCATAAAGATAAGCACTCAAGTTTGTTTACCTATTTCAGATGAATCGCCAACAGAATTTTAAGCGTGAATAAATGATTTTTTTCTTCACCCTTTGGTCACGTTGTGTGTATAGTATATTGAACATATTGGAGGAAACTGAAGATGCTTCGACTTAAATCGCCAAACCTTTTGGCATTTGTATTTTTATCGCTCGTCCTTTTGGGAGGAGGATGTTACAGCAATGAATCAAATTCACGTTGGGCGAACGCGCAACGTGAAAGTACGCAAGGCGTAAATCCTACCGCTACTAGCGAATCGACGCAGTCGCAAACTGCGTCAAATCGTCCGCCGCGTTCGAATAAACCGTTGGCGGGCGGTGAATTTAATAAGTTCTTTCCCGCTGCAAGCGATGGTTACACACGCGTTGCCAGTCAGGAAAAAGAAGGATTTGCTGAATATAAATTGAAGAAAGACGGCAAGGACGTGGCGATGCTCGCCGTTACAGATACAGTAACAAACCCGGAAGCGGCGGCGAAATTTCGGGAAAGCACCAGACAAATTAACGGTTATCCGGCAATTGACCAGGGTAGTACGGCAACGGCGGTGCTGGTTGACAATCGATTTCAAGTCAAAGTTCTTTCGCGCAATCCTTCGTTCACCAAAGAAGACCGCGAAGCGTGGCTGCAAAAATTTAATTTTGCCGGTATCGCCGGTTTGTAATTTGTCCGCACAAATACTTTAACAGGAGAATTTATGAGTAAACCTATTTACGAAATTGTTGACGAACTTCCGACCAGCGGGATGACCGTTACTTTGCTAAAGTCGCTTGATTTCGTCGTTCCAGGTCAATGGCAAAATATCACCGGATTCGACAACACAATCCGCGTCGTCACGGGCGAAACCGATGAGCAAATGATTCAGCAAATTGGGGAACGTGCAATTCAACTTTATAATGATAAAAGTCAGGGCTATCAAACGGCGCTGTGGATTTATGACGCGGTTGGAAAAGGCAGCGGCGCATTGGGCGCGGCGGCATTAGCGAACAAGTTCGGCGAAAATTTTTCGTTTCTCTCGTTTCTCAACCGTTTGACACCGAAAGCCGACACAGCGCAGGCAATTGATTTGAGCGTCAAACTCGTCGCCGAAATCGTCGCCTACTGCAAAATTAACGGCATTCCGGGCGACAGCATCGGCGAATTTGTCAGCGCGCTGGCTGATTACAGTGGCGAATCTCTGATGCGGATGGCGACTCTTGTCTCGGTTGACGCGCTACTTCCGCTCGGACCTGATTTTATTGAAAAAGTCGGTTCTACAATCGGCGGTTTGACTACCGACGAACTGCAAAAAAATCAAACTTTCGATCAAATCAACAATGAAATTCCCGGCGGCGACACGAGTAGCAAGTTAGGATTTATCGGCGAAAGTTTTCGTTCGGTTTCCAACTGGATGGGCAGTTTTGTTTCCTCGCGCAATCTGACGCAGGAAAGCGTCGCCAGCAATCTTAAAAAATACATTGACATCACCGACAACAAATTGGATTACGTCAGCGCGTTTCTCGATATGACGACCAATTATTACGAACACACCGGAGTGCAAACACTGGCAAGACGTTTGACTGAGCGTGCGGTCGCTGAAATTTAAGCCGGATGTCAAATTGTATTTTGTACTTTGCTGTTTGAGAGCAATTTAAAAAATTCCAAATTTTTATTGATAAAACTAATTTGCAAATTTTACGGATTACTCAGAATTCACCTTTGAATCCATTCTTTCAAAAAGGATTGTTTTTGAGAGAATGGATTCAGAACAACACAATTTAAGACACTACATCGAGTTACAATAGCTGCTACTTTGGGGGAATTCTTACCTGGGTCACTTGTGCAGTTTCGAGCAAGTTCTATGGCTCGAAGCATTAATTCTCTATCGTTAAATTTTTCTTTTATTTCCATCACTTAATTACTTTGAGGTCACCAAATTTCATGTTTATTAATCTAGCGTTTATGCCGTTAAATGTTTTGGGCATCACGCCACTTTCGCCACTTTTCGGGAATTTTGCGTCCGCCGTTTTCTTCTCGCGCTTTCAGAAGTTCATAATAACGCCTTTGAAGAAGTTCGAGTTGGCGAATTTTTTCCGTCGGCGAAAGATTACGAGCAAACGCGCGAAAATTTTCCTTGCGCCGTTTCAAATCTTCAACCGCTTCTTTTTCAAAATTGATATTCATTGGAAAAGTTATGTTGTTGTAATCTCCAACGGTCTAGCAAATTAAACCGCGATAACACATCATACAAAATTTTCGCGTCCATTATCGCGGCTTCATCGAACATTTCGATTTTCCGAATGTCTTTTTTACGTCCGGCGAAAATCCACATTGCCGCCAAATGTTCGCGGTCAATAACTTTGGCTGTGCGCTCATCAATCGTCATTGTTTCCGCCGTTTCAATGGCTTCCGTCCAAAGCGGGCTGTGGCTGGCTTCGACAAATTGAACGAGCCAGCCGTGAATGTTGATGAAATCTTTATCGAACGGAAAACTATTTTTTCGAGCGTAGTCGTAAATTTTCTCCAAAGACAAAATTAAACCTTTTGGCGGTTCGGCAAGGAAAAAGAAAATGTCGAGGTCAACAGTTGAAATTGCTTCGCTATGCAAAATAGCCGCTACTGCGCCGCCGACGGCGTAATTAGAAATAATTCCGGCACCTTGCATTTCCTCCAAAACATCAATTACCGCGCCCAGATTGGTTGACGGCAACTGACTTTTTCCTTTTTCCATATTTCACTTTTAAGCTCTGGTTAAACTCCGGTATTTAATTCGATGCGGCTGGTCGGCATCAACGCCCAAGCGACGCTTTTTGTCGACTTCGTATTCCGAATAATTGCCGTCGAAAAATTCCACTTTCGAGTCGCCTTCAAACGCCAAAATGTGCGTGGCGATTCTATCCAAAAACCAGCGGTCGTGGCTGATGACAACGGCGCAGCCCGCGAAATTTTCCAATGCTTCTTCGAGCGCACGCATCGTGTTCACGTCCAAATCGTTGGTCGGTTCGTCGAGCAATAAAACATTCGCGCCCGACTTTAACATTTTCGCCAGATGAACGCGGTTGCGCTCGCCGCCCGAAAGTTGTCCGACGCGCTTTTGCTGGTCTGTTCCCGAAAAATTAAAACGCGAAACGTAGGCACGGGAATTGACTTCGCGCTTGCCCAATTGAACTAAATCCAAACCGTCGGAGATTTCTTCCCAGATTGTTTTATCGGCGTTCAGAGAATCGCGTGATTGGTCAACGTAACCGATTTTTACCGTGTTGCCGACTTTGAAATCGCCTGTGTCGGGCGTTTCCTGTTTGGTAATCAATCGAAAAAGCGTCGTTTTGCCCGCGCCGTTCGGTCCGATTACGCCGACAATTCCGCCTCTCGGCAAACTGAACTCAAGATTTTCAAATAAGAGTTTGTCGTCGTAACCCTTGGCGACTTTCTGCGCTTCGATGACCAAATCGCCGAGCCGCTCGCCGGCGGGAATGTAAATCTCCAAATCTTCCGCGCGTTTTTCCGATTCCTGCGAAACTAGAGTTTCATAATCGTTGATTCTGGCTTTCGATTTCGCGTGGCGACCCTTTGGCGACATCCGAATCCATTCGAGTTCGCGCTCCAAAGTTTTTCGCCGCTTATCTTCGGTCTTTTCTTCGCCCGCCAGACGATTTTGTTTTTGCTCCAGCCACGACGAATAATTTCCTTTCCAAGGAATGCCTTCGCCGCGGTCTAATTCCAAAATCCAACCCGCGACATTATCGAGAAAATATCTATCGTGAGTGACGGCGATAACCGTGCCTTCATATTTCTGCAAATGCTGTTCGAGCCACGCAACGGTTTCCGCGTCGAGATGATTCGTCGGCTCGTCGAGCAGTAAAATGTCGGGCTTTTGCAAAAGCAGTCGACACAGCGCGACGCGGCGTTTTTCACCGCCCGAAAGATTTTTTACCGGCGTGTCGGGCGGCGGACAGCGTAGCGCGTCCATCGCCATCTCTAAACGACTGTCCAAATCCCAAGCGTCAAGCGCGTCGAGCTTTTCCTGTACTTCGCCCTGCCGCGCCAGCAGTTCGTCCATCTGCTCGTCCGTCATTTCTTCGCCGAATTTCAGATTGATTTCGTCAAACTCCTGAAGCAGATTCACCGTTTCCCGCACGGCTTCTTCGACCGTTGCGCGGACGGTTTTCGATTCATCGAGTTTCGGTTCCTGCTCTAAAAATCCGATTGAATAGCCTTGCGAAAAAACGACTTCGCCGTTGATGTCTTTATCCTGACCGGCGATAATCCGCAAAAGTGAAGATTTCCCCGAACCGTTCAGTCCGAGAACACCAATCTTCGCGCCGTAAAAAAATGACAGGTAAATGTTTTTCAAAACCGGCTTTTTATCGTGAAACTTGCTCACGCCGACCATCGAGAAAATGATTTTGTTTGGTTCGTGGTTGCTCATATACTTTGTATTATTATTTAATCCATCCTAAAACTTTGTGGTGTTTCTCCCAATTTTTGACACCTCTGTTTTCTAAAAATTCATCTGCTAGTTTTTCCCAGTATTTTCTTCTGGGTTTTAGAATTTTCTTGCTCAAAATTATTTCTTCTAAACAATCTGCAAAAACTAATGTGGCAACATCCATTTGTGAAAACCAATACCCCTTTTTGAATCTTAACTTTTCAAAATTGACTTTATTTCCATGGACAATACTATTTCTTAACTTATAAAAATCATATGCCCACCAAGCAACTGAGCTGTTTGAAATTTTTGGTTTATTTTTTCTAATTGTTCTACTACTTTTTCGTGAGCTTTTTAAGGAAAATCTATTATTAATATATGCACCTAAGTAAAAATAATCTTGTATAATGAACCGATTTTTGAAAGCACTTTATCTGGTTCTTCAGTCAACTTTTGATACGACTGATAGGCTTCCAACGCTAACCATTCGTGTTTGATTTTCTT
>MWVV01000917.1_pt1 | contig 10593 bp, 11 predicted proteins | sample 1047281 | NCBI WGS metagenome assembly MWVV01 (sample SAMN06349986, study PRJNA376086) | soil metagenome | isolation source: PT-2 sample Antarctic (ecotone) soil | place: Antarctica | collected 2015-01-13 | reverse complement strand
GGCCGCGGCTTCATCGCCCGGCGTATCACCGCCCCGGTCCGAGACCACGAAGCGGCGTAAATTTTCTTTGATGAGTTGCTCGACCAGGGCCGAGCGGTCCATGCCGAGCATTGCCGCATGGACGGTCAGCCGCCGACTCGCGTCGACGGTCAGATGGATCGTCGACTTGACCCGCTGGCCACCGAAATTCTTAGCCGCTTTAGCGGCGAGACGCTTCCGGATCTTGCCGCCAGATTGCTCGGGAAGTTCGAGGCCCATAACCGTTCTCCGGTCTAAGCGTGAGTGTGGCAGAGCAGTAGGGCCGGTCTAAGCGACGACTCTACGCAAATTCAATCGACCCCCTCCCCTGCCCCGCTCCAACTCAAGGTTCAATCCCGACCGTGGACGAGAGGTAATGACGTAAAGCCAGAAATACCATAATTCTGGCAACGCCAGAAAGCTGGAAAAGCTGGCAATCTGGCCTTGCCAGAATGCCAGCTTTGAATTAGCTATCCTGCCAACGACTTACGGGCTAGTTGGGATGGAGATTCAAGGATGAACGTTCTCGTCATCGCCAACCAAAAGGGAGGGACGGCGAAGACCACCACCGCCGCAGCATTGGCCGTTCTTTTGAGCCGGGGGGGCATGCCTGTGCATGTCGTGGACATGGACCCACAGGCGAGCCTGACCGCCGCGTTCGGGCAATCCGACCCCGATGGGCTTCTCTATCAGGCGATGAGCCGGAGAGGACCGCTCCCCATTGTGTCGCTCGCCGGGAATCTGACCCTTACCCCCAGCACCATCGACCTCGCCCGAGGCGAGAGCCAATTTGTCGCCGAGACCGGGCGTGAATATCTGCTCAAGACGTGCATCGAGAAAAGCGAGCTGGGGCAGGGGACGACCATCATCGTTGATAGCCCGCCGTCCTTGGGGGTCTTGGCGGTCAATTGCCTGGCAGCCGCACGCGCCCTTGTCGTCGTCGTGCAGCCCGGAGGGTTCGAACTCAGGGCCCTCGCACATCTGGAACAGGCGGTGCAGATACTCAAAGAGCGGGTGAATCCGGGGCTCTCGATCGTGGGGGCAATCATGACGAACTGTCATCCCCGGCGGGGCATCACCGAACAGGTTCAGAACGAAGTTGGTCGCCTCTATCCCGTCTTTGGCCAGGTCCGGGCCGATGCCCAGCTCCTCTATGCGACGACGGGCGGGACCCTTCTCACCCTCACCCGGTCGAAGGCGCTTGAGGATTACGGGCTTATTGCGAGCAAACTCAAAGAGGAAATTTCATGGCTCAAAAACCCCTGAAGGGCGTGAACAATGTTCTAGGGGGTCTTCTCTCCGACCGGATGCCGGTGGCGGAGCCCCCGCAGGTTCGAGGCCCGGCCGGGTCCGAGGTGATCCCCTCGGCACTCACGTCCGGAGAGGTGGTAGGGAAGCCCCAGGACAGCCGGGAGGAGCCCAAGGGCAAACCGTCCCCTAAGCCTCGTGCTGCCGCGAGACGGGGGCGGCCACCAGGGCAGAAGGCGGGGGAGACCGTGTCGAGAGAGAAGGTAACGCTCCGGCTTAGTGGCGAGCTGATGGCCGAATACCGGGATTGGTCGTGGGAGGAGCGGTGCCAGCTTGGGGAGCTGGTGGAGAGGGCCTTGACCCACTATCAGAAGCAGCGGCAGAGGAAAGCCCGTGCTGAATAGCCAGAAAGCCAGAATTGCAGTAATGCCATAATTCTGGCATTTAACGCGAACAAAGCGAGTTGACTTTTGTTAACAATATTGCGATAAATGAGGGAGGGGAACGGATGCCCCAGACCGAGGTCGTTTTCTACAAGGAAGAGGATGGGACAGTTCCGCTACTCGACTGGCTTGATGGTCTGACGGCCAAGGCACAGGAAAAGTGCCTCGCGCGGCTCAAGCGGCTTGAAGACCTTGGCCATGAGCTGCGACGGCCCGAGGCGGACATCCTTCGAGATGGAATCTATGAGCTTCGCGTTGGCCTCCAAGGGGTCAATTACCGCATGCTCTATTTCTTCCACGGCAAGAGTGTGGCCGTGCTCTCTCATGGCTTGGTGAAGGAGCGGAAGGTTCCACCCCAGGAGATTTCTCGGGCGGTCGAGCGGAAGAAAAAGTTTGAGGCGCACCCCGACCGCTATAGGTTTGAACCGGAGCCGTGAGCATGGGACGAAAAAGTCGATTTGCATCGAAGTCTCTTCAATTTGCGTATGACCGTTACATCGGGGACGACCCCGCGCGGGAAGCGTCCTTTGAGGCAGAGTTGGCGAACGCGGAGGTGGCCCGGAAGATTTACGACCTTCGCACCGAGGCGGGACTTACTCAGCGAGAGCTTGCCGAGCGAATGGGCACTAAGGCATCGGTCATCTCTCGGCTTGAGGATGCCGACTATGACGGGCATTCGCTGGCGATGCTTAAGCGCGTCGCCAGCGCGCTTGGCAAGCGGCTGGAGATTCGGTTCGTGACCGTCAAGCAAACGCCCCATCCCGCCTGATGGAGAAACGCCATAATTCTGGCATTATGGCAAAACCATAATTATGGCGTTATGGCATTTTCCAACAGGCGAAAGCCCAGGATAACGCGGTTTCACCATGGACGTGCAGGAGTATTTGAAGAACCGGCATCAGTTCCCGCACGAAGAATTGGCCCGCCATGCGGGCCACTATGTTGCGTGGAGCCCGGACGGCTCGCAGATTCTCGCCAGCGACGACGACCCGGGACGAGTCATCGAGGCCGTCAAAGCTCTCGGCTACGACCCGGGAGAGACGGTCATAAGCTACGTCCCGCCGGTTGACGAAACGCTCCTTTGATTATGAAGGAAAAGGCGGGGTCCCGAAGGGACTACTGGCGATTCCCGCCCCCATCCTTCGCCGTGACAGATTGCCACCTCATAATCCCGCAGGAAGAAGACGAAGACACGGGCTCCGCCCGTGGGATTTTCTCAGGCATCGGCTCCGGTGTCCGATGGCCGGCGGAGAGCCCCGGCCCGTCCCAAGACCCTTGCCACCTGGACCGGGTTCCAGGGCTTCCCCGTCCGGGTCGTGTGGCCCTCGGCGTCGAGCCGGGCGGCCACGGCACGGAGGGACAGCCCCTCGGCTCGTGATTCGGCGACCGCCCCGGCCAGGTCGGCGTATGACGCCAGGGCTTTCGCCTTGATGACCTTCCGGGCGCTCTCCCGGCCCTTCACGCCGTCCTGGTCGGACAATCTACGCCCATCGGGCCGGGCAGCCCCAAGAGTGCCGCCCCGAGCCTTATAGGCGGCGAGCGCCGCCCGGGTCCGATCGCTAATCCGCTTGGCTTCGTCTTCGGCGACGGCGGCGAGGATGTGAATGGTGAGGCGGTTCGCGTGGGGATTGTCGCAGGCGACGAAATCGACGCCGGATTCCATCAGCCCGCTCGTGAAATGGACGTTCCGGGCGAGCCGGTCGAGTTTGGCGATGACGAGCCGGGCTCCGCTTCGCTTCGCGTGGGCGATGGCCTTCCCCAGCTCCGGCCGGTCGGCCCGTTTCCCCGTCTCGACTTCCTGATAGGCCCGGACGATGGTTGCCCCGGCGGCCAGGGCATAGCCCTCGACGGCCGACGTTTGCCCTTCGAGGCCGAGGCCGCTTTCGCCCTGCTGCTTGGTGGAGACCCGGAAGTATGCCACTAATTTCATCGTTCTTAGCCCGTGTAACAGTTCTCGGAATGACCATCCCGAGAACTGTTACACGCAGAACGGCAGCCGTCCAGGGGCAGAATGAATGGTCGGTCCGCTAGGGGGACGACCCGGACGCTCAGGCGGAACAACGCCCTCGACATGGTGAAGCAGCGGGCGAGGGACGCGGGACTCTCGGAGCGCATTTGCAATCATATGTTCCAGGCGACGGGCATCACCGCATATCTAGAGAATGGGGGGAGCATCGAGGGGGCGCAGGCGATTGCCGCCCACGAGTCGCCGAGGACGACGAAGTTGTATGACCGGACGAGCGACCAAATCACGCTCGACGAGGTAGAGAGAATTCTGATTTGAATATATGATAGTTTGTTACGGCAAAAGAAGACTTACGACCGGACGAGTGATGCCACCACGCTCGCTCTAGGTCAAGCGAACCGGGCTATTATTAACAATTTCTTGTATAAGTATAAATTGTAATGCACGGGCTAGGCGCCGGCAAACCTCTGAGCTTTTTTGAGTATCTCCTTGTAGCCATTGCAGCTCAGGGATACCTTGTCTCCGACTATCCCCTTTTATTGGGCTTCTTACCCCCGATACTTTGGGTAAATTTTGTATTTACTAAACAACTTGTGAATTCCAGTCGGAGGCCAGTCGAACGTCTCAAGACCGCTTGCTTACTAGTCAGCTTCAACATAACATGTTTTATATTTCCGTTATATTTATATCTCATCATTAGTCGTTATACAAGTTGATCTCTCCTATTTTGGAGCAGGTTATACTTCTGGCCCGTGACGATAGGATCAACGCGTTGGCTCCCCAATCTGTGCCTTCGCTTCAAGGCGTCTCTGGATACTTTGTGAGCGACTTGGTTGGGCAGTCGCCTGTTACCTATTACGCCGAATCTCCTGAAGCGAACTGAGTAGTCACCTCCAGGGCGGCTGTCACCGTCCCCGTCTAGACGATTTCCCACCAGGTCGGACACACCCAATGCGGTCGTTCCATTGACCTGGATTTGATACAGCTCGTTCAAGCGGATACGTCGGGAAGGAAGGAGAGTCACAGTTTGGGTTGCAGAATCGTAGGCTGCTGAACGAACAGGGATGAACTGGTCATCGCGTGTCCCGAATCGCCGGTCTCGACCGGGCAGGACGAAGTTATAATTTGCAGTATTATTGGCACGCATCGGGTCGAGTTCTTCATTAAAGGCCAGACTGAGACGGGTTGGTTGCAAATGGAAACCCTGTCGCCTCACACTGAGGATGGTTGGACCGGTCAAGTCCTCGACAGCTCGTCCTTGACCGGTGATTAACAAGGCCTGAGAGGGGGCTCTTACGAATCGGAAACCATCATTCGATGTCCCTTCCGCTTCGATTTGAAGCAGGTAGCTACCGGCTCCAGCAGTTCCGGCCAGGATGCTCCCCCCATAAACCCCGTCGTTATCCAGGCCGTCGTCATGCATCCCGTCATCAAAGAGTTGAATCCGCCTGGTGGTACCGCCAGAGCCATCCGGCGGAGTTGCGACCGCAAATACCGAAGCTCCGAGGATGGGTAGACCATCCGTTAGATGGACTCGGACCGTGGACCGCTCACCTACGTTATAGACATCCTGCCCAATAGCAAGCTGGGCCTTGAGTGGCGAGTCGACGCGGGTGAAAAGCTCGAATGACTCCACTCCGGTGTCCGTTGCTACAGCAGTGAATATGGCCTGCCATACCCCTGGTAAAGGCGTCTGAACCTTGAAAAACTCAGAAGTCGCCCCGCCGATGAAACGCACGTTTGAGTTGAACGTGTCTCGGGTGATGACTGTGCCGTCGGGAGCGACGAGGTATAGGTCTAAATCACTTCCAGGCCATTGAAGACCAACGGTAAGTTGCGTCGCAGTCGGGTCGACGAGGAAGCTTTGAGAGCGTTGTTCGCCCTGGACGATGGCGCCCTTGGTCCGCAGAGTGTCTTGTTCGTCGGACAACTCACCAGACAGGCGGCTATATATCGACTGAAGGTCGCCGGGCGTCGGTGCAAAAAAGAATTTGCCATTTCGGAGTTGGGCAATCTGCCGCAACAAAGCGGTGTCTGCGTCGTTGCCGAGTGCGATAGTGAAAATTCGAACGCACGGGTCTACTTGGGCATTGATGACATCGAGAGCTTTGGGGTCGGTGTTCTCCATGCCATCGGATAGAATAACCATCGCTCGAATGGGAGAGGAGGCACGATCGAGCAAGAAGTCGGCTTGCCGCACTCCCGCTCCAACGGAAGTATCGCCACGCGGGGTAAGCCCGTTGATAGCCTGTTGTGCTTGTTGTCGGACGTTAGAGCCTGCGACGATTTTTGAGAGGGGGAAATCAACCGTAGACACGTCGTCAAAATCGACGACACCAACCTCATCAAAGCCATCAAGTAAGTTGACAAAGTTGTTGGCCGCTTGCTGTGCGGCCGCGAGCTTCCCATTGTCGCCCATGCTTGCGCTACGGTCAATGACGGGCACTACCGCGACACTGAAGTTCCCGATTTTTGCGTTAATTGAAGCAAGTTGCTCTGGACGCACCCATTCACATAACAATTTATATACCGCATCGGAGCCTTGTCTAGTCTGGATGAGGTTTAGGAGTCTCCTAAACTCATTCTCAGTTTGACGGAACGCTAGAGCAGAAGCCACGAAATGTAAAGGCCTGAACGGGCGGTCCTGATTGAGGACATCGAGCGACAGTGTAGTCTCGTCTCCATGTTGCATTTCGATGTTGTCAGGAGCGTTTTCCAGCCCGCCTCCATACACGCCAGAGATAAGCCCCTTCTTGGGTGGCGTACGCCCCCCTGCGAAGGTAACCGTGACGTTCGAGTGTGTGATTGTAGGATCTGCAAAGACATTCCTTTCAAGCGTTGCATCTCCGAAGCTTGTTGTTGGCGTCTCATCCTCCCCTTCGACCAAGACCACCCCCGGTTGCACCTCCATATAGGGCGTCAGCTCCGTCCAGAAGCCATTGTCACTGTCGATCAAAGTTCCTCTCTCAATAAATCCTGCTTGTATATATTCGACCCAATTAGTGTGAGCGTAGAAATCCTGAGCGGTATGCAGGAGCCGACCAAATTCACTGGCAATGTTATTGGGGCGGAAATTGTTAGGGTCGGCAGCTTCCACGGCTGCCCTGTAATGTCGATTTATGTTCTGGCTGCTCGCGAGAAATTCGCTTCCGTCAAAATGGTTCTCGGGCCGAGGGTCGTCTGGTGAAAATGGATTAAACTTACCTTCAGATACATCAACGAAATCGACCACTACGTTCGCGGCGATGATTCTTTGTAGAGCGTCGTCTTTCAAGAATCCCAAAGCCATAGTGGTAATTTCCTCGTGCCTAGGTGGTCCCTTGAGGTCGTAGAGGAGGCCGTTTGAAAACAACAGCTGGCGTTCTTCCAGGACCTCGACGGTTGGCCTGCGCGCAACCCGCGCCTGGCGACCTTTTCTTCGGTCAGAGGGAGCCACATCATCACGTCGCATCTCGAAGAGCATGGGGAATCTCTTGGAGGTAGGCATCGGCTCAGAATTTGGAACACCCACCTATATTGAACGGGGCCATTTGGGGAAAGCAAGAAGATTCCCCGCAATTTGGGAGATTTGGGAAAGCTCGTCCGGCTGACGACTCGCCCGACCTAATACGGGCCGCGACCAAGCGTCGGAACAAGCAGAAGAAGCTTCGGAAACGCCGAGCAAAACCTAAAAGGTTCGGGATTCTGTCTTGAAGGGCGACGGTCGGCAGACCTTTCGTTTCCAGCGCACGCACGAATCCGAGACCGGCCGCATTCCGGCCGCTTTTCGTGCCCGATTGACTTCCCGGAGGAGCCCCGAGAGTTGCGACCGGACCGGGGCATACCGCTCGTAAGGAAGCCCGTTCAACTCTTGGTAGAGGACTTCGGCCGTCCGTTTCGCGGCGATTTCCCGGAAGTAGACCTTGAGCCGCTTGAACTCTTGCTCTTCGATGCGGACGCTCGGATGCCCCGCTTGATAACTCACCGAATGGTTGAAGACCTTGATGGGGATACGCCGGGCGTCTCGAATCGCGTCTTCCTCGGCCGCGTAAAACTTGTGCGTCCCAGGGGTTGCGAGAATCAGGTAGATTTCCTCGAAGCGGAGGTATTGAAGGTTCGCCTTTCCTTGCTTCTTGTCCCAATACCGACCGTCTTTTGACTTATTAATTTCATATTTCTCGATAATTTTATTATCCAACAGAGCCGGGTCTTTCCCGGGCCGGAGGCATCCCATCACATAGTAAAAGTAATTGTTTTTTATGTATGAAACTGAAAGTTGCTGAATGAGCCCGGCGATCGATGCCGCCTCAAAACGATACTCGCCGTTCCTGGCCATAGCCCTCCGATATCACCTGTGAGCCGTCTTCCCAGAGGGGAGATTTGTTCGCGGCACAAATCTCCCGAAAAGCCGTTCGTCTAAAGACCTTTTTTATATTCCTTGGGGAGCCCCCGCCGTGCGACCTCGCGGAAGCCGTAGCTTCCTTTATTGCGGTCGCACATATGATAGCGGTCGCATTTCAGAACCTCCGAACGCCCCAGGCCAACCTCAAGACGCACCCCGAGCGTGCGTCATCGTTTCGCTGCCAACGGGAACCCGCCTTTCGGGTGGGCTCCCGTTGACCGAACATCCAGCCTTTCCAGGGACCGGCCGCCTCGGAGGTTCTTTTTCCTCCCCCCGGGACGGCCAGCACGCACTTTGAGAACGGACCAAGACCCCTCAGCGCTTTCGTCGGTGCATCGGGTCCCCCCGGTGTTCGAGCTATCACCCTCGGACACGCACACGAGTCGCTACCTGCCAGCAGCAAACATCGCCCGACTCGCGTCGGCTTTCTACTTGCGCCCCGCTCCCGGTCTCGCGGCATTTGAAAAGCCTGTCGCCAAACAGGCCCCGATAATCCACCGGCCGCCGCGGACCATCCCAGGTTATTGATGGCCTTCATCTCAACGCTCACGTCGATTAGCGGGTGTTACCCCACGGCCCGACACCGTATGTCCGGCTTTCAGCCCGGCATAGTTTCCATCAAGACTTACATCCGGCTTGATGATTTCTCCGGGAAGAAGCTACAAGCGCCCGGTTAACCCTCGGTGTCGGGTTTGTCTCGTCTGCCGGTGCGGAGAACGCACCGGCAATCGGCTCCGTCTTCGTTGAGATTCACTGACAAGCCCTCGCATTCGCAAATGCTTGGGCCGTTCGTAGTTGAGCTATTCGTTTCGACCAAGCCTTTCCCCAGCGTCCTTGCCGGTATCAGCCGGCCGTCGAGCGTCGGCTAGACGCCCGCTCGCCTGTCACCAGGTCGAGAACTCCCTACGTCAGCGAGGTTGAACGAACCCTTTTCAGGCCCGGTCCCCCTCGGCAGGACCCGCGTCATCGGTTGCCCCGAGCCGCCGGTCTTTGTGGGATTTGCGAACCGCCCGTTACCGAGCAATCCACGCACCCGCTTTGTGCCATCACGGCCTACCTCGTCGGCAGGCATTTCCCTGTCGCCCATCTTCAACACATCAACTTTTTGTATCGGGTAGAATGGCCGGGATTATTGATTTCCCCCGGGCAAGCCCCCGTCATCACTGGACAAGCTACTCTCATAGCATCCAGCGCTAAGGGTTGACACAGGTCGGCTCCGCCGCCCTTTCGGTGGGTGATAGTTGGGCCCCGTGTTCCGTCATGGGAAGCCCATCCACCTACTCCGGGTCCGTGTCCCCCGTTCTCAAATGCGTCAGCAAGCGTTTACGTCTACCGACGACCAACCGTAGATTACCTACAGCAGGAGAAAAACTAGCAGAGGGAACCAAGTCGGGCACCCGGTTTTGTGCCGGTCGTTACCGCATTTCGAGGGATGAACCGGGCACTTTCGGGAGACGGAAGGCTCGGAACGCCCCGCTCAGTTTGGGGAGACGCCTACCGGACCGAGGCGACGACCGACAGTCATCGAGATTCAGGTAGCATTTGTTCGAGCCCAACGCCTTCAAGGTGCCGAAAGAAGATACCGCACAACGAGGGAGGAACTACCGCACACCCAGGGAGGCAAGTACCGCACACCCAGGGAGGATTTACCGCACAATGGGGGAGGGACTACCGCACACCCAGGGAGGATTTACCGCACACCCAGGGAGGATGAGAATCGTAAGTCTTTGATTTTTATAACCTTATGACGACTCTACCTTATTACCTTAAGAACCTTGTTAACTAACAACAACAAGGGACTGGTGTTGTTGCTCTTTTCGGACTAGAGGAAAAAGCATGCATGCAATCGACAAGGAGGAAGGGCAAAACATCCGTCCCCACGGTCGGGATGAGATGAACCTTGCTGAGTTTCCCATCACGCTTTTGACCGAGCGGCGACCAAAGCGAGTCAACACGCTGGTGTTCAAGGACGAACACGGGACTCTAATTGTCATCGGGAGCGAAGCCTACGGCCTGCCCACGGCCGTCGATGCCGACGTGATTATCGGGCTGATTCAGCTTACGAAGTTGCGAAACAACTTCACCGACCCATGCGTCCCGTTCAGTCGGTATGAATTGCTCAAGCTCCTAGACTGGCCCGACCGGGGTCGCTACTACCACACGCTGAGCGAGTCCCTAGACCGCTGGACCACGGTCACGCTGAAATACAACAACGCTTGGTGGGACAATAAAGCGGGCTGCCGGGTTGATGCGACGTTTCATATACTTGAAAGCGTAATCATCGTTGAGAACTCTATCCGTCGAGCAATGCGAGCCCAAGGACGACAGCAAGACTTGCCGTTCTCGGCGTTCACCTGGAATAAGGTGTTCTTCCAAAGCTGTCAGGCGGACAACCTGAAGCGTCTCGACCTCGACACATACTTCTCGCTTAAGAGCGCCGTGTCGAAGCAGATGTATCGCTTCCTCGATAAGCGTTTCTATCTCCGACCGAGCTGGACTTTCGACCTCGCCGAGTTTGCCCACGAGCACGTGGGGCT
>MWVV01000916.1_pt1 | contig 10612 bp, 12 predicted proteins | sample 1047281 | NCBI WGS metagenome assembly MWVV01 (sample SAMN06349986, study PRJNA376086) | soil metagenome | isolation source: PT-2 sample Antarctic (ecotone) soil | place: Antarctica | collected 2015-01-13 | reverse complement strand
GGACAATCCGGTGTTCGGCAAAGTCCGCGACGATCCGCGAGTGACGCGCGTCGGCAAATTTCTGCGTCGCGCAAGCCTTGACGAATTGCCGCAGTTTCTCAATGTTCTGCGCGGCGGAATGAGCATCGTCGGAGCGCGTCCGCCGATTCCGTATGAAGTCGAAGAATACGACTTGTGGCATCGCAAAAGACTCGATATGAAGCCGGGAATCACCGGTTTGTGGCAGGTTTCGGGCAGAAACCGCCTCGCTTTTGAAGAAATGGTGCGGATTGATTTATTCTACATCGAAAATTGGTCGATATGGCTCGATTTGAAAATAATTGTGCTGACGCTTCCCGCAATCCTGCGTGGCGACGGGGCGCGATAAAAAATTTTAAGTTATCAAAAAGCTAAAAAGTTTGTCGAATATTTTTGAACATTTAAACAAAGCCTCTGAAATTTTGTTATTGAGCGGAGTTAAACAACCGCGGCGCGAAGTCGCTTCCTTGCTTGCTTTCGCGCTCGGAAAAGACAGAACTTTTCTCATCGCGCATCCCGAATTCGAACTTTCAGACGCCCAGGAAAAAAGATTTCATGACTTTGTGCAAAGACGCGCCGCCCGCGAGCCGTTTCAATACATTACTGGCAGGCAGGAATTTTACGGGCTTGAATTTTTGGTTACGCCCGATGTTTTGATTCCGCGTCCTGAAACCGAGTTAATTGTCGGGGCGGCGATTTCAATTTTGCGCGGACAGAAAAACGCGCGGTTTGCGGAAGTCGGCGTTGGTTCAGGCTGCATTTCCGTTTCGATTCTGCACCAAATAAAATCGGCTAATGCGAGTGGTTTTGACATATCTCGTAAAGCTCTACGGATAGCCGAGATAAACGCTGGAACGCACGGAGTTTCTGACAGATTAAGCTTAAAAGTTTCCAATGTTTTTGAGGTTTTGAGCGACGAAAAATTTGATTTGATTGTTTCGAATCCGCCGTATATTTCAGGTGAAGACGCAAAAAATTTGCAGGCGGAAGTGCGCGATTTCGAGCCTTCGATAGCTTTAACCGACGGTGCGGACGGCTTTTCAATCATCGAAAAAATTATCTCCGGCGCGCCGACTTTTTTAGAAGACGGCGGATTTCTTTTACTGGAAATTGGATTCGGTCAGGCGAACCAGGTTAAGAAAATGTTTTCGACGCAAATTTGGAGAGACGTTGAAATTTTGCCTGATTTACAGAGCATTCCGCGAATGGTTCGAGCGCAAACGGGCAAATAGTGTTTTTCGTTGAATTTACGCGCTCGTTTCTGTTATAGTCGGTGTATTAAAATTTTAGGAATTTTTTACCAGCATATTATTTGCGGAAAAAGAGGAGAATATTATGAACAATCAACAAGAAAGAAATGAATTAACCCGAAGAGAAAATGAATATAATCGAAGAGAAGAGGCAAGTTCGTCAACAAAATTGACATATCTGGCAATCGGCGGCGGCATCGGCGCGATTCTGGCGCTGCTGTTTGCGCCGAAAGCGGGCAACGAACTGCGCGGCGATATTGCCGACGCGACGCGTAAAGGAATTGAAAAAAGTAAGGAAACCGCCGCTTTAGTCGGCGAAAAAGCCGGTGATTATTACGAAGTAAGCCGCGAAAAAGCTGGTGAACTTTACTCAACCGCCCAAGATAAAGCCGGTGAAATCTACTCAACCGCTCAGGACAAAGCGGGCGAACTTTATCAAACCGCGCAGGTTAAAGCGGGTGAATTAGGCGAAAAAGCGAAGGGCGCGGTCTCATCCGCTTCAAATCCTTTCTCCGCCGCGCTGGAAGCTGGAAAAGAAGCGTATTCGCAGGAAAAAAAGCGCACCTCCGATACAGAATCGCTGCCTGAATCGCGCCCGACTTATCCGGTGAATGAAACTAAAGCTCTCGACGCGGCGAAAGACAAAGATCAGGAAAACAAGGGTTCCGATAATTCAAAAACTCAAGAGAATAAGTCCGCCGAAAATGCAAAAAACCAGGGACAGGATAACAAATCCGATGCCGGCGGCGACAACAATGCGAAAGACAAAGAAAAAAGAGGCTAAATATGAACGCAGGTGAACCGCAATTCTGGATGATGATCGCATCGATTGTGATCGCTGTCTGTTTTATCGTGATGGCTTTGACTTTAATCGCAATCGCTCTGATCGCAAAAAAAGTAGTCAATACGGTTAACCGTGTTGAAGAAAAAGTCGAACCGCTGCTCACGCAGGTGAACGCCATCAGCGAACAGGGAAAGGAAATTTCAGTGCAGTTTACGGAAATTTCCAATCACCTTTCGACGGCGACCAAATACTTTTCCGATTCGGCAGGGCTGATCAAACAAGAAGTTGCCGAGATCAAACAGCTGGTCGGGCAGACCGCGATTGTTGCCAAAGATAAAGTTGAACTCGTTAGCCAGACAATTGACCGAACGCAGCTGCAGGTGACGACGACGACTGATTTTATCCAGGAAAAAGTGGTTGTTCCGGCGCGTGAAATCGCGGCGGTTATGGCGGGTGTGAAAAAAGGTCTGGAAGTTCTGCTTGCTCCGACGCCCAAGCGAATTGACCGCGTTTACACCGAGGATGAATTATTTATCGGTTAATTTTTGCGGTTTGAAATTCTGAAATCTTAAGCAAAATAAAAAGACTGTGGATTTTAATCCACAGTCTTTTTATTTATGATCGAAAGAAAATTAATTGTCCGTAGTCTGGGCAGCCGAGGCTTGCCGGGTTTGACGCGTTTGACGATGTTCTTCTCTTTTTTTACGCATTTCTTTTTTCATCTGGTCGAGCTGTGATCGTTGTTCAGCGGTTAAAAGATTTAAAATCTCGTTGTTCATTTGCTCAGTGGATGTTTTGGTTTGCGCTCTGAGTTCTTTGAACCGAGCTTGCTCATCCGCCGTGATGATACCGTCGCGTTTTTTCATCATTAAGCCGCGCATTTCCTCGCGCTGCGTTTGGGTTGAAGTTTTATATTTTTCAGCAATGCCGCGAGTTTGTTCTTTCTGCGCATCGGTTAAATTCAGACCGCGCAAGCCGCGCATCATTCCTTTATCGCCGCGTTTTTCGCCGCCGAAACTACCTTCACCACCGTCACGCATACCTTTACCGCCGCGTTTGCCGAAACCTCTACGTTCGCCTCTTTCCTGTTTCTGCACTGAATCTTGCGGTTTAACGCTTGTGTCCTGCGCCGCCGCGAATGTGGAAAAAGAAACTATTGCAAAGCCTAATGAAAAAGCCGAAATTAATTTATGTTTGAATGACATTTTTTACCTCTTAAGTTTTAGTTTGTAAGATTAGCTTTCGCTGTTTGTTTATAAGACGCGGTAAAATCGTGTAAAGTCGAGATTTTTTCGCTCGCGCGTGTAAAGAAATGTAAAGACTGAATAAATGTAAAGGTTGAATAAATATAAATAGCGGTTTGGATGAACAAGAGTGATTAATTTGAGAGAAGGAGATAGGGAACGGAGGAGTTCAGGAGAAAAATGCGGGAAAGTTCGCTTACCGCTTGTCTGCTCTTCTCATTTTCTCATCGTCTCCACATCGCTTACTTGCGAACATACGCCGTTATTTGTCCGTATAGTCTGTTTGACATTGAATATTTGCCACCTGACAAGTTAAAATGTGAAGTTTAGGTATCAAAGTAAACGGGAAAGTTTAAATGAGATTTTTATCGGAAATAAATTCGCCGGCTGATTTGAGACAATTGCGGCTCGAAGATCTGCAGGAAGTCGCCGACGAAGTTCGGGCGTTTATCCTTGAGACGACTTCGCGCATCGGCGGACACACTGGTGCGTCACTCGGCGCGGTCGAACTGGCGGTGGCAATGCATTACGCGTTTGACACGCCGAAAGATCGGCTTGTGTGGGATGTCGGACATCAGGCTTACGCGCACAAAATCCTCACCGGGCGGCGTGACCAGATGGAAACGATCAAACAATACAACGGTTTGAGCGGATTTCTGCGCCGGGAAGAATCCGCCTACGATACATTCGGCGCGGGACACGCTTCGACATCGCTCTCCGCCGCGCTCGGGATGGCGGTGGCGCGTGATACGAAAAAAGAAGATTTTCACGTCTGCGCCCTGATCGGCGATTCATCTCTGCAGGGCGGAATGGCGATGGAGGCAATCAACCAGGCGGGGCATTTGAAAACGCGTCTGATCGTCCTGCTCAATGACAACGATATGTCAATCGCGCCCGCCGTCGGCGCTCTGACGCGTTACCTGAATCGAATCAAAGAAGCGCAAAGTTATCATCGCTTAAAAGAAGAAGTCGGCGACACGCTCGAAGCTGTTCCGGGTCTCGGACACAGTTTGCGGAATATGGCGAAAACCGTCAAAGACGCGATTGCGGCGGCGGTTCTTCCGGGTGCGCTCGTCAATGAATTAGGTTTTAAATATATCGGTTATGTTGACGGACACAACGTGCCGATGCTCGTTCGCGCCCTTGAGGAAGCGAAAAAGATCGAGGATGGACCGGTGATTGTTCACGCACTGACGACGAAAGGCAAAGGATTTCCGAACCCGGAGAAAAATTACTACGCCTATCACGCCACCGGACCGTTTGATTTGGCGACTGGGAAAATTCACAAATCGAGCAAGCCCGTCGCGCCGACTTTTACGGCGCTGTTTGGCGAAACGATGTGCGAATTGATGGAGCGCGACGAAACGATTGTCGCTCTAACTGCGGCGATGCCCGACGGGACAGGGGTTGATAAAATTCTGGAGAAGTTTCCTGAACGCACCTTTGATGTCGGGATTGCCGAGCAGCACGCGGTGACGTTTTGCGCCGGAATGGCATGCGAAGGATTAAAACCGGTCGCCGCGATTTATTCAACATTTTTGCAGCGCGGTTTTGACCAGATTATTCACGATGTCTGTTTGCAAAACTTAAACGTCACTTTTGCGATGGATCGCGCCGGCATCGTCGGAGCGGACGGTCCGACGCATCACGGCTTGCTCGACATCGCTTACTTGCGCGGTTATCCGAATATTACTTTGATGGCGCCGAAGGACGAAGCGGAAATGCGCGATATGCTTTTTACAGCCGTTGAACAGCCCGCGCCGACGGCGATCAGATATCCGCGCGGAAACGGATTCGGCGTTGATATTAGCGAACAGCCGAAACAAATTGAAATCGGCAAAGCTGAAGTTCTGCGCGACGACGCCCGCGGCGAGACAGCGATTCTGGCATACGGTTCGATGGTTTATCCGAGCGTCGAAGCGGCTGAACAATTGGCGAAAGACGGTTTTTATTCAACTGTCGTTAATGCGCGTTTCGTCAAACCGCTCGATGCCGATTTGATTTTAAGTCTTGCTCGCACAAAGCGTTTAATTGTTACAGTTGAAGAAGCTTATCTTGCTGGAGGTTTCGGCTCGGCGGTGATGGAACTGCTCGAAGAAAACAATTTGCTTGATAAAATAAAAGTAGTGCGGATGGGCGTGGCAGACGAGATTGTTCCGCACGGCGATCCGAAATTTTTGCTTGCCGGATACGGTTTGGACGCGAGCGGAATTTATGCGAAAGTAAGGGAAACGGTTGAAAGTTTCCACGAGCGACCAGCGAGGAAAAACCATCTCAAAGTGGTGAGATAAAAAAGAAAAATGCAAAACAAAAAAAATATCGACAACATAAATACAAACACTACTAATAATACTACTGCTAAAAAAAATAATCTTCCCTTAGCGCTGATCGGTTTAGCTTTGCTCGCCGCCATCGTTGGCGGTTGGTGGTTATATTCGAATTCTAGACCGCAAACTGTTAAATCAAACGCCGCTAAGTCGAACACAAATAGCGCCAACAGCATCGCCAATAAAAATCCGGCGGCTGATGAAGCAGCGGCGCTAAAAGCCATCGAAAACGCGCCTTCGGGAGCGACTCCGCCGAACTTGAAAGGCTCGCCGGACGCTCCGGTGACGGTTGAAGAATTTGCTGATTTTCAGTGCCCGACCTGCGCGGCAGTTCACACCAAGATGAAGGAAGTTATCCCGGCTTACGGCAACCGGATAAAATTTATTTATCGCAGCTATCCTTTGACGCAGATCCACAAAAATTCTTATGAAGCGGCTGTTGCCGCCGAAGCCGCCGGGCTGCAAAATAAATTTTGGGAGATGCAGGATCAGCTTTATATCAATCAGCCTAATTGGGCGAATTCTCAAACCGCTCGCCAGACGTTTGAGGAATACGCGAGCAAAATCGGTCTGAATTTGGCTAAATATCAAGCTGATGTAGTCGGTCTTCCAGCTAAACAGCGGGTTGACGCCGATTTGCGGCGCGGGCAAGCCTTAAAAATTGCCGGAACACCGACAATTTATATTAATGGAAAGTCGGTTGATTTCGCGCAGTTTGATGTCCAGCCGTTGCGCCAGTTGATTGACGCGGAACTGCAAAAAGCGGCGGCGGGCGGCGCGAGTCAAACTCAGGCTAAACCGGCGGCAAATCAAAACGCTAACAACTCAGCAAATCAATCCGCGCCTGCTAACACGAATGCGGCAAAGGACAGCAAGCTTAAGTAAAGATAATGAACAGCGATTTTGAAAGTGAAATTAATCAACTCGACAACTCCGTCGCCAAACTCCCGATTGCAGCGGCGGTTGTCGCTTTAGGCGGTGTGGCGGACGCAGTCTATTTGACGGTTAAGCATTTTACGGGCGAGGCGGTGCCGTGCAGCATTGTCGAGGGCTGCGAACAGGTTTTGACCAGCTCTTACGCGGAAATATTTGGCATTCCGCTTGCCGCGTTCGGCGCTCTGGCTTATTTTACGGCTTTTTCGCTGGCGATGATGGCGGCATTCGGAGATCGACGAATGTGGAATTTATTTGGCATTCAGGTTATTTTGATGGCGGTATTTACAGCCTGGCTCGTTTATCTGCAAGCCTTTGTCATCGAAGCCTTTTGCCAATTTTGTCTGATCTCGGCGGCGGTAACGCTGACTCTTTTAGTGATATTTCTTGTCTCCCGATTTTCACGCGCCCGCCGATAGTGAAACTTCCGCTCAAATTAGAAAAAACAATTCATCAACGCTAAAGTTATTGCTTTTGGATAACAGCGCCTTTGACAATCTCAATGCCCTGCGGAGTTTTAGCGAGTTTATTTGGATTGAAACCCATTACTTCAATGCGGCGTAGAATATCTTGATAAATCGCATCGTTCATTTTCGGCGCGCGGCTTAAAATCCACAAATATTCGCGTTTCGGGTCTGCGACGGCGGCAAATTGATAATTCGGGTCCAAATCGATAATCCAGAAATCCCCGCGGACGGCATTCAAAAACGATAAAAATCCGGGCGCGAACCGCACTTCGAGTTTAGCATTAGAAACTTTGTCGGTAATTTTACCTTCGCCCTTCGCTTTATCGGTTGTGCCCTCTTTTGTGACACAGCTATTTACCACCTCAATCTTATCCAAGTCATTCAAATTGTATTCGGCGAATGTGTTTCCGACGCAAGCCTTCTGAAATTTATTCGAGTAACGAGCGATCTCAAACCATTTTCCCGCAAACTGTTTCAAATCAACTGACGCAACCGCTTTGACTTGAGTCTGAGCGTTCGAATTGTTTGTTTGAGCAAAAACAAAATTTGAAGATACCGCTAAAATAAAGACCAAAACCGCAAAATTAATCGTTTTCACAATAAAATCTCCTTGTATGTTAAAATCTTTCACATCGAGGGCTAACAGACAGGTTAGCAAAATTCGTTTTTAATCGTGAAGAATTTTTATAATTTTTGTCACGATTTTATTAAAATTAAAAGTTATTATGCCAATTTATGAATACAAATGTATGGGATGCGGCTCAAACATTGAAAAGATGCAGAAACTTTCCGACGCGCCGCTGAGAATTTGCGAAAAGTGCGGCGGTGAACTGGAAAAACAATGGTCGCTCTCCGGCTTTCAATTTAAGGGACAGGGCTGGTATGTCACCGACTACGCCAATAAAGATAAGGGCGGCGAGCCATCCCAAAAAACTGTCGCCGACGCTAAAGACGCCAAAACAGAAAAAACCGCAGTATCGGAAAATAGTGAAAAAAGTTCAACTACTGAATCAACTGCGAAGACCGAAACCGCATCCAAGCAGACAAGCGACTCGGCTTCAGGCAAACAAAAAGAGACGGCTTCTAAAAACGATAAAAATGTGTGAGGTGAGAGAAAATGATTTTTTCGGTTAGGCAGGTTCTGCAATTTACTCTGGTTCTGCTGATTTTCACTCACTCAGCGGGCGCGCAGTCGCGTCACAATGTTCAATCAACAACTGACTCCGGAGGATCGATTCTGAGCGTCGTCGCCACTCGTACAAATGATTCGAAAGAACCGATCAAGCCTCAAAATTTATATTTATACGAAAACGATATTGAACAAAAAATAAAAAATTTAAGTTTTGACCCGTCGCCTTCAAAAATCGTCGTTCTCGTCGATAATTCGCAAACCGTCCGGGCTGACATTGAAGCCTTAAAAAAGGCAACAATGGAGTTCGCTTATGAAATATTTGAAGGCGATCAGCTTTTTGTCATCGGTTATGACGAAAAAGCCGAAATCATTCAGGAATGGTCCGACGACGCGAAAAAAATCGAAACTTCTACCGCGACTTTTCGCAAACAGGGCAATCCGTATTTGTTTGACGCTTTAAGTTCGGCGGTCAGCGAAATTTTATTACCGCTGATGCCCGGAACCCGAAAAACGGCGGTGGTTTTGATCAGCGACGGGTTGGACAGAGGCAGCAAAACGCCTTTCGATAAAATTTTGGATCAGCTGCAAAACCAAAACATTACTGTTTACGCTCTTCAAATCCCTGACCGCACCGGCGGCGCGTATCGCCGCAACCAACCAAAAGCTCCCGAAGTTATCAAGCAATTAACCGAAGGCACCGGCGGCAAAATTTTCCCGATTGAAGAAGCGCAGGCGGCAGCCAAATTTATTGCCGACGAAATGCGCAAAAGCCGTTATTTATTATCGTATCAGCCAACCAACACTTCTTCTTACGATGCCCGCCGCCTTTTTGTTGTTGCCGATGAAGGAATTACAGTCCGCACCAAAAAAGCGCAGCCGCCGAATGTTAAATAGTTCAAGGATCAAAGTTCAAAGTTTAAGGTTGTTTCTCTATTTTGAACTTTGAACTTTGAACCAAATAAGTTTGTGTTGCGCGTAAACCAATAATATGTGAAAATTTGTCTGAAAGCGTTTTTTTAGCAGAGGAGATTTTCACAGTGCAATCAGAACTTGAGAAGTTAGTCGAACTTCAAAAAACCGACACCAATATTCGCGGGTTAAAATCATCTATCGAATCGGCGGAACAGAGGCGTGCTAGTATCGAACAGGAGTTTGAACAGCACGCCTCTTCCATTCGCGAGATACAAGCGCGTCGCGATACGGCGCAGACACTCCGCAAAGATTTGGAGAAACAAATTGCCGAAAACAAAACTTACATCGAACGCGCCGACCGCAACTTGAAAAACGCGCAAAATCAAAAAGAATATGAAACCGCGATGCGCGAACTCGACGCGCTGCAAAAGCAAATTTCCGCGCTTGAAACGCAGGCTTTGGAAAGAATGACCGAAATCGAAGAAGTCGAAAAAACTCTTGCCGAACGCGCGGATGAAATAAATAATCTCGAGTCAAACCGAAGCGATGCGATGGCGATTTTTGACAAAGAACTCGGCAAAAATAAAAAGCAATTTGCAGCCGAAACCGCCAAACGCCACGAAGTTTTTATCACGCTTCCGCCTAAACTTGCCTCCGTCTATAATCGTATGGCGCAAAGAAGCCGCGACGGAATCGCCGTTGCCGAAGTCATTAATGGTTCGTGCAGCGCGTGTTTTATGAAACTGCGCCCGCAAATGCAGGTTGAACTTAAAACAAAAGACGAAATAATGACGTGCGAAAGCTGCACGCGCATTTTATACATCGCGCCCGAAGCAAAAGCCGTCAGTCAGGAATCTTAAAAGAATTGTTTTAAAATTTAGAAATTTTGAATCTTCAAAAATTTATATTTGACAACAATTTGACTTAGAATTATTCTAAATCTAATTCAAGGACAATGAACAACACGCAGGTAAAAACTGAAGATTTAGGCTTGACCAAACAACGCGAAGTTGTTTTGAAGGTCATTCGCGGTGGCGAGGAGCATTTGACGGCGAATGAAGTGTTTGACAAAGCTAAACAGCTTTTGCCTGGTATTTCATTTGCGACCGTTTATAATTCTCTGCGTTATTTGCGCGAAGCGAGCTTGATTGGTGAAATCAGTTTCGGCAATGGCGCGAGTCGGTTTGACTCTCTAACTTCGCGGCACGACCACGCGATTTGCACAAAATGCGGCAAGTTGGTTGATATGAAAATCGATCTGCCAGGCGAAATCGTCGAACGGGCAACAGAACTTTCCAAATTTAAACTCGAATCAATAGAATTGACTTTGCGCGGGCTTTGTCCTGAATGTACAAGAAATTAGCCACCGAGCGCACAGAGAACACAAAGAGGTAGAAACAGTTATTATCTTTTAGATGTCTCTGTGAACTCTGTGTTCTCTGTGGCAAAAATAAAATCAAAAAACGAGTAAGGAGAAAGCAATGATAGAAGACGACGGCAATAAAACAAATAACAGCGACTTTGACAAACCGATGGAAACAAAGG
>MWVV01000915.1_pt1 | contig 10614 bp, 13 predicted proteins | sample 1047281 | NCBI WGS metagenome assembly MWVV01 (sample SAMN06349986, study PRJNA376086) | soil metagenome | isolation source: PT-2 sample Antarctic (ecotone) soil | place: Antarctica | collected 2015-01-13 | reverse complement strand
GGCTACCGTCGCAACCTGATGCAGAGCCAGCCCCACCACATTGAAATCATAGGCGAGAAAAATACAGTGCGCTCCACACTCAAACCGATAGCCGATAAATACGGAATCCCCTTGACGACGGCGCGCGGCTTTTCGTCAGCAACGCCCCGACTCGATGTAGTGACGAGGTTTAAAGCCAGTGGCAAAGACAAGCTGATTATTCTGGCTTTAACCGATTTCGACCCGTCTGGAGAGCAAATCTGTCATTCGTTTTGTGCATCGCTCCGTGACGACTTTGGTGTCAAAAGTCACAAAATGGAGCTTTTGAAAGTGGCACTCAATCAGGAACAAGTTAACCGCTTCTCTTTGCCCTACGATGCGACCGCCAAGAAAACCGACTCGAAGGCCAAGAAGTTCACGGCGAAGCACGGCAAATATGTTTGGGAGTTGGAAGCACTTCCGCTGCCTGTCCTTCAAAGCGAACTGCAAGCCGCGATTGATCGCGTTTTAGACCTTCCCGCGTTTAACCACGAGTTAGAGATGGAAGCAGAGAACGCGGTAGAAATCGACGCAGCACGGCAAGCAGCATTAATTGCACTTGCGCCGCTCATTGGATGATTTAAACCCAAGTTTGAGACTTGTCCCAAACCCACCCACCACCATGAAACTCACCGCGATTATCTATCCCGACAACACACCCGACGGCCTAAACCCTGGCTTTTCGTCGCACTGCCCAGAGCTTGACGTTTCGTCTCAGGGCGACACCGAAGAGGAAGCGCGCGACAATCTCAGGGAAGCACTCGAACTGTTTTTAGAAGACGCCAACCCCGATGAACTGGCGCGGCGTTTGGCGGCGGGCGCGCGTGTTTCTCAGTTGGAGCTTGCCGCGTAAGCGTGCAGCGATGCCCAAATTTCGCGCGCTCCTATGTCGGATGAGGCATAATAAATCACCGTGAATCCCAAAGAAAAGCCGCTCTTTCGCTTCAATGGCGTGCAGGTCACGACGCCGCCGATGGGCGATGAAGCGCGGCGGGAAGCGGGGTTTTTGCTGGGACTGCTTCAGGGCGGCGAAGTGCTGGGGATGCCCCAGGCGCGGCCACTCTTTGAGATTGCGCCGCGCCTTTACGAACTGCGAATCCGTGAGGCGGGCAAGAACTGGCGGATTTTCTACCGCGCCGACGCCGACCGCATTTTGCTGATTCACCAGATCAACAAGACAACGCAAACGCTCAGCGAGCAGGATAAAAAGACGGTGAAAGACCGGCTTGCCGCTTACGACGCGGCGCGCCAGCAGGAGCGCAAAAAGGGGAAGAAATGAATCTCAAAGAACTGGGAAGCGAAGTTACACGCGCCGAGTTTTTGGGCCTGACGCCTGAAGACGAGGCCATCATAGCGATTCGCCTTGCTTTGCACCGCAAGCTCAAGGAGACGCGCGCCCGCAGTGGCCTGACTCAAACCGCTCTGGCGCAGCGCATCGGTTCGAGTCAATCGCGCGTGGCCAAGGCCGAAGCGGGCGACGCTTCGATTTCACTCGAACTTTTGATACGGGCCACCGTTGCGGGCGGCGCGAGTGCCCTTGAGATTGCCGAGGCGATTCGCGCCACTCAGCCGCAAAGACCAAAGCGGGCAGCGCGCAAAAAAGAACTGGCAGCCGCCTAAATTTCGAGGGACGGGACACGACAGGACACCATGAGACACGTCGCCTTGAGTGCCGAGACATCAACCCTTGTCCCGCTCTGTCCCGCCACCAAATAAACACGATTATGGATCGAAAAACCGTCGCCAAAACTTTGGGATGCAGTGAGAAAACCGTGTCGCGCTATGTGGCGTCGGGACGGCTTCCCGACGTTCGTAAAAATGGCGCGCTCGACATAGATGAGGCCGACGTGCAGCGCCTGAAAACCGAGCTTGAAACGCCGGTTATCGCCGAGCGGGACAGTGGGACGGGACAGGACATCACGGCCATTGTCGCTGTCCCGAAGCGGCGCCAAGTCAATCACAGCAACGCCTTAGCGGTTTGGGATAGAGGCGTGGGACACCCTGAGACGAGACGGGACAGGCCGTTTGTCCCGACATCGGACAAGCTACTTTTATCACTCGAAGAAGCGGCGGCGCTCACCGGACTTTCGGCGGCGCGGCTCCGGTTGGCAATTGGGGAGGAAAAGCTCGTCGCGCGCAAAGTGGGGCGCGCCTGGAAGATGCGGCGCGGCGATGTCGAGCGGTTTATCGATTCGATTTTTGGAGAGTGAAATAGAAAAGGAGCTAAATAAAGATGCCAATGAAATTCACCAAAGCGGAAAAAGCAGCATTACCGCCTTTAGGCGCCCTATGGGGGGCAGCTAAAGCCCAATGGGTTTCGCCTTGCTGCAAGACGTATTTAGCGCACTCTCCCGATGGGGTAAATTTGATTTTTCGTCATTTTGTGCAGAATCGAAAAACAAAAATTATTTCAAAACCATTGAAGGGACTTCGTAATTGGCGCAACCATCAGGAGCACAAGTCTATTCGTGGGAAGATAGAAAAAAATTGTGTTCCTGATGATCGACCACACGCGCAAATCGCCATGCAAGCGTTTCTCACACGGGGCAAGGTTGGAGAATATCAAGACGCATCCAAGGACAGTTGCCTGGGGCTGCTGAAAAATCATTTGCCCGTAATAGTTATCTGTCCCCAATGTTCAAGGCGCGTTATAATTACTAATGTAAAAGGCACGCAATGACGTGCCATCTCGAACTCAAGCGCGCCGAAAGCGCGCCGACAAAGACACTCGTTAAACGAGCGCAAATCCACATAGTAGCCTTTAACCGCAAGGAAAAGGCGCTATGGATTGCGCTCGTTTTTTTCTGTCCGTTTTTCGGGGGACAGAACGCCAAGACAACGTAAGCGCAATTAAAAAAGATTACCTGAAAAACAAAATACGCTTGAAAGTCAGCAACCAAGGTTGCCCAGACAAAACGAAACGCCCCGTTGTGGCAAACGAGGCGCTTCTGATGTCATAAACGGGCGCGGCGGGCGCTGGAAAGGTATCGACTTTCCGATGACAACAAAAGACATTTTAACGCAAAACGCGGCCTTTGTCGCGCAACCTCAGCACAGCGCACAAAACGGCGCGCACCTCAACGGCGACGCGGCCCACAATGGCACTAACCACGCCCCCGACGCGCAAGGCAAAGACGCCAGAGCGCGCGCCAAAGCCAACGCTCAGGACGTTTTCAACACGACGGGCGAAACGCCGGAAATACCGCGCGGCCTCACCTCAGACACGCACAAAAACAAACTGCGAATGATTGCGGAAGACGTGATCGAAGAGCGCGGTTATGCGACGGTCACAGACAGTTTCACCCTTGAACATTGGGGCTTTCCAGCGTCGCAAAATCCGGCGCTTTGGATTCCAGGTCACCAAGTGCATGATGCACTTGGTGGCTATCAAATTCGCCCCGATGTGCCGATGCCCGACAAGAAAAAGCGCGGAAAATTCGTTCGGTATCTTTTCGCCAAAGGGCACAAGAATTTCTTGGATTGCTTGCCTCGGCATCGCCCCCACCTCGGCAGTCCCAAAATACCGCTTTACATCACTGAGTCGATTATTAAGGCCGACACTCTGACAAGCCAGGGGCTTTGTGCTTTGGCCATTGCGGGCGTCAACGGCTGGAAGTGGACGAATGAAGACGGTGGCACCTTGGCCCTGGCCTGCTTCGATTCGATTGCCATTAATGGGCGCGTATTCTATCTGGTGCCCGACTCAGATTACAAAACGAATCAGAAAGTGAGAACCGCGATTAACAAACTTGCGGCTTACCTGAAATCGCGCGGCGCAACGGTGAAAGTTATTGAGCTACCCGACGCGCCAGACGGGAGCAAGCAGGGCGCCGATGACTATTTCGATGCGGACGGCAACCTCATCGAATTCCACAGTTTTGCCGAAGTCCCTGGCAAGTCGAAGCCCGAAGTTGGGAAAGCCGACGCCGCGAGCGCCGATCTGGAAGCTGGCCCCTCTGAATTTCCACTGAACGATATTGGCAACGGAAAGCGATTCGCCAAGGAACACCGCGAATCACTGCGCTTTTGCTCGACTAACGAAAACTGGTTTTTCTTTGAAGGCGGCATCTGGAAAGAAGATGCTCACGGCGAAGCGGAAAAGCGCGCGAAGCGGACGGCGGAAGGCTTCATTGCCGAGGCGCAGCGCGAAACCGACGACGACAAGCGCGGGCGATTGCTCAAGCACGCGGCGACTCTCACCAGACGCAAAGCGCGCGAAACGATGCTCAAAGACGCTATGAGCGAACTTGGCATGACTGCCACGCTCGAAGAGTTCGATGTCAATTTAGATTTATTCAACTGCGCCAACGGCACGCTCAATTTAAAAACGCGCGACTTCTGGCCCCATAACCCGCATAACCTTTTGACGCGGCAATCACCCGTCGTTTACGATGCAAGCGCGACTTGCCCATTGTGGCTCAAGTGCGTTGAACGTTGGATGAGCGACATTGAAACGCGCAACTTTATCCAGGAAGTTATGGGCGTGACTCTTTCGGGCCATGTCTATGAGGAACTTTTCGTGTTTCTCTATGGCGCGGGCGATAACGGCAAGTCGAAGTTTTTAGGGATTCTCGAATTCATTCTGGGCAGCTACTTCCACAAAACCAAAGCCGAAACCATTATGCAATCGCGCCAGAGGCGCAACGCTAACGCACCGTCCCAGGAGATATTAGAACTCAAGGGCGCGCGACTGGTGACAACTCACGAAATTGACGAAAAGCAGGAAATCAATACGGCGCTCATCAAAGACCTAACAGGGCGCGACAGCATCACGGCGCGCGGGATGTATGCCAAGCGCGAAACCACCTTCTTGCCGCAATATACGCTTTGGATGTTTGGCAACGGGAAGCCGCTCATTAACGATTCGAGCGGCGGAATGTGGCGCCGTCCTAAGCTCATCAATTTCGGGCCACCGATTCCGGTGAATGAGCGCGACCCGCAACTATCCCAAAAGCTGAAAGACGAAAGCGCGGGAATTCTGAATTGGATGCTCGAAGGACTGGCGCGCGTTGAAGAGCGCGGCGGAAAAATCGAGACGCCGGAAGCCATTGCCGACGCGACAAATAGCTACCGCCAATCCCAAGACCCCTTTGCTACATTCCTGGAAGAAAAATGCTTCGTCGGCCCCGAACATAACGCCGCTGCAAGCGAGATCTTCGAGGCATGGCGCGACTGGTGCAAAGCCAACGGCTATGACGCGGGCAATCAGCACACCCTTGGCACCGCGCTCGGAAGGCGCGAAGCCGACTTTAAACCATGCAAGGTTTCCCGTCGCGGCTCTCAGGTTCGAGGCTGGAAAGGCATCGCCATTTTTGACCCCACTTCTCCGCAATCTGCAAAAGAAACCGGCCAAATCTGACCCGAAGTAGGACAGATAGCACAGATAAAGGCCTTTTTTCAAAAAGTCCCTTAAAGAAAATAATCTGCAGCACTTTTGCAAAAACGGCCTTTATCTGTGCTATCTGTCCTACCTTCTCCATCTAAGAGGCAGTAGAAAATGACAGCCCCCGAAGTTTTAAAGAAGGCAAAGCGCCTAAAAATTTCTCTTTGGTGCGAAGGTGCCGCTCTTAAATACGAAGCGCCGCCCGACGTTCTCACCGACGCACTGCGCGCGGAAATTCGCGCCCACAAACCGGCGCTGTTGGAATTGCTCCAGCATGGCGACCGCTACGCTCAGGACACGCCCGCCACCGTCGCAGTGGCCAGAAGCCCCGATAACGTGATGGCGCAGCGCGTAGCGGCGCAGTGGAACGCGACGTTTACGCCGGAAGAAATCCAGGAATATAACCGCGCGGTTTTCGCGCTCGATCATGGGCTTTGCCCAGAGGACACCCAACCATGAGCCGTATCTTAATCAGCCGACTTTGGCTCACCACGCGCCGTTGGCTACACGCTCACGGATAACGGCCCCGCCTGGGGGAACGCGCCAGAACCACCGAAACCGCATCGCGCCGTCGATGATGCCATTGATTTTCTGCGCGAGGTTCTCGCTGCCGGCAAGCGCGACTCCGACGAGGTGAAAGTCGAGGCCAAGGCGCACGGCATCGGGCAGAAGGCACTCCAAGCTGCCAAGCGAGAACTCAAGATCAAAGCAAGCAAGGAAAAAGTGGCAAATGGCCGTTGGTTCTGGGAATTGCGCCTTCAAACGGAGCCAGAAGAATGAGCTTCGCGCGCGTAGGCAAAAAAAGGGTTTTCTTTGCTTCTGTTTGCATCGCTTCGATTGTGTCAAGTCTTGAAGGATGGCAAAGGATGGCAAAGAAGCCCCTTTTTATGAGCGACCCTCTTCAAATAACGCCATGAAAAACCACAACTATCTGCACAAAATCATGGAAATGCGCGCCACTCGTCGCGCCAACAAGGAGAAAACACCATGAAAATCGAACTCGCCCGACTCTACGCCAGAACCCGTCATGATGGGGCCGTCACTTTATCCGGCTCTGTTGGCTACAACGGGCGCTTGAGAATTGAACCGAACGCCGCCAAGGTTGACGGCGACGACCGCTCGCCGGACTTCATTGCGTATATCGAGGAGAAAAACACCGCACCGGCCACGCCCTACAAAGGCCCGCAGCTCACAGCCCGACCAGTGAGCGCCGCGCCTCGCGCACTCACGCAGCACCAATATGTCGTCGAAGGCGAGATTGTCCCCGACCCCTTTGCCGACTAAAACCAAAGGCCGCGCCAATCACGGCGCGGCCACACAACCCCAAACCCAAGGAAAAAACCATGAACATCCCCATCCTCGAAGGAAAAACCGCCCGCGAAAAACTCGCCAACTTCACAACAAGCGTTGAGAAACTACGAAGCGAACTCAAGTCGCTCGACTTTGCGATTCTTGAAGGCGACATAGCCGCAGCGCAGCGACACGGTGTTATCTGGACGCAGCTTCACGCGATTGACCGCTTCCATCCCGTGCTGACGAAGTCCGCCGATAAGGAGCGCCGCGAGGGACAGGGACAGGCCATCTCAATTCGTCTTCAAGCGAATGATGACCTGCGCCACGATCGCGTCTCGATTGACCAATACGAGGCTGAAATCGAGCGCGCGGCCAGAGTCGAACGCGGCGGGTCATAAGTCGCACCAGGCTTAAACCGCGCCGCTCGACATCGGAAGCGGCGCGGGTTTCACTTGCAGCAGCCGCGACTCGATAAAATCCCGAAGGCGCGGGCGTTCCGGTTCTGGCAGCGTCGAAACAAAGTCACTGAGCGCCAGGACGATGAAATCGCGCTCACTGGTCGTGAAAGCCTTGCTTGCCCTGATGCGTTCGACCGATTCCGCGCACTTTCGCAGCGATTCGAGGCATTGCAAAAGCAGCGCGACTTCGCCGTTTCCCTCGCTTCTCCGCTCCGATAATTCCCCCGCGAGGACGTGAAGTTGTGCTGCCACATTTCGTAAATCGAGAACATCTACACCTGATTCGATGAGCGCATCGGCTTTGTCCCGTAGCGCGTGACTCTCGAGGGCTTTCTTCAGCAAAGTTTCGGGCCGCGTAGCTGGTCGGCCAGCACCATAGCGGCAGCAGCGCCGACACTTGCCCGTCGTTTTGCCCTCGATGCCCCATCCCGCAGCTTTGCCGCACGGTTGCCCATCGGTTCGCTTGCCACCAAAGTCACCACATTTTTGCGCCATGATAATTCGCCCCGTTGGGACGCTCCTTGATATTATCTTACTTAAATTCGACTTTCGCCAGATTTTCTCGCGTGAAATTGCGAGGCGCCTCGACCCATCCAAAGGCGCGCCTGAAAAAGTTTGGCTCTACCCGCCCCGCCCCGTCCAACGGTTTCTTCTGGCTGCTACATTGGTCTGGCGCGTGACGCTCTTATCCATGAAGACGCGAGCAAGGTAGTCCGTCGCTGCCAACGCATCGCCGCAACCGCAAGGCTCAGGGCGCGGCGATGTCTCCGCTTTGCAGACGGCGCGGGCATCACGGTTGCAAGTCCGAGCGAACCACGCCGCGCCCGATTTAATGCTTTGGCGTCCCCGAAGTTGGGTAGGTTTTACGGTCAAAAGCTACCACGAAAACGGCGTCTTATTGATAATCGCGTGTTGGTGTGTGATGAGCGGTCCAAGTTTGAGACAGGGTAAGGCGCGAAGTGCCTTGGTATGATAATTATTGTTATGTCAGCGCGCAGAATAAGCAAAGCCGTCGCGCGCGTGGGCGTGAGACTTCACCAAGTGCGGTTCCAACCCACCAAACAGCCACGAAAAAGCCGCGCCCGATACTTTGGGCGCGGCTTTGGTTTGCGTGTCGCAGCGTGGCTTATACGGCTTCTTTCGGCCAGTCTTCGACGGTATCGTCCACCAGAGTTTCGCCGCCAAACTTTGCGGCCAGCTCGTTAACCTCGCTCCACTGTTCCTTGAAGCCGTCCTTCATTTCGTCCATCGCACTGAGGGCCAGCCGGTGCAGCTCGTCGGTGACGCAGCGCAGCACGCACAACGCTTGGAGCGACCGTTCCATTTCGTCGGTTTGTAAGTCCTCGAAGCAATTATCCCAGTCCTCACGCGGCCCGCTTTTGGTGTCAAAGGCGAGTTTGAACAGGCCGCGTGTCGCGTCGGCGATGATGGCGTCACGAAAGCCAGGGACTTCTTTTAGCGCGTTGATGTCGTGCTCGATGACAGCGCGCACGGCGGCGCGGCGGGCCATTTCGCACAGGCCGCTCGCGTTGATTTCGGGAAGGCCCGCAGTCGGGGTAAAAGTGTTTGACATGGTTTGGTTTCCTTTGGGGTTTGGGCGGCTATCTTTGTTCAGGACAAAGATAGCCGCGAGCAGAATCAGGCCAGCACGAGGCTCTGGTGCTGGGAAGCGGTCAAATCGTCGAAGCCAAAGCGGAAGGGAAAGTCCGGCTCGAAGACCAGATAATCGTCGAGTGTTTCCAACCGGCTTTCAATCGCCTCGATTTCTTCCGTGAGGTTCACGCCATAACCGGCGCCGTCATATTCGGCGGCTTGCAATTTCGCCAAATCGCGGCGCAGCGTTTCGCGCTCTACGACGTGCGACTCGATGAGCAGGGCGTGTTGGGCGCGCATGGCTTGGAACCCGTCGAAGTCATGGGCGAGGCTTTCAACGGCCTCTAAGGGCGCGGGCGTGCCACTTTCGGGCGTTTCCTCGTCTTGCATCTGCATCGGCGCACACTTCGCGCAAAAGCCACCGCAATGGCGCGGCAACGGCTTTCCCGCTTCATCGCACAGAAAGAAGACGGCGACGGCCTTGCAGCACAGGCAGCGCGGCGCCGTTGGCGTGGCAGCGACGGGCGCAACGACCGGAAAGGCCAGGGCGTGCAGCCGTTCGACTTTCGCAGCGATTGCGGCCACATGGCGCAGCGCAGAGGGTTGGCGCCGAAGTGGGGCGCGGGTTTGAGATACTTGCATTTTGGTTTTCCTTTGCCGGAACTCCACTTAAAGGCGCGTCGCTTTTCTTTTCCAGGGATAAGGCGGCGCGTCTTTTCTTTTGTCCGGCTTCCATAAGGTTAACCCTTTAGGTAAGAAAGCGCAAGGGTTAGGCTTGCTCTTTAGGTAAACTTTTCGGGTATCCTTAAAAGTGGGGGAAAATACAATGGCCCGAAAAATAGCAGAGTGCAAAAAGTGCGGGCACGTTTGGTTGCCGCGTGCTGAAACAGGGAGACCTCGAATCTGCCCAAAATGCAAAACCGCGCGTTGGGATATTGGCCCGACGCAACCTAAAACGCCGACAAAGGCGTTTTGCAACCGCTCGTGCTCTCGCAAGACTTCTACATCTTGAGCGGCCACAGGCGCTACCACAGCGCAATTTGGGCAGGGTTAAAAGAGGTGCCCTGTATCTTTGAAGATGTGGAGCACGGCTCCGGCAAAGCATCGGGAGAATATATTACGAGCCTCAGTCACCACAACAGCGCGCAGCGCATTAAAACCGTGCCGGAACAGTTGCGAGAGGCAATCGTAGAAACGGACAAAACGACGGCTTACGAGGCGCTCATTGGAGCCAGAGAAGAAAAGGCGTTAGAGCTTCAAGGCGTGGATTTCGTGAAGGTTGAAGGCGAGATAAAGCGGTCGAAAATCACGGCGGTCAAAGAAGAAATGGTAGCCGCGATTTTAAAAGCGGTCGATGAGCGGCGCGACTTTTGGCCGCTTTCGGTTCGCTCGGTTCACTATGCGCTCCTAAATAATCCACCGCTCCGCAATTCTGGAAAAAACGCTAAATTTCGCGCTCTCTACGGGAACAATCTGGCGAGCTATAAAGACTTATGCGGCCTATGCTTGCGGCTCCGATTGGTGAGGAGGTTAAGTTGGGCCTCGATCAATGACGAAACGCGGCCCTTTGACCTCTCAACGCTCCATGATGCTCCGGCCTCATATTTAGAGCACGAACTGCATTGGTTCCTACGCGGCTACCGTCGCAACCTGATGCAGAGCCAGCCCCACCACATTGAAATCATAGGCGAGAAAAATACAGTGCGCTCCACACTCAAACCGATAGCCGATAAATACGGAATCCCCTTGACGACGGCGCGCAGCTTTTCGTCAGCAACGCCCCGACTCGATGTAGTGACGAGGTTTAAAGCCAGTGGCAAAGACAAGCTGATTATTCTGGCTTTAACCGATTTCGACCCGTCTGGAGAG
>MWVV01000914.1_pt1 | contig 10623 bp, 6 predicted proteins | sample 1047281 | NCBI WGS metagenome assembly MWVV01 (sample SAMN06349986, study PRJNA376086) | soil metagenome | isolation source: PT-2 sample Antarctic (ecotone) soil | place: Antarctica | collected 2015-01-13 | reverse complement strand
GAGCGAAAGTTGCGCGGGCGTTTTTCGCGCTTGATGCCGGCATTATCACACTCAAAAGCGAGCGACGGATGACGCGAGCCGCCGCCAAGTTTATAAATTTCAAAACCGATTTCAAGCGCGATTTGGCGCAGATGTTCGAGCGCGGTCAGCCGAGTGAAAATCCGCAACTGCTGGCGGCGATGACTAAAGGTTTGCTTATCACCGCATTAGAAAAGCAAAACGTGCAGCTAGAGAAAATCGGCGTAAGCGGCGAGAAGTTAAGCGAAATCAGCCGGACGATTACGCTGGCGATGGTAGAGGAGAAAAAGCGCGAGAAAATGATAGCAGTTAATAGTCAGTCCGTCGTAGTGCCGGTTCAAGCCAATCGTGCCGCACAAACAAAAATCGCAAAGGAAAACCAGCACACTCCGGTTAAAACAAGACAGGTTGAACACACGAGATAAAAGGTTGTTCTGTTTTCCCAGACATTACACTTTATCGTTACTCGTAGTATCAACCGCAGTACCTCCAATTTCTGTTATTGAGCCTTTACTTTTTATCAGAGTCAATTTCTCCCAATAATTCGTTAATAATCGTTTCATATTTTCGCGGTGATTCAGTTTTCCCGAATCCTGTTTCTCTGAATCTTATCTTCCCTTTTCTATCAATAAAAATGACGGTCGGAAATCCGCCAACCTTGTAAGATTCTTTGACTCCATTGTCAAAAAGTACCGGAAAGTTGATTTGATGTTTTTGGGCAAACGGAACGACCTTCGGCAGGTCAGCCTCATCGTCAGCGGAGACGTAAAGAATTTCCAAGCCCCGCGCTTTGTATTTTTCAAATAATTTATTGAGAACGGGAACTGACTCGACGCAAGGAGCGCACCACGTTGTCCAAAAATCCAAAAATATGACCTTGCCTTTAAGCTCGGAGAGTTTTACCTTCCTCCCGTCAATTGCGGAGAGTTCAAAATCTTGAGCCGGTTCATTTATAAATGATTCTTTTAGTTTTCTGGCGTATTCCAATTTGGCTTCCGTCGCGTATTTTTCCGCCTCTTCTCTTTTCCCGAGTTTTTCAAGCACGAAGAAAAGATGCGTCAGATTCTGCTCCGAGCGGTTAAGCGTAACGGATTCGCGGAGCTTCGTTTCCGCCTCATTGCAATTTCCAGTTTGACAAAGCGCATATCCCAGAGCATCAAGCGCGGCGGAGCGAATTTTCTTGTAATGCCGCTGTTGTTGGGTTTCGGTAAATCTTTCTTTATGCCATTCGGCATCGGCTAAGCCGTCGTTAGCGGGTCTCGTTACTGGCTGATACTGAAGCGTTGTTTTCTCCGCCAAACGCGCATATCTCAAAGCACCGGGTAAATTCTTCTTCTGCTTGGCTAATGCGAGTCCGATTTTAGAAAGAATAATCACGTCGCTGCGGTCTATCGCATACAACGCCTCGCCGTATTTAATCATAGAATTTACATCTTCTGTTTTTTCGGCGGTATCGAATATCTGCTCGTAAATATGACGTTTCATTTCCGAATTCGGGCGTAATAATAACAGTGCCTCTAACCACCTTATTTTTTCCGGCGACGGTGACTCGTCAAGGATCTCGCTCAGTTTGTTGTAAATCGAGTATTGCCGATTAACGGCGAAAATAAAGCGAGAAATTCCGCTCGCGTTTACCGCCCACGCGAGCAGCAGTTTGCCGCGCTCTGGATACCACGAAGAATCTAGTCGAATTATTCTTCTTTTGGCTGCCTGCGCTTTTTCCTTGTCTTCCAACAAATCCTTATACGCAAGCCGAACGGCATTTAATATTTTTATGTCATTTGATTCGACGACGAGACTACCCAACTCTTCTTGGAGATTTGATTTTCTATCTTCTGATGAATCGGATTTCCGCAGACGCAATCGCCAGAGGAGCGAAAGCCCTTCCGCCCGAAAATCTGAATTTGCCGCCATTTGTTTGGCGGTGCGAATTGCATCGTCAATTCGTTTCAAGGATTTCTCTTGAAGGAATGAAAGCAATGAGTAAGCCGAACTCCACGTTCCGTCCATCTCTATATATTTAAGAAGTTCGGCGGCTGCCGTTTCAGGTTCTTTTTCAAAGACGAGCATCGCTTTCGCATAGTACAGCCAAGCCCAAGTGTCAGGCGCGAGTTTGACTGCTCGTTGATACCAAGACGTTTTAGCGGCGAAAGATACGTGATACGAAGCGAGAGCCAGCGCCATCGGATAAACCGGATTATTCGGCTCGCTCCGCATCAGGTATTCGTATTCGGCTCTGACTTCATCAAAACCGTTTAAAAAGTAACCCGTGATATAAATATATTCGGCGTGAGCATTAACATAGTTGGGAGCGAGAGCGATTGCTTTTTTGAGAGCCGTGATTGATTCCCGCACGCGGTTGCGTTCGGCTAACGGAATCGCCCGTTTTACCAATTCACGTGCTGCGGCAGGAATCGGTTTGGATAAGTCTTGCTTAATGTCCGTTGCCTGAACGCTTGATGCCATTATCAAGACGCACGCCAAGCCTAAAGCCGCAAAGTGCTTTTTCATAAATTAAGTCTCCTTGCTTGCGCTTATTGTTTTTTCTTTAGAAAATCATCAGGGCGACTGCCTGCGCCCATCCAATACGGGCTGAAAGATGAAAATCTGGCATCGGGGCGAAAATTCGGGTCATACAATACCCAAAGACTCCAACTGCCGCCGGCGACGAGAACCGGCGAACTCGAAACCAATTTATAATTGTCGCCGTTTGCCGCGAAAGAAATTTCATTATTCTCAACGATGCCGATTTTCTGAAAATCATAACCTTTGTGCGGCGCGAGCGAGAATATGAATCGTCCCTTTTCGGGTATATAAAAATATATGACTGAAGCCCCGACGATGCTCCCCAGACTGGCGACTTCCGCGCCGTTGACGAAAATTTTAACGTTCGTGAGTTTCATCGTCTGAAAAATCTCCGGCGTAAAATCCTGTGACGGTTTTGAACCGGCGGCGGAATTTTTAGCGTTAGAATTTTGCGACCCATTATCTTTGACGCCGACGATTTTCACTTTAATTACGTCCACGATTTTCGCCTTCGTTCGCGGGTCTTCAAGAATATCCAGCTTAATTGTGTCGCCATCTTCAACATCCAAAGTTTCCGGGTAACTGGAAAGCGAACCGACGGCGAGGTCTTTGAGCGGTTTTTCCATAATCGGCGTAATGGATAAAGGCTTGATGGAAAGACTGAATTTACCCGTCGCCGAGTCGAAATCAACTTTCAAATCGTAACCGAAATACAATCCGCTGTCGCGGTCGGAGATGACACGGTGCAGAGTTTTATTACCATCTTTTTCGACATACATCTGACTATAAAATTTATCGTCCAGGACGGTTTTCCGGTTTGAATTCGGAGACACTTTTTCCGCTTTGAAAGCTATCGAAAGACCTGTGTCATTAAATCGAATCGTCGCATCCTGCGCTCGCCCCTTTGATGAAAAACCGCAGAGCAGGCAGTAAAACATAAATGCGTAAAAAAATAATTTATTTCTCATCCGTGTTACCTCCTTTGATAATCGTCGTTTTGATTTTCGATACGGGCTGAAAGCCTTTTAATTTTGTTTGAGTCAAAAAGCCGTTCTCGGCAATGGAGTCGTTCATCAAAAGCTCGTTCGATTGCTGATTGCTTCGAGCGGTTTTGAACGCATTTTTGTCGCCGCTTTGTTTGTTTAGGTAAACAAATCGGGTAACGATTTTCTCCCGAATAACGGGAACTTCTACGATTTTAATCGCAGGAGTTTCGGCGACAACCGGCGGAATTTTAACCGATGGCTGCATTTGTAACGCTGCCGAATTGTCCGTCGGCATTGTCATTTGAACGTCTGTGGCTGAGATTCTGCCCAGTTGAAAGGTTAATCCGAGCAGTGCTGCAAAAATTACTGCGGTGAAGGCAAATGCAATTGGTCTTGGAATAACGAACCATCCGAAAATCATATGCAGCCAAGATTGCGGCGCGTTTGATATAGGCTGCTTTTGTTTCGAGTAAAACGCTTCCATCACGAGCGCGTCAAGACGACTCGAAGGAGCTATCGGCGGAAGACAATTCCTGAGTATTCCCCCGACAGATTGCGTGTTTTCAAAAAATCTTTCGCACGAACGGCACTCGTCCAGATGAGCTTGCACAGACTTCTTAACCGGCAAATCAAGCTCGTCGTCAACCAGCCGATTTACAAATTTTTCTACTTCAACGCACTGCATAACAACTTCTCCTCTCACAATTAACATACAAAGCCAACAAACTCGCCAGAGTCCGCCGCGCCCGATAAACGCGCACCTTTACGGTATTGATATTTTCCCCGCTGATTTTGGCGATTTCCTCATAAGAAAGCTCTTGAAGCTCTCTCAAAATAATCGCCTCGCGTTGCAGCGGAGGGAGGACGGCAAGGCTTTCTTCAACTTTCGTCATAAATTCCTCGTCCAGCAAAACTCTTAACGGGTCACGCGCCATTTCATCTTTCTGTTCACAGTAATTGTCAATTTCTTCCACGCTCGTTTCCAATACTTTTCCATGTTTTCGGAGATGATGCATTATTTTATTTCTGGCAACGCCGTAGAGAAAAGCCGGAAGCGAGCCGCGTTCCTGTAAATACTTTTCCGGGTGTTCAATCAAAAAAACAAATGTTTCCTGCGTAATATCTTCGGCGGCTGAGCTTTCGCCCAACATCCGATAGACAAAACTGTAAACCGAATCGCGGAAAAGAAGATACACTTCATTAAACGCGGAAGCGTCGCCCGCCATTGCCTTTTTTACTAATTCTGTTTCAATGCTCCGGTTCAAGATGATAATCCTGTTATCAAAAAATGTCTCTCGCATTAGTTATTTCCCGCAAACTCCAAAAAAGTTCCAAAATACTTTTCAGATTAAAAATAACTTCACTTGAGGATTAGCGAATCGGTAGATGTTAGTTTTTCTTAAATCAGTTTGAGTCTGCTTTGTAATTCTGAGTCAAGCGATAAACTGGACGCTCGGCGCGAGCTCAAGTTTTTGCACTAGATTGTTGGGAATCGCCTGACCTTTTAAAGATTAAGGTGGCGATGATCGGCGAGAAAAAACGCGAGAAAGCAATAGCTGACAATTCTCATCATACTAATGCCAATTCAAAACAGCCGCACGCCGCAAACAGAAACTTTGGAAGAAAAATTGCATTTTTCGGTTAAAACAATACAGTTTGAGCATACGAGACAAATGTTTAGCACAGCATAGCCAAAATAAATGATTTAGGTTAAAGGTTCAGAGAATTCTGTAACAATTAAATTGATTTTTCACAATAATTGCTATTTGGATAAAAATTTGGAGAGTTTTGCTTTCACAAAGTCCTATTTGTCGAAGAACTAATCATCACATTGCCATTTATCATCGTGAAACGAAGCGGCGCACCGCCGCCATTTAAATCAGCGGTGAAACGACCGGCGCGAGTTCTTTCTCTTGTGTTTGGCTTTAAAGCGGCAATATTGCTTTGGAAACTGCCGTTGACTGTATTTGACTCAATTCGCGCCGCGTAAGCGTCAGGAATTGTCAGATGAATACTGCCATTGACCGTTTCAACATTAAGTCCTCTTCCTTTCCAACCGCTGCCCGACAGCGTGATGCGAATCCCGCTGTTGACCGTTCTGCCCTTCACTTCGCCGGCGATTTCGCTTAAATGAACTTCACCATTGATCGTTTCAGACTCTACGGTTCCCTCAACGGAACTGATATTAATATTGCCGTTAATGCTTGAAAGTTTAAGATTGCTCAGGCGCGGCACAAGAATGTCGTAAGAAACCGACCAGCCAGCTTCTTCGCCGTTTGCGCTGTCGGCGCGGATAATCGAGCCGGAGGTTTCGATGCGGATGCCGCGAGCAAGATTTCGCGCCGCTTCGCCCGACGACCCCGACGCGCGGATACAGGCGCGAACCAACACGTCTCTGCGGTCTTCGCCCCGCACATTGATATTTCCGTTTGACTGCGCGTCAACGTTAATAAAATTTCCGGCAGGCATTGTCATTTCACGAGTTTCGCTGAATGAAAACTTGCTGCCGTTTGAATAACTATAGTTTCGACAAAACTGTTTATTTTCGATTTTGTTCTGCGCGGCTATGACCAAAGCGCATAACCAAAAGAGAGTCAGCAGCAAAAGGCAGCGATACGATTTTATTTTCATTTTCATTTCCTCAAATTTTTTGTCTGACTTGGAAGTCTTAAATTCTCTTTTTGAGAAGCCTTTTTATCCGATAAAAATATTTTTTACCGCTTTAGCTTCTTGTCTTAGAAGCTAAAACGCAAACCGAATTGAATTCGACGCGATGGGTTTGCCGTCGTCGCCCGCCCGAAAAGCGGCGACGACAAAACGCCGTTCGTTCCGGTTAAATTCGCCCGATTCAGCAAATTGGAAGCACTGATGTTAACGGTGAGCTTGTAACGACTTTCGCCCTTTTTCGGCTTTTTTCCGACGGCAAAGACGCGGCTTAGATTAACATCGAGCGTGGCTAATGCCGGGTTCGTCCCGGTATTGCGGCGAAAATTACCGTTAATAAAATTCGGATTCAAAAAACCGAAGATTGTCGGAACGGCTTGCGAATCCGTTGAAGAACTTAAATGCGGGCGGTCATTGAAATTTCCGTCGCCGTTGTTGTCGCGCCCGGTCGTGATGTTGTAAGGCGTTCCCGAAGTCGCGTTAAGCCAAGCCGACAAGTGCAATTTATAAGGCAGATTCGCCGTCGCGGAGGCGAAAATCCGATGTCGCGCCAGCCAGAACGGTCGCGCCCACTCGCCCGCCGAATCGTAGCTCGACTGCGGCAAAGCGAAATAGTAATCGGCATCCGTGCGGTAGTTCAAGTTTATATAGCTGAAATTAAGCGTGAAAAATTTGTTCGAGCTTTGACTGATATTGACACTAAACGAGGTTCCTCTTTGTCTGCCGCTCGACTCGAATTGCAAAATATTTTCGAGAGTTCCGAACGGTCGCGGCGCAGTGCGCGGGTCCGGGTTTAAGACGCTGACGAACGGCGCGTTGATGTTGCGCGAACGCAATCTATGCCAGCCGATTACTCCGCCGAAACTCGCCGACATGCGCCAGCCTTGCGGCAAGGAGCGTTCAAAGCCAACACCCATTTGCAAAACGCGCGGCGGCGGCAAATCGGAATCGAAAATTCTTATCGTCTGGACGGGGTTTCCGACAGCTCCGCTACCGCCAAACGGATTCGGAAACGAAGGCGCGTCAATGATAATTTGCTGCTGCCGGCGCCCGTCGAGACGCTCGACTTCCAGATTGAGCGAATCATTAAATCGTTCATAAAAAATTCCGGCACTGGCACGCAAAATCCATTTCTTGTTTTTATCGGGCGTGTAGGCGACGTTCAAGCGCGGGGCAAAGCTTGCCGCGTCGTTTGGCGCGGTTTGCGCCTCAAAACGCAGTCCGAGATTAACTAAGACTTTCGGGTTCACTTTCCATTGTTCCTGAAAATAGGCGGCAAACAGCCATTGATTAACCGAAACTCGCGGCGCGCCAGTCGTTAGGAAAAATCTGGTCGGCGTGCCGCCGGGCAAACCGAGCAGAGCGCGGCGATATTGTTCGAGACTTGGGATAGTCAAGCCGCCTACCGTCGCGCCGCCGAAGAAAAAACTGCCGTTCGTATTTGCGACATCCAACTCGCTGATCCGATTATTAAAAATCTGAACGCCGAATTTGAGAGTGTGATTGCCGATTGAGGTAGTTAGACCGTCAACGATCTCAAGTCTTTTTTCACTCCGCGAGCTCTGCTGCACTCCTGCGCCGCCGGAAGCAAAAGAACCGGCGACGGTAATAGCGGTTTGGCTATTCAACGCATTTTGCTCGATTTCATTTAAAGTAAAACCGACTCGCAACTCGTTGACCGTGCGCGGATTTATGACGGCGGTTTCGTTCAGCCGAAAACTGTTTTCCGTCTGCTGGCTGTCAAATCCGCTTTCGGGCAAAGTCGTTCCGCCGATGCCTTGCCCGAAAGATTTGTTTGAGTTGAAATTATAACGGAAAGAAAGTGTGTTATTCTGATTGACTAGCCAATCCGCCCGCGCCGCGCCGAGTATCAAACGCTGCGGGCTGGGCGAGTTGAAGATGAAATTTGCGAGCTGAAAATTGCTGTCCAGAACGATTGCATTGACGATTGATTCTTCGTTGATGTCGCGCTTTTCAAAATTGAGAAAAAAACCGGCGCGGTTTTTAATAACGGGAGTGCCAAAATCGAAACCGTAGAGTCTCGTTTGGGTATCGGCACGCTTTATTGCTAAGGGGTCGCGGGCGTTAAGAGCGGTTCCGTTGTAGTTTAAGAAGATTGCGCCGTTCAGCGACTCGGCTCCGGGTTTGGTGGTGATTTCGATGCGCGTTCCGGGCGTTTGGTATTCCGCCGAATAAGCGAACGGAATGATTCGCACCTGTTGAATCGAGGATTTCGGCGGCACTTTGCCGGTCGAAAACCCGTCAACGGTGACGGCTTCCGTTCCGGGAATGCCTCCGCTCGCAACGGCAATATTTTTCAACTGACGGATAAGCTGATCCGGGTCGTCGAGAAAATTCTCCAATTCTTTTGCCGACAAAACCTGAGTTCCTTCCGCTCGTTCCGGGGTGAGCGTAGTTTTGCTCGTTTCATTAACTTCCACATTCTCCTGAATTGTCGGATATAAAGTAATTGATAATTGCGCCGGTTTCGTCGCAGCGCTTAATTCTAATTTTTCCTCGCGCGCGGCAAAACCTTCGGCTGAAATCTGCAAAGTATATGTCCCATTCGATAAACGCTCGAAGCGGAAAATTCCCTGTTTATCGGTAGTTGTTGTTTGGCTCGCTCCGTCCTGACGGCTGAGAATGACAGTCGCGCCGACGATTAATCCGCCGAACTCATCTTTAATCTCGCCGTTTAATACAAACGGATTTCCCTGCGCTGCTACCACCGCCGCTGACCATAAAATGAACACACCTATAGCCGATAACCATATCTTCATAACTGCCTCCGGTTACTTTTTATTTTCGAGTTGTGCTGTAGAAACTAAATATATTTAGGGATCAAATATATTTATCGGTTTTTTACCGTTCTTGAATCCCGTCCTGATATTTTCAAAAACCTGCCTGACCATTTTGCTGGCATTTCCCGGTGGTGATTGAGTGCCGGGAGTGGAAGGTTGTATTTCTTTCTTCTCCCCTGACAGAATTTTTGTCGCCGTAGAAGAATTTACCGACGTATTGAGTGGCAAAACCGGATTTGAAGTGACCGATAATTCTTCGCCTGCTTTTTTAATTTCTTTCGCTTCATTTTTCAATTTGACATCGCTTTTAACAGACAATTCTTCCGAACGACTTGTTACCGCTGAAACTGTATTGGTCGGCAGTTTCCTCTTTGCATTTTTTCCTGTTGCTTCGTTCAAACTGCTTTTCTGTAACGTCAATTCATTAGTGCGAGGCGAACTTTCATCCGAAACTTCAAATATACTTTCGGATTGATTGGTAATATCAACCGAAATTTTATCGTCAGCTATCATTTCTCTGGAAAAACCCAGTCCGGTCAGCGGAATCGCCAGACTCAGCGTTGCGAGCCAGATGAGTAAAATTTCCAATCTTCCTGTCGAACGGCGTTCGAGATTGGGGTTGAGAATCGCATTTATGCGAAGTTTCAAGCCGCTTCGCTCAATCATTCCGGCGGCAACCGGCAGATGATCGCTGTTTCCCGCCAATCGCTCGTTCCATTCCAAAAGCAGTTTGGCATAGTTCGACGGTTTCTCGCCCATCTCCAGCACACGGTCATCCGCTACTCTTTCCTGTTCTTCTCGAAGCTGACGACGGACAATCCAGACGAGGGGCTGAAACCACAATACGGCGCAGACGATTTCCGTTAAGGCGCGAATGAGAAAATCAGACCGCTCGATATGATTTAGTTCGTGGGTTAGGACGGCTCGCCGACACTCGACAGGCAGTTCCTCAAAATCATTCGGCAAGAGGATTACATGTCGTAAAATCCCCCAGGTGACAGGTATCCTAATTGCCTCGTTTTTGAGAACGGTGATGTTCTGCGGTCCGCATCCGAATTTTCTCGAAATATCCCGCACGAGAGAATTTAAGTCATTATTGATTTGAACGCCTGATATACGTCTTAAATATTTAAGTCCGAATAGGCTTTTCCATAGCCGCCTGAGAAGAATAATAGTAACCGTCAGCCAAATGAAAAAGATTACCCTCTCCGCAATTGCAATAAAGTTAGTATTCGTCGCTTGATTTTCAAAATCCGGCGGTGATTGGTTATCGAGTATTGAATCAATCTTAATATCTGGATGTCTTTCTGTTACGCGAGAACTCGGATTTGGTAACTCCCCGGCTGGCGTTGCTTTCGCAGATTCAGCGAAGGTGCTTATCGGCAGCCAAGTTGGTAAAAATACGTTCCAACGAGGGAAGACCGGAGCTATTACCGTTAATGCGAGTATTACAAGAATCGCCGTCGAGAAAATGCTTTGTCTGAGAGATGCCGACCGTCTCTTCAAAAATTTATTCAGCAGAAGGACGCTGCCGAGAACAATGGTAGATTTCCACGCCATTTCAAAAATCAGAAAAGCGAAGCCGCTTGATAAATCAAAAATTGATAGTAATGTCATCATCGTCCCTC
>MWVV01000913.1_pt1 | contig 10637 bp, 11 predicted proteins | sample 1047281 | NCBI WGS metagenome assembly MWVV01 (sample SAMN06349986, study PRJNA376086) | soil metagenome | isolation source: PT-2 sample Antarctic (ecotone) soil | place: Antarctica | collected 2015-01-13 | reverse complement strand
GTATCGGAGCCTTTGATGACAAGGTTGTCGGCCGAGGAAGTGACGATCGCGCTGAGAAGCGCGGCGAAGCCAAGGGTGCTTTGTTTCATAATGGTGAAGCGACTTGGGAGCTGGCGTTACTTGATCGGAACGAAACCGACCTGTGCGGCAATCTTCTGCCCGGCAGGTCCGATGGTGAAATCGAGGAACTGTTTGGCGAGGCCACTCGGCTCACCGTTCGTGTAATAGAACGTCGGCCGCGCGTAGGGGTAGGTCTTGTTCTGCACGGTTTGCACAGAAGACATGACGCCATCAATCGGCAGCGCCCGCACTCCCGGAGCTTTGTCGTAGGCGAGCCCAACGTAGCCGATGCCGTTTGCGTTCTTACCCACCTCGGCCGCGATCTGCTCGTTGCCAGCCATCTTCTGCGAACCGCCGGCGTAATCGCGCTTTTTCATCGCGAGTTCCTTGAAATCCGAGTAGGTGCCGGAGGAGGTATTGCGGGTATAGATCGAGATCTTGCCGCCTGCGCCACCGACTGCGCTCCAGTCGGTCACTTCGCCGGTAAAGATTTGCTCGACCTGTTTTTTCGTGAGGGCTTTGACGGTGTTCTTTGCATTCACAATTACCGCGATGCCGTCGTAGGCGACAATCGTTGGTTTCATGTTCACGCCTTTCGCCGAAGCGGCGCCGACTTCGGCCGGCTTCGCGCGGCGGCTCGACATGCCGATCTGGGCCGTGCCATCGGTGATGGCGGCGATGCCGGTGGTGGAACCTTCCGCCGCGATGTCGAAGGTGGTGCCAGGATTTTGTGCTTTGAACTGCTCCGCGAGCTGCGGCACGAGCTTCGCGCCGAGGGTATCGGAGCCTTTCAGAACGAGACGGTCCGCGCGTGCTTCCGTGGAAACAAGCGCGAGACCGGCGAGGAGTGCGAGTGATGTTATTTTCATGTTTTTGAAGTGACGGCGCTCTCGCCGTCTGGAGGGTTATTGATGAGAGTTTCTGGATTGCAGATGCGTTAGAACTTCCAGTTCAGGTCGGCTTGAAAGAGCTGGTATTCGCGGAGGGGATTGACGCCGATGTCGCCGACGCCGCCAGTCCCGAGAGCGCTATCGATCTGTTCGCCGTAGGCGTAGGTGAGATTGAACGTGACCGCGTCGCTCAGCGCATAGCCGGCCTGGATGGCGATGCCTTCCATGTTCACGCGGCTGTCGAAGATGTCGGAGTCGACGAGGTTCGGATCAAGTGAGTATTGCTCGGCGTGCTGCCAGAAGGCCTGGATTTGCCAGTCGTGCTTTGCCTTGAGCTGGCCAATGCCAACTCCGATCTGATAGGCGTAACGCTGATCGTCGCTCTCGGGATGGCCCGCCGCACGGGCGCGGTCTTCGGCATCCAGATTGACCGCGAAATCGCCGAAAACGCGCGCGGGCAGCTCGCCGATTTTGAAACCGAATTCGGTCGGAAACTCCAAGACCAGCAAACTATCTATCCCCGTCTGGTTGAGGGAAACCTGCTCACCTTCGTCGTCAAGCACATCGGGATCGCCACTGAACAACTTGTTAAAGGAGTCGCCGTTTCCCGTGTAATTATAAAGGGTCGCCGCGCTCCGCAGATAGATGTCTTTGGTGAAGTTAAACTTCGCGCCCACCTGCCAGCCGAGCATGTAAGCATCGGTATTCGGCACTCCGCTCTTGCGCGGTCCGATGGGGTTCTCCGGGTTGGTATCGTCGTAGACGAATTGGCCGAAATTCGCGAAGACGTCGATCGACATTTTGTAAGGCTCCGAAGTGACCACGGCGGCCGCGCCGCCTTTCCCGTCTTTGCTGTAGGATTCCGCGGAAGCGGCTGCGGTGCCGCCGCCGTACGAGAGGTTGAAAGTATGTTTGTATTGTTCCGCCAGACCTTCCGGATTGATGTCTCCGTCCCAAACCATCGAGCTGGTGATGAATGGGTTCGGCATCCGGCCCACCGTCAGCGTAACGTCGCGGATGCCTTTGTAGCCGAGGTAAGCTTGCCCCACGAACGCGCCATCACTCGTTTTGCCAAACGGTCCGCTGTCGTCGCCGAAAGTGACATTGGTTGAACGCGGGCTGGTGCTGGTTTCGAGGCGAAGACCAAAAAACCAGTCATCCAGCAAGGTGCCGCGTAATCCGAGGCGGAGGCGATAACGTGCACGGTTTCGCTGCTGGGCGTCGTTGGGGTTCGTCACCAGCGTGCTGGGCGGCCCGCTGTTCCCGTTTCGAATTTCATAACGGACTCGCGCATCGCCGTAGAGTTCCAGCTCGGTCACGGGCGTAGACAGTTTCAACTTGCCGGCCGGCGTGCCGGAAAATTCCTTCGTCAACTCGCCGCGAATCTCTTCGGCTTCCTGATCGGTGATGATTTTTTTGCGCACGAGCAAATCGAGCAGGGCGCCGTTATCCTGAGCCTGCGCAGTGATTCCGCCGAAGGCCAAAGTCAGAGCGGCTACGGCAAAAATGAGTTTCTTCACGAACATTGTTTCTCCTTGGTTGGTGTTGCGGCGCAGAGGCCGCCGGTTGTTATCTCGCCGGAAGCTGGCGAGCGATTGTGACGCGCCGATGACGGCAACGTTACAATTTGGTGAACTTCGGTAGGCACGTCGCGCTGCGGCGCCGAGGCGGGTGGCGCGCTCCAGGGACGTGCCGAACCTTCCTGGATGGATGCGCGTAGGGACGGCGCAGCGCGCCGTTCCTGCCAAGCGACGACGGGCTACAGTTCCACGCGTGCGCCAAGCTCCACGACGCCGTTCGGCGGCAGACAGAAATAGGACGTAACGTCGCCGGCGTTGCGGATCATCCAGGCGAAGATTGAGCCACGCCACGCCGAGAGACCGAGGGTGCGAGTGGCAAGGATTGTCTCGCGCCCGATGAAATAGGTGGTGCGCATTGGATCAAAGCCAAGGCCGGGTTCCTTCACGTTCTCAAGCGCGGCGGGGACATCGGGCTTTTCCATGAAGCCGAAGTGGACCTGCACGCGCCAAAAGCCTTCCTCCAGTTTTTCGAGTGCGATGCGATCGCGGAGATTCGCGAGATAAGGAACCTCTTCTGTGCGCACGGTGAGCAAGACCACCTGCTCGTGCAGCACTTTGTTGTGCTTCAGATTGTGGAGCAACGCGAGCGGCGTCCCGAATCGATTACCGGACATGAAGACGGCCGTGCCCGGGACGCGCCGGATGCTCTGGCTTTTCAGGTCGGGCAGAAAAGCATCGAGCGGAAGGCAAATGTCGCTCAAACGGGTGCGAAGAACACGACGGCCTTTTCGCCACGTCAGCATGAGGAAAAGGATGGAAGCGGAGACGAGGAGCGGGAACCAGCCACCGTGCGCGACCTTGAGCATGTTCGCGCCGAAGAATGCGAGATCGATCGCGATGAAGAAGGCCGCGACAGGCAGAGCGGCCACCGTTGGCCAGCGCCAGCGCCGGCGCGCGACGACGTAGAACAAGATCGTCGTGATCAACATCGTGGTCGTGATCGCTACACCGTAGGCCGCCGCGAGATGGCTCGAAGTGCCAAAGCCAAGGACCAGTCCAATCGAGGAAAGCATTAAGGCCCAATTCACCACCGGCACATAAACCTGACCGATGACGCGCTCGGAGGTGTAATTCACTTTCAAGCGCGGCATGTAGCCAAGTTGAATCGCCTGCATCGTGAGAGAAAAAGCGCCGCTGATGATGGCCTGCGAAGCAATCACCGCCGCGGCGGTGGCGAGCAGCACCATCGGATAGAGCGCCCACGACGGCGCCATGCGGAAGAAGGGATTTACCGCAGATTCCGGCTCGACCAGGAGCAGCGCTCCTTGACCAAAATAATTCAGCGTTAATGCGGGCAGAACGACGGCGAACCAGGTAATGCGTATCGGCGCAGTTCCGAAGTGACCGATATCTGCGTAGAGAGCTTCGCCTCCGGTGACAGCGAGAAAGACCGCACCGAGCACGACGAAGCCGCGCGGTCCGTTGTTCCGAAAGAATTCGAAACCGTGGGCCGGATTGATTGCGGCCAGAACTTCCGGCGCGCGCCCGATCTGATGGATTCCAAGAAGGGCGATGGCGGCAAACCACAAGACCGTGACCGGTCCGAATACGCGGCCTACTCCGGTCGTCCCGCGCGATTGAAAGAGGAAAAGTGCGATTAGAATGCCGATGGCGACCGGCACGACATAGGGATCGAAGAGTGGCGTGGCGACGTGCAATCCCTCGGCAGCGCTCAAGACCGAGATCGCCGGAGTGATCATTCCGTCGGCGTAGAGCAAGGCGGCTCCGAAAAGTCCCAGCAAGAGGAGGGCTTTCCCGCGGCGTGCTACATCACTGACCAAAGTGGCGAGCGCCAGGATGCCGCCTTCACCGCGATTATCGGCGCGTAGAATCAGGATCAGGTACTTGACGGAAATGATGAGGATGAGAGACCAAAGGATCAGCGAGAGCACGCCGAGCACGTTTGCGGGCGTGGGCGGGACCGCGTGCTCACCGTAGAAACATTCTCGCAGCGCGTAGAGCGGGCTCGTGCCGATGTCGCCGTAGACGATCCCGAGGCTGGCGAGACAGAGCAGGAGCAAGCGGCTCTGATGCACCTTAGCGCCGTTCAGAACGGGCACTTGCTGGACCGCGTCAGGAATGGCGGGAACTAACGTTGAAGGCCCAGGATTCACCGTTCCTGAAGGAGCTTAGACGGGGCGGGATTTCAGAGTAATTAAAACAGTACTAAAGTTTGCCGGCGCTCATTTCCCGCCGGCGCAGATGCGCTAGATTGGTGGCGTGCTGGAAGCGTCCAGTCCGCGAGGAATCGGACAGTTATCCTCGGAGGATGCCGTTGCGGAAAATGCGGGCGTTCGCGATTCGTTTTCGGGGCCGCGTTTTTTTGCTCCGCTGAAGGAGTACCTCACGGCCTTGCTCGGCGTAGCTGCTTTAACGGTCGCCTGCCGGCTCCTGACGCCATTAACCGGCTACGCATCCATCTCGCTCATCTACCTTCTCGGAGTGCTGCTCGCGGGAATGGTTTTCAACCGCGGCCCGGTTCTCCTGGTCGCAGCGCTCAGCGCGCTGGCCTGGAATTTCCTGTTCATCCCGCCGCTCTTCACCCTGCACATCGCGAAACTCGAAGATGCGCTCACCTTCGCGACCTACTTCATCATCGCGATCACAGTCGGCGGCCTGACTGCGCAACTGAAGGCCCGCGAACATCTCGCCGCCCAGGTTCAGCTCGCCGCGGATTCCGAGCGCCTGCGCAAGACATTGCTCGATTGCGTGTCGCACGAATTGAAAACGCCAATCGCGGCGATCGGAGCGGCCAGTCAGGAACTGCTGCGCTTATCGCCCAATGTGCAGGACGCGCAAATGCTGCCGCAGCTCGCCACGGAAATACGCGATGGATCGCATCGGCTGAATCGCGTCGTGAACAATTTGCTCGACATGAATCGGCTGGAAAGCGGAGTCGTTCGCCCAAAACGCGAATGGTGCGATGTCCGAGAGCTGCTCCGTTCGGCGGTGGAGGTTGAATGTGAAACAAGCAATGGCCGGGAGGTCAAACTCGACGTGCCGGAGAACCTTCCGTTGGCCCTCGTCGATCACACGCTTATCGAGCAGGCTGTGGCCAAGCTTCTCGCAAATGCCGGCAGTCACACTCCGTCAACGTCGCCAACTGAAATTGATGCCGAATACGCGGACAACCAACTCCGTATCTCTGTGAGCGACCGCGGGCCCGGACTGCGGCCGGAATCAGCCGAGCGAATTTTTGAGAAATTCTACCGCGGCGATGAGCGCAAGACAGGCGGTCTTGGCCTGGGATTGTCGATCGCGCGTGGATTCGTGGAAGCGCACGGCGGCAGACTTACCGCGGAGAACCGGGACGGTGGCGGCGCACGGTTCACGATCAGTCTGCCGGTCCGCGTGACGGATGCGAACGCCTTCGAACCCTCTTCATGAGATCGAGCCGCGTCGCGCTCATCATCGATGACGAGAAGCAGATCCGCCGCCTTCTCCGCCTGGCGCTGGAAGGAGCAGATCATCAGGTTTACGAAGCAAACACGGGACAAGCGGGCCTCGCAGAAATCGTCTATCGCCGGCCTGACATCGTCTTACTCGACCTCGGTTTGCCCGACATGGAGGGCGTGAAAGTGCTCCACCGTTTACGCGAGTGGTCGGATGTGCCCGTGTTGATCCTTTCTGTGCGCGACGACGCCGAGGAAAAGGTCGCAGCTCTCGACGCGGGGGCAGATGATTACGTGACCAAGCCTTTCGACACGGCGGAGCTTTTGGCGCGGGTTCGTGCAGCGCAACGCCGCTCGTTGACGGAAGCCGGTGAACCAGTTTTCAACTGCGGATCGCTCTGCGTCGATTTCTCTGCGCGCCAGGTAAAGCTCGGCGGAGTCGAAATTAAATTGACGCCGACTGAGTACTCACTCCTTCGCGTGCTGGTGCAGAATGCCGGGAAAGTCGTGACGCATCGGCAATTACTCCGCACTGTCTGGGGCGAGAAGGCCGAGAGCCAGGCGCAATATCTCCGCGTTTACGTCACGCATCTGCGCAAGAAACTGGAGGCTGAGCGAGACGCGCCCATGCTCATAAAAACGGAAGTCGGCATCGGCTATCGATTGTCGACCGATCGTCTCGATCTCGCGCACCGTTAATGATTTTTTAGCATCGGACGGGCACATTTTAATTAACGATTCGACCAGGCGCCGGATCAGGTTTGGGGATGAGAGCGATCGTGGTTGTAATCGTCCGAAACCTCGAGGCGAAGGTGCTGAAACGAGAGCTGACCGAGCTGACGATCTCCGGAATCGAACGGTACGGTGGTTCAGACATGCGCGAAAAGAGGCAGATCGAGGAGCCGTTGACGCCGCCGTTCTGGACATGGTTCATCGAGAACCCGCGCGGCTGCAATTACCTCTAGCCTCAACGAAGAGAGCAGGCACGATTCCGAAGGGATGATCGTGATCCTGAATCGAGCCGCCGGCGGCGCAGATGTGAAAGCGGAGGAGAGCGACGCGACGATTCGGGAGCTGTTTCAAAGCCACGGCGCGGACCCGCGCATCGTAAATCCTGATGAACAAAAGGACCTCGCAGCTCTCGCGCGCGAAGCCGCGGAGGGAACGGAAGGCACGGTTGTCGCGGGCGGCGGGGACGGAACGATCAGTGCGGTGGCATCAGCGCTGGCGGACTCGGGGAAAACTCTCGGGGTGCTGCCGCTGGGCACGTTGAATCACTTCGCGAAAGACCTTCACATCCCGCTGGATTTGCCGGGCGCGATCGAGACGATCATGCGCGGAAACAGCGCCGCGGTCGATCTCGGCGAAGTGAACGGCCGCGTCTTTATCAACAACTCGAGTCTCGGTCTTTACCCACGCATGGTCGCGAACCGCGAGGCGCAACAGGAGCAACTCGCACGCGGCAAATGGTGGGCTTTCGTATGGGCAGCCCTGCGCGCCTTGCGGCTGTTTCCATTCCTCAATCTCAATATCAAAGTCGAAGAAAAGCAGCTTGCGCGGCGCACGGCCTTCCTCTTCATCGGCAACAACGAATACGAGATGGCTGGTTTCAATCTCGGCGGCCGCACCTGCCTCAATGCCGGTAAACTTGGGTTATATTTGACGCATCGCACAGGACGTTTCGGTTTGATCCGGCTCGCCTTCCGCGCTCTCATCGGCCGGCTGGAGCAAGCCAAGGATTTCGAGGTTTATTGCGTGCCGGAGGCAATGATCGAAACGCGTAAACCCAGTCTGCTTGTGGCCACGGATGGTGAAGTTACCCGCGTGGAGACGCCCCTCCACTACCGCATCCGACCAGCGGCATTGCGGGTTCTGGTTCCGCAAGAAATTGGCTGATGCGGACCCTGATCCATCTTTCCGATCTGCATTTCGGACGGATCGACCCACCGATTCTCGACCCGCTGATCGCATTCATCCGCGCGACGGAACCTCACCTAGTCGCGATTTCCGGCGACTTCACGCAGCGGGCCCGAACCGTAGAGTACATGGCGGCACGTGATTTCCTCGACAAGATCCCGTTTCCGAAAATTGTGGTGCCCGGAAATCATGACGTGCCGTTGCGCAACCTTTTCCTGCGTTTTGTGCGTAGTCTCGACAGCTACCGGCGTTACATTTGCGACGATCTCCAGCCATTCTTTGCCGATGACGAGATCGCCGTCGCGGGGGTGAACACAGCGCGCGCCTTGACTTGGAAAGATGGCCGGATCAATCGCCATCAATTGCGCGAATTGCGCGAGAGCTTCGCCGCCATCAAGGGCGAGCAGACGCGCATCGTTGTGACACATCATCCCTTTGATTTGCCGGCGGGCACGCATGGCACCGTCGTCGGTCGTTCGCGGCTCGCGATGATCACTCTGGCGCAATGTCAGGTCGACCTGTTGCTTGCCGGGCATTTCCATATCGCCGATATCGGCCAGACGACGAAGCGCTATGACATGCCGGGCTTCTCAGCCTTGATCGTGTCGTCCGGCACGAGCACGTCGACCCGGGGACGAGGCCAGCCCAATTCGCTGAACGTGCTCCGGATTGAGCCGCGCCAGATCACGATCGATCGACGCGTCTGGCACTCGGCCGAGCAAGCCTTCGAGCTTTTCTCCTCCGAAGAGTTCCACTCCTCGAAGAATGGTTGGATTCGCGAATGAACCAGCCACCGCGCCGGCGGCTGGATCGCTCACTGCGCTTCGTTCGCAATCGCTTCTCGCCGGAAGGGTACCTCGGGCTGCATCTCACGGTCGGCCTGCTGATCATGGTTCTGTTCGCGTGGTGCTTTAGCGAAATTGCGGAGGATCTCGTGCCGAACGCCGGCGCGGTCGCCGCGGACCAAGGCGTGACGAACTGGTTTCAAGCGCAGGGCCAGCCACAGCTCACCGCGATCATGCAGGTCGTCACGTTTTTTGGGTCGGTTGGATTCGTCACTGGCGCATCGATCGCCTGCGGCCTTCTGCTCGCCGCACGTCGGGCTTGGGATTGGCTGCTCGCCCTCGCCTTCACGATGCTCGGTGGAAGCCTGCTCAACATTCTGCTCAAGCATCTTTTTCATCGTCAGCGTCCCGTCCTCGAGAATCCACTCGTCACACTAACCAGCTTCGGTTTCCCAAGCGGACATACGATGGGCTCGACGCTCTTCTATGGATTCCTCTCCCTCTGCGCCTTGCACTCAGCGAAAAGCTGGCCTGGACGGACGGCCGTTGTTCTCGCGGCGGCGCTCACGGTGACAGCGGTCGGGTTGTCGCGCATTTATTTGGGCGCGCATTACTTGAGTGACGTGCTGGCGGCGATCGCGGCCGGGATTGTCTGGCTCGCGTTCTCGTGGACTGCAATCGAGACTTTCCGCCGCCGACGTTTGACAAGGAACACGGCGGTCGCTTCGCCACGAGAAACATGAATTGCCTACCTTCCTCTACCTCTTCCTCTCGACCGTAAATCCGGTTCTCAGAGGGGAGATTCAGAGGGCGAGGTTAGAGGAGGAGGAAAAACCTGGAGATAAGAAGGGCAGACTTGTTTGCTCTTGGCGACGGTGTCCCTTTGCGCTAGCCCCAGAGAACGTCCGAGCGGGATTACAAGTCAGCGGAGGTCTTATGTTTTCGATCCAGAAATTCCTTGGCCACGATGAAAAATTTTTCGACCTGCTCGAAGCCAGTGCGCAACAAGCCGATAGCAGCGTGCATCACCTCGTCGCGTTGCTCGCCAAGCTCGAGCACCACGATTCGCCCCAATCCCTCGAGGAATTCGTAAACAGCCGGCGCAAGGACAAGCAGATCACGCAGGAACTAACGGAGCAGCTTTGTAAGACCTTTGTCACGCCACTGGAACGCGAAGACATCCAGGCGCTCGCCACCGCGCTCTACAAAATTCCGAAGACGGTGGAGAAGATCGGCGAGCGGATTCTCATTTGTCCGGGGGATCTGCACGGCCGCAGTTTCAAAAAACACCTCGAGTTACTGGATCAAGCTGCGGAGGAAGTGCTCGCGATGGTGAAAGAGCTCCGCAAAGGCACCGATGCCGTGACCGCGCGCGAGAAAAACGCGCGGCTGCAAACGATCGAGGGCGATGCGGATAAGCTCGAGCTCGAATTGCTGCGTGATCTGTATCACGGCGATTACGAGACCAAGCAGATCATCTTTTTGCGCGATCTCTACGAGCTGCTCGAGAAGGTGATCGACCGCTGCCGCGACGCCGGAAACATCATCCTCCAGATCGTGATGAAATACTCCTGAGCCAAACGCATCGGCGGAGCGTATGATCCTTTTCCTTCTCGTCGTCTTGGCGGCGGTTGCCTTCGAATACATCAACGGCTTTCACGACGCGGCGAATGCGATCGCGACCGTTGTCTCGACCAAAGTGCTGACGCCTCGGCAGGCGATCGCGTTGGCGGCGTTCTTCAATCTGACCGGCGCACTGATGGGGACCGCCGTCGCCTCCACCATCGGCAAAGGCATGGTCGATCCGGAAGTCGTGACGATGCCGACGATCTTTTGCGCGTTGCTCAGCGCGATCGTTTGGAACCTGATCACGTGGTGGCTCGGGTTGCCTTCCAGTTCCAGTCACGCACTCATCGGCGGTCTCTGCGGTGCCGCGCTCGCTGACGGAAGCCGGTGAACCAGTTTTCAACTGCGGATCGCTCTGCGTCGATTTCTCTGCGCGCCAGGTAAAGC
>MWVV01000912.1_pt1 | contig 10642 bp, 12 predicted proteins | sample 1047281 | NCBI WGS metagenome assembly MWVV01 (sample SAMN06349986, study PRJNA376086) | soil metagenome | isolation source: PT-2 sample Antarctic (ecotone) soil | place: Antarctica | collected 2015-01-13 | reverse complement strand
TGCTGGGCAAAGGTCTTTTGCAGGTTGCCGGCGCTGAACGCCTTGCCCACCTCGCTGCCCTTCATCTGGTGCCCGTCTTTCTCAAACACCACCCCGTACACCTCCGGGCCGGTCTTTTTCTGGTGGACGCTCGGCGTTACCTCGATGCCGTAGGGAGCCAGGCGGGTTTGCAGCTGCGCGAAGCTGGCCGAATAGGGCGCGGTCTGGTTCAGGGCCGTGGCCACCGCGTGCCGCGCCCGCTGCCAATCCGCTGCCCGTTCCGCTTTCGGCGTCGTGGCCACCGCCTGCCGGTGGGTGGGACCGACCTCGCGGGCCTGGTCGCGGCCCCGCTGCTCGGCCACGGTCAAGCCTAGTTGCTGCTCGATGCCCTGGCACACGCGCCGGCTCTCCTGCCCAATGAAGTTGTCTTTGATGGTCTGCCCGTCGTTGTCCACCCGGTTCACCACCAGGTGCGCGTGCGGGTGGGGCTTGTCGAAGTGCTGCACCAACGCCCACTGCGTGTTTTCCAGCTTCATGCCCTGTACGTAAGCCCGTCCCACTTCGCGCAGCAGTTCCGCTAATTGGGCCGGGCTGCGGCCGGCCGCGTCCTCGGCCGGCAGAGCCAGCGCGACATGCAGCACCGCGTTGCCCAAGCCGGGCCGCTGCGCCTGCTGGTACTGAAAGTCTTGGGCCATGTGGGCCGGGCTGTCCGTCCGCACCCCCTCCGCGTCGAGCATTTGGGCCTGCTTGTCCTCTTGCAGCACGTAGCGGCAAATTCCGGCAAAGCTCTTGCCGATTTTTACCTTCCCTATCATGCGGCCCCCTGGTTAAGCGTAGCTAGCAGTTGCTGCACCTGGTCGAGCGTAGCCCGCGCCCGGTCCTGCACGTCCTGACCGACGCGGGCCAGCACCACGAGTTGGTTGAGGTTGGTGGCCAGCTTGACGAGTTGCCGGTACTGCTCCCGCTGCTCTGCGGTCGGCGCGGCCTGGAGCACCTGCACCCCATCGAGCGCCGCCCGGATGATGGCCGACCGGCTGTAGCCCGTCACCCGCGCCTGCTCCGTGAGCTGCGCCAACTGCCCGCTTTCCAAGCGAAGCTGTATCGTCGCGTCGTGGGTAAACTGCGCTTTAGGCCGGCCGGGGGTGCGCTTCTTTTTGGCGGGTTCGGTGCTGGGGCTAGCGGCAGACATGGGCAAAATGGGACTAGATGGAAGGGCTCCCCGCCGGGGCGAGAAGAGGGAGGCCAGCGGCCGACCGGGGTTTTTGCGAAGCAAAAACACTTCTTGCTTAATCGTTGGACGGGCTACTAAGGACTTTCAAGGTACGACGCCCGCGCCATTCCACCAACCCGACCGCCTAGCTGTACCTACCCTGGCTTCCCTCCTGCCGCGGTTGCTTTTGGGGTGCTGCTCCCTGTAGCCACCCCACTTCCCCACTGCCCCGTTGTGACTGAATCAGGGGGCCTGTTCGATGCGCACACAGTTGCTGTCCGGACACCGCTGCGCCAACCGCCACACCGCTTCCGGCAGTACCGACGCATCGTCTACGAGCCCCTGGAAGAGCGCCAAGGACCAACTACCAGTTCCTCGACCGGGGATAGTCGTCGCGAGAAAATCGGCGGCTACCCGTTGCTGAAACCCCTCCGGCGTGTACGGCTCCACCCGGTAGAACTTCACCAGCAACCTGCCCAAGGGGGTCTGCTGTAACCGGAACGTGTGGTCGGCCATAACCCCAAAGGAACGCGGACCGCGCCGCGAAGCACTCCCCCGCACTCCCTAGCTCATACTAGCACATAAGCCCGACAATTTGTTTATAAACTGTTAATTACCAATAATATACAGTATATAAAATGCGCGCAAGTTACTGGCTTCTAGGACTTTTGCTGTTTTTGTTTGGGCTGCGCCGCTAGCGCCGTTTCAGGTTATCCACACTCTGAAAGCCTTGTTTGTGGCCACAATCACAATTGTGTTTTTTTATTTGTAATTCTATTTGTTATTTGTAGGGCTCATAACCTCTTGAAAATCAAATTGATACAAGCTCGAAAGCTAACTTTTTATAAGCTTAGGCTAACTTTTTATAAGCGAACACTAACTTTTTATAAGCCAGAATAAGGTCTAAAGCTAACTTTTTATAAGTGTCAGGCTAACTTTTTATAAGCTAAAGCTAACCTATTTCCGTAACTGTTAGCCTTGATGGTTAGCTTTGGCCATCATTGCCGCCGCATAGTTACCTCTTGGATGAAACAGGACATAGAAGTGCGTCAGGCCAACGCATTAACTAACGCCCGCTACGAATACACGGAAACCCAGGCCAACATCTTTTTGGTACTGCTCTCGAAGCTGCGCAAAGATTCTCCCGATGACGTATACCAGATATCAGTGACGGAGCTGGAGCTGCTCACGAACAAAAAGCTCAACTACAAGCAACTCCGAAACTCCACCGAAGAGATGATGGGCCGGGTGCATAAGGTCCACACCTACCACAACGGGAAGGAAGTATTTCGGCAGTTGGTTCTGTTCAAGCGAATCGACTACATCCTGGGCACCGGCACCATTGAGTTGGAATTCAACGAATACGCCATCCCCTACCTATTCGACCTCAAGAATAACTTTACCTCTTTCCAAGTCCATGCGGCGTTGAACTTGCCCAGCAAGCACGCGAAGCGCATCTACCAGATTTGCAGCCAGTGGAAGGACAAGGGGCAAACTCGGAAGGTCGCCATCCTGGACCTGAAAAAGACGCTTGGCTTGGCCGATGACAAGGGCAAGGAGGAGTACACAATTTTTGCCATGTTCAAGAAAAAGGTGCTGGACGTGGCCGTGAAGCAAATCAATGAGAAGACGGACTTGCGAATTGACTACCAACTGGAAAAAGTCGGGCGTGCCTTTCAGAATGTTTTCTTTACCATCCAATCGCAGGCCCCCGCTACGACCATTCCGTTTGACCTAGTGGCCGACGCCTCTCCTGCTGCACCTGGCTTACCGCTGCACCGAGTAGAAAGCGCAGGCCGGTTGCTCGCGCAACTCAGCATCATCACGCCCGAGCTGGTCAACACCATTTTGACAAACCCCGCGCACGTGGCGGCTTGCAACAAGTTTGCCCACGAGTTAAAAATTGGCAAGCACGCCAAGGCGCATTCCCTCTCGGGCCTGCTACTCACCGTCCTCGGCCTCAAAAAGGCTACAAATGGCCCGCTGTTCGACGCAAAATTATTTAACTAGTTTGGCCTGGGTATGACCGCTTGGCATCACTGAGTGCCTTAAAAACCAGCTCTAGTCCCGTCTCACTTTCTTGCTTGCCATGACCACGCACGACCAAACTGCTTACGAGGCCCTTCGGGCCTACCTAACGGGCTTGCTGCTGGCGCCTCGTGACCGCCCGCTCGCCGCTGTTCCGTTGCCGCTGCGGGCCGACCTAGAAGCGTTTTTGCTGGGCAAGACGCTGTACCACGACGCGGACGACCAACCGCTTGTGTACGGCCACGACTTGGCGGCCTGGGCGCACCAAGTCGTGCACCAGACTGGCCTGACGTATCCCCTCGACCTGGCTACCGTGGACGTAGCCGACTTGACCTACGCCCTGGCGGCATGAGGTGGCCGGAAATCGAGCACCTTACGGCTCAGGTGCAGCAATTGCCCCTAGCGGAACGGCTCTCCCGGCAACATCTTAATCAGGTGCTGGTCTCCGCGCACTCCACCATGATTGAAGGGTCCCGGGTGACGGTGCAGCCGGCCCTGGATTTTTTAGTGGGCGAGCAAGCACGGGTAGATAAGAGCTTGCCTTGGGAGGGCTACGACATGCTGGCCGACCACGCGCGGGCCCTGGACCTGGCCTTGCAGCGGGCGGGGACGCGGGAGCTGCCTTCTGTAGCGCTGGTACAGGAATTGGCTGGTGCCGTGATGCGCACGACCGGCCAGCGAACCACGAGCATCTTGGGTACAACCGATGCGACGCGGGGCGACTTTCGTCGGGACAAGGTATCCATTCTGGGCGCGACTTCTTTTCCCAACGCGCAAAAGGTCGGCGCGCTTGTCGAAGACTTAGTGCTCAACCTGTGCAAGCAGCTGCCGCTTGCGCAGGCGCTGCCCGAGCAGTTGACCCTTTCCTTCGACGCCCATCAGCAACTCGTCAGCATTCACCCCTTCAACGATGGCAACGGCCGCACCGCGCGCTTGCTAATGAGCTACGTGCAACACTTCTATGACCAGCCGCTAACGGTAGTATTCCGAGAAGACAAGCGCGCCTACTTCGAGGCATTAGAGCAGAGCCGCCGCACCGACGACCTGACGCCTTTTCGGGAGTTCATGCGGGGCCAACACCACAAGTCGCTGCTGCAACACTTGGCTTAGATTATGGCAGTTTACAACTTAATTAGCAACTGTTTTTGGTTGTTAATTGAGTTGCAGATTTGCTTCCCTGGCGAATCTTCTCCTTCACGGCCGCCAACACGAAATCATGGATGGATATCCGGTCACGCTTGGGTATTGCATCCTGAATGGCGCGGATTTGGGCCAGCTCGCTTTCGTAAATTTTAAAGGTAAAGGACTTGAGCTTGTCTTCCCCCCCGGCAGCTGCCAGCGAGCGGGAAGCGTCGGTGGCCACCGAGCCGCCTTTACTAATCATCTCCTCTACCGAAGTGCTCGGTACGCGGGTAGGGGGTAAACCAAGCGTTGGTTTCTTCATGGAATGGATAGCTGATAGCAGAAGTACATCTAGAACTATATGCGCAACTTATTCTACAACTAAATCCAGTTGTTTATACAGTTGTCATACATTACTTATTTGCTTGCTTTACTGAGGCAACCTCTCGCTGGATAAGCCGACACAGCTCATTTACCTCCTGCACTGCCTTTTCGTCTGCCGGGCGCACTTCCAGCACTCCCAAGCCAGCGGCGGCGGCATTGGCAAACGAGATGCGGGTGCCAACGGAGGTTTCCAGAAAGTGCAGATTAATTGCGCCCTTTAGTAAGTCAGCAGCCTCGTCTTTGTAGGCACCGCGGGCATCGGCCTTGTTGATGAACGTGAAGCACCGCAAGCTGGGGTTAAAAGGCATCACCTCCTCCACTAAATTCTCCACCTTGCGCAACGTCCAGATGTCGAGCGAGCGCGGGGCGAAGGGCACTAGGTAGGCATCAGAAACGGTGAGGGCCGAGCGTTGGCTAACGGTATCACGTCCCCCGGTATCGATGACAATATCATCGTATTTCATAGCGAGCCGCTTAACGTTGGCGTGCAGCTCGCGGCCCGTCAACTTTACGGCCGTGTAGCCCAGCTCCCCGGCTAGCGACTGGTGACGGAAAGCATTAAAGTCCGTGGCAGACTCTTGGTCGTCCGCGTCCACCAGCAGCACGTCCCGGCCCTGTTGAAGCAGGTATACCGTCAGGTTAGTGGCAATGGTGGTTTTGCCGCTGCCGCCTTTGATGCCGCCTACCGTGTAAATCATGTTGCAGATCAAAAACTGGATTCAGTTGCAATATTAGTTGTAAATCTAGTTGTATGTGGCATCTTTGTCACTGTAAGTATTCTTTCCTTTAAGTTAGTTACGAGTGGCAGTAGGTCTTATAATGCCTAACAGTCCACCGTTTGCAAGATGTAAAATGCGGCGAATCAACTCTTATCGGCTACCGATTTGCCTGCCAAAAAGCTGCTTATCTTTTGCGTATACACGTCGTTGGTTAGCGCTTCCATTGCTCCCAGGTGGTCGCATTTAACGGCCAGCACCTCCCGACGCTGCCGCCGACGGGCCGCGCGGGCAATGGCGAGGGAGTCCGCTAGCGGAGACCGCAGGTCTTCCGTGCCCGTAATCAGCAGCCACGGGCACTTGACCTTCGGCGGCACCTGCGCGTACGTGGCGGCATCGGCGGGCAGGGTAACCGTCTTTTGTTTTGTGGCAAAGTAGGCCACAATCCCTTGAGGATCGGCCACGTAACTGTCCGTAATCAAGAAATCGCACTTCGTCGTCGCCGCGACCAGGGTGCCGAGCAACGTGCCCATCGAGTAGCCTAAAATGCCGACCCGCTGGTGGGGGGTGCGCCGCCGAGCCGCTGCCAAGGCCGTGCGTAAGTCCGTGGCGAACTCCGGGTAGTACAAGCGGCTTTGGTCAATGGCAAAGGCCCCGCTGTGCCCGAACCCCCGGTAATCGAACATCATCACTTGGTACCCGGCCGCCGCCATGGCTTTGGCTTGAAAGAGTTGGTACGACATGTTGCCGTAATCGGACCCCGCCAGCACCATCGTCGTGTGCTGGTCAGGAGCGCCCACAGCGGGCGCAATGAGCCAGGCGGCGAGCTGCACGTAGTCGGGGGTCGTGAGCGTGAGTGGTTGGTAGTTCATGCCCAACGTGTCCGGTTTGGCCCACCAAGCGGCGAGGGGCTTGCTGGCCCAAGCGGTAGCAGTCTGAAAAAGGAGGAAGCCGAGTAAGCACAATCTGGTCATCGAGCGGGGACGTGAAATAACAAGCAGGGCAATATGCACTGTATTTTCATAGACCTTCGTCGTTCAGGATGGTTGCGGAATGAAGCCTCTTAAACGGGCCTTATACCGGAAAAATGCCACACTAGCCAGACCCTGAATAACACTGCCGACCCGGTGCGATTCCAAGAGGGGCGCTATAACTTGTTTTATGTTAAGGGACGAATCCTAGATAAGCAAAGAGCTTTTTGCACTTCCCGACTGCCCCCTAAATCCTGTTTGCCGAGGCCCGGGAAGGCGTCTGGTTTCGAGTTTACGAAACTCATCTCTTCAGGGCATTTCGTAAACTTTGATTCGTAGACGGGTTTCGTAAACTCGTACTGCCCTGCAGTGGCCCACTGGCACCTGGTGCCGGGCAGCTGCCAGGGGTTTACCCAAAAGAGGGTTATTAAGGCAAGTGAAGGACAAACGCCAACGCCTTTCCACTGCCTTCTAAGGCAATTGCTGCGGGGTCAATTCCTTCCTCAATCCAGTGCCGTAAATCCTGCTCTTTCAAATACGCTTTGAGCGATGCTGAGCCAAGCACCAGGTGCAGCGGGTACAGTTGGTGCGTCAACGGTACCGTTTTGGTTCGTGCTCCTTCCATCCAAGCCCGCAGGACAACGCGCCGGGTTCTGGCCACCGATGCCGGCTGGTACTCGTCTTCCCACTCCGGTTCCAGCACGCCGTCACTGAGGTGGTCTAGTTAAGCCGGACAGCGTTGGGACGTGGTTTGAAGGTGAGTTTTGAAGTGAGTGGGGGCGAAGTAGCCAAGCGCGGAATGGCGGCGTTCGGCATTATAATAAGTGAGGTGGTCAAGGGATGAAGGACAGAAGAAGGACGTATAGTTTTTCTGAGGTGGTCGGGTAAAACTGGACAGAATAGGGTCTTATCTTTCCTTTGTCATGAAAGACCGCCCCCCACCCGCCAACCGTCGGCGCTATGACGCCGCCTTCCGCGCCGAAGCGTTGCGCCTGGCCGGCGAAAGCCGCTCCACCCAGGCGGCCGCTCGCGCCCTGAATATCAGTCCTAAGCTGCTCTACAAGTGGCAAAAAGAAGCCCTCACCCCGGTCGCAGCGGCCCGTGGCGCCGCGTTAGACCCGGCCACCGCGGCGGAGCTACGCCAGTTGCGCGCCTTGGCTCGGCGGCAGGCGCAAGAGCTGGCCATTTTAAAAAAAGCCATTGCCATCTTCTCCGTGACCGAAAACCTATGAGCCGCTACCGCTTTCTAGCGGCCGCGCGGGCACACTACCCCGTACGTCTACTCTGTCAAGTGCTGGGGGTGCCGGCCAGCGGGTACTATGCCTGGCAACAGACGCAACAGCAAGTAATAAGCGGTGGGCCACCGGCTTGGGAAACGGCGCTGGTCAAGGTCTTTGGCCGCCATAAACGCCGCTACGGCACCCGCCGGCTGCAGGTTGCCCTGCGCCGCAAGGGCTACCGCGTGGGTCGCCAGCGCCTACGGGCGGCCATGCGCCGCCGGGGTCTGCACGCGCTGCAACCCAAGGCCTTCACCCCGCGCACGACCGATTCTACCCACGGGCTGCGGTGCGCGCCGAATCGGCTGCTCGACCAGCCCAAGCCTACCCAGGCCAACCGGGTCTGGGTTAGCGACATCACCTATTTGCCCCTGGCCAATGGCGACTGGGCCTACCTGTGCGCGTACCAGGACATGGCCAGCAAGCGCGTGCTGGGCTGGCAGGTCGGCGCTTCTATGCCCGAGGAGCTGATTACCACCGCCTTGCAGCGCGCTTTTTGGGCGCAGCCGCCCACGCCAGGCTTGGTAGTCCACTCCGACCGGGGTGGGCAGTATTGCGGCAACGCCTACCGGCAGCTGCTCCACGACCACGAAGCCGTGCGCTCGCAGAGCCGTCGCGGCGACTGCTACGACAACGCCCAGGCCGAAAGTCTGTGGTCGCGCTTCAAAACAGAGGTCCTCGAACTGCGTGAGCGGCCCGTTTTTGCCGACCTAGCCGACGCGCAGGCCAGCGTCGCCGACTATTTTGACTACTACAATCACGAGCGCCTGCACTCCAGCATCGACTACCAGATTCCGTATCACACTCATCAACAGCTCCTTCAACTTAATGCCCTAAACTGTCCAGCGTAATTAGACCACCTCATTTCTCCACCTGGAATAGTCCTAGCTCATGGTTATTTCCCTCCCCCAACAGCTGCTGGTGCAATGGCCGGTGACATCCATTTTGACGAGGATGAAACTTGGACCAACGCTATAAGGGATAATGATGCGCAGCCTATTGATTTAGAAACAGTTGCTGCTCACGAAATAGGTCATAGCCTTGGCCTGGACCACACTTCCGTTGCTGGTTCTCTGATGTTGGCGACTTACACTAGTTCGCATCGTTTTCTCGGCTCGGATGATATAGCAGGTGTTAGAAGCATTTATGGTATTCCTGGAAGCAATAATGGCAATAATCTTATTAACGGCCCTAATCTTATTTGTCCAAATAACAGCGCTACATATAGTGTCCCAAACCCACCAACAGGACTAGCATTCACTTGGTCCTCCTCAAATACTGCCCTTGCCACCATTAACCCGTCAACAGGCATAGCAACAAGGGTGGGGAATGGCACCGTTACATTCACAGCTACGGCTAACTCTGGTTGTGGCAGTGTAACTCTTAGCAAACGGGTTACTGTGGGAACGCCCCTGACGCCAGCATTCACCTACTCTAATGCCTTGAGTATGTGCTATGGACAAGCCCCTGTAGGTGATTTTGCCACGTCGAATGTGCAACCTGGCGTCAGCTACGCCTGGGACATTGTGGACCAGGCCACTGCTGAGATTGTTTTGAGCGGAAGCGGTTCTATATTTTACTTCAACTCGGCAACTCTATATCCTGGCTCCTTTCGGGTAACCATGCGTGCCTCTGCTTGTGGTGCCACCGCTAGCCGCGGGTTGACAATGACCATCAATGACTGCGGCGGTGGGGGCATGTTCCGCACAGCAACCGTCTATCCCAACCCGGCCACCGACATGGTCACGGTGGAATTACCTGCCGGCGCCCGTCCCCCAGCCTGGGCCGGCGTGTTTGACGTGGTGCTCTTTGACCACTTCGGGCAGCAGCTCCGCACCGGCCGCGGTCAGGCAGACAAAGCCGAACTGGACGTGCGCACCTTGCCCAACGGCTTGTACTACCTGCGCATCGGCGCGGGCAACGACGCGGCGTATAAGCAGGTGCAAGTGGCTCACTAGGCTGCCAAAGCACTACTTGCGGGTCCGCTTTGGCTTCGATGGTTTCGGGTCGCCCTGGTAGGGAAAGTATGCGTGCGCCAACTCGGGGCTGTCTTTGGCCAGCGCCGCCCGGCCCTCAGAAAAGAACGTCACCAGGGTTTGCAGCTTCGCATTGCGGGCCTGCACCGCCGCCAGTTCGTCCTTTAGCCCGCTACGGCTCACCAAGGCCAATAGCAGTGCCGCAAACAGCCCGACGCTGAACCCCAAGAAAATCAGCACCGCCCGGACGCTGGTAAAGCCAATCACCTCCCCCTGCACCGACACCTGGCGCGGGATGCTCGCGGCCGTGCGCGTTAGTCCCTCGGCCGCCTGGGCCAGTTCGGACTTACCCTGCGCGGTCGCCTGCTGCATGGCCCCCGTCAGCGCCGCCGCCGCGGCCTGGCCCGCTTGCCGCAACCCCTCCGGCGTGGGCAGCTCGGCCAGCAGCCCCGGGGCCAGCAGCCGCACCACGGCCGCCGCGTCCAGCGTGGGCCGGCTCTTGGCCTCCACCGCCGCAATGAGCTGCTGCAAGTCGGCCGGGCTGACAGGCTTGCCGCGCTTGATGAGGGTGTCAATCCCGTCGCGCATTTGGGCCACGGTCACAAACAAGTCGCTGGGTTGAATCGGCTGCATAACAAAAGGGAGAGAAAGAATTACATCTCAATACCCCCGCCGTGCTCCCGGCCGGGGGTCTGTTGCTTACTAGGGGCTTGCGTCGGCTGGCGGGCCATTTCCTGCGCTTTTTGGGCCGCTTCCTGGGCCTGCTGGGCGAAGAGGCGGTTCAGGGCCTCGCCGGAGTAGTTCTGCGCGGCTTGGCTCACCACCTGCGCCAACTCCGGGGCCTGCGCCTGATGCTGGGCAAAGGTCTTTTGCAGGTTGCCGGCGCTGAACGCCTTGCCCACCTCGCTGCCCTTCATCTGGTGCCCGTCTTTCTCAAACACCACCCCGTACACCTCCGGGCCGGTCTTTTTCTGGTGGA
>MWVV01000910.1_pt1 | contig 10652 bp, 12 predicted proteins | sample 1047281 | NCBI WGS metagenome assembly MWVV01 (sample SAMN06349986, study PRJNA376086) | soil metagenome | isolation source: PT-2 sample Antarctic (ecotone) soil | place: Antarctica | collected 2015-01-13 | reverse complement strand
AATCGGCGGCTTGATAATCGGTTACGAAGTCGCGCGGGCGTTAAATACGCGATTTATCTGGACAGAGCGCGAAAATAATTTGATGACTGTGCGGCGCGGTTTTTCGGTGCAAAAGGGCGAAAAAATCCTGGTTGTCGAAGACGTCATTACTACCGGCGGCTCAACGCGCGAATGTATCGAAGCGCTCGAAAGACGAGGCGCGAAAGTGACCGGCGCGGCTTCAATCGTTGATCGCTCAAACGGAAAAGCCGAAACGGGAGTGCAAAGAATCGCGCTGGTAAGTTTAGAAGTTCCGAGCTACAAACCCGAAGAATGCCCAATGTGCGAGCGCGGCGACGAAGTTATAAAACCGGGAAGCAGAAAATAATTAATTTTTTCATGGTTTTTAAAAACGGAAGAGTAGACCGCGGATTAATCAGATTAGGCAGATTAGCGCGGATAAATTTTAGTCATAATATAAATCGGTGAAAATCCGCTTAATCTGCCTGATCCGCGGTCCGTTTCAATCTTATTTTTCCTAAGCCGATTGATGAATTTCAAACTTCTAATCCAATACGACGGCACGGATTTTCACGGCTGGCAGGTGCAGGAAAATTTTCGCACGGTGCAGGGCGAACTCGAAAAAGTCATCAGCAGCCTCGAAGACGCTGAAGTTAAAGTGATCGGTTCGGGGCGGACGGACGCGGGCGTACACGCCGAAGGGCAAATCGCCAATGTTCATCTCAGAAGACCATTCACGCCTGACAGACTTCGCACCGCGATCAACGGCAATTGCGGGCGCGATTTGCGTATTTTAACGGTTGAAAAAGTTTCTGACGATTTTCATTCGCGCTTTTCCGCAAAACTGAAAACTTACGTTTACCGCGTCGTCAACGCGCCCGTGATGTCGCCGTTCTGGTTGCGTTTCGCGCATCACGAAGCGCGTTTTCTGGACGCCCGCAAAATGCGGGAAGCGACAAATTTATTTCTGGGCGAACACGACTGGACAGCATTTTCCGCCGCCCGCTCCGATGTCGAAACTCGCGTGCGAACAATCACGGATTTTGCGGTCGATTCCCGTTGGGACGAACGCGCAGGCGGCACAATTATTGAGTTTCGCATCAGCTCATACGGATTTCTTCGTTATATGGCGCGCTCAATCGTCGGAACAGCGCTTGAAGTCGGGCGCGGCGAGAGAGATTCTGATACAATTTTGGCGGCAATCGAGAGCGGCAATCGCAGTCTGGCAGGTCAAACTGCTCCGGCAAAAGGGTTGACTTTAATGAAAGTTGAATATGAATAATATGCAGCATTCTTTGCGCGCGAAAAATTTTTCGAACTGAAACCAGCCGTCGAAGAGGCAAAAAATTAAAATGCTGATTTACCACATCGTCCTGCCCGAAATTTGGGAAACATTCAAAGACAAAAGATCTTACGAAGCCGGAAGCTTAAAGACCGAAAATTTTATCCACTGTAGTTTCGCCGCGCAGCTCGAAGGCGTTTTACAAAGATATTATAAAGATGCGGAAGAAGTTTTGATTTTGACGATTGACACGGAAAAACTCAGCTCAAAACTCGTTAATGAACCTTCGACGAACAACGAAATTTACCCGCATATCTATGGTCAGATAAACCGCGAAGCCGTCGTTGATGTTGAGGAAAGAAGATCAAATTAATCTCTAAAATTGCGAAAACAGAAAATGCGCGAAAACTTTGCTGAAGTCATTAAACCGAATTCCGCCGAAGCTGAACTTCTTACAGCAATTGATTTTGCGCGGCTTCCCCATCACGTCGCGGTCATTATGGACGGCAACGGACGCTGGGCGAAAGAACGCGGAAAACCTCGCATTTTCGGGCATCGTGCCGGTGTCGAATCGGTACGCAGTGTGCTCGACACGAGCGCCCGGCTTGGGCTGAAAGCTTTAACGCTCTATGCTTTTTCGACAGAAAATTGGAAGCGCCCGGCGGCAGAAGTCGGCGCGCTGATGCAGATGTTAATCCGGTATCTGCGCAGCGAGTTCAAGGAAGTTGACAAACAGAATATACGCTTTCAAGCAATCGGAAAAATCGAAGGTCTTCCGCCTGACGTGCGGCGCGAAGTGTCAATCGCAACGGAGAAAACCAAATATAACACCGGAACATTTTTGAGCATCGCGCTCAATTACGGCGGACGCGCTGAGATTGTCGATGCGTGCCGCCAAACCGCGCAGAAATTTGCGGAAACAGACAGACCACTTGATAATTTAAGCGAAGCCGATATTGAAGCGAATTTGTACACAAGCAATCTGCCCGAAGTCGATTTACTGATTCGCACCAGCGGCGAGATGCGGATTTCCAACTTTCTGCTGTGGCAGCTTGCTTACAGCGAAATTTATGTAACTGAAACGCTTTTCCCGGATTTTCGCCGCAAAAATCTTTTTGAAGCTATCATAGATTTTCAGAAACGTGAACGTCGTTTTGGAGGAATTGAAAATAAGTAAGCAGAAATGCTTCTACCGCTTACTGCTTACTGCTCACTACTTTATGAAATCTCGTCTTTTAACCGCGCTCGTCGCGCTTCCTGTTTTAATTTTATCAATCGTTCTGCCAGTCCTTCTGCCGCAATTTCCGCAGGCGGAATGGTTATTTTTGCTAATCGCAGCGTTGGCTTTGAGCGCGGGGCTATTTGAATTTTTTACTCTAACCAAAAAACTCGAACTGAAAGCTGACGCCTCAATTGCTTATTTGGGCGCGGCGACGCTTTTTGTCGCGTTCTTTTTCGACGCGCCGGCGAAGGCACCCGATTTACTGCTTTTAACGCTGATACTTTTTCTGTTCGTCACTCTCGTCACGCAGATGTTTCGCTTTCAGAAGGATTTTTCAAAAATGCTGGTGGGTATCGGCGTCACTGTCTTCGGCGTTTTATACGTTGTCTTTCTGGGTGGATTTCTCGTGGCAACGCGCGTCGGTTTCGAAAATTTGCCGGGTCTTTCGAGCAAACTTCTTGGTTTCTTTTTTCTCGCGAATTTTGGCTCGGACACGGGCGCCTATTTTACGGGGAAAAATTTTGGCAAACATAAACTTGCGCCAAAAATTAGTCCGGGGAAAACGTGGGAAGGCTTTATCGGCGGAATTTTAATGGCAATCGTTTTCGCCGCGCTTTCAACTTTTCTATTTTTCCCTGAACTTCCCTTTCAAGCTTCGATTCCGCTGGCGATTGTAATGGCGGTGGCGGGCGTCGGCGGCGATTTGGCGGAGAGCGCGATAAAACGCGGCGCAGACGTCAAAGATGCAGCGAATTTTTTGCCAGGACACGGCGGATTGCTTGACCGTCTGGACAGTCTGCTTTTTAATGCGCCGATTCTATATTATTTTGCGCGATTTTATTTTTAGAAGAAATTAAATTCTTCGTAAACGGACTCACCAAAGCCAGCCAGATGGGCAAAGGAAGCCACGACCAGGCGTTGCCGTAAGTTCTTTTGTTAAAGTTTTCGATGCGTTTTTCGGTTTGCTCCTGCAAAAGGTCGGGAGGCAAATCCGCTTGATTTTTATAACAGGCGTGGGCAATGCACGGGGCGGGTTTTCCTTCCCGATGGATGAGACAGCCCGTACCCTTTTCAAAAAGCGGACATGCGAAAGTTTGCAAAAAAGTATCGCCGTCCGTTTTTAAATCGTATTTCTCAATTGTTTCCGCAGCTCGCCGATAGATTTCCCTCTGCCTTTTTTTGTCTAACTTCCCGAGCGTTTCACGCACGGCGACCGCTTCGAGGCGCGTAATATGAACATTAACAAAATGCGCGTCCAAGCAACACGCGCCCTGCACCGGGCAAGTTTCGCAGTCTTCCGCCTTAGATTCATAATCAGTTTTGATCAAATTTTGATATGCTGTTTTGAGCGTACTTAAAGCGTTCAAGGCTTTTGCTTCAGTCAAAATTCTCATCTTTTTTTATTTGCCGTGTTACAATTCGTGCGAAACTTTATTTTACACAATTTTATTGAAAATTATGCTTAAAGAAGGAGATTTTGCGCCTGATTTTACCGCTCGTGACCAGAACGGCGCGGAAATAAAATTGCCCGATTTGCGCGGTCAGCGGGTTGTTTTATATTTTTATCCGAAAGACGACACGCCGGGCTGCATGAAACAGGCGTGTTCGCTGCGTGACAGCTTTGCGGCTTTTGAGGAAAAAGCAATCAAAGTTGTAGGCGTTTCGATGGACGACGAAAAATCGCACCAAAAATTTATCTCAAAATACGATTTACCCTTTACGTTGCTTACAGACACTGATCACGTCATCGCTGACGCCTTCGGAAGTTTCGGCGAAAAGCGATTTATGGGCAAAACTTATACCGGCACACTGCGAAAAACCTTTTTGATTGACGAAACCGGCAAAATCAAGAAAATTTTTGACAAAGTAAAAGTTGAAGAACACGCAAATGAGGTGTTGCGAGCATTTGACGAATAAAAATGGTCAACTGACTACTGATCACCACTTATGAAATTTGGCTTAATTGCCGGAAACGGTAAATTTCCCTTTCTTGTTGTCGAAGGCGCGCAAAAACAGGACGCGTCTCTGGCGGTTGTTGCCATTCGGGAAGAAACTGATCCGAAAATTGAACAGGTTGCTGAAAAATTAATCTGGGTCGGCATTGGGCAATTAAGTAAAATGATTTCGTTTTTTAAAAGCGAAGGCGTTTCAAAGGCGATGATGGCTGGACAAGTTAAACATGTTCAGATATTTTCCGGCTCGTTTCCAGATTTACGGATGATAAAAATGCTCTGGAATCTGCCGCAGCGAAACACCGACGCGCTGATTGGCGGAATCGCGAGTGAGCTGCGGCGGGAAAATATCGAATTGATTGATTCAACATATTTTATTCAGGACAATCTTGCGCGCGAAGGCGTTCTGACCAAGCGCAAGCCGGACGAAACGGAAAAGGGAAATATTGAATACGGCTTGCGCATAGCCAATGAAATTGCGCGGCTCGACTTGGGACAGACAATTGTCGTTCGCGCCAAAGCGTGTGTGGCGATTGAAGCAATGGAAGGAACGGACGCGGTGATCAGGCGCGCAGGTGAACTAGCCGGAGGGAAATTAACGGTTGTCAAAGTCGCGAAACCAAACCAGGATATGCGCTTCGACGTGCCGGTCGTCGGCGTTCCGACCGTTCGGGCGATGATTGAAGCGGGCGCGACGTGTCTTTGCCTGACGGCGCGGAAAACTTTGATTTTTGACCGGGAGGAAATGCTCGCGCTTGCCAATCAAAACAAAATTTCAATTGTCGCCGCCGGAAACGAAACAATTTCAATTAACCTCGCGTAGAATATAAAACATCAAAAGTTAAACGCCGGAAGCTGGATATTCTGCGAAATTAATATCTTGAAATCCGACATCTATTTTATCCTGGAAAAAAATGAAAAAAAATTTACTGGCACTTTTCTTATTATTTACCTTTGCCTTTCAATCGACGGCTTGGGCGCAAACCGCGACTAAATCAAAATCGCCGGCACGCGCGGCGGCGGGAAATATTACCGCCAAACAATTGAGCGATTATTTGTATTTCGTCGCGTCGGACGAAATGGAAGGGCGCGACACGCCTTCGCGCGGGCTTGATACGACGGCAAAATTTATCGGAATGATGCTTTCGCGCTGGGGTTTCAAGCCGGCGGGCGATGACGGAACTTTTTTCCAGAAAATCGCACTGCGGCGCGAAGTGGTTGACGCCGCGATGACTTCGGTTGATCTCGGCAGTCAAAAATTTGTTTATGGCGAAGATTTAATCAGAATTAACGGCAACTTGACCGGCGCGATGGCGGCGCCGATCGTTTACGTCGGGGACGGCTGGCTGATTAAATCGAAAAATTTGAATCCGTATGAAGGAATCGACGTCAAAGGAAAACTCCTCGCCGTTTACAGTGAAGGCGAGGTGAGGGGAAACAATATCGTTCCTCTGCCGGCGGGTGTGACGACCGCCGATTTAACCGGCGCGCGCGGAAAAGATTATGCCGACGCGACAACTTACGCGCGGGCGAATGGCGCGGCGGGCGTTATCGTTCTGCCCTCAAAATTCATACTCGAAAATTGGAACGCCGTTCGACAGAATTCCAGAGGGAGCCGCTTTACGGTCGAAAAATTCGCTCAGGCTCCGACGGTCACAACTTCGACACAGGCTCCGGCGCCGTCCGTCTTCCTCGCCTCTTTAAAATTCGCCGAAAATTTATTCAGCGGCGAATCAGCCAATCCGATGGGCGGCGCGGCGAAAACTTCTTTTGATTTAACAGCAGCGAAGCGAATAAATATGAACATCGCCACCAAAGCCGAAAAAATGATGACGCAAAACGTCGTGGCGATTTGGGAAGGCAGCGATCCGACTTTGAAAAATGAAATGGTCGCGATCGGCGCGCATTACGACCACATCGGCATTAGCCAGGATCCAAACGCTGTCGATAAAATCAATAACGGCGCGGACGACGACGGCTCCGGCACGGTTGCTGTTCTTTCGATGGCGGAAGCGCTGGCGAAATCCGCGAAACGCCCGAAGCGTTCGATACTTTTTGTCTGGCACTGCGGCGAGGAAAAAGGTTTATGGGGCAGCAGATATTTCAATGAAAATCCGACGGTTAATATAAAAAACGTCGTCGCCCAGCTCAACATCGATATGATCGGGCGCAGCCGTAAAGCGGATGACGCGAATCCGCTCAATGCTAACCTTTCGGCTGAAAACCAGATTTTTGTTATCGGCTCGCAAATGATGAGTTCCAAGCTCGGCGAAGTGACCAAATCAGTCAACGATTCGTATCTGAAATTAAATTACGATTTAAAATACGACGATCCGAAAGACACGAACCGCTTCTTTTTCCGCTCCGACCATTTCAACTACGCAGTCAACGGCATCCCGATTGTTTTCTGGTTCGACGGCGTTCACGAAGATTATCACCAAGTCGGCGACGAGCCGCAGAAGATCGACTACAACAAAATGCAGAGCGTCACGCGGACGATTTTTCTGACAATGTGGGAAGTCGCGGACTTGAAAACGCGTCCGGCGGTTGATAAAACGCTTCCGGCTGAATTGAGTAACGGACGATAAATTTCCCGACAGTGATAAAAATGAAAAGAGGCGCGAATTAAATTTATAATTCGCGCCTCTTTTTTATTTGGCAGGTTTGTGCGGCGGCTTTATTTGGCAGAGAGGCTTTGGGCGATAAGGATTCCGTACTGCTTTTCAAAATTATCCCGGAGTATTTTTTTATACTGCTTAAAAGTTATTTTTTGAACTTCTTTTTCAATTGTTTCGGTCTCGGTTTGTATTTTGTCAGCAGTGACAGTTCCTTCGGCAGTCTGTTCAGGAACTGCTATTTCTGCTGGCTGCGATCCCATTGAAATCTCCGGCACAACAGGTGCGTCCGAAACTTCTCCGATTGGCGCGGATTCTTCCTCTTCAGGATACTCGGTTAGCTCATCTTCAAGCATCGACGAAGCGTATTCGTAATTACCGACGATGGAAAAAAGTTTATCGTCATTAAATAAATAGGCAATACCGTTTAAAAGATACGATGTTTTGCGGGCGTTCGAAGCGCCTGCGTTTTGCAAAGCGGCATAAGAATTCATTGCCAGATAAGTTTTGTTCCAGTGACCGACCAGCGTGATGAGTTCGTAATCGGGCATAATTTCTTCTTCGTTTTCGGCATCATTTTCGGCAACGTTTAACTTGGCTAGATGGAGGTTTATTGAATGAGAAAGAACATTTGAAAGACGATCTTTCTGCGAATCGGTTAAAAGTTTAGCGATTTCAGACGTGCTTTCAGCTCGAAAGTTTTTATCAGGGAAAACAGGTTCTTTTTGCGAAACTTGCGGCACGCCGACTCCTTCTTCTCCCTCGACATTCTCTACGGCTGATGCTGCTTCAGATTCTTCCTGCCGCTCATATTCAAGCGCCATAAAACTTGCCTGCAAATCCGCCGTTCCTTCGTCGCGCGTCGCCGGCTCTTCAGCCAGCCGCACGAGCCATTCGGTCAGTTTCGGAAGCTGATCTTTTTTAGATTCCGCAATCTTTTTTAATTCCTTAATCCGCTTGAGATAAACGTGCAAGTCAGAATCGTTTAATTTCTTGATCGCGGCGCTGTAATGAGCCGGTTCGTACGAATTATTCTCCGCATTTTTAACTAAAAAAAACAAAGCCTGATTCCCGATGCCCGGATACTCTTCTTCTTCAGGAGCGTCAGCCACATCAGGTTCATCTGTCTTCGGATTAGAATTTTTAGGCGTAAATTGTGACTCGACATAAGCTGCTCGATCTTTCTTTGAACCTTTCAAAGTGTCGGTCACGTCCAAAGTTTTTTCCACATCGAAATACGAGCCATACTCGTATTCACTGGTCATTTTCAAAGTTTTCTCGCTTTCAATCGAAGCGACGACAATCAAATCGCTTTCCACATAAAGCGTCAGAAGCGAATCCGGCGTTTCGTCGGGGCAGCGGCGCGCCGAAACATCGTCGGGCAGAGAGCAGACGGCTAACAATAAACCAAAAATAATTAAAACAGCGGCGAAAGAGCACTCGATATACGACATAAAATAAAACTCCTTTTCAATTTTTTCTTCAATCAATACAAATTGGAGAACGACGGCTTAAAAATTAATTGCACCCGAAGCGCAATCTTTTTTCCATTTGGTTAGACACCACAAAATCACAAAAGTTCCGCCACCGTGAATTTATTTGCAGTCGCGGAATTTTTTATTCGGAAAACTTGAAAGCCGTGTAAAATAAAACAATGTTGAGGTGAAAATAAAAATGATAAAAACCGTCAGCATCGATGAAGTGTCAATTCAATCGGTCATCGCCCTAACGCGCAGGCGGCGATGAAGTTGTAATTGAAGAAAACGGTGAACCGCTCGCGCGTCTTGTGCCAATCGAAAAACCAAAAGAACAAAAACAACGAACCGCAGTTTAGGCAAAGGCGCAATGTGGATGATCGATGATTTTGATGATGAACTGACCGATAAATTTTGGGGATTCGATAAAACGCTATGAACTTGCTTTTAGATTCTCACTCTTTTGTTTGGTGGCGAGACGAGACGCGCAAACTTTCACCAAATGCTTTTGCAGAGATTTCAAATCCGAAATATATATTTTGGTTAGTGCGGATGCGAATTTTGCTAAATATCAAGTAAATTTGTTGTGATAAAATTTCTTTGTCACAACAGTGAGGAAAAATTTATGCCTGAAGGTTCTTCTATATTAGCTTTTCTAGGAAGTATTAAAACAGCAAAAGAAACATTAGCTTTAATTTATGATGCGCCGAGAACTCTCGAAAAAACAGGACTTGAATATAAAATTGCTTCATTAACGAAAATACTTACAGAACTTGAAAATCAAGCTCGTGATTTTGAAAAGATAATTCGAGATAAAGAGATAGAGATTGGAAGACTTAAAAACTTACTCAATAAAAAAGCGATGTTTAAAGCTGAAAATTTGTCTGATGAATATATAGAAATATTAAAATTGCTAGTGCATTCGGAAGAATCACCCACCTACTATATTGCACCACGTTTGAAAATGCCGGAACAAAAAATCAAATATTTCCTGGACAAATTGGAAGAAGCTCAGTTAGTTTCTCATACTTTTCCCTCTTATGATGTTGGTAAAGCATATTCTCTAAATGAAAACGGCAGAAAATTTTTGTTTGAGAAAGAATTGCTTTAAGTCCAAAACTAGCTCGTCAACCTTCGATAGATATTCGGCATTCTCTCCGGTAAAGAAAGCACATCATCAATAATTGTATAGCCGACATCGCCGTATAAATTCTTTAATTCAAATTCTGAATCGGGGGCAATCGCGCGTTTTTTTGGAAACTGCTATAATCGCGGACGAGGTGATTTTATGACGAAAACCGTTAGCCTTAGCGAGGTACAGACGCAACTAAAAGGTTTATTGGCTCTTGCTCGAAATGGCGACGAAGTAATTATCGAAGAAAATGGCGAACCCCTGGCACGTCTAATACCGATTCAAAAAAAAGAACCACGTAAAGAGCGCGTTTTAGGATTGCGGGAAGGACAGGTTTGGACGAGCGAAGATTTTGATGACGAGTTGCCGGATTCTTTTTGGCTGGGCGAAGAAAAATGAGATTGCTTTCGGATACGCATACTTTTGTCTGGAGTTTCAGCAACACGAAAAAGCTGTCTGTGATTGCCGCCGGAGAACTCCAAAACCCCGCCAACGAAATTTACATAAGTGTCGCCAGCGTTTGGGAAATGCAAATTAAAATTAAGCTCGGCAAAATGATTTTCAACGATACACTTGAGAGTATAATAATCGAGCAGCAACAGGTTAACAGAATTCAAATTCTGCCCGTCAATCTCATCCACGCTTTGCATCTAGAAAATCTACCGACTCATCACAAAGACCCATTTGACCGTTTGCTGATTTCTCAGGCGATTGTCGAGAATATGACTTTGGTGAGCGCAGATAAGAATTTTGCAAAGTATCAAGTGAATTTGTTGTGGTAGGAGCAAATTAAGATACTATTTGGGGGAAAAAGAGAATTGTATAGTATAAAATTATGGTAATCAACTAAGCAGTCACACAAAATAGATTTTATCTTTTAGCTCTTTGAAATTCACTTTATATTGCAGTCCGATACCGTTGAAAATCTCCTTTATTTTTCGCTCGTATTTGCTGAAGGAGGCGTAATCGGAAGG
>MWVV01000908.1_pt1 | contig 10653 bp, 11 predicted proteins | sample 1047281 | NCBI WGS metagenome assembly MWVV01 (sample SAMN06349986, study PRJNA376086) | soil metagenome | isolation source: PT-2 sample Antarctic (ecotone) soil | place: Antarctica | collected 2015-01-13 | reverse complement strand
ACACAATCCCGAATTCACGATGCTCGAATTTTACTGCGCCTATATGGACGTGAACGGAATGATGGATTTTGCCGAAGCGATGATTAAAGAATCGGTGCAAAAAAGCAATTGGCGGAACGAAAGTTAAAACGCAACAAACGCGAGGCTCTGAACCATTGAGTCTTCCTAAATATCGTGGTTCTCGAAGCAATCCAATATCAGATGATGAAGTTACAAGACCAGAATATATAAACGTTTTCAACACTGAAATTGATTTCTCAACATTTGAGCGATTGACAATGAAAGAAGCTATTACGCGGGAGAGCAGTTTTGGGAAAGTTCTAATAAAGGAAGACATTAAAGATTGGTTAGATAAAGATGCCAATGCTAGAGTTCTCAGCAATTTTTTATGGTGGATTGATAACGATTTGTCTAATGAAATTATGTTTTTTGATGGCACAGGAGAACCAGTAGAAAAATTAACTCAAGATGAAACGGATAAATTAATTGAGAACAAATGGAAAGAAATTAATGAAAAATATGCAGACGTAACATTGAACGAGGTTGAACGTGCTAAAGATGTTGTTTCACTCTTTGAAGACTTTGTAGAAAAAACTTTAATCCAACCGACATTCATCATTGATTACCCGAAATCAATTTCGCCTTTGTCGAAAGCGTCGCCCGCGAATCCGCAGATTGCCGAGCGATTTGAGTTATTCATACATGGAATGGAATGTGCCAACGGTTTTTCGGAACTCAACGACCCGCAGGAACAATACGAGCGTTTCGTTGACCAGATGCGCGAGCGCGAAACGGGTGACGAGGAAGCGATGGTTTTGGACGAAGATTACATCCGCGCTTTGGCTTACGGAATGCCGCCTGCCGCCGGTATCGGCATCGGAATTGACAGATTAGTGATGCTCCTGACGAATCGCCATTCTATCCGTGACGTAATTTTGTTTCCGCATATGCGACCGGAAAGAAATCAAAATGCAGAAGACACAGAAAACATTGAGACCAATTAAAAACAATAAATTTCATTAACAAGGAGTTATAAAAAATGGCACAAGACAAAAATGATACATATAGAACCGACAAAAAAGAAACGACTGAAACCGGAAGTAATATTCCGGGCGGCGACGGCACAATTTCTGATGAAGATGTGAAGGCGATTGACGGGCGCAAAGCCGGCAAGGGAACTGAAAAGGGGCAGGATCACTCGCTAGAAGATTACGAAAAGTCTATGCCGACTAGCGGTGTCGGCGTAATTCAAAACCATTCGGACACATCGTCGGACATCGCTGATATCGACGAATAAATAATTTATAAGTTAAGTTTAAGTTAGAGGAACAATGAATTTTACAGATACCGAATCACAAATTGAAGGCATTGAGAAAATTTTTGCCAATGCCGTTGAAGAAGACAATTGGGACTTGGCTAAACCGATGCTTTACAGCTACTACTTTGTGGATGATAACGTCGATAAGCTGGAAAAACTCGGAATTAATTTGGACGAGGAAGGTTACGATTTTCTCGATATTTTTGAGCTTGGCGACGAAGAAACAGATGAGTCAACCGGCGAATATTTACTCCACATTGATAAAATCGAAATTCACACGCCGCGCTCGCTCGCCGAAAGAAACGTCGAATTTGCTAAACTTGCCGAGAAATACGAGCTAAAAACTTACGACGGCTGGGAGTTCGGCGAAGTCGGTGATGAAGACGAAGATTACGACGACGAAATTGATGAAGACGAAGCAGAATAAAGATGAATGAAAATTTTTTTCTACACTTCTTTCGCGCTTCTCGCGTCTTCTCTGAACTTGATTCTCTGCAGGCTTGCGCTTGGCGCAGAAACGATTGACGCGGCAAGTTTTACGCTGATTCGTTTGGTTTGCGGCGCGGTGACACTATTTTTATTAAACTCATTTTTTGGAAAAAAAGAAGTGAAACTAAAAGGCGGAAATTAGCTTTCCGCTTTTTTTCTTTTTAGTTATGCATTTTGTTTTTCGTTTGCCTACGCCGGATTGTCGGCGGGAACGGGCGCACTCATTTTGTTTGGCTGCGTGCAGATGACCATGATGGTCTCCGCGCTTGTGTTCGGTGAGCGTCCGCGCGTCCTGGAATGGGTCGGATTGATTTTTGCCCTCGGCGGTTTGATTTATCTGGTATTTCCGAGTTTGTCTGCGCCTCCGCTTTTTAATTCAATTCTAATGGCGCTGGCTGGTATTTCCTGGGGATTTTATACGATACGCGGAAAGCACAGCGGCAGACCGCTTGCAGATACCGGCGGCAATTTCGCTCGCTCTATTCCGATAGTAATTTTGGCTGGATTGCCTTTTTTGATGCAAATTCACTTGTCACCGCTCGGAATTTTGCTTGCTGTTTTATCCGGCGTGATAACCTCCGGCATCGGATACGCCATCTGGTATGCCGCGCTGAAATTTCACACGGCAACACGCGCGGCGATTTTGCAGCTTTCCGTTCCGGTTTTGACAGGTTTTATCGGGGTGGTTTTTTTATCCGAGACCATATCGCCGCGTTTGTTATGGACGGCGGGCTTAATCGGCGGCGGCATCGCGCTTGCGATTTTTGGCCGCAATTATGATAAAAATAAAATGTTTGCAGACAGAAATTAAAAATCAAACTATTACTTAAAAATTACCGATTGAGCAACTTAAGCGAACAAAAAGAAACTGCCAACAACCCTGAAATCGTTCGAACTCTCAGTTTGAGACAAATGATTTATTTGGGCAAAGGGACGTTTTTGCGCCAGCTTTTTCACGCTTTTATCTCAGTGGCGCTGCGACTCTTTTTTCGCCGGATCGAAGCGAGCGGCGTTGAAAAAGTTCCGCGTGAAGGAGCTATAATTTTTGTTCTTAATCATCCGAACGGCGCGGTTGATCCGGGACTTGTTTTTGTCAGCCTTCCGCGCCGCGTTTCATTCCTTGCTAAATCGACGCTATTCAATATTCCAATTGCCGGTCGGCTTTTTAACTTAATCGAGGCTTTGCCCGTCTACCGGCGGGTTGATGCGGGCGCGGATGTGGCAAAAAATCAATTTACGTTTGAAAACTGCGAGCAACTGCTGGCAAAACAGCGCTGCATCGCCGTGTTTCCCGAAGGAATTTCGCATAACTCAACCAAACTCCAGCCAATCAAAACCGGCACGGCGCGAATCGCGCTCGGTGCTTTGGCAATCGGAAAAGACAATAACGAGCTGGTCAAAAAAGGCTTAAAGATAATGGCAGTCGGGCTTTATTATACTTCAAAGACCGCATTTCGGAGCGAAGCCCTGATTCGTTACGGCGAAATTTTTGAAATTGAACCGGTCGAACTGGACGAAAACCAGGAGCCGCCGCGCAATGCAGTAATTAATTTGACGAAAAAAATCGAAACCGCCCTCGAAAACGTCACGCTTAATCTTGAAAACACCGAAGAACTTGAAACAGTTCTCAAAGCCGAAGCGCTTTTTTCGTCGGTTTACGAAAACCTACTTTTCAAACAAAACTTGACACAGAGTTTTCTGCGGCTTCAGGAGTTGGCGGACAAATATAAAATTTTGGGTCAGAATAATCCTGAAAAAATGCGGGAGCTAAGCGAAAAAGTTGAAACGTATGAAGCAAAATTAAAATCGAGCGGCGTCACTGTTGAAAGCCTTTCGGTTCTGCAGCACCCGACAGCTTATGTTTTTCGCTATTTAATCTTACGAATTGTCCTTCTGCTGTTGCTTTCGCCGGTGTCAATCATCGGCGCGGTAATTCACTCGCCCGCTTACCTTTTTTCAAATCTCGCCGGTTTATTATTCAAAAAACATGGCGTCGATGATGCCGGTTCAACCTATAAAATTCTAGCTGCGTGCTTGTTTATGCCTCTGACGTGGCTGATTGTCTGCGGAATTTGCTTTTACTACTTCAATTGGCAGATTGCGCTTGCCGCGCTACCCGCCGTCATCCTTTGCGGCTACGTCGCACTGCGTGTATCGGAAACATTAATAGATATGCGAGTTTGGATGAAATCAGCGTGGCTTCTGCTGAGCCAACGCGCTCTATTTCTCAGGCTTCTTGTTCAGCGAAAAAATTTGCAGAAAGAAATTGGGGACATAATTGAAAGGTAATTTCAATCTGCAAAACAGTAAACAGTCACATCGCTAATATTTACACGATATTTGCTTTTTGAATTTTGGTTTATGATATAAAAATAATTATGTCTATCTACGAAAAATTTAAGCCGATTGATTTTGATCAAATAAATACCTATGAATTAGCGTCCCGACCGAGCAAAGTAACAGTCAATGATTTTGCTGAACCTATTACTGCAACCGATTCGTTGAGAGAATTTCTTAAAAAATTACCAAATATTCTTGCCGCAGGGTCGCTCAAGCAAGTTGCCGCGCAAATTAGACGGGCGCGTGAATTGGAAAAGCCGATTGTTTGGGGAATTGGCGGACACGTTGTTAAAACCGGTCTGGCGCCGATTATTATTGATTTAATAAATCACGGATTCGTAACGGCAATTGCTTCAAATGGCTCGGTACTGGTTCACGACACGGAAATCGCGTTGATCGGTTCTACCAGTGAAGATGTCGATGCAAGTTTGATTAAAGGGGATTTTGGCGCCGCTCGGGAAACCGGAGAAATTTTAAACGCCGCGGCGAAAAACGGTTTAAAAGATAAAATTGGATTAGGCGAAGCGATGGGCAGGGAAGTGTTGAATTTTAATCCGCCTTTTGCCAACATTTCGCTGATTTGCCAGACATATCAAAAAAAAGTTCCTTTTACTTCGCATCTGGCAATCGGCGCGGACATCGGACATTTTCATAAATCCAGCGACGGCGCCGCGCTTGGGGCGAGTTCGCACACGGACTTCAAACTTTTTTGCTCAATAATTAAGGAAATAAATGGCGGAGGAGTTTATCTAAACGTCGGGTCAGCAGTTATTTTGCCGGAGATTTTCTTAAAAGCGGTGACGGTTATCAAGAACATGGGTTTCCCGTTCGAAGATTTTACCACTGCCAATTTTGATTTTATTCAGAGCTATCGTCCAAACACCAATGTTGTTCGCCGACCAACGGCAAACAATGCCGGACGCGGATTTTCAATTACCGGTCATCATGAAATTACAATTCCGCTGCTTGCCGCGCAAATATTATGTGGAGAGTAATTAAACATAATCAATAAAAAAAGCTCTACTTATTTCAAGCAGAGCTTTTTACTATTTCTGGATTAACAAATTAGCGGTAGATGTGCTGACCGTTGCTGTTCTTCCATTCGTTTTCAAAGTAATCGGCGTCTTCGGAGTTACGAGGTGTAATTCCCATAACCGCGCCGCCGTTTTTAACGCCTTCTTCATAAAGATGAGCGCGTTCTTCAGGAATACCCGAACCAATCAAAGCGCCTACTAATCCGCCGGTTAAACCGCCCGCGCCCGCGCCCGCTAAAGCCGCGGCGAGAGGCCCGGCAACAATCAAACCAACACCGGGCAGTAAAACACTGGTGCCGATTGCCGCAATACCGCCAATAATCGCGCCGAGTGTTCCGCCGATTGCTGAACCCGTTCCGGCGCCTTCAAGAGCTTTGCTGCCCAGCGCTGTATCAGCAGCCGAATCATCATCGCTATACCAAGACCCGCGTGTTTGGTCGGACATCATCAAATTAACTTCATCTTTTGAATATCCACGACTAATAGCCGAGTTATAAGCTCTTTCCGCGCTGTCACGGTCGGTGAACATCCCGGTTAACATTCCGCTGCCACTGCCGGTGCTCGATGTGTTGGTGGTCGTTGTGCGTGTTGTTCCCAAATTGTCAGAAACTTGATTGTCATTGATGACATCATTATTTTCCTGTCTCGCAGCGCCAAAATTTGCCTGCGCTTCGCCTTCGCGTTCAAGTGATCTGTTACCTGTTACAGCACCGGCTGCGTCTTTTACATTGCCGACAATTCTGTCGCCGATTGCTGAGGCTTCTTCACTAACTGTTCCGTCTTTAAAGTTATCTTGGTTATTCATAATAATCTCCCTTTATTAAACATTTTGAAAATCTTAGCTGTTTAGCTTGAAATGGTATTGAGCAATAGACGTGCCAAAAGCTTCGCTAATATTCAAAGCCAGTGTTTATAACTGTAAGACTTTGAGAAAACTATTTTTATAAAGGATAAAAAATACTTAATGTTTCGATTTCAAACACTGAAATTTTTCGAAGTCGTCTTTATTCGAGACATAAATAACCCTCAACAGATTTATTGCTGAGGCGATTATTTGAAAACTTCATTATTACAGTCGACCCCAAAGAAAGTTAAGAATTTCGCGCGTTGAATTCGGTATTTTGTGGAAGAATATCGTAAAGTTAAACTTTAAATTATTGTTTACCGAAAAAGTTTTGGAGAATTATCTTAATGCTTAAATGTTTGATTGCAATAGTTTTTAGTTCTTTTATATGTTTTATGACAGCTTCGACAAATTTCGCGCAGGTGGAGCAGAACAGTTTTCAGATATTTAATTCAAAAGGCAAGCCCGCTGGCTTTAATGAGATTATCAGCGCCGTTGAAAAGGTTGATGTCATATTTTTAGGAGAAAATCACGATGACAAAATCGCACACTCGCTGCAGTTTGAAATCTTTAAATCCGTGTTTGAAAAATATGGAAAGCAACGAAAGGTCGCGCTTTCGTTCGAGATGTTTGAACGCGACACGCAGATTGTTGTCGATGAATATTTACAAAATTTAATTACCGAGAAAAAATTTCTCGATGACTCGCGCCCGTGGAATAATTATAAAACCGATTATCGTCCGCTTCTTGAATTCGCCAAACAAAACGCGCTTTCGGTCATCGCGGCAAACGCTCCGCGAAGATATGTAAATATAGTTTCAAGAAACGGACGTGACGCGCTCAACCCTCTTTCGCCCGCCGCCCGTAAATTCCTCGCGCCGCTCCCGTTTAGCCAATCTTCGAGGGAATACAAAGAAAAATTTACTCGTCAGATGGGCGAAAACGCGAGTGAAAATCACGGTTTATCAAAAATTCTTGATTCGCAGACTTTGTGGGACGCAACGATGGCTTTTTCGGTTACCGAGTTTCTGAAAAAGCAGAAAAACGCTTTGGTTGTTCATCTCAACGGCAGCTTTCACACCGAAAACCATCTCGGAACAGTTGAGCAACTTAAAAAATATCAGCCTAACGCTAAAGTTTTAGTCGTCACAATACGTTACGAAGATGACTTTAAAAACTTTGACAAATCAAAACACGAAAATTTAGGTGATTTTGTAATTTTAACCGACTCAAAAGAACCGCGAAGTGTTAAATAAGTGGATAAGAACTTCAGTTCGCATCGCTGAAAGGCGAAATGAAGTTCTTGTTCCGTCGAATAGTAAGGTTAATTGTGATTCATAGTTTTGAAAAAGTCGTCGAATTATTAAAACTTGAAGCCTCGGCGATTGAGGCGGCGGCGATGCGTCTGGAAAAGGACGTGGTGCGGCGAACCATCGAAATTTTAGAGGAATGCGCTGGCAAAGTAATCGTTACAGGCATCGGCAAGTCCGGCATCATCGCGCAAAAAATCGCGCAGACGCTAACCAGTACCGGAACAGTCGCAATTTTCGTTCATCCGTCTGACGCGCTGCACGGCGGTCTCGGCGTAATTACCAAAGGCGATGTTTTAATCGCTCTCAGTAACTCGGGTGAAACAGACGAAATATTACTGCTTATGCCGGCTTTGAAGGCGAGAAACGTTTGTGTTATTTCAATCGTCGGCAACATCGATTCCACGCTTGCAAGGCAATCAGATGTCGTATTAGACGCGTCGGTTGACCAGGAAGCCTGTCCTCTAAATCTCGCGCCAACAACTTCAACAACTGTCGCTCTGGCAATCGGAGACGCGCTAGCGATGACCTTGATGCAATCGAAAGGGCAGACGGCGGAAGATTTTGCCGCTAATCATCCGGCTGGACGGCTTGGCAAAAGGCTTACTTTAAAAGTTTCAGACTTAATGCACGAAAGCCCGAATGTTTATGTGGATGCCAATTGGCTTGAAGTAGTCAAATCAATTTCCAGAAATTCGCTCGGCGCTGTAAATGTTGTGGACGAAAATGCTTGTTTGATGGGAATTGTTACCGACGGCGATTTGCGGCGCGCGATTGAAAAAACTTTGCCGCGGGATTTCGAACAATTGACCGCCGCGCAGATGATGACAAAAAATCCGACGACCGCTGAGCCTTCGACGCTCGCCTTCGACGCTTTACAACTAATGGAAAATCGTCCGATGCAAATCTCTGTTCTGCCCGTGGTTGACGAAAAGAAAATTTGTGTCGGTCTTCTGCGCCTCCACGATGTTGTTCGCAGCGGACTTTAGGTAAAAAGTGTTTAACCTAAAATTCCCGTGCAAAATAATTGGCAGAGCGCGTGCAACTTTGCGCAAATTCTTTTTATCTTACCACCGCCGTCAGTCCGGCAATTTGAAGTAGTTATGAAAATGAGGTGTCAATGAAGAAATTTTTGAGCGCGGTCTTTTCCGTTTTGGTTTTTTTATCAATGGGAAGCGCGCAGACAACTGAAGTTACAGTCAGCTTGAACGAACAGTTTTTTGAGACTTTGCTTGACTCAATGTTCAAGAACTTTAACGCGCCTGAATTTCCTCTGGCTAAAAACAGTAGCCGGAGCTCAGTGGGCGGTGGGCAGCAATCAGCATATTTGGAGTTTGTGAATAACCCTGAACCAAGCGGGGTTGTCAAAAAGCTGACCTCAAGAAAACAATCACTGACCAATGCTTTTTGTGATCAAATGATTCGTCTTCTGCGTGAAGGAAGCGGAATAAAAACGGCGATCCATTTTCGGGAGGGGAAAATTTTCGCGCCGATTGCTTTTACTGGCTCGTATAATCCGCCGCTAATCGGTTGTATAGATTTTGCGGGTTTGGCGGAAACTAATATTGACATTGAATTTGACCAGCGAAATCAAAAACTTCTGGGCAGAGTTCGAGTTCTTGACGTTCAGCTCAACGGAACAGGCGGTATTGGAGGAAGCTTTCTTTCAAAAATTGTTCAAAACTCGATCGACAAAAAAATTAACCCGATCGAGATTCTACCGATGAATAAACTTTCCTTCGTTATTCCGCTGGAAAATTCCGGTGGCTCGTTAAAGATGAATGCCACCGGAATTCGCCCCGAAATTTCTAACGGGGTTTTGAATATTCACGTCACATATCAATTCTCAAAAGCGAATTAACTTGTTTAAGTCAATGCTTCGATCAAAAAAATATCCGGTAATGAATTATTCATTACCGGATATTTTTCCAGCTTTTAACTGTTGATTTTATAAGTGTAATTTCTACATCAAAAATCATTTCAAAAAATTTATAAACATTTTTTGTTTAATAATTATTATAAGCTGCTAAAGCCATGCCAATAACATTCGTCGGCATTTTTTGTGTTCCGATGCTATTCGGAGTTCCACTATTGATCCAGTAGAATGTTTGATTGCTTTCACGAAAAACAGCGATATCGGAACGTCCGTCACCATCATAATCGCCACGAACCGGCTTGTCATTATTTACGAATGTTGTATCAGAAATGCCGAATCGGGTTGACGTAAACGTGTTTTTATCAACGTCTAAGATATACCAGATAGCAGGTCGTCCATCATTTGTTCCGGAAAGATCATTTTGACGAACGGTTGCAAAGTCCGCCTTGCGGTCGCCGGTATAATCAGCCGGTGGAAGTGAAATGTCGGTAATAAAAGCGCCAAAATTCCGAGTCAGAACGCCCGCGCCGGTGGTGGCATCTCCAATGAAGTGGGTAACTTTTGATTGAGCAGAATCGGTGGTAGCCATAACTAATTCGTCTTTGCCGTCACCGTTAAAATCGGCGCCGGGGAACAAAGTATATTCAAAATTAAATGTGGATCCGGTAACAGCCGTTCCAAAAGGAATCGCTCTCATCGTGCCGGTACTGCTGCTCATAATATACCAGGTAAAAATTCCCGAGGCTCTGCGGACAACGGTATAATCAGATTTACCATCGCCATCATAGTCGCCTACCGGGAACGGCAAATCTCTGGGCGCCCCCCACTGAACGGCTTTTTCAACGGTAATACCGCCGGTTGCGACCGGTGTTTGCGCGACATAGAAAACTCCGTTGCCATTTCGCCAAACGGTAGGTTCGGTTCTGTTTGTTCCGCTGTAATCTCCGGGAACAAGAAAATCAAGAGAATCATCACCGAAAACAAATTGGCGAATAAACGCCTGATTCGCCCCCGGCGCCTGGGGATTAGCCGCGATTGTCCAGGTGACCGGACCGCCGACGTCAGGATCGGATTGGATAGTTACAAAACTCGTTCGACCGGAGCCGGTAAAATCGAGTACTGTTCCTCGGGAATTTTTACCTGGTATATTATGAGCAGCAGTACCGGCACGATGAGAGCGATTCCTTTTGGAACGGCTGTTACCGGATCCACATTTAATTTTGAATATACTTTGTTCCCCGGCGCCGATTTTAACGGTGACGGCAAAGACGAATTAGTTATGGCTACCACCGATTCTGCTCAATCAAAAGTTACCCACTTCATTGGAGATGCCACCACCGGCGCGGGCGTTCTGACTCGGAATTTTGGCGCTTTTATTACCGACATTTCACTTCCACCGGCTGATTATACCGGCGACCGCAAGGCGGACTTTGCAACCGTTC
>MWVV01000907.1_pt1 | contig 10658 bp, 13 predicted proteins | sample 1047281 | NCBI WGS metagenome assembly MWVV01 (sample SAMN06349986, study PRJNA376086) | soil metagenome | isolation source: PT-2 sample Antarctic (ecotone) soil | place: Antarctica | collected 2015-01-13 | reverse complement strand
CTGCGCGTTGTAAGTTGTCGTGTTCCAATCGCCGCCGATAAGGATTGGAAGTTCCGGCAAATTTTCAAGATGGTCAAGCACAATTTTCATTTGCAAATACCGGTGTTTTCTCGACGAATGCGCGTCCAAATGCAAAGTTACGGCACGAAAAATTCCGCTCGGATGTTCTATGTCGGCAATTAAAACGCGAAGATGTCCGAGCCGTTTTTCCTTGCCCCGCATTTTGTCTTTGCCGTTTGGAAGCGGTATGGCATGGGCGTTTTTTATCGGATATTTTGAAAGTAAAGCCAATCCATGAAGCGATTGGGCATTTTCGCCTTCGACAAACTCTTCGACGCCGCTTCCCTTTTGCAGAGCGATGTAACACGGCGCGAATGCGTAGTTGAATTCAATTTCTTGTGCCAAATCTCGCGCGACAAAACGATTCGCGCTGCGCGCCATTCCGTAGTCGAGTTCGGTCAACAGAAGTAAATCTTTGTTTTTTAAATCCTGGTGATTTTTCAGCGCGTCAACAATTCCTTCAAAGCGATTTCCGCGTTCAATATTCCAAGCCAAAGCATGAACCGTTTGCGATTTTTCAAAACTCTCAGGTGCGAAGTTTTCCTGCACAATCGCGTTCAAAATTCTCTCGACTTCTGGTTTAATTTTTTGATAAACGTCGGAAGATTCAAGCTCTTTCGTGGATTCAAACTTGGCGAGTTCGGAAAATAAATCTTCCAAATGATGGTTTAAGAAATAAGGCGCATTCGGCTCGCAAGAAACTTCGACAATCATAAAATAAGATAAGCGAATTAATCGTTATGCCTTTCTTTCGTCGGCGCAACGGCGAGAAAATCATTGCTGATCTTCTGCGTGTATCGGTCTAAAAGCGCCTTTACCGTTTCGTATTTATCGGAACGAAAAATCAAGCCGACGTGTTTTGGTTTTGTCACGCGAAAGACGATTTCTTTGTCCGTGTAATGCGATGTGTCCGGCTTTTCTTCTCTCGCCAGAGCCAGCGCGATTCCCGCATAATCTTGGCGAAGTTTCGGCAATTTATACGGATTTTCTTCGGTTTCAATTTCGAGCTTTGCCCACTCGCGCCACAAATTAAATCCGCTTGCCGCTTCCAAAACATCAGCAATATGCGCGCCGCCGACGCGAGCGGCAACTTCCAAAAGATAAAATTTTCCGTCTTGCTCGCTCTGCAAAAATTCGGCGTGAGAAACTCCTCGCTCATATTCAAAACCTTTTAGAAGTTTTTTATTGAGCCGTTCTAATTCTCTGCGCACTTTAGATTTATACGGCAGAACGCCGGTCGTAAAAACGCCGCCGTGATGCGAAACTTTTAAAGGCGACGTTCCGTATGCGCTCACACCGCAAGCGGCAATCTTTCCGTTTTTGACCACCGAATCAACGTGAAAAACTTTTCCTTCGACGAAGCGTTCAATCAAAAATTGCGACGGATGATCGCGCCAAGTATTTCGCGCGTCAAGCTCATTTAGAATTTGCCAAACCTGCTCTTTCGTTTCGCATTTGCGAATGCCGAAAGCATTGACTTCGGTGCGCGGCTTGATAATCCACGGCGGCGGAATTTTTTCTAAAAAATGATTTATTTCGTCAGAATTAAAAACGCCGGTGAATTCGGGACACGCGATTTCCGTGCTTACCGCGACGTTTCGCATTTTTAATTTGTCGCGGAAACGCAGTAAGTAAGAATTGCTCATTCCTTCGATTTGCAAATATTCGCGGGTTTTCGCGGCATTTAAAACGTCAAATTCATCTATTCCGACAACGCACGTCACAGGCTGCGAACCGGCAATATTGACAACGGCGCGAACGTATTCTTCTGTCGTCGCTGGGTTTGGAACAATTTTTACGGCATTCAAACTTGTCCAAACCCAAGGTTTATCAATCAGATTTTCGCGCGTAACGAGCGTTACCTTCCAACCTGCTTTGCTGCATTCCTCGAAGAACTCGTTGCCTTTAAATTCGCTGGCAATGCAGACAATATGATTTCTGTTGCTGCTCATAAACACCGCCGAAAAATATATGTTTCAGCTTAAAAATTTGTATGTTTGATTTTGTTTTGTCGTAAAAGAATGGCACAATTTAGCTGTAAAAACAACGAAAAGATTTGTTTTGACACTAACTACTGCGCTTGCAAACTTATAAGTTCGCGGCGTTAAAATTGGAGTAAAAATATGGGCGGAATAGACATTGCGCAACTTGTCAGTCAATTAATAATTTATATGGTCGTTTTGCTTTTGGCGATTTCCGCGCATGAAGCCGCGCACGCCTGGATGTCGCACAAATTCGGCGACGACACAGCGTTTATGCTCGGTCGCGTAACGCTGAATCCGGTCAAACATACCGACCCGATTGGAACGCTTTTGATTCCTATTGTTTCTTTTATCTTAGGTTCGCTCGGCGGCGCGGCAGCGGCAATACCGCTTATTGGTTGGGGCAAACCGACTCCGGTCAATCCGCGAAATTGGAATAACTATAAATTGGCAAACGTGATGGTTTCGATTGCCGGAATCCTGGCGAATTTATTGATTGGGATTGTTAGTTTTGTCATTTTCAAATCTTTGATTTCATACGGATTTTTTGCTGATGAAGGTTTTCGCGAAGGTTTCGGCAAAATTTTAATAATGCTGTTTATGAATTTAATTTTTCTAAATGTTTCTTTGGCAATTTTTAATCTTCTGCCCTTTCCGCCGCTTGACGGAAGCAAAGTTCTCGGAACATTTTTGCCGGAAAGCGCGCAACCCGTTTTAGCAATGCTTGAACAATACGGATTTTTGATTTTAATGGCTTTGATTTATATGGGCTTGATTGGTGCGATAATGCGTCCTGTTTTCAATTTAGTTAATTACCTTCTTGTAACTCCATTTTTTTAATCTATGAAAAAACGCATTTTTAGCGGCGCGCAACCGACGGGAAATCTGCACATCGGCAATTATCTCGGCGCATTGAAGAATTGGGTCGCTTTGCAGGAGGAATACGAAAGTTTTTTCTGCATCGTCAATCTGCACGCGATAACTCTGCCGCAAGACCCGAAAATTCTACGCCAAAAAACTTTCGATTTGGCGCGTGTTTATCTCGCGGCGGGCGTTGACCCGCAGAAATCTTTGATTTTTATTCAATCGGATGTTGCGGAACACGCCGAACTTGCCTGGATTTTAAATTGCGTAATCAGAATGGGCGAATTGGAGCGAATGACGCAATTCAAAGACAAAGGCAAAGGTAACGAGCGCGTCGGCGTCGGGCTTTTTACTTATCCGGTTTTGATGGCTTCGGACATTTTGCTTTACCAAACCGATTCAGTGCCGGTTGGACACGACCAAAAGCAGCATCTCGAATTAACCAGAGACGTGGCGGAAAGATTTAACCGTGATTTTGGCGAAACTTTCAAAATTCCCGAACCTTTTATTCCGCCCGTCGGCGCAAACATTTTATCACTCGCCGAGCCGACAAAAAAAATGTCAAAATCGGACGAAAACGCGAATGGCTCGATATTTTTACTCGACGACGCAGACACGATAACAAAGAAAATCAAACGCGCCGTAACCGATTCGGGCAGCGACATAAAATTTGACCAATCGCGCCCCGCTATTACCAACCTTTTAACAATTTACCAGCTTTTAACAAATAAAACTGCGGAAGAATGCGAAGCGTATTTTGAAGGCAAAGGTTACGGACATTTGAAAACAGAAATAGCCGAAACTGTTGTCGAATTTCTGCGCCCGTTTCAGGAAAAAGTAAAGGAATTTGACGACACGGAACTCGAAAAAATCTTAAAGAACGGCGCGGAAAAAGCGCGTCTTGTGGCAAGCGAAACGCTGAAAGATGTTTATGCAAAAATGGGCATTGTCAGCGCAAAATAAAAGTCAAGGAAATCATCAAAATAATTAAAAAAGACGGTTGGTTTTTGAATAGAACAAGAGGAAGTCATCGGCAATATAAACATTTGACAAAACGCGGAACGGTTACAATTGCCGGGCATCCGAACGATGACCTTCACCCGAAAACCGAGCGTAGTATTTTAAGGCAAGCAGGACTAAAATAGCTTTTTGAGGTAAAAATAACAATGAAATTTTTAGTCGTTATCGAAAAAGGTAAAAATAATTATTCAGCTTATTCGCCCGATGTCATCGGCTGTGCAGCGACAGGAAAAACCATCGAAGAAACTTTGGCAAATATGAAAGACGCTTTGGGATTTCATCTCGAAGGCGTTTTGGAAAACGGCGAGGAGTTTCCGACGCCGCGAAGTCTAAATTTTTACATCGAAAACACCGACGAAATTTCAAGCGACGATATAATTGCACATATCAACATCGAAATTCCCGAAATAGCTTTAGCTTAAAAAATTATGACTAAAAAAATTACCGTCTATGAAAAACCGACTTGAACGACTTGTCGAAATTTGGAACAGTTGTTCCGCGAAAACAACATCGAAGTCGAAAGGGTAAATTATTTTATTGATGAATTAACAGAAGAAAAACTGCGCGATTTGTTGAAAAAAGCAAATTTGACTCCGTTTGAAATTCTGCGAAAGAAAGAACCGATTTTCAAAGAATTGAACATTACGGAAGAAACCGCGTCCGCCGAGATTATAAAATTGATTGTCGAAAATCCCGCGCTTTTGCAGCGTCCGATTGTCGAAGCAGGCGACAAAGCTGTTTTAGCCAGACCGATTGAAAAAGCGCTCGAATTGATAAATTCAAAATAAAATGTCTGAAATTGCCGAAACTCCAAAACCACCTTATTACGCCGTGATTTTTAGTTCTGTCAGAACCGAAGGTGGAAACGGTTACGCCGAAATGTCGCAAAAAATGTTTGAACTCGCCCGCGAGCAGAAAGGTTTTTTAGGCGTCGAATCAGCCAGAGAAGGTTTGGGAATTACGATTTCTTATTGGGAAACGCCGGAAGATATTGCAAACTGGAAACGAAACGAAGAACATTTGATTGCCCAACAAAAAGGCGCGGAGGTTTGGTATCAATCTTATAAAACGCGCATCTGTCTGGTTGAACGCGATTACGGATTTGAGAAAAATTTATGAGTATCACAAACGGAAACGGTCATAAACCGAAACCTAAAAATGTTCTCGGCGGCGAATTGAAATGCTGCTGCCAGAAACCTCTGACCGGATTTTACCGCGACGGATTTTGCAAAACGGGCGCGGAAGACCGGGGAAGTCACACTGTTTGTATTCGCGCAACCGACGATTTTTTGGAGTTTTCAAAGTCTCGCGGTAACGACTTGTCAACGCCGCGCCCCGAATTTCAATTTCCTGGTTTGCAGGACGGCGACAAATGGTGTCTGGTCGCAATGCGCTGGCAAGAAGCGCTTGAAGCGGGCGTCGCGCCGGATGTCGTTTTGGAAGCAACCAACGAAGCCGCGCTGCAATATGTTTCGCTTGAAGATTTGAAAAAATACCAAGCCGAATAAATGAATACGATTGAACATCTCAGAGAGCTTTTCGCTTACAATTATTGGGCAAACCGGCGAACGATTACGGCTTTGAAGGAAAATAAAAGTGAAAAAGCGCGAAGAATTTTGGCGCATTTGCTCATTACCGAGAAAGAATATTTTGAACGGCTTGACGGAAAAGATTCGACCGGATTTGATTTCTGGCAAGATTTATCTTTGAAAGATTGCGCGTATCTGGCGCGGGAAACGGCGGAAAATTACGAAGCAATTTTGCAGAAATTTGAAGACAAAAGTATTAGTCAAATTGCTCGCTACAAAACCAGTGAAGGCATTGCGTATCAAAACACTTTCCGCGAGATGCTGACACAAGTTCTTTTCCATTCGGCGACGCATCGCGGAAACATCGTTTTGAAAATGCGCGAAGAAGGTTTCTCACCGCCAAAGATTGATTATATTATTTATTTGAGAGAAATTTCCTGATTTCCTGCTTTGCGTTCTTTGCGTCTCTCCGCGAGAAATATTTTTTTAGATTTTTTTAAATGGAACAGCAAACCGAACAACTCATATTTGATTTCTACACGGAACAGCCGTACATCGTCCACAACGCGCACGAAGAAATCAAACTCGAACTCGGCAAATTTGCCGGACCTTTGGACTTGCTTCTTTATCTCATCAAACAAGAACAAGCAAACATTTTCGACATTCCGATTGCGCGGATAACGGATGAATATTTGAAATACATTCGCTTGATGAAATCGCTCGATATTTCGGTTGCGGGCGATTTTCTCGTAATGGCGGCGACTTTGATTGAGGTAAAATCCAGGATGCTTTTGCCGCGAGAGCCTTTAGCAGAAATTGATGAAGAATTTGAAGACCCGCGCAAAGAGTTGGTTAATCGTCTTCTGGAATACGAAAAATTCAAAAACGCGGCACAGATGCTTTACGAGCGTTCAACCATTGAGCAAGCCGTTTTTACGCGCGGTGAAATTGAATCGGATGAAAATAATTTGGAGGTTAGTACAACGGTTTTTGATTTATTAGGCGTTTTTCAAAAAATTTTGGCGCGGCATAAAGAAGAAATTCAACTTGAAATTGAACGCGAAGAAATGAGTTTGGCTGAAATGCTGAAGACTTTGAAAAAGCGGCTTTCCTCTGCAAAGGAACTAAACCTACTGAAATTTTTCCAAGAAATGCAAAGCAGACAGGAACTCGTTTTGGCGTTTATCGCGGTTTTGGAAATTGTGCGAACCGAAAGCGTTAAACTTTTGCAGGAAGAAATTTTCGGCGATATTATTTTGCGAAAACAATGATGATTCACCACCGAGGCACAGAGAATTTTAAGAGAAATTAGCCGCGAATTACACGAATTATTTTTTATTTTATTTGTGTAATATGTATAATTCGCGGCAAAAAATTCTGTGTTCTCTGTGCCTCAGTGGTGAAAATTTTTTATGAATCAGGAAACCGAAAAACAACCGCGAAGCATCAGCGAACTCATCGCCATTATCGAAGCCTTGATTTTTGTCGCCGACGAGCCTTTGACCGTGAAAACTGTAGCTGATGTTTTAGAAGAAGATAAAGAAACGGTTCAAATTGCCATCGAAGAATTAATTAATGAATACGAACAGCGCGAAGGCGGTTTGCAAATTCGGGAAATCGCGGGCGGCTGGCAAATCTCGACGCGCACCGAGTTTCACGAAGAAATTCGCAAGTTTTTGAAAACCCGCCCTTCGGCAAAACTTTCAATTGCGGCTTTGGAAACTCTTGCCGTTATCGCATACAAACAACCCGTAACCGTACCGGAAATATTGGAGATTCGCGGCGTGCAGTCGGCTTCGGCAATCAAAACATTGCTCGAGAAACGATTGATTGTCGCCAGAGGTCGCAAAGAAGCCGTCGGTCGTCCGATGCAGTACGGCACATCGAAAGATTTTTTGATTCAATTCGGATTGAAGGATTTGTCGGAACTGCCGAACGTCGAAGATTTTGAAGATTTAACTGTCGGAATTTGAGAAGGGATGAGGGATGAAATGTAAGAGGTGAAAAACGGTATGATTTATTCACCATCCTCTTTCTTTCAAGTTTCATCCCTTTTTATTAAACTCGGTTTTCACGTCCGCGAAGGTTTTGCCGACCAGATTTTTGCCTCTGAAAAATTCGTTATTAGTAACTTCCAAAATCGCAAACAGCGGAACTGTAAAATTCTGCATTTCTTCAATTGTTACGAAAAACACTTTCGCCAGATGCAAGCCCCAAAGCTCGCCTAAAAATACGTCTATCGCAATTTCTTTGTTAGCGAAATCGTAAAAATAACGGTTTTTGCGGATTTCGTTTGTCTGAATCTTTTCGTTTTTCCGAATTTCTCTGCCCTCGAAAATTTCAAACGCGGCGTGTTCGCTTTCGTTCAAATAGATTTCGGAAATTTTCCATTGTGATAAATCTTCGAGCGAAATGCGCTGCTGTAAAATCCAAGTCCATTTCTTTGTTTCTGGCGAACGTATTGAGCGAAGCCGAAGCCGCGTGTTTTCAATGTAATTATCAAAAATTTGCAAGTGTTGACTTGCTCTTGTTAACGGTTCGGGCAAATCCGCGATTAAAAAAACGCGGCGCAATTCGGTACGGTAAGTTTTGTCCATTTTTCTCGAATGATTTATACTTTTTTGTTCTCAATTTATCTTAATATTTTAGGAGATACGAATGCGTTTTCAAAATATAATCTTTACCGCAATTCTGATGTTTTCAATCGCGTTGGTTGGCTGCACAAATACCGAAACACCGAACAACACAACTACTAAAACTACTAATACAAACGCCGCGACTGTCAACGCCGACAATCCGCTTACGACACAGAAAACGCCCGAAGAAACCACCACGAACAAAGCGGAAACAATCGCGCCGGTCGTGCAGGCATATTGCGCGGCGATGAGAAAAAAGGACGATGCCTCGCTGAGAAAAGTTTATTCGCAGGCTGCTTTGAAATCTTTGGAAGCCGATATGAAGGAGGAAAAACAAACATCTCTGGCTGAATATTTATCAACCGAGCCGGTCGGAGAAAAACCCTGCGAAGTTCGCAACGAAAAAATAGAAGGTGAGAAAGCAATTGCCGAAGTCCGCACCGAAACTTATCCAAACGGCGTAAAAATGTATTTTGTTAAGGAAAACGGCGAGTGGAAAATGACCAACGAAAGCCCGGAATTTCAATCGGTCAGGCAATCGGCGACAAATTCAAATACAGGCAAATAACTTTATAGATAAAACGCGGACAAACTCAATACAAAATTAAAAATGTAAAATGCAAAATTACCGCTTCCATTTTGAATTTTTAACTTTGCATTTTAATTACTAAAACCCGTGTTCTGATTTTCCCTAAAATTTAACTTGCCGTTGTCTTTGTTTCCGAAGATTTATACGGCAGCAGAATAACTCTGGCAGGTTTTTCCTTCTTCAAACCCAACGCCCAATCCGCTTGCATCAACGTGTGAATATCGCGCGTTCCTTCATAAATCACTGCCGCTTTGCAGTTTCGCAAATAGCGTTCAACTGGATAATCGTTTGTGTAGCCGTTTGCGCCGTGAACTTCGATTGCCATTGACGCGGCTTTTTCGCTACGAATAGTCGCTTGCCATTTCGCCAAACTTGCCGTTCGCGCAGAAGGTTTTCCTTCGTTTTTCAAATAGCCGCATTTGAGCCACAAAAGATGCGACATTTCATAATCGGCTTCCATATCGGCGATTTTTTGTTTGACCAATTGAAAGTTTGCGATTTTTTGATTTTGCACTTCGCGCGTGTTTGCATAAGCAACCGAAGCGTCGCGCGAAGCGCGAATTACGCCCGTTGCGCCCGAAGCAACCGTGTAGCGTCCGTTTTCCAGAGAAAACATCGCAATCTTGAAACCTTCGCCTTCGTTTCCGAGCATATTCGCTTGCGAAACGCGTACGTCCTGCAATGAAAAATATCCGGTATTTCCCGCTTTGATTCCAAGTTTGCCGTGAATTGTTCCCGATGAAAAACCGGGCATCGAGCGTTCGACAATAAAACAACTCATTCCCGAATGGTCGCGGTTCTTTTGCTTTTCCAAATCAGTCCAGCAGAAAAACAAAAAATGGTCGGCAACGTCGCCCAAAGAAATCCACATTTTTTCGCCGTTCAAAATCCAATCATTTCCATCTTTTTTTGCACTTGAACGCATTCCGACCACATCGCTGCCCGCGTTCGGTTCGGTCAAACCGAATGTCGCAAGTTTTTCGCCCTTTGCCTGTGGTACGAGATATTTTTGCTTTTGTTCTTCTGTTCCCCAAGTAAGCAAACTCAAAGAATTAAGCCCGACGTGAACGCTCATCGCCACACGCAAAAAAGTATCGCAGGCTTCGAGTTCTTCACACACCAAACCCAAAGAAATGTAATCAAAACCCGCGCCGCCGTATTGTTCAGGAATACACACGCCTAAAAGCCCAAGTTCAGCCATTTTATTAAAAACCGAGCGTTCAAAGTGCGCCTTTTCGTCCCATTCTTTAATAAACGGCGCGACTTCGCCCGCGCAAAATTCTCTGACGGTTTGCTGCAAAGCCTTGTGTTCTTCGGTCAATTCAAAATCAATCACGGTTTTATTTTATCCTCACAAATAATTTTATAAAATTTTGAGAAATTGTATCATTGCCCAAATTGTTTCGCTAATTTACAAACAAAAAGCGCGGAAGCTAAAGTCATTTCTTCCGCGCTTTTATAATTCTGCAGCCATACGTTTCATTTGCTTAAAAATCCTCTTAGAATATCCATTGTCTTCGCGGTTTCTTCGACGAAAGGAAAATGACCACTTTTCTCAAACATAACGAATTGCGCCTGCGGAGCGTATCGCTTGAACTCCAAGGCGTATTTCGGCATTGCCACTCTGTCGAAACGACCCGTGATAATCAGCGTCGGCATCTTCAGATTCTTCAATTGAGTTCTAAAATCGAGCTTGGCAATATCGCCGCCGATTAGAAAATCCGCATCACCGCCCGCTATCGTATAATACACATCATTGTTTTGTTCGCTGGTCGCCTTGTCCGCGCTTGAGGTTTCATAAAAATCAATCGTCACTTTGTCCGCGTTTGAGGCATCATAAAAATAAAGCAACCCAAACGGTACTTGATACGCTGCCTGATGCTCTTTAGTACCGGATTGAAATCCTTGCATACGAAGTTGTTGAACCTTCTCCCACACTTCCGGGAACTGATTTCTGATTTCATTATTGGAATTATCA
>MWVV01000905.1_pt1 | contig 10663 bp, 9 predicted proteins | sample 1047281 | NCBI WGS metagenome assembly MWVV01 (sample SAMN06349986, study PRJNA376086) | soil metagenome | isolation source: PT-2 sample Antarctic (ecotone) soil | place: Antarctica | collected 2015-01-13 | reverse complement strand
GAGTAACAGCAGGCATAGAGGTAGTTTGACTAATATTTAGTACCAATGTGTCACCATCCTGTTTGTAATAAGTAACACTATAGGTAGGATAACCTTCGCCATATATCCATTGATTGAAAAAATCTGTCAGGTTTTTACGGCTCACCTGCTCTGCTACAGCTTTAAAATCAGACGTGGTAGCAAACGTATCTTTAAACCTTTGCTGGTAGGTTTTTAAGGTATTGAAGAATAAGGTATCGCTTTGCATTTCGAACCTTAAGTTATGCAATACAGCAGCGCCTTTATTATAACTTAAACGGCTATTAAATATTCGCCCTTCATTGTACGATTCACTGGTAGGAACATACACGCTTCCTCCTGCCGCCGACATAATATTGTTGTGCATATTAATCAGATTAGCAGCGGCGCTTTCGGGAAAAAGGGCGGGCAATTTTTCCCGCATAAGCTGAGAACTATACGTCGCGAAACTTTCATTTAACCATATATCGCTCCACGAGGCGCAGGTTACATTATCACCAAACCATTGATGGGCTAATTCATGCGAAACGAGGTTTGGATCAAATCCTGCCATAGTGCTCATTGTCTGGTGCTCCATTCCCCCGCCAATATTTGCTTGAACGTGCCCATACTTTTCTTTATAGAAAGGATATAATCCATATAGTTCGCTAAACTTCTCTATAAACGCCGGTGTTTTATCAAGGTCAGGCTTTACATTATTGAAGTAAGCCTGGTTATCCACTATATAATGAAGAACCAAAATGGAGTCTCCGCGAAGGGCAGCAGGTTTAGCATAATTTTTATACTCCAGGTAATTACCTACAGCTATGCAAGGCATATAATAATTCATAGGGTAGCGGCACGACCACTGATATTGCCTGCGGTTACCGGGAAGGTCAACTACTTGCTTTAATAACCCATTTGATCCCGCTTTAAAAAATAGGTCTGTTGTGATCCAAATATCTGTTGAATCTATTTTATCGTTCAATAATTGCTTTGCCGGAAACCATTCTCTCGCCTGGTAAGACTCAGATAATGTAGCAGTATATTGAAGCCCCGTATTTGCATCAACGCCTGAATAAATACCTGCACTAACAGTACCCTTATAATAAAATGTAATGTTTAATTCTGTAGCTGCATTTACAAAAGGAGCGAAAGGGATATAAATATGATCGTTACTCCTGGTAAAATTTTGTTTACCATTATTTACATAAACAGAGTCGAGAAACATGGATTGTTTCAACTCTATAGCAAAAGTATCTAAAGGCTGTTTTGTGATGACTTTATAACTGCAAATCCCGGTTATAGCACGACTTGATGGTTGAGCCGTGATCTCCAGCTTTAAATACTTAATATCATAAAAGTTCATTTTATTATTCTGAAAATAGGCTGTTGAATTAGGACCCTCAACTGAACGGCTGTTGACCGAATTTTTTGGTTGAGCTTGGGCAAGAATAGAGATAAGCAAAAAAAGAATAGAAGTAAATTTGTACATCCGTCAGTTTATTCCTGCAATTTAATTTTTTTCTCTGTCGTTTCATGGTCGCAGAACATTCAATTAACTTAGGCTTATGAAAATCCAGTTATTGTCAATTGGAAAGTCTCACGAAACCTACGTGAAAGAGGGGATTGAAGATTTCACTAAACGAATTTCAAAATACTATGCTGTAGATTGGAGGATTTTTGCGCCTGCACGTCAAACCGCAAATACAATAGAAGCGGACATAAAAAAACATGAAGCTCAAACTATTCTTAATTATTTGCAGAAGGACGATTACGTAGTACTGCTCGACGAAAAAGGCAGGCAAATAAGCTCTACTCAATTAGCTGCAATTATTGAGCAAAGGGCAAACAGTAGTGTTCGGCAATTAATTTTTTTAATTGGCGGAGCTTTTGGGGTTGATGATTTACTTAAATCACGGGCTAATTTTATATGGTCTTTATCACCCCTTGTTTTCCCTCATCAACTGGTAAGGTTACTGCTGGCTGAACAGATTTATCGTGCATGTTCTATTATCCGCAACGAGAAATACCATCATGAATAAAATATATATCTTGCCGGCATGATCAGCATTACTTTAGCTATAACTATTCTTACATGCATTGTTTCTTTTACAGCTTTCTCCAATCAAAAAATTATAGACGACTTTATATTTCATCCCCCCTCTGTTAAAAACCGTAACCAATGGTATAGGTTTCTTTCGTGTGCATTAATACATGGCGACTTTATACACCTGCTGTTTAACATGCTTACGTTTTATAGTTTGGGAAGTATGCTTGAAAATTATTTTGCTGATATTTTCGGCGGAATGGGTTCTGTTCTTTACCTTGTTTTATACCTGGTTTCGCAAGTTATTTGCCTTATACCCACTTACATTAAACACAAAGATGATTATGCTTACCGGAGTTTGGGCGCAAGTGGTGCTGTTTCTGCGGTAGTGTTTGCAGGAATATTTTTATCGCCGTTAACTAAGCTTAGTTTTTTTCTTATTCCCATCGGAATTCCTGCGTTTATTGTTGGCATTATCTTTCTTGCTATAAGTATTTACTTTGACAGAAAAGGAGGTGGCGGCAACTATAATCACTCTGCACATTTATGGGGCGGAATTGCGGGAGTTGTTTTGCTCGTTGTTTTTAGTTATGCTTATGGTTTTGATGTAGTAGGAAATTTTCTGTACCAGGTAAGGGGTTTTGTAGGATTCTAAAGAGCTGTCTAAAAATAATTCAACAGATTTTGTAACAATAAAAAAAGTTGCTGGTCAGGCGACCAGCAACGGCACCAATCGCCGCAGTTGGGCGCCTGACCAACTGCAAATAGTAGAGTAAATTTCTTTTTTAAACACCTTCTAAAACATTAATGATATTTTGAAAACTTCTGTGGTCCTCGGTTCAATTTTAAAGCGGTCATCAATTCTATGTCCAACTACCCATATAATTTTTTTATTGGACTCTATTACCCACACATTTTCTTTTTCAGTCTTAGACAGCTTTTGATCAATTAAAAACCGGCTGAGCTTCTTTTTCTTTCTCATACCTAAAGGGTAAAAATAATCGCCTTGTCTTGATTTTCGCAGCAGTAGCGGGTACTCTAATTCCTTACTATCTAAACATGCAACGTTTTTAGATGTAGAAATTTGAAAATGAGGGGCGTCAATTATTTCAAATATTAGCTGTTGATTATTAAACTTTATTTTTTTAGTACCCTCATCAATTATAAAATGATTACTTACCTCGCTGGTATTATGAGGAGTTATTATGATCCATTTCCTGTTTTTAATGATCCTGTAAAACTGGGAGTCGATATAGCTGCCGTTATCGCTGTTAAACAGCTTAATCACTTCGTCTAACTGACCTGCAGTGAAATTTCTTTCTTTAATAATCTCCCAAAGGAGGATTCTATAAGAAGGCGTTTTTATTAGTTTTAGTATAGGTATATGTTCTTCATTTCCTTTTAGCTCGATCAATCTTTGTTTCTGCTGTTTGATCGCCTGTTCATATACCTGTTCTACCTCCCGTAATCGTTCGATATTTTTAAGGATGTTTTCTTCAGCTTGCGGAAACACTTTTTGAACCGCAGGAAGCAACTCGTTTCTAAAATAATTACGGGTATATTTATTGGAAGCATTAGATGAATCTTCAACAAACTTTAGGTTATTCTGCTCTGCGTATTCTACTATCTCACGTTTACGAAATGGTAAAAGCGGGCGAAAAATCTTTAAATATTCTGCATCCATTCCTATCAAACCCTTTAAGCCTGTACCTCTGAAAAAGTTCATTACAACTGTTTCAATATTATCATCAGCATGATGGGCAGTTACAATGAGATCTGCTTTCTTTTCATCAAAAGCAAGTGTCCTGAACCACTTATATCGGAGATCGCGAGCTGCTACCTGGGTAGAAACTTTGTTATCTGAAGCATAAGTGTAGGTTTCAAATCTTTTTACAAAAACTTCCTTTCCATACCTTTCACCTAAATGTTTTACAAATAATTCATCACGATCACTCTCCTCTCCTCTCAATTGAAAATTGCAATGTGCTATAATAAAATCAAGTCCCGCTTTATCAAAAAGATCGCATAACACTACGCTATCGACACCGCCGCTAACAGCTAATAAAAACTTAAGAGCTTTTTTAGCGGCACTATGTTCGTTTATATAGCCCGAAAACTTTTCGTGCAAATTCATTATGGAAAATAGTTAAAAAGCCGGCTCTAAGTCGGCATATATTAGTAGTGCAGTTGGATTATTTTAAAGTTCTGATATAGTTATTATAGCCACTTTGTTTTATTAATTCTTTTATTGGTATCTTATATGCATTTGTCCATGAATTTTTACCATGGTTTTTTGCATAAAACTCCATAATTCTAAAACCCACAAAATAACAAATTGTCTTTGGTGCCTCGTCAAATAGCTTTTTACAGCCCCCGGCTCTGCAATTGCATTTATAAGGATTTTTGCCAGGATCGTTTTTCATTAAATAGGGAACAGACTTTTCAAAAATTTCTTTTTCATGTTTTAAATACCATTGAAATTGTTCTTTACTCATTTGTTCAATTACCCGCCACTTTGGTAATTTCTTTTTAAAATATTCATAGGAAAAATAACACGCTAATCCTTCGTCAATAGTTGCTCCTAAGTCTGTTCCCCAATCAGGATCATTCCTTCTTGCCTGCTCAAAAACCATGTGTTCAAATTCATGCGGCATTGCTTCGGTTAATATAACAGGAGTAATTTTGGGGTGAGCTAAATCAATCGCCATTCCATTTGAAGAACAACCTCCAACTTCCAGACTATAGTTTTGGTCTGGCCCCAAGTATAATACCCATTTCCCCTTTGGCTTTAAGCCCGTTAACCTTACAATTCCTATAAGGTGGGAATTAAAAAGAGAATCCAGATTTAAATTTGATAATGTTGCAAGCTTTTTTAATAGTTGGGGTTGTCTTTCAAATAACGTTCTATTCCATTCAATGATTCCTGTTTGACCAAACATTTTACCAGCATCGCCAAAAATTAAAGCTAAACAACTATCCCACAATTCCGGATGAGGCTTGTACACTTTGTCAACAATTATGGAAGTATCGTATCTGCTATTTTGGTGAGAGAGAACCTGATATTTAAAGGCATTGTAAACAACTAAATTACCAATCTTGATACTGTCATCTAAGTTTGAAATTTTTTGCACTAATGCTTTATCTTGCCCAAAAGAAAAACTACATGAGAAATAAAAAATAAAAAGTATTGTTTGTCTCATATAGCAGAGTTGTTAATAGTTGTCAACAGTTCCAATAGTTGCCACTACCCTTTCCTCGCTTCCTTAACCCAGGTATCTTTCAAAGAAACTGTACGGTTGAACACCAATTTGTCTTTAGCACTATCCTCATCCAAACAAAAATAACCTTTACGCAAAAACTGGTAACGTTCTTTGAAGTTAGCTTCTGCGAGTGCGGGCTCTATATATGCATTTGGTAAAACCTGTAAGCTCTCCGGGTTTATATAATCTTTAAAATCGCCCTCTTCATTTCCGGGATCATCTACTCTAAACAACCGGTCGTACAGGCGTACTTCCGCTGTTTTTGCATGTGCAACACTTACCCAATGGATCGTGCCTTTTACACTAATGCCACTTGTATCATGCCCGCTTTTACTTTCAGGAAAAAAAGTTGCAAATACTTCCGTCACATATCCTTCAGGGTCTTTATTAAATCCTGTACACTCAATAATGTAAGCATGCTTTAATCTTACTTTTAACCCAACTGCCAGCCTAAAAAATTTGTTCGGTGGGTTTTCCATAAAATCTTCCCGTTCTATCCAAACCTCTTTACTAAAAGGAAGGGTTCTTGTCCCTTCACCATCTTCAGCTTCAGGATTGTTTTCAGCAACCAACTCTTCTACCTGCCCGTCAGGATAATTAGTGATAATCAATTTTATGGGATCAAGCACAGCCATTCTTCGAAGAGCAATTTTATTGAGATCTTCCCTTATACAAAACTCGAGCAGACTAATATCTATCAGGTTCTCTCTTTTTTGAATGCCGACTTTATCACAAAATGTTCTTATGCTTTCCGGTGTATATCCTCTTCTGCGAAAAGCGGCAATAGTGGGCATTCGGGGATCAGTCCACCCTTCTACCATCTTTTCATTCACCAACTGTAACAATTTACGTTTGCTCATTACAGTGTAATTCAAATTTAGCCGGGCAAACTCAATTTGACGGCTTGGAAAAATCTCTAATTTTTCGATGAACCACTCATACAACTCGCGGTGAGGAATAAACTCAAGCGTGCACAACGAATGGGTGATATGTTCTATGCTGTCGCTTTGTCCGTGCGCAAAATCATACATAGGATAAATGCACCACTTATCGCCTGTGCGATGATGATGGGCATGCTTAATGCGATACATTAAAGGATCGCGCATGTGCATGTTGGGACTTGCTAAATCTATTTTTGCCCGCACCACTTTTTCGCCGTCTTTAAATTCTCCGGCTTTCATACGGGCAAACAAATCAAGGTTCTCCTCTACAGCTCTGTTACGGTATTCATTTCCTTTACCAGGTTCGGTAGGTGTTCCTTTTTGAGCGGCTATTTCTTCAGCTATGCTATCATCCACATAAGCAAGGCCTTTTTTTATAAGGGTAACTGCAAACTCATACAACTGATCAAAATAATCGGATGCATATAATTCGTTTTCCCATGAATAGCCCAGCCATTTAATGTCCTCTTTTATACTGTTAACGTATTCTGTTTCTTCTGTTGTGGGGTTAGTGTCATCAAAACGTAGATTTGTTTTTCCACCGTACTTATTGGCTAACTCAAAATTCAAACAAATGCTTTTTGAATGACCAATATGCAAATACCCATTTGGCTCAGGCGGAAATCTCGTCATAATACTTTTGTGCTTTCCGCTTGCAAGATCGGCCTCGACGATATCTTCAATAAAATTCAAACTTTTTTCTTCGATCATATCGATTAATTGGGACGCAAAAATAAGGTAAGATGTCGGGATGTGGAGATGTGCAAATGTGAAGATGTGTGTGGTTAGGGCTACCAGTTCAAAAAGTTTCTTTAGGGATTTAGGGCAAGTCCCTTTAGGGATTTAGGGCTCCACCAAATCCTCATAAGCTGCCTGTAGTTCATTATACGAATGATTGTCTCCTGCTTCTTTGGCTGCAGCCATTCCTTTTTCATACCACTTGATGGCCAGTTCATTCTCGCCTGTTCTTTCAAGCAATTTTGCAAGGTGATAATATGAACCTACATACTTTTCATCCCGCTCCAATATATCTTCAAACAATTCTCTGGCTTCAGCATCGTCTCCCATTTTTACATATTCCAAAGCGAGTGCATGCAGCAGGAAATTATCGTTAGGAGACGCTTGCAGGTATTCTTTCAATTTATAAATTCTATCCATAATATTTCTTAAAAAGATTTACAAATTCAACGTTCAAAATAAAGGAAACCTATATTTGTACCAAAATTAGTTGCATAAGCAACTTTATATTTTATCACTAAAAGGGTTTGCATGAAAATTTTAGTTTGTATAAGCAAAACACCCGACACAACGGCAAAAATAGCTTTCAAAAACGGCAATACGCAATTCGAGGAAAATGGTGTTCAGTGGATCATTAACCCTTACGACGAATGGTATGCGTTAATAAGTGCCATTGAGCTGAAAGAAAAAGATGCTTCAACAGTATTACATCTTATTAATGTTGGAGGAGCCGACTCAGATCCTATTATCCGCAAAGCGCTGGCCCTTGGCGGAGATGAAGCTATTCGCGTAAATACCACTAATCTTTCAGATAGTTTTTATGTAGCCTCCCAAATTGCTGAAGTAGCAAAAAGCGGAGTTTACGATTTAATTTTTACGGGAAAAGAAACCATAGATTATAATGGTTCATCTATAGGGGGAATGGTTGCAGAGTTGCTCGATCTGCCTTATGTTTCGCTTGCTACTAAATTTGAACTTAACGGCAAAACAGCCACCATTACCCGCGAAATTGAAGGTGGCGAAGAAGTAAATGAAGTTCCATTGCCTGTTGTTGTAAGTTGCCAAAAAGGAATGGCCGAAGCACGGATACCAAATATGCGGGGAATTATGTCGGCACGTACAAAGCCTTTAAGAGTTGTTGAACCTGTTGCTGCCGATACTTTAACCAGCATAAAAAGCTTTGAACTGCCGCCACCAAAAGCCGGTGTAAAATTAATTAGTCAGGATAATATTGCCGAGTTGGTAAGATTGCTTCATGAAGAGGCCAAGGTAATCTGACCCGGACCCCTAAAGGGGAGGAAGAAATTAGTTACATTTTCAATTAGTTCTTTTAAAAATCATTTTCAAACTTTTTTAAATACCCTCCCCTTTAGGCAAGGTCATTTAGTTAGAGGTCTTTGTAGTATTTCATGCAAAGGCGCAAGGGAGCAAAGTTTTTTCTTGGCGTCTTTGCGTAGGTTTTCTTAGCGCCTTTGCGCGAAAATTTGCTTTAACTAAACGACGTTGCCTTAGGGGAGATGGAGGGGTTACTATGTCAGTTCTCATATTAGCAGACCAAACAGAAGGTCGTTTCAAAAAAACCGCTTTAGAAGCTATATCCTACGGAGCTAAACTTGCGGAGCAATTAAATACAACTGCCGAAGCTTTAGTGCTCGGTACAGTTAGCGAAGACCTTGCTTCGTTAGGAAAATATGGTGTAAAGAAAGTGCATCATGTGGCAAACGCAGCTTTAGATATTGTAGATGCGCAGGTTTATACCAAAGTGATTGCAGAAGCTGTAAATGCAACCGGGGCAAAGGTGCTCGTTTTATCTCATAATAATACAGGTCGTGCAATTGCAGCAAGATTATCTGCACGCTTGAAAGCAGCCTTAGCTCCTGCTGCAGTTAGTTTGCCTGATACTTCAGATGGATTTATTGTTAAGAAAGTTGTTTTTAGCGGAAAAGCTTCTGCCAATGTTTCTTTAAATACCGATATCAAAATCATTTCTTTAAACCAGAATGCGTTTAAAATTGCTGCAGGCGAAGGAACGGCAGAAGTCGTTCCATTAAACATCCCTGTAGAACCCGGCAAAATAAAAGTAACTGCAACAGATAAAGTAACAGGCGAAATTCCGTTAACTGAAGCCACGCGTGTAGTAAGCGGTGGCCGGGGTTTGAAAGGCCCGGAAAACTGGGGAATACTGGAAGACCTTGCCAAAGCTTTGGATGCAGCAACAGCTTGCAGCCGCCCTGTAGCCGACTCCAACTGGCGGCCTCACCACGAGCATGTTGGCCAAACAGGTATTGCTATCGCACCAAACTTGTATGTTGCCGTTGGTATCTCCGGCGCTATTCAACATTTGGCAGGTGTTAACCGCAGCAAAGTAATTGTTGTAATAAATAAAGATGCTGAAGCACCTTTCTTTAAAGCTGCCGATTATGGGGTGGTTGGTGATATATTTGAAGTGCTTCCAAAGCTTACTGAAGAGGTTAAAAAGCTTAAAGGCATAGTTTAGGAAGGAAAAAGCTAAAGTAAAAGAACCTGTTGCCTTGTTCTTTTACTTTATGTGGTTTTTGTATTATTACTTTATAAGCTTTTCTTTTCTGCGCATTAATATCGACCAAACCTGCTGCGAATTTGAATTGTAAAAAGGCTGTGCAGTAATTAACTCCCAACCTTGCTGCGACATATAATTCAATATATCACTTACGCTATTAAATTTTTTAGCTTTCCCTTCATCATCCTTCATTCTTGTATCGCTAAAAAATTTTGTGTCCTGACCGTAATCTACTTCCACATTTATCTTTGTACTTAATACTCGTGGAATTACGCTAATATTTACGTGTCTCCAAGCACTGTCCTGTGCTATCGTAAAACAGCTTAGCAGTACTCCAATTAAAAAAAATAAAATCTTCTTCATAATATTATTCGTTTAAATTTTGACCCTAATTTAATTAAAGAATCTATTTACGATATAACACATAAAACTTTTTAGCCTTTTTCGATATTCATAATGCGTGTCATAGCCATCTTATAAAAGAAACTTTAACCATTTATAAATCGTGAAGGTTTTATATAAATGTATTTTTACTTAGAACAATTACTTTTTTAAATGAAGCAAAAATTTACCCTGCTTTACTTTTTATTGTTTTCTGTAATAACAGTGTGTGCACAAAATGTAACGGGCATATGGAAAGGATATTTTGTACAAAATACCTTTGGTTATTTTGAAGAGCGATACAAGTTTGAAGTACAAATTGCGCAACTTGCCAATAACGCAATTAATGGTGTAACCTACTCTTATAAAACCACTGTTTTTTATGGCAAAGCAACTCTTGGCGGTTTATATACACCGGGCACAAAAGTTCTTACAGTTAACGAAACGAAATTGGTTGAAGTAAAAATTGATGGTGAAAGTCAGCCATGCCTGATGACATGTTATCTTGAATATAATAAAATGGGTGATCTTGAAACACTAACAGGAACCTATACCAGCCGTAACCTAAAAGATAAAAGCGATTGCGGAAGCGGCAAAGTATACTTAGAAAAAACACTCGCCAGCGATTTTTATAAAGAAGAACTGGTGATTAAGCGCGAAAATGAGCTAAAGAAAAAATCTCCAACCACTTTAAAGCCTAAAGTACTTCCTCAAAAACCGCTTGTTCAAAATAAAATGGCTCCTAAAGTTACGTTGC
>MWVV01000904.1_pt1 | contig 10663 bp, 8 predicted proteins | sample 1047281 | NCBI WGS metagenome assembly MWVV01 (sample SAMN06349986, study PRJNA376086) | soil metagenome | isolation source: PT-2 sample Antarctic (ecotone) soil | place: Antarctica | collected 2015-01-13 | reverse complement strand
TAACGATTTGCTGGTTGAAAACCAGAAACGGAACAAGCGCAAAAGCAAGCAAAAAAACCGCTGTCAGATGTTTCAATCTGACAAAGTTAAACCAAACGGCGAGGGCAATCAAAAAAAGCGCGGCGTGACAGACAATCGCCGTAAAGCGCAGCAAATCCGGCGCGTGTGTCAAAACCAGAAGCTGAATTGAATCGGTTCCCGCCGCGCGCTGCGAAAGCAGATAAGCGTAAGGCATGAGCGTGAGAAGTGCGATAAAATCGGTTAAAATTATAAACGGCAAATCCTGTTTCCAATTTTCGGGGCGCAGAACAAACCACAATAAAGTCAACGCAAAAAGAAACGCGGCTGCGGTCGTCCATAGATAAAAATAGGAAAAAACTAAAACGGCAAAACACAATCCGGCTGAAACGACTGAAACGTATTTGGTTGATTTAATTTGGCTTTTCAGTGAAAGCCAGATGAAACCGAACATTGCAAAGAAAAACGGAAACGCCGCTGCCGGAATGTATCTGCGCAAAAAAGGCAGAAACGGATAAGCTGCGCCGCGTCCTAAAAACTGGCTGATTGCACCGTTTCCCGCAGCGAGCGCGCCGCCGAATAAAATTAATAAAGTGCCGGCAAACGCAAAACGGTTATCTTCCGTAATTTGCGCGAGCAGCCAAAACAAAGCCAGCGCGGTGAAAAAGCTCGCCGCAAATGAAAGCAGAATAAAAATGCTTGGCGCATTTAACCCAAAGATGCGCGCCGGAACCGAAATCGCAACGGGCGGCAGAAACTGTATCGAAAAAATTGATTCGGGCTGCGGATTTTCGGCGGTTTCATCGCGCCCGGAATACGGGTCGTTTTTTCTCGGTCTGCCGTCAATCAAGGCTTGTAAATATGCAGCATAAGCCGTTTCGTCCAAATCGTTGGAAGCGAAAGTTCCGTTCCAATCTTCTTCAGCGACTGCACGCTCGTTCATCAACGCAAACTGCGGATACAAACCGAATACGGCAACGATTATTCCCGCTAAAATTCCGAAACGCCAATTAACATTTGTCATTCGTCATTTACCATTTATCATTTAGCCTTTATTATAAAACATCTAACATTTACCATTGAAATCGAATAAATGGTAGGTGTTAAATTAAAAGTGTTAAATGATAAATGATAAATGTTATGGCTTTAAGAGATAAAATTATCAATGATTTGACTGCCGCGATGAAGGCGAAAGACGCGAATCGTTTGTCGGTTTTGCGAATGGTCAAAGCGAATTTGATGAACCGGCAAATCGAAAAAGGCGGAGATTTGACCGATGAAGAAGTCACGAAAGCGCTGCAATCTCTGGTCAAGCAGCGCCGCGATTCAATCGAACAATATGAAAACGCCGGACGCATGGAGCTTGCCGAAAAGGAAAAATCAGAACTCGCTGTGATAGAAGATTATTTGCCGCAAGCCGCGTCCGTCGAAGAAATCGAAAAAGCGGTTTCCGATGCGATTCGAGAAACAGGCGCAAGCTCGATGAAAGAAATGGGCGCAGTGATGAAAGCGGCGCAGGCGCGACTGGCAGGCAAAGCGGCTGACGGCAAATTGGTGAGCGAAACGGTCAAAGTAAAACTTCAACAATGATGTTCAATCGAAAACCTGCTTACGGGCGAAAAATTCTGCCGGGAGTAATTGGTCTATAATTTATGGCTCAAGATAAATCTTCCTCTATGAAACAATGGATAGCCGAAAAGCGTTGGCAACGCGGAAGACGCGCGCTTGAGCGCCAACTCGATTATCAGGAGAAAAAGGCGGAATCTCTGCGTGACAAAGAGAGGCACATGGTTCTCGACATAATCGTGAGAGCGCAGGCAATTCGCAGAAAGCTGGAAGAAGTTCATTCGATAACGGACGAAGCGCGCATTTTGGAGGTCGGGAGCGGGGCGCACGGGTTGATTTTCGGTTTCGGCAGCAAATTTGCGGTCGGCATTGACCCGCTGGCGGTAGATTACAAACGGCTGTTTCCGGTCTGGCAGCAAAACGCGCAGACGGTTGCCGCCATTGGCGAAGAACTGCCTTTTGCCGATTCCTCTTTCGATGTTGTTTTGAGCGATAATGTAATTGACCACGCCGAAAAGCCGGTCAAAATCGTCGAGGAACTAGCGCGCGTGTTAAAGCCGGGCGGTTTGCTCTATTTTACAGTCAACATTCATCATCCGATTTACGATTTTGCTTCAAAAGCTCACGGAGCTTGGAATGCGCTGGGCATTCGCTTTGAACTCTCGCCGTTTGCAGACCACACGGTTCATTTCACCGAAAATCAAATAAAAAAGGTTATAGCCGGTTTGCCGTTCAATGTAATCGAGCAAAATTCTACGTCTCGGCAGACAAAAGCCGCCGCTCTCGGGTCAAAATCGAGTAGTGTCGAGCGGCAGTTGAAAAGGCTTTTTTTCAAAAACGCGCTTTACGAGATAGTTGCCGTGCGCGATTAAAAAGCTGATGTGTCGCGTTCAACCGAACATATTTCTCATCTTGTCGAGAAACGATTCGTCTTGAAAATCCATATCTTCGACTTCGGCGAGCTGTTCGAGCAATTTGCGCTGTTCTTTGGTTAGATTTTTCGGCGTGATAATTGTCGAAGCGACGAACAAATCACCTTTTCCTCGTCCGCCCAGCGCGGGCATTCCTTGATTTCTAAGGCGAAAGACGGTTCCGGTCTGTGTTCCCGCCGGAATTTTCAAATCTTCTTCGCCGTCGAGCGTCTTAACTTTTATTTCCGAACCGAGCGCGGCTTGGGCGAAGGAAACCGGGACGGAAACGTAGAGATTCGCGCCTTGCCGCTCGAACATTTCGTGTTCTTTTACGTGGACGACGACATACAAATCGCCTGAAATGCCGCCGTTTGCGCCTGCTTCGCCTTCACCGTTTATTCTAAGCCGCGAGCCGGTTTCGACGCCTGCCGGAATTTTTACTTCAAGCGATTTTTCCCGCTCGACGCGCCCCGCGCCGCGGCATTTTTTGCAGGGATTTTTTATAATCTGTCCTTTGCCGGCGCAATTCGAGCAAGGTCGCGTGACGCTGAAGAAACCTTGTTGAAGCCGCGTCTGTCCGCTTCCGTTGCAGGTTGTGCAAGTTTCCGCTTTTGTTCCCTTTTCCGCGCCTTTGCCGTCGCATTCGTCGCATTTTTCCAGACGCGGAATGCGCAGCTTTTCTTCTTTTCCGGCTGCCGCTTCTTCGAGCGTAATTTCCAAATCGTAGCGCAAATCCGCGCCGCGCTGTGCCGCCGTTCGCCGTGAGCCGCCCGCGCTGCCACCGCCGCGTCCGCCGAATATATCGCCAATGCCGAAAAGGTCAAAAATTTCTTCGATATTGGAAAATCCCGGGTCGAATCCCGCGCCGCCCGCAGCACCCGCGCCAACTCCGGCGTGTCCGAAACGATCGTAGCTGGCGCGTTTCTGCGCGTCCGACAAAACGGAATACGCCTCTGCCGCTTCCTTAAATTTTTCTTCCGCCGTGTGGTCGCCCGGATTCTTGTCGGGATGATGTTTTATCGCAAGTTTGCGATACGCCGCTTTTATTTCAACTTCGGTTGCGGTTCGGCTGACGCTCAAAATTTCGTAATAATCTTTTTTACTCATAATTGCAAGATTCCAGATTTTAGATTCCAAATTTCAAATCAACGATAAAAAATCGTAAATCCAAAATCTAAAATCCAAAATTGAGAAACGCCAGCCCAATCTCTTTGAACTGACGTTCTTTAATTTTGCGATAACCGGATGTTTTTCTCAAGCGAAGAAGTTTAAACGGCTCTCATCAGAGTTTTGATGATACAATTGACACGTTCTTTCAAAATTTTCAAACACTTCGACGCGCACGGTTTCCGGTTTGAAAATTTAATCTCCGAATTAAATTTTCTGGTATTCCTTACTCATAGTTTTTTCCAGCGAGCGGGCGACATAGGAGACAATCGAAATCATTCTGGCATATTCGATCCGAGTCGGACCTAAAACGCTCAAAGTTCCGATTGCTTCGCCGTCACCGATGCGATAGGGCGCTGTAATCAGCGTGCAGTTTTTCATAGATTCAGCCGAGTTTTCGCTGCCGATAATTACCCGTACGACGCCGTCTCTAGCCGATACAGCATCCTGCTCGATACACTCGGTCAGAATTTGCACAAGTCGTGATTTTTCCTCGATTGTGCGGAGCAATTCGCGCAGATGTTCGAGGTCTGCAAAATCTTTTTTCGTCAAGATATTCGACGCGCCGCCGATATAAACTTCGCCGCGCGTATCTTCTTCCGACTCGATACTCTGTGAGCAGAGAATCATCGCCGTTTGCAACAGTTTGTCGAAAAGCGCGGTCTCTTCGTGCATCAGCCCGAGAATTTTCACACGAATCTCCGCCAGACTTTTTCCCGAAAACTCGCGGTTCAAATAACGCGCCGTGCGTTCGAGTTCGTCGTTTGTAAAAGTTTCCTTGAGCCGTATAATTTTGTTATGCACGATATTCGGTGCGGAAACAAGTACGACAAGAACACGCTTTTCAGACAAATTGACAAATTCGATATGCTGCAATCTGTCTCTTGAAAGTGACGGCGAGACGACAATGCCGACGTTATCCGAAAGAGCCGAAAGAAGTTGCGAAGTTCTTTGCATCAAACGGTCGGGCGTTTCTGTATTTTCGATTTCGCCGAAACCGAATTCTTCGTTGACAACGCGCAAGTCTTCGTTTGAAAGACTCAAAACGCCGAGCAGATTATTGACATAATAACGGTAACCTTTATCGGTCGGAACTCGTCCGGCGGAAGTATGCGGCTGCTCCAAAAATCCGTAATCTTCCAGCTCGCCCATAATGTTGCGAATCGTCGCCGGACTCCAGCCTGTCGCGCCCACGAATTTTTCCGCAACAGATTTTGACCCGACCGGCTCGCCCGAAACCAGATGCTCATTGATGACGGCAGACAAAATGATTTGCCCACGCGCGTCGGGAAATTGTGAACTTTTTTCGGTTGGTTGATTTGGAATCACAGTCGGGCGCTTTTTCGATTTGCGAGTTTGAAACCAGCCGCAGATAAGCTATATTCTACGGCTTCCAATTGAATATCATTTTCGTTTGGCGGCTGTCAAGAAATTCGTGTAAGCGGTTTTTTTCGACTTTTGAAATACGAAGCGTGCGAAACAATCTTTTTATGTCTGAACAACTTCGGAAAATAAAAAATTTCTACGCGGAAGCGTTTCAAACCTTTAACGGCAAATCCGAAACGCCGGAAATTGACGTTCGATTTTATCCGTATATTGGCATCAATCACACAATTCGCATCCGCAGGCAAAAAGTTTTCATACGTCTTGCTGAAATCGCTCAAAATTTGCCGCTCGAAGCGCAAAGGGCTTTAGCGTTTATTTTAGTTGCCAAACTGCTTCGCAAAAAAGTTCCGACACAAGCACAGGAGACATATCGCTGCTTTATAAAAACCGAAGAATTCCGCAAAAAAGTTGACGAAAACAAACGCGCGAAGGGACGCAAAATTATCACGACTTCCAAAGGCGACATCTACGATTTGGAAGAAATTTTTCGTCATCTGAATCAAATTTATTTTGACGGGAAAATTCCCTTGCCCGTTTTAACCTGGTCGGCGCGCAAAACTTTTCGCATTTTAGGTCATCACGATTCGACGCACGAGACAATCGTCGTCAGTCGTTCTCTCGACGCGCGACAGGTGCCGAAATATGTTGTCGAGTTTGTCGTCTTCCACGAAATGCTGCACATTTTTCATCCGACGATTCATCGCAGCGGCAGGCGCTACAATCACACGCCCGCTTTTCGCCGCAACGAAAAACAATTTGCGTATTTTGAAGAAGCTGAAAACTGGATTGAACGAAACGTTAAAAACTTAAAAAGAAATGCGAAAAGGAAATAAAGATTAATGATTAATGGAAAACAATTCTTACATTCACCATTCATTGTTCACCATTAACCATTAATTTTGTGCGTTCTACTCTCCGATTTTTTCCAAAATTGTTCCGATAAAGCCGAATGCTGAAATGCTTTTACGCTCGACGCCGTTTTCCGTAAAACGAGTTTCGGTTAAATAAATTGTTGTAATTTTTTTATTTTCGTCTTTTGGCGCGCCTAAAACTTTGAGAATTTTTTCCGCCGAATCGGTATCTTTAGCATAAGTCGTCGAAACGGCTTTGCTGTCATTAAATTTCGAGAAGTATTGATTTTTTGTGAAATTTTGCCCGCTTCGTTTTGCTTCCAAACATTTTGAGACGCTTTCGCCGTCGCCTAAAATCAATTTATTTTCGGCAAACGCCGCCATGATTTCGCCATCTTCTGATTTCCAAATTTCAGCGTCTGCCGATTTTTCCGGCTGTGATTTGAAGTTAATTCCAGCGATTGATTTTTTCACGTTTTCCAAATCTCTAACCGCGACAATAGCGATTGATTTTTCGCCGTCGGCGTCAAGCTGCGCCGTCAAAATGTGGGAATCGACTGCACTTAAAAACCTGTCCGCGTCCGAAACGCTATAAGACGCGAGCAAGCTATTTGAAAATTGCGCTAAAATTTTCGCGCTTCTCGCGTCGGTTTGTTTTGCTACAACAAACAGCAAACCGCGCCACGATAATTGAGGATTTTGCAGATTGTATCGGGTCGTCGAAAAAATGTCCGACGGCAAAAATTCCACTGAATCAGTCTGTGATTGCGAGGACGTTTGCAGCGTTTCTTTGAAAACGGACGAAGTTTCATTTGTCGTCGCAAGAAAAATTTTATCCTCGATTCCCTGTTCCGCTCGGCTTGTCGTCCAGGCAATTTCCTTGGTTGTTTTCTGCAAAACCTGCGGCAAAGTTTCGGCGATAAAACTTCTTGCGTTGTCGTTTTCAGTTGCTCCGATTGCCAATGAGACGCCTGCGAAATTGGTGATTTGGGCGACGCCTGCCGGAGAAATGTAGCCGAAAGCGAGAAGATTTTCTGCCTTTGATGTTTCTCTTGATGTTTCTCTGGCGTGTGCCAGATTTTCATTTTTCAACAAACTTTCCGCTTCGCCGCGTTTGACAGCCAGACATTTATCCAAAAGGTTTTCGTCGTTTCCGACGTAGATTACGCTGCGGGAAACGGCAGCGAAAACCTTGCGTCCGTCTGTTGCGCTTGTCCAGACAAAGAATGTCGCGTCCGCCTTTTCGGATTTTTCCAATTTCACGTCGCCGTAAGTTCGGCGCACAAACCCCCCGATTTGATTTTCCGCAATCGAGGCGGCGGTCGATTTCCAGGCGTGTGTATCGGCAATCGCAACAAAGCGCGGCTTGAAATTTAAGACCGATTGTTCGCTTGCAACTTGCTGCTCCGAAGTTTCAAAACCGGTTACGGCTACGGCAAATTGAACGTTTTCGAGCGCGGAAAAATCCGTTTTGTCTCTTGCAATCTCTTGAAATGCGCGGCTTTTGGTCAATGTTTCAAGCGTTTTTCCCAAATCGTTTGTCTCCAGATAAATAAGCGTGTCGGCAGGCGCGAGCGAACGCAAATCCGTCGGTTTTGACTGACAGGAAACAAGAAATATTAACCACAAATGGACACAGACGAATACGAACAGAAATCGAAAATTCGCAATTCGTAAATCGTACTTCGTAATTGATTTGCTCATCTGTGGTTAATTTTCCCCTGTGCTAGAATTTCTAATCAATATGAACAAAGTTTTTGCAGAAAACATTTTACAGGGTAAAGTCGCGTTTGTAACCGGCGGCGGAACAGGAATCACGGGCGGAATCGCGCGCACACTGGCGGAATCCGGCGCGAAAGTTGTCATAACCTCCAGAAAACAGGAAAATCTCGAAGCGATGAAAAATTTAATCGAGCAGAAAGGCGGCGAATGTTTCGCGGTCGCATCGGATGTGCGCGATTTTGCGGCGGTTGAAAACGCGATAAATCAGACGGTTGAAAGATTCGGCAAAATAGATATTGTCGTCAACGGCGCGGCGGGAAATTTTCTGTGCAAAGCCGACGAGCTTTCCGCCAACGGCTTCGGAACCGTTTTAGACATTGACGCCAAAGGCACATTCAACGTCTGCCGCGCCGCGTTTGAAGAGTTGAAAAAATCCCGCGGTCAGATTTTAAATATCAGCGCGACGCTTCATCTAGCGGCGACGCCGATGCAGATTCACGTTTCGGCGGCAAAAGCGGCGGTTGACGCTATAACCAGAAATTTATCTGTCGAATGGGGAAGATACGGCATTCGTGTCAACGGCATCGCGCCCGGTCCGATTGAAGACACCGAAGGAATGAAACGGCTTTTGCCCGAACCGTTGAAAGAAAAGTTAGCGAAAAAAATCCCGCTGCAAAGATTCGGACGCATCGCCGACATCGAAAACGCGGCGCTATTTTTATGTTCGGAGGCGGCGAGCTACATCAGCGGCGTAACGCTGGTCGTCGACGGCGGACATTGGCTTTTGGGGACGAGTTTTGGATAAAAATTTACACTAAGTAACACAAAATTTTCAAGAAAAATTAACCACGGGTGAACACAGATAAACAGAGATTCTATTTTTATTTCTCCGTGTTCTCTGTGGTGAATTGTTCCTCTTTTTTCGCAGTTTCTTTTTTGTCATTGAAAAGCGCGCGCAGGACAATCATTTTTGCCAGGATGCGAACTTCCGTGCGGTCGAATTTGTTGGTTAAATCTTTTGTTCTGGCGAAATCGGTTTTCGCCAGACTGCGAATGGTGGCATCGGCGCCGCCGAGATTGCGCAGCAACTCGCGCGTCATCGAGCCGCCGAAGCTGCCGACCTGCACTTCTCCGTCTTCAATTATCTCGCCGCCGGCATCCATAAATTCGCCGACTTTGACAAAAGCGGAAATCGTGTCGTTAAGGCGGAAAATCGCGTCTTCCAAAAGAGGAAACGCCTTTGGCGCGTCAACCTGCGCGTAACCGCCGGCGAGCATCCAAATCTGCATAAACTCGATATAATTTTTCGGCTGCAAATTTACGGAGTTTTTGGCTTCGTCCATAATTTGACCGGCGAGTTCTTTGTCGCCGAGCGTGTTGACTTGCAAAGCCAGAGCGCTCAACGCAAACATTTTTTGGTTCGGGTCTTTAATATTCGCAATCGTTTTTCTCGCCTGTCCGACAATTTTTTCACGTTCTTCTTTGGAAAGCTGTTTCGTGCCGAGAGTTTGCACGCTTTCCAGTAATTGCTTTTGCGCGTTTTGTTCAGTTGACATTTTCGGGGCAGGCGCAGGTGGCGGCGCGGTCATTGCAGAGTGCATTACGGCTTTGGTCTGCTTTTGAGTAGCGAATTTTTGCCGAAGCTGTGCGCCGCTGACGGGTGAGAATTTCTCGATTTGAGAGATATACGCTAATTTTTCAGAGTTCTCAATATCGATGCCTTTCAATACCTGCTGTGCCAGCAAATCGGCAATCTCGCGCAGAGACTGTTCGCTGAACATCGGCTTTTTGTCCGTTTTGCCTTTCAAATTTTTGAGATTTTCCTCGCCCAAACTCAACAGCGAACCTAAAGGATAATATAGCTCAGTCGAAGAATTCTCCGATTTTAGCTTCTGCACAATGTCCTCGCCGAAAGCCGCGCCTTTGTCGGCGTCTTTTTCGTAGATTTTTTTCAAAACGCCGAGGAGTTCGTAATTAAAACCTTTCGCCAGATTTTTGCGCCCGTATTTGAGAGCCGTGTCAACATCCTGCGCGGCAGCTTGAGCGAGCAGGGGCGTTTCAAAATATTTGTCGCTTTCCTCGATTTGCAGACGAAACGTCGGATTGGTTACGACCTGCGCGCTTGCCGTAAAAAATTCGAGCGCGAGCTGCGCGTCGTGTTCCGCCAGGCTCGAAGCTATCTGCTGACGCACGCTCAAGGCTTTCATCAACTTGCGCTGGGCATTGCTTCCGATGACGACTAAACCCGGCGCAACCATTGTATTATTTTCATCGTCGCCGTCGGCAGCACTAACCTGCGCGTCATACTGCGCGAGCAGTTGGCGGAAATCGTTGATGATAATTTGATACATCGAGCGCGCTTCTTTTTCGTCGGCAAACCACACCAAGCCAGCGATTTCCGATGCAAAACTGATGCGGTTTTCGGCTGTTCGCAAATTGGCGGCTTCGGCGGCAGTTTCGCGCAAGAAAGCGATGGCTTCTTTTTTAAGTTCCGGCGAGATTTCGTCTTTTTTATCCGGTTTAACAGTTTGCGAAAAACCGATCTGCGCAAACATTAAGAGTAAAACCGGCAATAAATATAATTTGCGGCGCATTTTTTCTCCTTGAAATCTTAAATACAAATTTAAATTTAGTATTCGCCTCTTTCTTCGCTTTGCTGCATTTCTTTTTCCGTGTCTTCTGCGTCCGGGTCAAGCAAGGCTTCGATGATGCGAAAACGCGCGAAAAATCTTGTTTCGGTTCGCGCGAATTTTTCGGCTAAAGCCGCCGACCGCTCAAAATCGACGGTTGCTAATTTTTTTATTAAAGCGACGCCTCCGGGCGTGCTGCGGTAAGATTCGGCGCGGACGACATCGAGCGTAACTTCATCGTTTTTGACCGAGCCGTATTCGTTGAAATCGTCGAGCAGAATTCCCGCCGCGATAATATCATTAAAATAAGAAACGTTGCCTTCGAGCAGCGCGAAACTTTGGTCTGGTTCGACGACGGCGTAGCCTTGCGCCAATTGCATAACAGAGGTTAAGTTTCGTCGCTGCTTCATTT
>MWVV01000903.1_pt1 | contig 10668 bp, 6 predicted proteins | sample 1047281 | NCBI WGS metagenome assembly MWVV01 (sample SAMN06349986, study PRJNA376086) | soil metagenome | isolation source: PT-2 sample Antarctic (ecotone) soil | place: Antarctica | collected 2015-01-13 | reverse complement strand
GTTTGAATTTAATTGAATCTCTCCATTTTACAAAAACAACCGGAAGTCATTCGTCGGAACACGGCATATATTGGGAAAAGCGTTTGAGCGGAGCGCAAAGGCGATATTTGCGGGCGTGTGAATCACTGGCAAAGGTGAGAAAATTACTAGCCGAGGCTGAATTGAAGGAACAGCAAGCGCGGAGCAAACGAAGCAAAAGCACGGCGATTGCTAATAAACTTTTGAAAGATTTAACTTAATAAATTTCCATAGAATTTTACTTCCAACCTGTCTTTGACGAAACAAGCCTACATAGTCAAAAATGATATACTTTCTTTTGTAAACACTTTCAAACATCAATTATACAGAAAGCCGAAACAAGCGTTTTCGGGCGCGTAAAATAGTTTAATGTCGGAACAATTACAGCAACTAAAATCAATCTTTCACGAAATTTTTCAGCTTGACCAAGCCGAATTGGATTTTGGTATCTATCGGATTATGCGGCAAAAGCGTGAAGAAGTTGACGGATATTTAGAAGGTCAATTACTCAATGATTTACGGCTTACGGCAAAGCGGGAATATGAAGAATCTTCCGAATCAATTCAAGCGCAGATAAATAAAGCCAAAAAAGCGGCAATCGAATTAGGATATGACCCGGACGATACACCCAAAGTCAAACAATTGCAGCAAGAACTTCAAGAAATGGCTTTGCGGGAAAGTCTGGAAGACAGCGTTTTGTCCGACCTTGTGCAATTTCTCAGACGGTATTACAAAGAAGGCGATTTTTTGAGTTTGCCGCGTTATCGTAAAAATTCTTATGCGCTCGAATACAACGGCGAAGAGGTCAAACTTCATTGGGCGAATGCCGACCAATACTATGTAAAGACCGCCGAGCGTTTCCGCGATTATCGTTTTCGCCTTCCGAATGGAAAAGCGGTTCATTTCAAGATAAAAGCCGCGAATACCGAAACCGGAAATAACAAAGCGGAAAACGGAAATGAAAGACGCTTTCAGCTTCTCGAAAATGATTTTATGCAGCAAGAAAACGGCGAATTGCTGATTTTCTTTCGATATGCCGCTGATGAGCAAAAGCGCAAGCAAGCCGATATTAACGCCGAAACAATCAAACGGATTTTGGAAGAAGGAAAGAATTTTATCGAATGGCGAATGGAATTGAGCAAGACCGCGCCGACCGATAAAAATCCGAATCGGACTTTGCTTGAAAAAAGTTTGACCGATTACACGGCGCGGAACACTTTTGATTATTTCATTCATAAAGACTTGAACGGCTTTCTCCGGCGCGAACTCGATTTTTATATCAAGAATGAAATCGTAATGCTCGACGACATCGAAAACGAAGACGCGCCGCGTGTCGAACTCTATCTTGCCAAAGTCAAAGCCCTGCGCCGAATCGGTCATAAATTGATTGCGTTTCTGGCGCAAGTCGAGAACTTTTGCAAGAAATTGTTTCTTAAGAAAAAGTTTGTTGTCCGGGCGAATTACTGCGCGACGCTTGACCGTGTGCCGCGTGATTTGTGGACGGATATTTTAGCTAACGACGCGCAAATTCGAGAATGGCGCGAGCTTTGCGCGATTGATGAAATCGAAGGCAATTTGATAAATGGTAATGGAAAAAAGAACGAAGAATTTCTGGAAGCTAATCAAAATCTAATCGTTGACACGCGCCATTTCCCGGAAGATTGGAAGTTGAAACTCCTTGAAAGTTTTGAAGATTTGGACGCAAACACCGACGGCTTACTTATCAAAGCCGATAACTTTCACGCTTTGAATTTGCTGCAAGAAAAGTATCACGAAGCCGTGAAATGTATTTACATTGACCCGCCGTATAATACTGCGGTAAGTGAAATTATTTATAAGAACGGATACAAACATTCTTCGTGGCTTTCAATGCTTGAAAACCGCTTATCAAAAGCATTTCCAATGCTAAACGAGTTTGGTATTTTCTGCGTTACGATAGACGATTACGAGTTACATCGGCTTCGCTACTTATTGGATAACATATTTTCAGAATTTAACTATTTAGCAACTGTTCCAATTAGAAACAATCCCTCTGGACGTTCAACCGTTTCAGGTTTTGCAATCAATCACGAATACGCTTTATTTTTTTCTAAAAACCAAGACAAGGCAGAGTTAGGACGCTTACCGCATAGTGAAAAACAAAAAGAGCGTTATTCAAACATTGATGAAAACGGGATGGCTTTTGAATGGGAAAATTTTAGAAAAAGTAGCGCGGGAAGCAATAGAATTGATAGACCGAAACAGTTTTTTCCAATTTATCTCGATAAGGATAATAAAAAACTCCGCATTCCGAAATTAGAATGGCAGGATATTTCTAATGCTTGGCTAGTTAAGGATGAACCAACCGAAAATGAATTAGTTGTTACACCGATAGATGATTTTGGAAATGATAGAGTTTGGAGATTTGGGATTGAGAGAACGCAAAATAATTTAGAGAAAATAGATATAAGAGAAAAAGACGGTAAAACTGAACTCTACACAATGAAATACCTTAGAAATGAAGGTGTTTTACCTAGAACTTGGTGGGATAAACCGTCTTATTCTGCCCGCGATAATGGCACAAGAGCATTGGTTGAGTTATTTGGTTCTGAAAAGGGTTTTGATTTTCCAAAATCTGTTGAAGCGGTAAAAGACAGTATCAAAGTTTCTTCAACAGATGAAGAATCAATAATCTTAGATTTTTTCGGCGGAAGTGCGACAACCGCACACGCGGTTATAAACCTTAATCGAGAAGACGGCGGAACGAGAAAGTATATTTTAGTTGAAACAAACGAGTATTTTGATTCGGTTACTTTGCCGCGTGTTAAAAAGGTTATTTACTCGAAAGATTGGAAAGACGGAAAGCCTGTCAGCCGTGAAGGTTCGTCGCATTTATTGAAGTATTTCGCGCTTGAATCTTACGAAGACGCGATGAACAATCTCACATTGAATAAAAGCGATGAATTACAGCAAGCCGGATTACAATTTACCAACGAGTTTCGGGAAGATTATCTGCTCAATTATTGCCTAGAGTTTGAAACGCAAGGCTCGCAATCTCTTTTGAATTTAGATAATTTTGCCGCGCCGTTTGATTACAAAATGAAAATCGCGGTCAACGGCGTTGGCGAAACACAGGAAACGCCGGTTGACCTTGTGGAAACCTTTTATTATCTAATCGGTTTGTCTGTCGAAAATATGCGGCAGATTGACGGTTTCCGCGTGGTTCGCGGCAAAACTCGCACCGGCGAACGATGCTTGATTCTCTGGCGAACGACCAAAGACATCAAACAGGAATTAGCCGATAAACGCCTTAACGATTTTCTCGAAAAGCAGGCGTTTGATTTCGGGGAAATTGACACGCTTTATATTAACGGCGATGCGGCTATTCCGGTTGGCAGCGTCAGACGCGAAACGGACATCTGGCAAATAAAGATGATTGAAGCCGAATTTTTGAAACGAATGTTTGAATAGTTATGCCGCCACGAAGAACAAGAACAAATCACAAACCTTTTAACGAGCGTTTAGTCTTAAATCAGTTTTTCATTCAAAAAATCTTCGGTGTCGAATCATTCGAGAAATTATCCGAAGAACTGAAAAACGATAATCTCGAACTTCTCGACGCGGATAATATCAGCAATTTTCATCACGCCATCAAAGCGCGTTTCGCCGACGATTCACAACTTCTTTCGGATGACCTTTTGCGCTATGACCAAAACATAATTCGCCATTCTCAGGAAATAAACCGCCATCGAAAACAGCCGATTCGATGGAAGTATTTTCAATATCTTTCTCTGCTATTTACGGAAATCTTTCTTGACCTTTGGGCAACCGATGAAACCGGATTTTTGAAACAGCTTAATTGGTTTGTCGGCGATTTTAACTCGAAAAATCCGAACGATACGATTAGTAACTTTGCTCCAGCGGATTTACGCAAACTCGCTTTCTGGAATGCGACCGGCTCAGGCAAAACGCTTTTGATGCACATTAACATCAAGCAAATTAAGGATTATTGGATAAGACGTTTTCCAACCAAAAAATTTGATCAGCTTATTTTATTAACGCCAAACGAAGGACTTTCCCGGCAGCATCTCGAAGAGTTTGAAGAATCCGGGATTGATGCCGAATTGTTTAATAAAAGCGGCGGGCGTTTTCGCTCGAATGAAACGATTCAAATAATTGAAATCTACAAATTAAAGGATGAAGCAAAAGAGAAAACAATTTCCAGAGATGCTTTTGAAGGCGCAAACCTTGTTTTTGTTGATGAAGGTCATCGCGGTTCAAGCGGCGAAGAGTGGAAACAAACACGCGAAAAGTTAGCCGATAAAGGCTTTGCTTTTGAGTATTCAGCAACCTTCGGGCAAGCGGTCAAAGCATCGAACAACGAAAAATTAGTTGAAGAATACGCCAAAGCTATTTTGTTCGATTTTTCATATAAGTATTTTTGGAATGACGGTTACGGCAAAGATTTTCGGATTCTGAATTTCCCGGATTCAAAAGTTAGCAGTTCGCGGCACGAATACTTGATTGCTTCGCTTTTATCTTTTTATCAACAAATGCGCCTTTTTGAAGATAAAAAGGATATGCTCAAACCTTTTAATCTCGAAAAGCCGCTTGCCGTGTTTGTCGGCGGAAGCGTTACCAAAACGACAAGCTCAAAAGAATTGACCGACGTTGCTGATATTCTGCTGTTTCTGGCAATTTTTATTCAAAGAAAAAGTCAAAGCGTTTCGATTATCAAGACTTTTTTAGATGGACGCGCCAACCTTCTTGATGAAAAAGGACATAACATTTTTGCAAGTTCCTTTGGCTATTTGATTCAAAACGGATTCAATGCCGAAGAGATTTACGACGATATGCTTTTGCGTTTATTTAACGCTCAGGCTTCGGCAATGATGCGAGTTGAGAACTTATCTAAGGTTGCCGGAGAAATCGCCTTGAGCGTCGGCGAAAACGAACCATTTGGCGTGGTAAATGTCGGCGATGATGCGAAACTTGTTAAGCTGCTGCAAAATCACCAAAACCTTTTGAATACAAAACAGCGTGATTTTGCACATTCGCTTTTTGATGATGTCAATAAAGCCGATTCGACAATAAATTTTGTTATCGGTTCGCGCAAATTCAGCGAAGGTTGGAACAGTTGGCGCGTTTCGATGATGGGCTTGATGAATATCGGCAAATCGGAAGGCTCGCAGATTATTCAACTTTTCGGGCGCGGCGTTCGCTTAAAAGGTTATCAATTTAATTTGAAACGAAGCCGCAAATTAGAAAATAAATCCGTTATTTTGCCGCGAAATATAGAATTGCTCGAAACTTTGAATGTCTTCGGTTTGCAAGCCGATTATATGGAAAAGTTCAAAGAGTATTTGAACTCCGAAGGTATACCGACAGAAACTTTAACAGAAATTATTCTCCCGGTAGTTACGCTCGAAAATTGGCGAAAGAAACGCTTGAAGATGATTCGCATTAAAGAAGGCGGCGAGTTTGACCGGCAAACCGCATCTCTGAGCGCGGATACTTTAAGCGTAAAAGCAAAAGTAAAAATTGATACTTACCCGAAAATACAGGCGATTGACGGATTAGGGCAAACCGTAATTGACGGCAACAAACAAACCGCTTTGTTTGAAGATTATCACGTTGCCTTTATGAATCTCGATGCCGTCTTTCTCGAACTGCAATCATTCAAAAACGAACGCGGTTGGAATAATTTCAGCATCAGCAAAAATGAGATTCGAGAACTGCTTTTGAAAAAAGATTGGTATCAACTATTTATGCCGCAAGCTGAATTAAGAACGCCATTGAACTTTAATAATCAAAGACGCTGGCAGGAAACGGCGACATCTCTGCTCAAAAAATATATTGAAAGTTCATACAAGGCGAACAAAAACGAGTTTGAAAAATCAAAATATGAGTATTACGAATTAAACCTGGACGACCCGAAAGACAAGAATTTTATCGAAGAATATCGAGTTATTATCGAAGAATCTCAAATCGAAATAATTGCTAAATTGGAAGAGTTAAGCAAACTTATCAAAGATGAAAACAGAGATTTATTAAGAATAAGAAATTGGACTTTTAATAATCTAACCGCGATTGGATTCAACCGGCATCTTTATTTGCCTTTGTTAGCTTTAGACGGAAAAGGCTTGATTAAAGTTTCGCCTGTCGCTCTGAATGAAGGCGAGCGCGAATTTGTCGAAGACTTACAAAAATACTGCGAAGAAAACCCGGATTATTTTGAGCAAGACGGAAGAGAATTATATTTACTCCGAAACCAAAGCAGAGGCAGCGGCATTGGATTTTTTGAAGCCGGTAACTTTTACCCTGATTTTATCCTTTGGATTTTGCATCAAGATAAACAGTTTGTTTCATTCATCGACCCAAAAGGGATTTTGAATCTGGAACACGGCATCAATAATCCAAAAATCAAGTTTCATCAAACCGTGAAACAACTTGAAAAGGATTATCATTTAACTGCTCCAGAAATCGTTCTTAATTCATTTATCGTTTCCAATACGTTTTTGAATGATATAGCCTGGCGTGGTGCTTTGAGTAAGAAGGACTTTGAAAGAAATCACGTCTTTTTTCAAAAAGAAGATAAAAACAATTACATTCAAAAAATAATGGAAATAATTGAAAAGTGATTTTGCTTTTTGTGAAAGTTTTGGTTTTTCAGTCTAAACGTCCAGTCAATAAATTACTTAGCAGGAGGTAAATTACAATGTCTAGTAAAAAGAAGGTAGATATATCTTGTCCGAAGTGTCAGCATACGCAAAGCGTTATCATTTGGGAGTCTTTGAACGTAACCCTAAATCCGGAATCTAAACAGAGTTTGTTTGACAAACAAATCAATTCGCTGAAGTGCGAAAACTGCAAAACCGAAACGCATTTTGAAATAGGTTTGTTATATCACGATATGCAGAAGCAGTTTTGCGCGGTATATACTCCTTTTTCATCACTCCAAGCAAATTCATTGATTTTCAATTTTAATGAACGCGGCGAACTGCGGGATTTCACAAATAGTAGTAATGAGGCGAAACGCTACGATTATATGAATCATCCGCAAATCATCTTTGATATGAGTGAGCTTATAAGATATGTAAAATTCAGGGATAAACTATTTGAAGACTATGCAGAAGCAGCCACTAGCGATAAACCAATCTATTTCGGAGTAAATAAAAAGTAGCCGACAAACATCAGTAAGAATAAAATCAATAATTGGATTTTCATAGGCTTGCTTATTATCTTTTTTGTATTGTATTCAAAGCCCCAAACACGCATTTTCTCTTATGTGATTTTAATTCCGGCGATAATTGGCGGGAGTATTGCTTTAATTGGCTATATCATTGTAAAACTGTCTAAACGCAAATAAATTTCTAAGGCTCTCTACGGGCGATTTGCCTTTGTTTGACGAGGTAGAAGTAGTTGAAACGGATTCAGCTATGATTTTATTTTAGGCGCGGCTTTTGTGCTATTAGATTTATTTGAAGCCGAAGATTTTTTCTACGGCTTCTTTTCTTTGTTCCAATCTTCACTCTCGGTTTCCTCGACAATCTCATCGAAAATTGACTTTGCTAATTCGATTTTGTCCTTTTGTTTGCTTGGTTTGTTCGGCATAATGAAATTGGCAAGCCCGATGCTCGTCGGCAGTTTAGTCCAAACCAAACGGCTACGCAAATCAACCCTACGTTTAGTCGTGCTGACTTGGGCGCGAGCTTGCTAAAAAGAATTATAGCAAAATAAAAATGTGGTGCTAGATATTTTTATTTATCAGCACCACAGAATTAGGACACTACCAATCAAAAGGTTAGCTTGTAATTTCGATTGTTTCTAATTCCATTAAACGAGCCTTGCCGTTTGCATCACGTTCAACAATTCCCAAAACTTTGACATACCTGTTAAGCCAAATTGAGGCTTCATCGTCGGAATAATCTTTATAAACACAACGAACTTCGTTAGCCGTATTATTTTCAATGTGTCGTAACTCTAACCGTTTTGCGTCAAGGTCAATTTCTCTGACTTGTCCGTGAAAAGTGATAGTTTCTTCACTTACAACAGGGTGTTCTAAAACTTTCTTAACACTTTCTTTTGTTTGTTTAGTCAAAGTGGCTTGCTCGAAATCGCCGATTTCCTTGCCCGCTAACGAAACCTTCGACACGCCTTGCCTTCCAGACGGCACAAGGTCATTTATGGCAGCAAGCGCAACATCTCTAACTCTGGCGTCAGGAATAGCGGCGGCAATTTCTTCTTTTGAAGCATTTTCCGCAACGAAATGTGAAACAATTCCGAAAAGGGAAGCTTGAAAAATATAAGAATTTTTACCGAAGGTGTGAGCAAAGGTGTGAGTCAATGAAAAAGGCATCTTCTAAGATGCCCTAAACTATTGATTTTATTGGAGCCGGTGAACGGATTTGAACCGCCGACCTGATGATTACAAATCAACTGCTCTACCAACTGAGCTACACCGGCTCACCCACGATTTGCTGAATAAATCGCAAGCAAAAATACTACAAAACAGAATGCCTTTCTGCAAGCCGAAAGCTGAAATAAAACTTGTGTTGAACATGAAAAATAATTGTTGACGATTGTTTAAACAAAAGGTTACGATATAACTTGTCCGAAACCGAACGGACGCGACAATTTTTCCAATCATCCTCTTTTTCGTTCATTGGCGACAATACACTTTACAAGCAACAGTAAAAGGAGAAAAACGTGAGTTTTCAAAAGTTTTGCAGACGAAGTTTCGCACTGTGTTTTTTAATTTTAACAACGGCGGCGACAAGCGCATTCAGTCAAACGAAACCGACGCCGGCTTTAATCATCAATCGGGACGCGCGCGCGATGGCGGCGGTTGCGCAGGGAAACAATTTGTATTGCGCCGGTTTTATCCAAGCCGCGCCGATTGATACGAGTTACGAAATCGTCGGCGCGCGAGACGAGCGCGACCGGCATATTTTCGCGCAGGGCGACAATTTATACATCAACGCGGGCGCGTCGCGCGGCTTGAAAGTCGGCGATATGTTCTCGGTCGTGCGCCCGCGCGGGCGCGTCGAAGCGCGTCCGTCGAGAAAACGCAATCTTGGATTTTACGTGCAGGAAGTCGGTATGGTCGAAGTCGTTAACGTTAAGTCAAGCGTTTCGGTCGTGCGCGTCAAAACCTCGTGCGACAATCTTATGCTAGGCGACCTTCTGCAAGCCGTTCCGCAGCGAACGAGTCCGTCGTTTGACGCAACTCGTCCGGCGCTCGATTTGTTCGGCGAGCCGTCGGGCAAAGCGACTGGCAGAATCATCTTGGCGCGCAACGGCGCTGAGCTGCTCGGACGCGAGCAAATCGTTTATGTCGATTTGGGCGCGGAAGACAACGTGCGGGTCGGCGACCATTTGACGATTTATCGTCCGCTCGGGAGGGGAAATATTTTTTCGAGAGAAGAACACGAATCAATCGAAGCTCGCAATCGAGATTACGAAAGCCGAACTTATCGCGGCGGCAGATATTCCAACCAAGCCGCGCGCAAATCGGGCTCGACCGCCGAAGGCACAGTCGTAACGAGCGAAAATGCAAAAAGCCGCCGTCCCCAACGACTGCGTGAAGTCGTCGGCGAAATGGTGATTTTAAACGTCAAGGAAAAAACCGCGACCGCCGTCATCACGCGCACCGCGACCGAAATCCACACGGGCGACAGCGTAGAAATTCAATAAAAACAATTACGAAATACGAATTAAAAAGCCGGGTTAAAAATAAATTTTAGACCGGCTTTGATGCTTATAATTTGAAATTGACTAACTGTTCGAGCGTTTTTTATTTTCGGCGAGAAAGAATTTGAAATAATCGAACATCGACCAAATCGCCGTGATGACCGAAATCCACAAACCGGCTCGTCCGACCAGATAGCCGAACACTTTCCAGTCGTTTGAATTGAGAGAAAAACTCGTCAGATGGGCGAAAGCGGTTTGGACTTCCGCAACTTCCCAGAAGCGAAAAGTCGGCAATTCCCAGCCGAAATTCGACACCGGCGGATTGCCCGTCGCGCCCGTGACAAGCAGTGCGACGATGGCGACGCACTGCGCCCACATTTTTATTTTCCCGATTTTCTGCGCCGAAATGACGATGCCTTCGGCGGCGGCTACGGAACGCAAGCCGGTGATGACGAATTCTCTGCCGACGATGACGACGACCGCCCACGCGGGCGCGAGATGCTTTTCAACAAGGACAATCAAAGCAGCGGAAACTAATAATTTATCGGCAATCGGGTCGAGCAGCGCGCCCGCTTTTGAAACCTGATTGCGGCTGCGCGCCAGATGTCCGTCTAAAATATCAGTAAAAGAAGCAGCGAGAAAAAGCGCGATTGCCGCGGCGTAGCTGCTGATGCCAAACCAATTTTCGGCAAACGGCGTCAAGAGGACGACGACCAGCAACGGCACGACGACAATGCGCGCGATTGTTAAATAATTCGGTAAATTCAAAAAATTCAAAATTTTTTTCGAGCCGCCTTCGGTTTTGTTAGAGTTTAGATTTCGCCGACAAAGCGTGTCAAGAAATGAAAAGTTTTTGCGTTCCTTTCGGAAATTAAACATAAGTTGTCAAAACGCGCCGCCGGATGCTATTTGTGCTAGAAAATCACAAGGTTTATAAAATATGTTCTTTGATCTTTTCACAAAGAAGGTTTTACGGTA
>MWVV01000535.1_pt2 | contig 10689 bp, 8 predicted proteins | sample 1047281 | NCBI WGS metagenome assembly MWVV01 (sample SAMN06349986, study PRJNA376086) | soil metagenome | isolation source: PT-2 sample Antarctic (ecotone) soil | place: Antarctica | collected 2015-01-13 | reverse complement strand
ACGTCGTCAATGATTGTATAGCCGACATCGCCGTATAAATCTTTTAGTTCAAACTCGGAATCTTTATCAACCGTAATGCAGAACGGTGTCACGCCGCTCGTTTTCGCTTCGGTCAAGGCTTCGCGCACATCTTCACGGGCGTAACGCGCGTCGCCGTAATCGTGGTCGTATGGTCTGCCGTCGGTCAGGATTATCAGCAGTTTAGTGCGCGAATCCTGACGCAATAATTTGGCGGAAGCGTGGCGGATCGCCGCGCCGAGCCGCGTGTTATTTTGAAATGTAATTCCGCCAATGCGTTTTTCGATTTCAGCCGAATATTTTTCGTCAAAATCTTTGACAACGTAAAATTTGACGTTGCGTCTGCCTTCGCTTGTGAAACCGTAGATTGAATAAACATCGCCGACTGCTTCGAGGGCTTCGCTCATCAAAACAAGACCTTCTTTTTCGATTTCGATGATTCGGCGTCCTGGATGCGTGTAGGGCTGAAGCGGATTTCTGGTAATCGTCCGAGCCGTCGAAGAAGATTGGTCGAGCAGGATTGAAACCGCCACATCGCGCTGCCGTCGCAGGCGTTTTGTATAAATTCTTTCCGACTGTTGCCCGTCGGCGCGTTTGTCAATCACAAAATCGACGAGCGCATTTAAATCGTAATCTTCGCCGTCTAATTCGCGGTTGATTTTTTGGAGGTTTTCCGGCTTCATCAATTGGAATTGGTGACGAATCGAAGAAATCTGACCGCGATAACGTGAGCGGGCGAGCTCGACAAAATTTCTGTCGCCTTGCCGCACTCTTTTCTCAATCACGCGGCACCAACCGGTGCGAAAATCAGACAAATCCTTGTCCCATTCGTCATATGCAAAAGCTAAATCGCCCGATTCAAGCGGCTGTTCGGGCATTTCGTTGTGCGTCCAAGCCTCCGTGCCCTGCAAATCTTCCGGCTCGCCTTCGTCGTCCAGACTGTTCCAGGCATTGAACAAATCGCGCGCATCCGGCTTTTTTTTCGGTTTTTCTTCACGTTTGACCCGGCTTTCGCTGACTGCTTCGCCCGCATTTTTGTCGTCATAAGAGTGTTCGCTTTTTTCGCTTTTTTCTTCCGCCTCCGTTTGCCCGGTTTCATCGGCTGAAATGTTTTGAAAAAGCGTGTAGACGCGGCTTGTCGCGATTAAAGCGTCAGCCACCGTCGCCGTTTTATCGGACAGGTAAGATTCGATAACGGTCTCGATTTCTGAAACTATCTGTCCATAGAATTTGCGCGCGTCATCGGTCGCGCCGCCGCAGAGCGTAATTTGAAAAAGCAATTCAAACGGCACTTGGTACATCGGCAGATCAAAAATAAACGGGCGTTTTTCGCGCAGAAGCGTCTGCATCAAATCTAAATCCTTCCGCAATCCGCGATAAGTTTGTCTTAGAGTCTGGTCAATCCGCGCATTTTCCATTGTGCCGAAAATCTTTTTCGCCAGGTTCGGCTCGGGGAAAACTTGCAGGATTGTTTTGTAACCAGAATTTTTTGGTAACTTTCTGCGCTTTTTCTTTGCTAATTCATCTTCCTTTTCAGGAGAAAAAGCTTTCTCGCCCGTTTGCACATCTTCAATATAACCGGCTAAAGAAAATGCATCGGTTTGCTCGCTGGTCGCGTCATAAAGCGCGGATAGTTTAGTAAATGCAGCTTTTAACTCTTCGGTATCGTGGTCAAATGTTCCAAACTCGATTTGTCCGGCGCCGTGCGCCGCCAAAACTTTATAAAGCCGAAAATCCGTTTCGTCATCGCCAAATTCCGTAACTGTTGACGGTAGATAAATTGTTCTGCCGTCGCCGATCCGCGATTCTTGCGGCAGAGCGTTGAGCGGTGCAATCTCAACTTCCCTGCCTGTTAAACCTTCAACATAAATACGCAGAATCGCCTGCACGCTTTCGAGCGGCAAACCGGTCTGAGATTCCTGAAGTAAAGCGTTGCTGTTGCGGGTTTCAAGCGCGAAAAACGAACGTCTCGCTTTTGCGTTTTCATTTTGTGTTTTGGCAAGACCTGTCTCAACCCATTCTTCAAATTGGGCAAGCGAGACTTTTCGCAAAGCATTTGCGCTGGAACGAAACGCGGCAAGCGCGGACTCGGCATCTTTTTCGGCGATTTCTTTGATCAGCTGCAAAACCCTGCGCGCAACCGCTGCAGCTTCCTGCTTTTTTTGCAAAGCGATAATATTTGAAAAAAAATTAGGACTCGAACGGATAAACGAAATCAAGATTGCGTTTCCGCTCTTTCCGACTGCCAGAAGGCACGCGCGCCAATCTTCAAAAACAGAGTCAAGACGCCGCAAAACCGTGCCGCCCGCGCTTGTAAAGTGAAGCGTCACGCTTCCACCGAATTCAAGAAAATCAGATGCTTTGGTTGTCAATTGAATGGCTTGTTCGGCAGAAAGCTCTTCGAGCGCGACGGGCAGAATCTGCCATAAATCAGCCGTCATTCCACCGGTTCGATTGGCGAAATGCGAAGCAAGAGCAATCACAGATTGTGCAACTGTTTGTTTTTCGTCGCCGAAACTGTTCAAAGTTTCGGCTAATTTCGGCGTTTTTTGCAAAAAATCCGCGCTGTGTTTAGCCGAGCGGGTCGCAATTTCCGAAGCGAGTCCGAGAATTTCCGTCAGAAGATTGTCGTCGGCAATTTCTTTTGCTAATTGCGGAATCAACTCGAATGTTTCAAGCGCAATTGAACTTGAAAGGACGAGTTGGCGGGTGCAGATTTGGAAAACGAGCGAACGCGCTTTTTCCGGAATTCTTTTCAAATCAGCAATTCCGCCGGTAAAAAACTTCGCCCCCAAATCGGCATTGACCATTGCAATTCGTCTGCCCATTTCCGCCCAGAGACGGATGTCTTCCGCGCTTAAAATACGAGCGGCTTTTGGCACGGCTTCGACAAATTCACGACTAGCGCGCAGAGAAACGCCAGCCAAAGCCGCGCTCATCTCCAGCGCGATTATTTTTTTATCGTTTGGAAGTTTGCCCAACCTGCGGGCTAAACCGGTGAATGTCTGTTTTTCGGAGTTTTGCGAATCGTTTTCCGTTTCTGCCATAGATGTAGTTTAAGAAGTCCAAAGTCCAAAGTCCAAAGTTCAATGTAAAAATACAATTGACCTTAGATTTTGAGCTTTAGACTTTCGAATGCTTACCTTACTTGCAAAATCTTCTCGCGTGTGTTGTAAATATAAAAGCATGTTGGAAATTACTGATAGCACATTTCTTCATAATCATCATTGGCACGAAAACAATCGCGCCAACTAATCTTACTGCCAAAATCAATAAAATTTAGTTTACGGGCGTGAACTTTGAAAAAGGTTTTTCGCCCTTATTGTGTTTTAAAATGAACGAAGAGAAATTAAAAATTGCACTACAGAAATCAGGACGTTTGAGCGAAGATTCAATAAATTTACTAAAAACGTGCGGGATTAAATTTGACAACGGCACGGGTAAACTGAAATCAGCGGCGCAGAATTTTCCGCTCGAAATCTTTTTTCTGCGCGACGACGATATTCCGCAATATATCGCCGACGGCGTAGCAGATATCGGCATTGTCGGTGAAAATGTTTTAGCCGAAGCGCAAATAAAAGTGGAAATTATCGAGCGGCTCGGTTTCGGCAAATGCCGTTTGTCACTGGCTGTGCCGAAATCTTTTGATTATCAAACAATCAAAAGTATCGACAAAAAACGTGTTGCGACCAGTTATCCAAAAATTCTCGGCGATTTTCTGTCGCAAAATTCCGTCGATGCGGAAATTCACACAATTAGCGGTTCGGTTGAGATTGCTCCTTCGATTAATTTGGCAGATGCGATTTGTGACCTTGTGAGCTCAGGAAGTACGCTTTTTACCAACGGGTTAAAAGAAGTGGAAATTGTGATGAACTCGGAAGCGGTTTTAATCGCGCGCCCGAAATTGGACGCGAGCTCACAGATGATTTTAGAGAAATTGCTTTTTCGTATCAAAGCCGTTAAAGCTGCCGCCCAAAACAAATACATTTTGCTCAATGCGCCGAACGATAAACTGGATGAAATTATCGAAATGCTGCCCGGCATAAAAAGTCCGACCGTGATGCCGCTTGCCGAAACCGGTTGGAGTTCGGTTCATTCAGTAATTAATGAAAATGATTTTTGGGAAATTGTCGAAAATCTAAAAAACAAAGGCGCCGAAGGAATTTTAATTTTATCAATTGACCAAATGGTGAGTTGAATAATTGAGCGCAGATTTAAAAGATTGAGGCAGATTTTTATTGATTAAATTGTGTTAGTCTGCCGCGTTAGCTTCCAATAATTTTATGAAAATAATTCGTTATCCTGAAAAAGCAATTTGGCAAGAAATTCTGGCGCGTCCAGTTTTTGAAACAAAAAGTTTGGAACGACACGTCCACAATATTCTTGATTTTGTCAAAAAAGACGGCGACGAAGCAGTTCGACATTTTACTAAAGCTCTCGATAAAGTCGAAATCCAAGACTTTCTTGTGACAGAAAACGAATTTATTGAAGCCGAAAAAAATGTTTCTGACGAACTGAGAAACGCGATAAATATTGCTCAGGCAAACATCGAAAAATTTCACGCTGCCCAATTCGAAAAAGGCGAAGTTATCGAAACTACGGCGGGTGTTCTCTGCTGGCGCAAGTCTGTGCCGATTGAGAAGGTTGGACTTTACATTCCGGCGGGAAGCGCGCCGCTTTTTTCGACGGTTTTAATGCTCGGCATTCCGGCAAAGCTCGCCGGCTGCCATGAAATCATTTTGTGTTCGCCGCCTGATGTGAACGGCAAAATCAACGAAATAATTCTTTACGCGGCAAGCATTTGCGGCATTACTAAAGTTTATAAAATCGGCGGCGTGCAAGCAGTCGGCGCGATGGCTTTTGGAACCGAAACCGTTCCGCGAGTTTACAAAATTTTCGGTCCCGGCAATCAGTTTGTCACCGCCGCTAAACAGATAGTTGCGCAAACCGGAACGGCAATCGATATGCCCGCCGGACCTTCGGAAGTGGCGGTTTTAGCGGACGAAAGCTGCATTCCGGCGTTTGTCGCGGCGGATTTGCTCTCGCAAGCCGAACACGGCACGGACAGCCAGGTTTTACTGGTTACGACGAGCGAAAAAGTTGTTTCAGAAACAAATCTTGAATTAGAAAAACAGCTTGCCAAATTGTCGCGCCGTGAAATTGCGGCAAAAGCATTGGAAAATTCAAAGGCGATTTTGGTGAAAGATTTGGATGAAGCAGTTGAAGTGTTGAATGAATATGCCGCCGAACATTTGATTATCGCCACTGAAAACGCCGATGAATTGGCTGAAAAAATCACGAATGCCGGTTCGGTTTTTATCGGTAATTACTCGTGCGAGAGCGCGGGTGACTATGCTTCCGGCACAAACCACACTTTACCGACAGGGGGTTTTGCAAAAGCATTCAGCGGCGTTTCGCTCGACAGTTTCGTCAAAAAAATTACGTTTCAAAAGTTGACCGAAGACGGAATCAGAAATTTAGGACACACCGTCGAGTTGATGGCGAAAGCGGAAGGTTTAGACGCCCATAAAAATGCAGTTTCGATTCGTCTTGAAACTTTAAAGTAAGTAAATATGAATTTTGATTTACAAAAAATCGTTCGAGAAAACGTCAAAAATCTTACGCCGTATTCGTCTGCCAGAAAGGAGTTTAGCGGCGCGGCGCAGATTTTTCTTGACGCCAACGAAAATAGTTTCGGTTCGCCTCTCGCGCAAAACTACAATCGTTATCCAGACCCTTCTCAAACTGAAATTAAGAAAAAAGTTGCTCAGCTGCATAACATAAAACCGTGTGAAATTTTTGTCGGTAACGGCAGCGACGAAGCGATTGATTTATTATTTCGCATCTTTTGCCGTCCGCAGATTGATAATGTTTTAATTTGCCCGCCGACTTATGGAATGTATGAAGTTTCGGCGGCAATAAATGATGTAACAGTTCAACGCGCCAATTTAACGGAGGATTTCGGATTTGATTTGAACGCTATACAAAGCAGTATTGACGAAAATACAAAGTTGCTCTTCATTTGTTCGCCAAACAATCCGACGGGAAATTCTTTTGACCGCGAAAAAATTTTGCGGGTTGTCGAAACATTTGGCGGAATTGTTATTATTGATGAGGCTTACATTCATTTTTCGCGCGAACAATCCTTTGTTTCAGAGATAAATAACTTTCCGAATCTTGTGGTTTTGCAGACTTTTTCAAAGGCTTGGGGTTTAGCCGGTTTGCGCGTCGGTTTAGCGTTGGCAAACGAGGAAATAATTACGCTTTTCAACAAAGTAAAGCCGCCGTATAACGTCAGCGAAATTGCGCAGCAAGCGATTTTGCGGGCACTTGAAAACAAATCACAGGCTGAAAAAACAATTGCGGAAATTATTGAAGAACGCGAAAGATTAATTAAAAGATTACAAAAACTTTCTTGCGTCAAGAAAGTTTACCCGAGCGACGCAAATTTTGTTTTAGTAAAAACGACCGCTGCCGAAAAGATTTATAAATTTCTTCTCGCTGAAAAAATTGTTGTTCGCAATCGCAATAATGTCGAACTTTGCGCGGGCTGTTTGCGAATTACGATTGGCACTTCTGAGGAAAACGATAATTTATTAGAAGCTATTTCAAAAATATGAAAAAAGTTTTATTTATTGACCGTGACGGAACTTTGATTCTCGAACCCGAAGATTTTCAAATTGACAGCTTCGAGAAATTCAAATTTTTGCCGCTCGTCGTTACATATTTAGGTAAAATCGCGCGCGAAACTGATTACGAACTTGTGATGGTAACAAATCAGGACGGACTCGGCACGGCTTCATTTCCGGAAGAAACTTTTTATCCGGTTCATAATTTTATGATTGAAACGTTTGCGAATGAAGGAATTAACTTCGCCGAAGTGTGCATTGATCGAAGTTTCGCCCACGAAAACAAATTGAGCCGCAAGCCAGGCACCGAACTTTTAACAAAATATTTGAATAATGATTACGACTTAAAAAATTCTTTTGTCATCGGCGACCGTCCAACAGATATTGAACTAGCAAAAAATCTCGGTGCGAAGGTAATTTTTATCAAGAATCAATTTTTCGACGCGCCCGAAACCGACGAAACAGTTTCGCTGGCAGCAGAGAATTGGCGCAGCGTTTACGAGTTTTTGAAGCTTCCGCCGCGAAAAGTTTCGCACGAACGAAAAACGAATGAAACTGATGTTGTGGTTGAATTAAATTTAGACGGCACGGGAAAATCGGAAATTTCGACGGGCATTTCATTTTTTGACCATATGCTCGAACAAATCGCGCGGCACGGCGCAATTGATTTGCGGATTCAGGCAAAAGGCGATTTGCACATTGATGAACACCACACGGTAGAAGATGTCGGAATCGCGCTCGGCGAAGCATTTTCAAAGGCTTTAGAGGACAAACGCGGAATGGCTCGTTACGGTTTTACGCTTCCGATGGACGATGCCCTCGCGCAAGTCGCGCTCGATTTCGGCGGGCGCAACTGGATTGTCTGGGAAGCGGAATTTAGGCGCGAAAACGTCGGAAAGATGCCGACCGAAATGTTTTTTCACTTTTTCAAATCTTTTTCTGACAAAGCCTTGTGCAACTTAAATATCAAGGCAGAAGGCGCAAATGAACATCATAAAATAGAAGCGATTTTTAAGGCGTTTGCAAAAGCCATAAAAATGGCGGTGCAGCGAAATATCGACGACACAAATTTGCCGAGCACAAAGGGAATTTTATGAAAGTTGCAATCGTGAAATACAACGCCGGAAACGTCGAATCAGTCAAAAACGCGCTTAACCGATTAGACGTTGAACCAATTCTGACTGACAACGGGCAAGAGCTGCAAATGGCTGACAAAGTTATCTTTCCCGGTGTTGGCGAAGCGTCAACCGCAATGAATTATTTGCGCGAACGTAATCTTGATAAAGTCATCAAATCGCTCACGCAACCCGTTTTAGGAATTTGTCTCGGAATGCAGCTTCTTTGTAAATTTTCGGATGAAAACCAAACGAGTTGTTTGGGAGTTCTGCCGTATCAAGTGAGAAGATTTGAATCCGGCTCATTGAAAATTCCGCAAATCGGGTGGAACAATATTTCCAGGTTAAAGTCAGACCTTTTTGCGGGCGTTGAAGAAAATAGTTTTGTTTATTTTGTGCATAGTTTCTATGTAGAAACCGGAGCGGAAACGATTGCCACGACGAGTTATAGTTTAGATTTCAGCGCGGCAATTCAGCACAAAAACTTTTACGCCGTGCAGTTTCACGCGGAAAAATCAGGCGCGATTGGAGCGCAGATTTTGGAAAATTTTTTGAAAATATGATTGAGATAATTCCCGCCATTGATTTGATTGACGGCAAATGTGTCAGGCTCACGCAAGGCGATTTTGCGCGTCAAAAAGTGTACAACGAAAATCCGCTTGAAACAGCAAAAGAGTTTGAAGTGTTTGGGCTGAAACGCCTTCATTTAGTTGATTTGGATGGCGCGAAAAATGGAAAAGTAACAAACTTGAAAGTGCTGGAGACGATTGCCAATAATACGACTCTAACCATTGATTTCAGCGGCGGAATCAAAACCGACGAAGATATTCAAAACGTCTTCGATGCCGGCGCAAAAATGGCGAGTATCGGGAGCGTCGCGGTCAAAAATCAGGAAAAGTTCTTCCAGTGGCTCGAAAAATACGGAAGTCAAAACATTTTGCTCGGCGCAGATGTAAAAGAAAATCTTTTGGCGATCAATGGTTGGCAAACGGCGACGACAGTTGAAATTTTATCGTTTTTAGAAAATTATTTTGCTAGAGGTGTGCGACAAGTTTTCTGCACCGATATTTCCAAAGACGGACTTCTTCAAGGTTCTTCAAACGCGCTTTACGCGCAGATTTTAGCGCGGCTGCCAAAATTAAAACTGATTGCTAGCGGCGGTGTCAGTTCGATAAAAGATGTATTTGAGCTTGAAAAAATCGGTTGTTCAGGAGTGATTGTCGGTAAGGCGATTTACGAAGGAAAAATTAAATTACAAGAATTAAAACAATTCAGCACAGATTAATTATTTTGATTATTAAATGTTAGCTAAGAGAATTATTCCGTGTCTGGACGTAAAAGACGGACGCACGGTTAAAGGAACAAATTTTACAAATTTGCGCGACGCGGGCGATGCGGTCGAACTTGCTAAAATTTACTCAAACCAAGGTGCGGACGAACTCGTTTTTCTCGACATCACGGCGACGAATGAAAAACGCCGGACTTTGAGCGAATTGGTTCGACAAGTCGCGGCGGAAATTAACATTCCGTTCACCGTCGGCGGTGGCATCAATTCGATTGAAGACATCGAAGTTTTGCTCGACTCCGGCGCCGACAAAGTTTCGATTAACACTTCTGCCGTCAAAAACCCGAAGCTTTTAGAAGAAGCCGCAAGGAATTTCGGCTCGCAGTGCATTGTTTTGGCGATTGACGCGAAGCTCGTTGAAAATGAATGGTTTGTATTTCTCAACGGCGGACGAATAGCAACCGAATTAAATGCGCTCGATTGGGCAAAACAGGGCGCCCGTTCGGGCGCGGGCGAAATTCTTTTAACTTCGATGAATGCCGACGGAACAAAAAAGGGTTTTGAAATCGGTTTAACAAAAATGATTTCTGAAGCGGTCAATGTTCCGGTGATCGCTTCGGGCGGAGCAGGAACCGAGCAGCACTTTGTCAAAGTTTTTACGAAAGGAAAAGCGGATGCGGCATTAGCGGCAAGCATTTTCCATTTTGGGGAAATTGAAATTCCACATTTAAAAAAGTATTTGAAAGAACAGGAAATCTCAGTAAGAATATGAAAATGTTTTATGAAAATTGATTTTGAAAAATCATCCGACGGCTTAGTTCCGGCGATTGTCCAGGACGCCGAAACACACAAAGTCTTGATGCTCGGATATATGAACCGTGTAGCGTTTGAGAAGACACAAAAGACAGAACTTGTGACTTTTTTCAGCCGCTCGCGTCAAAAGCTCTGGACAAAGGGCGAAACCAGCGGGAATTTCTTGCGCGTTCAAAAGATTTTGATTGATTGCGATGATGATACGATTTTGATAAAAGCAAATCCGTTGGGCGCGGTTTGTCACACCGGAGCGGAAACTTGTTTTAACGAAAAAAACGAATCGGAAAATTTTCTTTTTGCGCTGGAAAAGGTTATCGAGGAGCGTAAACAAAATCCAAGCGAAGATTCTTATACTTCTAAGTTATTTGAGAAAGGCTTAAATAAAATCGCGCAAAAGGTCGGCGAAGAAGCGTTTGAATTGGTAATTGAGGCAAAAGACGATAATGAAGATTTATTTAAAGACGAAGCCGCCGATTTGCTTTTTCATTATTTGGTTTTGCTTGCCGCTAAAAATGTTTCCTTGAAGGATGTAACCGGAATTCTGGCAAGCCGAAAAAAACCAATTTCGGTGAAATAAAAAATTTATTGTTTCTGTTCGTTTTCGGCTTTATTGTTGTTTTACTTCTGCGCGGCGACGCATTTCAGCTACTAAATCTTCATCGTTGAGATTTGAAATGACTGGCGCAACTGGCGTTGAAGTGATTTGTTTCTGCTCCAGTTCAAGCCGTTCTTCCTCGTCGGCTTCGCGCATTCCGTCCTTAAACGCCTTGCGGGTTTGCCCGAACGATTTTGCCAATTGTGGCAGACGGCTTGCGCCGAAAAGTAAAAA
>MWVV01000902.1_pt1 | contig 10699 bp, 12 predicted proteins | sample 1047281 | NCBI WGS metagenome assembly MWVV01 (sample SAMN06349986, study PRJNA376086) | soil metagenome | isolation source: PT-2 sample Antarctic (ecotone) soil | place: Antarctica | collected 2015-01-13 | reverse complement strand
GGAAAATTGTAAAAATCCATTCCTAAATTATCCATTTTCCATTAAAAAAGCCGTCAAGCGAGAAACCTGACGGCTTTTGCCAATGCTTATAAAATAAATTTTCAAGTTCCCGTGAAATTCGGCTGACGTTTGTCGAAAAACGCCGAGACGCCTTCACGAAAATCGTTTGCTTTGCCCGATTCGATTTGCTGAGCGTGTTCTAAATCAAGCTGTGCGTGTAAATCGTTTGAAAAACTTGCGTTGAGCATATTTTTTATTCGCCCGATTGAAGCGGTCGGCGCAAGCGCGAGTTTTTTCGCCATTTTTAACGCTTCTTCCAACAGATTTTCCGGCGCAATCGTGCGGTTTATCATACCGATTTGCGCGGCGCGCTCGGCTGAAATTGTGTCGCCCGTCATAAACATTTCCGCCGCGAGTTTTTCGCCGACGGCGCGCGGCAAAAAGAAACTGCCGCCGCAATCGGGCGAGAGACCGATTTTTACAAATGCTTCGTTAAAAGTCGCGTTTTCCGCCGCCAAAACAATGTCGCAGGCGAGCGCGAAATTCGTCCCTGCACCCGCGCAAACGCCCTGCACGGCGGCGACGAACGGTATCGGCGTTTCTCTGATTAACAAAATAACCCGATGCAATTCTTTCAAGGGTTCTTCCAAAAACGCTTCGATTCTGCCTTCTTTTTGCCACAACGATTGCATCTCGCGCAAATCACCGCCCGAACAAAAAGCCCTGCCCGCGCCGGTTAAAACAATTGCGCGCGCATTTTCGCTAATCGCCTGTTCGATTGCCGCGCGCAAATCTTTTGTCAACTGCAATGATAGCGCGTTGAGCGCGTCGGGGCGATTAAAAGTGATAATCGCAACCGCTTCGCGCCGCTCGTATCGGACAGTTTCAAATGTCATAAATTAATTTTGCAAAACAATTTTATTTTTCGTCGTCCGAATTTTCGGTTACGCTCGGCGGCTATCCGTGAAATTCCAAATGCTGTTGTTTGTCTTCTTCTGAAAATTCAACTGAAAACTGTAAGTTGCCGCAGTGAATACAGCCGTAAGACTGGATTTCGCGCCCGACCATTGTGAACCATTTATTGAAAAAGGGCGTTTCTCCGGGCATAAAGCCGGTGCTGCCGGTGCCGCCGTTGCCCGTCATGCCGAGAATCGTGCCTTTAATCAGCTTTTCGCTTCCGCAGACGTTGCAATTCACGACATTTTTCTCCTTATAAATTAAGCGAATCTGACTTTCGAGCGGTTTGCCTGATGACAATCTTTGCACAAAACGGTGCGTCCGGTTTTCGGCTGAAACGGAACATGGTCATGTTTGCCGCAGTGGTCGCAGACGATTTCAAATCGGCTCGGCGCATCGCTTCGGAGCGCGGCTTTTTTCGAGCGGCACTGCTGACAGCGCTGCGGCTGCGGCATATTGCGCTGGTAAAAAGTTTCCTGTTCCTTTTCGGTAAAAACAAAGTTTTCGCGGCACTGCACGCACGGAATTTCCACGTCGGGCATCGGTTTTTTCTCCTCGTTTGGATTGTGCGGCAAGTTTAACAGAAAAATATTAAATATCGCAACAATATCCGCGAAAGCAGAGGCTTCATAATCTTATGCGGTTAAAATAAGTTTCCCGTAAATACGATAAACTTACTTGGAGTATTTTATTGGTAAAATGAAAGGGCGAACTCCATTTTTGAAGTTCGCCCTTTTAAAGTAATAAACCTGTCGGCTTTTAGCTGTTATTTCTGTTGCGCGTGTCGGCATCAGTATTTCGAGTAGTGTTAGCGTTGGATTCTTCCACATCGACATCAGTGCGGCGAACCGTGTCGCGAACGGTTTCTTCGCGTTCGGAAACGGTTTTTCCGATATTCACTTCTTCGACGACTCTCGCCTGTTTAGAGACGACCGCTTCTTCGGCACGCGTCGTTACGTTGATGTCGCCCTCTCTGACAGCAGCCATATCGGCGTCCGTAACGGCGCGGTCGACGGGTCGGCGGTCAACCGTTACGTTTTCTTCACGCAGAGTTACGCGTTCTTCGACCGGCTTTTCCGTGACGTGGCTCTGAACTCTGACGCCGCCGGTTTCGACTTCGCGCTTTCCGACCTGCAATTCTTCTTCGATAACCGGAATTACATTTCCGCTGGTGTTAACGTTTCGGTCAACATTTTCGGTTCGCGTAGTTGTCGAAGCGACGTTATGAGCGGTTGACGTGCCGGTGTTCATTGTGCCGGAAGTTGTTCGGCTCGAAGAACTTCCCGACGAATAAACGTTCGTTCCGCCGCAGCTTGCAAACTCGCGTTCCAAATACGAAGCGTCTTCGCCGTTTCGCGGATGCACGCCGAGAACCGTGCCGCCGGATTTGATGCCGGTTTCATATTCCGCCGCGTGTTCTTCAGGGATGCCCGAACCGACGAGTGCGCCGATTAAACCGCCCGTCAGCCCGCCCGCGCCCGCACCGACCAATGCACCGGCGAGCGGTCCTGCGACAAGCAGTCCGAGTCCGGGCAGAAGAATCGAAGTTCCGATAGCTGCTATTGCTCCTAAAACCGCTCCTACCGTTCCGCCGATTCCCGCGCCGGTCGCCGTTCCTTCCGCCGCCTTACTGCCGAGTTCCGTATCGTCGGTCGAATACTGACTTTTACGGGTTTCATCCGACATTATAACGTTGACATCATCTCTGTCATATCCTCGGCTGCTGATTGCCTGATAAGCGCATTCGGCGCTCTGCCGGTCGCGGAACAACGCCGTTACGATTGGTGAATTACTTGTGTTTGCTTGATTTGCCATTTAACTATTTCCTCCCAAATTTATTGAATATCTAATTTTATACACCGGCAATTTTAAAAGAATACAAAACATTGTCTGTGTATCAATTGCGAACTATAGAACTCTGTTTGCAGGTAGCTTTGCAAAACGTATGCCCGAATATAAAAAAACAATAAATTTACTTTCAAAAAATTCTCTGCAGACGAGTATCGAAAGCATTATCAAACTGTAATTAGTTGTTAAACCTAAAGAAAAATTGCTGAACGAAACTTAAAAATACAGTCCTGTGCCTGTAGAATTTTAGTATTACAACAGACAACAGATATGTGTCTCAAAAAGGGTCGTATTTTGAGAGGTATTTAATTAAAGCAATACAAATAAAATTAAAACTACGCGCTTTGCAAAGCCAAAACGTGCGCTTTTACCGACTCGCCGAGCGCGTCGAGATTATAGCCGCCTTCGAGACACGAAACTATACGCCCGCCGCACGCTTCCGCCGCCCAATCTTTGACGGTGCGCGTCATCGAAACTAAATCTGCGTCTTCCAATTTTAGTTGCCCGAGCGGGTCTGCGCGGTGCGCGTCGAAACCGGCGGAAATCATTATCAAGTCGGGCGCGAAGTCGCGGCGAATATCACCAATCGCGCTTTCAAACATTCGTTTTTGCACGTCGGCTGGCGTTAGCGCTTTGACCGGCGTGTTCATCGTGTAGCCTTTGCCGCGCCCGAAGCCGGTTTCGCCGCGCGAGCCGCTGCCCGGATACCACGGATATTGATGCATCGAATAGAAAAAAACCGTCGGGTCGTCGAAGAAAATTCCCTGCGTGCCGTTGCCGTGATGAACGTCCCAATCAACGACTGCAATTTTCTCTATTTCCTTATATTTATTCTGCGCGTAACGCGCGGCGATTGCGACGTTATTAAACAGACAAAAACCCATCGCGTGTTCGCCCGTAGCGTGATGTCCGGGTGGACGAACCGCAACAAAAGCGTTGTCGGCTTCACCTCTCATCACGGCGTCAACCGCCCGACACGCGCCGCCCGCGCCGTAAATCGCCGCTTCAAACGAGTGCAATGACACAACCGTATCGGCATCAAGTCGCTCGACGCCGTTTTCAAACGCGCCTTCGACACGCTTGAAATGTTCGGGCGTGTGCGCGGCTTGGATTATTCCCTTTGAAACTTTTTCGGCTTCGAGAGTGGTTAAAGATTCGTAAAATTCCTTATTACTTTGCAAAGCGTCCATTATCGCTTCGTAACGCTTCGACGTTTCGGGATGACCTTCGCCCGTGTCGTGTTTTTGAAAAATCGGATGATGAATTAAAGCTGTTTTCATAAAATTAGAAGTTGGAAATCAGAACACAGAATTCAAAAGTAAAATGGTTTTGTCCTGAATTCCGTGTTCTGATTCCTGACTACTGAAATTCTTAGATAAATGCCGTTTCGTGAAGCAGTTCGCCCGTTGCAAATCTTTCCAGACTCAAACAGGAAACGTCAAGAAATTTTGCTTCGCCGTCGAGAATAATTTCCGCAACGGCGCGACCAGCGGCGGGCGAATGCATTACGCCGTGTCCCGAAAAACCATTGCAAAAATACAAGCCTTCAACCGCGCAGCCCCCGATAATTGCGTGATTGTCGGGCGTGTTTTCATAAAGTCCGGCGCGGCACTTTTCGCGCACGACTTCGGTTTCGTATAAAAACGGCGCGCGATATTTTGCTCGTTCATAAACTTTCGCAATAAAACCGTCGTCAAAATTCGTGTCGAACGAAGGTTTCTCATCGGCATCTGGATAAGCGAATAAAACTTCGCGGCGCGAATTTTTTGCGGGGCGAAAATGAAAGCCGCTACTCAAATCAATGACCATCGGCAAATTTTCCTGCAAATCGGTTTCGCTTTTCGCCCATACGATTTGACGTTTCAACGGCTCGACGGGCAAATCAATTCCGACGGTTTCCGCAACTTTGCGCGCCCACGCGCCCGCGCATAAAACGATTGTTTCGCATTCGATTTTGCCTTTGTTCGTTTTGACCGATTTTACTTTGCCGCTCGAAACTTCGATTGAAAAAACTTCCGTTTCCGTTTGAATGCGCGCGCCGTTCTCAGTCGCTCGTTTCGTAAAGCCTTCGAGAACGCCGAGCGGATTGATAAAACCGTCGCGCGCGCCAAATGTTCCGCCGCGAATGTCAGCGCAGTTTATGCCTTTGACGATTTGAGCGATTGTTTTTGCATCGACAATCTCAACGTCTTTGACGCCGTGCGATTTCTGTTTTTCGATGTTTCTCTTTAAATAATCAAAGTGCGCGCCGTCGGTCGCAAAAAACAAATAACCGCGCGGCTCATAACCGCTCTCGAACGTGCAATTTTCAAAAAACTCTATCGAATAAAGCGACATCTTTATATTGATGTCGGTTTCAAATTGCGCGCGAATGCCGCCAGTCGCTTTGCCGGTCGAGCCGAATCCTTGCGCCGCTTCGCGCTCCAATATCAAAATACTTTTCGCGCCGCGCTCGGTCAAATGATAGGCGACGCTCGCGCCGATGGCGCCGCCTCCGATGATTATAATTCGAGCGTTTTTCATCTCATTTTAACCGCATAGACGCCGAGGTTTTTAAATAAATTTCCTCTGCATCTCCGCGTCTCGGCGGTTAATTTTCATTTAGCAAAAATTTGCGAAAAATCTGCAAACGCCTTAAATTCCAGTGCATTGCCGCTCGGGTCGAGAAAAAACATCGTCGCCTGCTCGCCGACTTCGCCCGCGAAACGGATTTTTGGCTCGATGATGAATTCAACGCCTTTGGATTTCAGTCGTTCGGCAAATGATCTGAATTCATCCATCGGCAAAACGATGCCGAAATGCGGCACGGGAACGTGGTCGGCGTCCACTTCGTTTTTGTGTTTTATACCGACGGCTTCGGGCGCGAGATGGGCGACGATTTGATGACCGAAAAGGTTGAAATCAATCCAGTCGCTGCTGCTTCTGCCTTCCTCGCATTCGAGAATTTCGCCGTAAAATTTTCTCGACGCTTCTAAATCTTTGACGGGAAAAGCCAAGTGAAATAAGTTGTTCATAAATTTATTAAATTGATTTCATAATCTGCCGCATCGCGCCTAAGTGATACGCCGTGTGAACGACGATTGCCATCGCGTCGCCCACTTTGTCGTCGTCCCAGGTTTCGATTGATTTGAATGTTTGCACAACCGATTCGTAATCGCGCCGGACGTTTTCGCGCAGCGAATTCCAAGAGTTTTCGTCAACGGTTTCGATTAGCCAGCTTTCGTTCCAATCGACCGGTTCGGTTCTGCCGTTGATAAATTCGACGAGCGCGACAAGATAATGGCGGGCGTGTTCGAGATGCGCGGCGAGGGTTGCGCCGCCGATCGAGCGCGAAGCGTTTTCAGCCGACATTTTCTCAATCGTGTTCAGAACGCCGACGCCTCTGTCGAGATAACGGCTGCCTTCGGGCGGCGACCCTTCAAAAGTTTCCATCAAAAGCGCCAAAACATTTTCGGTAAAATGTCGGGTTTCTATTGTGTTTTTATCCGTATTCATTCGTGTGTTAATCTGTGGTTTCAAAATTTTTTATGATTGAAACGGTCGAAAAATTCGTCGGCGAATTTGCGAGAAGTCTGCAAGCCGAAACGTTTGTAAAAATGACTTTGGGCAATTATCACGGAAACGACGCGCATTTGCAAAAGATTTTAATTCGCCTCATTGAAACGAAAAAAGGCGCGCGCCTTTTCTTTCTTTTTCGGCAGGATACGCGCGACACGGCGAAGAATTTCGATTTTGCCGAAGGCATCGAGCGGGTGAAGGAATTTTTGGGAAAAGATTTTTTCAGCGGTCATCTTTTCACAACCGAAAACGATTTTCAGCTTGAAATCGGAAAGAAAGGAAAATCGCGTCTCAACACCGGAAAACCGACGTTCAAAGAAAAACCAGCGCTCGAACACGACCGCGAAAAGAAGACACTCGTCAATCAAAACGCTTTTTATTTGAAAGCGCTGGGAATTACGACCGACAAAGGCGAAATCCGCGACAAACAGCGCGACAAGTGGAAGCAAATCAATAAATTCGTCGAGATTTTGGGAAGTCTTTTCGACAAGTCGGAATTGAGAAATAGTAAAAATTTGCGCGTCGTCGATATGGGTTCGGGCAAAGGTTATCTGACGTTTGCGGCTTACGATTATTTTAAAAATACGCGTTCGATTAACGTCGAAATCACGGGCGTCGAAGCGCGCGACGAGCTTGTTTCGATTGACAACGACATCGCAAAAGCGAGCGAGTTTGACCGTTTGAAATTCGTCAAAGGATTTATAAATGATTTCGATTTGCAAGACGTAAATATTTTAATCGCGCTGCACGCCTGCAACACGGCGACCGACGACGCGATTTTCAAAGGCATCAAGGCAAGCGCCGATTTAATCGTCGTCGCGCCGTGCTGCCATCAGGAAATCCGCCCGCAAATTCGCGCGCCGGAAATGCTCGAAAACGTTTTGAAACACGGCGTGATACTCGAACGGGAAGCCGAAACTTTGACCGACGGCTTGCGCGCGCTTCTTCTCGAACGAAGCGGTTACGCCACGAAACTTTTTGAGTTCGTCGCAACCGAACACACGCCGAAAAACAATATGATTGTCGGCACAAAGCGGAAAACAGCTCTAGACGGCGAAAAAATAAACGAGCAAATCAATCAAATCAAAAATTTCTACGGCATCGAACGGCAAAGATTGGAAAGTTTGTTAAACGAGAACGAAAATCTCGATAACAATTAAGAATCAAAGAAGTAATCCAAAATTCTTAATTGACGGGTCGCGCGGCGAACCTTTCGATTTGCTTTTTCATCTGAAAAATACTTATCATTACCGTTTACGCGTCTTGCGTATTTTTTAACAAAGGAGACCATTAAACAAAATGAAACCTGAAATCCATCCCGCTTATAATGAAATCAACGTTGCCTGCGCGTGCGGCAACTCGTTTAAAACACGCTCGACGATGAAGGACGACTTGAGCGTCGAAATCTGCTCGGAATGCCATCCGTTTTTTACCGGCAAACAAAAACTTGTCGACACTGCCGGTCGCGTTGACCGCTTTAACAAACGCTACGCGCGCGCCGGACAAGCGGCGAAATAATTTTGTGGCAAATTTTCTAATTTTCCGACATTAGCCTTTTTAAAATTTTTAACGCCGACGCTTCTCGCGCCGTTCGCTTCTGGTGTAAAATCTTTGCGCCGCACAGGAAAAAGCGAAAGGTGAAAAAAGCTCGGCGTTAATTCTTTATAAAAAGGGCTGAAAACTCAGAATCTCGGTCATCAAATTTTATGAATAACAAACAGCGGCGAATTACCTTTTTAAATTTATTTTTGTCGGTTCAGCGCGATTTAATCGTCGGCGGTCAAGCCGTGATGGAAGGCGTGATGATGCGAACGCCGTCGGCGTATGCCATTGCGGTTCGCAAAAAAGACGGCTCAATCGTTCACACGGCGGAAGCATTGCCCAAATGGAGCGACAAATATAAATGGCTCGATTTGCCGGTTCTGCGCGGCGGCGCGACTCTGATTCAGTCGATGGCTTTGGGCGTTAAAGCCCTGAATTTTTCGGCAAGCATCGCTCACGAAGATTTAGAGACGGAAGAAGCGCGCGAAACGGCGAAAGAATTTCAAACCGAAAAAGTTTTAGCCGACAGCACGACAAATGAAAATTTTACGAAAGCGCCTATAAAAATCGTGATGCCGGAAAAATCGAACGCGAGAAAACCGGTCGAAGCGGCGGGCGCGGTCGGCTCGATTGTCTTCGCGCTCTTTTTCAACGTTCTGCTGTTTATCGTCGCGCCGCTGGTTTTGACAAACGTTTTGTTTATGATTTTGGGCTGGGCGCAGCAACCGACGATTGCGGCGGACACCAATTTTCTGCAAACGATTCGCGCATACGTCTGGGAAATAAAACCCGATTCGTGGATTGCGTTTAATTTAATTGACGGGCTTGTCAGAATGCTTTTCTTCGTCGTGATGATTTTCTCGATGTCGTATCTAAAAGACATTCGCCGCGTCTTCGAGTTTCACGGCGCGGAACACAAAACCGTGTTTGCGTGGGAAGCCGGACTGGATTTAACGCCCGACAACGCCAAAACGCAGCGACGGCAGCATCCGCGTTGCGGCACGTCGTTTTTAATGATTGTAATGCTGGTCGCCATCGTTTTATTTTCGGTTATAAAGTTTGATGCTCTGTGGCTTAATTTGTTGGTACGCATCGTTTTGATGCCGCTCGTCGCCGGACTTTCTTATGAAATCATTCGTTATGCGGCGAAAAAAGAATCGAGCGCGGTTTTTAAAATTATGACGATTCCGGGTCTTTGGCTGCAAAATATAACGACGCAGGAGCCGGACAATTCGCAGCTCGAAGTCGCCATCGCCGCGCTCAAAGAATCGTTAAAACTCGAACCAGAAGAAGCCGAACACGCGCCGATTTTTCAAAGAGAATTGGAAGTTGTCGTTTGATTTTTAATTTACCGACAACTGATTAGCGACAACCGATTTTTATGTTAGAAAAACTTGCCCAAATAGAAAAAAATTACGACGAGCTGACGGCGCAGATTTCTTCGCCCGAATTGATGAACGATATGTCAAGCTATGCCAAGACGATGAAACAGCATCGGACTCTTGGTGAGATTGTCGAAAAATATCACGAAGTAAAGCGCGCTGCGGAAGAACTGAGCGGCGCGCGGGAATTATTGGACGCGGCGGGCGACGACGAAGAAATGCGCGAGATGGCAAATTTAGAAATCGCCGAACTCGAAGAAAAACTGCCGCGCATTGAAGAAGAATTAAAAGTTCTTCTTTTGCCGAAAGACCCGAAAGATGAGAAAAACGTCATTCTTGAAATTCGCGCCGGAACGGGCGGCGACGAAGCGACGCTTTTCGCGGGCGAAGTTTTGCGGATGTATGCGCGCTACGCCGAGCGGCAAGGCTGGAAATTTGAAATTCTGGAAATGACCGAAACCGGCGTCGGCGGAATGAAAGATGCGACCGTCGTTATCGAAGGCGAGAAGGTTTATTCAAAAATGCGCTTCGAGTCGGGCGTTCACCGCGTTCAGCGCGTTCCGGCGACCGAAACCGCCGGACGCATTCACACGTCCGCAATCACGGTTGCCGTCCTTCCCGAAGCCGAAGAAGTCGACGTCCAAATCAATCAAAACGATTTGCGAATCGACACGTTTTGCTCGTCGGGTCCCGGCGGTCAATCGGTCAACACAACTTACAGCGCCGTGCGTTTAACTCACTTGCCGTCGGGCGTCGTCGTCTCGATGCAGGACGAAAAATCGCAGATAAAAAACCGCGAAAAAGCGATGCGCGTTCTGCGCGCGCGCCTGCAGGAACTCGAAGAACAAAAAGTTCACGACGCGCAGGCTTCCGAGCGCAAATCGCAAGTCGGAACGGGCGACCGTTCCGAGAAAATCCGCACATACAATTTCAAGGAAAACCGCGTTTCCGACCATCGCATCGGAATGACGGTTCACCAGTTAGATTTAGTAATGGAAGGCGCAATCGACGAATTTATCGACGCGCTCGTTACTCATTTTCAAACCGAAAAACTCAAAGCCGAATCCGTTTCTGCGTAAAGTGAAAAACTATAGCGGTTCTCAGAATTGAGCGACTAACTTCAAAAGTGTAAGCTGGAAGAATGAAGGCTTATTCTTTAGATTTACGGGAGCGGGTGGTCGCCGCGTATGCAAAAGGTAATCACACAATCGCCGAAGTTGCCGTGCAGTTTTCAGTCGGAGAAACATTCTTGAAAAAGATGCTGCGGCAAAAACGCCAAACCGGTTCTTTGGAGCGACTGCCGCAACGAGCCGGAGCGAAAAAGGTGTTGAACCGGACGCATCGCGTCTGGCTGGCAAAGCAAATCAAAGAGCAGCCGGACGCGACGCTTCTCGAACTGCAAACGAGTTTGC
>MWVV01000901.1_pt1 | contig 10701 bp, 8 predicted proteins | sample 1047281 | NCBI WGS metagenome assembly MWVV01 (sample SAMN06349986, study PRJNA376086) | soil metagenome | isolation source: PT-2 sample Antarctic (ecotone) soil | place: Antarctica | collected 2015-01-13 | reverse complement strand
GCCAACTACTACTATTGGAGAACGGAACACCAAACAAAATTATTCTAACAAACCGCCGTATGCCGAACGGCACGTACGGTGGTGTGAGAGGACAGTAAGGGAAATAATCCCTTACTTCCTACTCGATGTGTTGGTAAGTTTTATGATAATGTTTTTGTCCATAACAATATTTTTGCGTCCCATAACAATGAGCAACAATTTTTGTAACGTTAGTTTTTCAAAATCAAATAATCACTTATAGAAAGAATGAAGAGTCAATCTACTGCAATTTTACTTCTTGCCGATGGCACTATCTACTATGGTAAGGCTTTCGGAAAAAAAGGTACAACCACCGGGGAAATTTGTTTTAATACAGGCATGACCGGTTACCAGGAAGTGTTTACCGATCCAAGTTATTATGGGCAGATCATTATTATGAACAATGTTCATGTAGGCAACTATGGAGTTAAGAAAAGTGATGTTGAAAGTGACAGTATTAAAATTCAGGGTTTAATAGGCCGTAATCTTGAAGAGCTTTACAGCCGTAAACAAGCCGAAGGTTCGTTGGATGCTTACTTAAAACAAAATGGAGTTGTTGCTATTGAAGATGTAGATACACGGGCCTTGGTTTCTCATGTTCGTACTGCTGGCGCAATGAATTGCATTATATCTTCAGAAATATTGGATGTAGAACAATTGAAAGCTCAACTGTCAGAAGTGCCCGGCATGGATGGTTTAGAACTGGCATCGAAAGTAAGTACGCTAAAGCCTTACGAGCAGGGTAACGCCAACTCACCCATAAAGATTGCAGTAGTTGATTATGGTGTTAAGCAGAACATTCTTACCTGTATGACTTCCCGCGGCGCGCATATAAAGGTGTTTCCATCTACAGCTACACTTAGCGAGATGAAAGACTTTAATCCTAACGGTTATTTTATTTCAAACGGCCCCGGCGATCCCGCTGCAATGGATTATGCAGTAAATACCCTAAAAGAAATTTTAGCAGAGGACAAACCGGTATTTGGAATTTGCCTCGGACATCAATTATTAGCCTTAGCTAATGATATACCAACGTACAAACTGCATCACGGGCACAGAGGATTGAACCATCCTGTTATGAATGTTATTACGGGTAAATGCGAGATCACTACTCAAAATCATGGCTTTGGCGTTGACCCTGACGCTGTTAAAAATAATCCTAATGTAGAGATAACGCATGTTAACTTAAACGATGAAAGCATTGAGGGGATAAGGATGAAAGGGAAACCTGCATTTAGTGTACAATACCACCCTGAAAGTTTTCCCGGCCCGCACGACAGCCGGTATTTGTTTGATGAATTTATTGAATCTGTCAGAACTGGGATTTAAAGGATTGTCAGAACCTGGATTTAAGGGATTGTCAGAACCTTGATTTATAGGATTTTTGGGATTAATGGGAAATGACTCTAATATAATTATACGATTACTACAAATTGAAATTTAATTACATCATAAACTAAACTCACTCCTCCCTTTAGGGCCGGGGCTTAAGGGTATGAAAATCGCTATTATCAACGGGCCTAACTTAAACCTGCTCGGCAAAAGAGAAACTGATATTTATGGAAATCAACCTTTTGAAATTTATCTTAATGAATTAAGATCAAAGTTTCCTGATGTTGAGTTTACCTATTTTCAAAGCAATATTGAAGGGGAACTTGTGGATGAACTTCAACGTGCAGGTTTTGAGTTTGACGGAATAGTTTTAAACCCTGCCGCATATACGCATACTTCAGTTGCTATTGGTGATGCAATTGCAGCCATAAAGACCCCCGTAATAGAAGTGCATATTTCCAACGTTCATGCAAGGGAAGATTTTCGTAAGCTGTCTCACGTTTCAGGTAAATCGGTTGGAAGTATTTTTGGGTTGGGGATGAAGGGGTATGAGTTGGCGGTGAGGTGGTTGATAGATAAGAATAATTCGTAGAACAATCAGATAAGGCTCCATAAAATTAATCATCGTTAGCTACAGCCCGCGTATAATCAACATCTTCACCTTCCTTATTTTTTCGTGCCGCTTTTTTATCTAAGGGTTTCAATGCAGCCTGCGATTTTTTGGCTTCAGTTTGCTTTTGTGTACGATAAGTTTTATTTCTCATCAACAATTGTACGCTATCCAATTTAGCTATGTAAATGCTTCGTCCGTGGGTTCCTAATACAATTTCATTATCTCTTGGATGAACAACAATATCATGAAGAGGAATACTTTTAGGTAAGCCATTTGTCCAGCCCATAAAACTGTTACCTGCATTAATGCTTACGTATAAACCTCCATCGGTACCAACATAAATAATACTGTCGTATTTATTATCTTCTTTAATTACATTGATAGGTTCGTTGGGTAATTCTTTTCCAATTTGTTTCCAGGTAGCTCCATAATTTTCACTGATGTATAAGTAGGGAAGAAAGTTATCGTTGCGATAACCATTCAGCGATGCATAAACTCTGCCTTCTTTAAAAGCGCTTGCCGTAACGCGGCTCACATATAAACCCTTTGGAAGTTTCGTGCTCACATTCGTCCAGGTATAGCCACCGTCTTTACTAAGTTGAATATTTCCGTCATCAGTGCCTATGTATAATAAACCAAACTTTATAGGGCTTTCAGTAATAGTAGTTAACGTGCCATAAGGGACATTGTTTTGTTTTGGGTTGGTAGTAAGATCGCCACTTAAGCCAGGCAAACTATCTCCTTTATTTAAACTGCGGTGGAAGTGATTGCTTCCATAATAAAGCACATCCTGTTGATGTGGACTTAGCAAAATTGGAGTTTGCCAGTTAAAGCGGAAAGGAACTTCTCCAAGCTGATGCCTTGGTGTAATACGTTTGGTTCCTTCTTTAGTAAGCCTGTTAGATCGTGAATATTCACCAAATTGAGAGCCGTAATAAGTTGTATGGTTATCACGTAAATCAACTTGAACCTGCATACCATCTCCACCACCAATGTTTTTAGCCAGGTCATCACCTAAGCCTAAACCTGCATTTATTGAAGAAGTCCCCCTATTAGTGGAAGGAGTGTACCAAACCCCATTATCCTGTAATCCGCCATATACGTTATAAGGTTTAGCACTGTCAATAGTTACAGAATAAAATTGACCAACAGGAGGTGTATTAGCTTTAAACCAGTTTTCCCCATCATCATAAGTAATATTTACACCCCCATCATTTCCATTAATAAGATGAGAGTCCCTTTTTGGATCTACCCATAATGCATGATGATCTGCATGAACATTCGCTTTATCCATCTTCTTCCATGTTCTGCCGCCGTCCGTTGAAACCTGCGATGAGAAACCAAGCGCAAAGATTTTATCGGGATTGTAAGGTGAAACGTAGATTTTAGCGAAATAGTAACCATACGTAAAGAATATCGGTATTTCTTTTTGATTAGTCTTGTGCCACGAAAATCCTCCGTTATCACTTCTATAAACTTCGGCGCCTATAGGTGTTCCTTCAAACCCCGTGTTTACATCTAAATAATCGTATAAAGATGTTGGCTTCAATTTATTGCCTTCTACTAATTCTTTAACCATAAGGGCCGAATATTTAGGAGACAAACGGTTTCTTTTTAAAAGTGTATCTAATTTTGCATTGTTCAACCGGCTGAATTCTTCAATGCTTAAATTTTTTAGTTGCTCTAAAAGGTAAGTGGCTGTATCTTTTTTTGCGGTATCAGGTTTTGCTGTTTGATTATCCAACACAGCATAAACGATCTGTGGATTTTTTGGATAAACAGCAATACCAATTCTCCCTAAATTATTTCCGCTTGCAAATCCTGATCCTGGTTTAGTAATAAGAGACCACGTTTCACCTCCATCGGTACTTTTATAAATTCCACTTGTTTTACCCGCGGGGCCAAAACTCCAGGCTCTGCGCGTTCTGTACCATGCGGCAGCATAAAGTTCACTGGGGTTGGTTGGATTAATATCAATATCAACAGCGCCGGTGTTATCGTTTATGAACAAAGTTTGTTTCCATGTTTTTCCGCCATCTACCGTTTTATAAACACCTCTTTCTTTGTTGGCAGAATATAAATGCCCTAAGACTGCAACCCATGCAATATTATCGTTTGTTGGGTCTAATTGTATTTTGCCGATATGATGACTTTCGGGCAAGCCTAAATATTGCCAGCTTTTACCATTGTTGCTGCTTTTATAAACGCCGATGCCCGCATACGAACTGCGGCTGCTGTTTACTTCACCTGTGCCAACCCAAATAGTCTTTGTTCGCCAGTTAACGGCGATATCACCAATGCCAATAACATCTTCGCTATCGAAAACAGATGTAAAACTTTGGCCATTATTAGTAGTATGCCATAGGCCACCGGTAGCATAAGCAACATAAAATTCGGTAGGGTCTTCGGGGTTCACTTCAATGTCATCAACGCGGCCACTCATAACGGAAGGGCCGATATTTCGAAAAGGGATATGATTAACGAGGGATTGTTGTTGCAAGGTTTTTCTTTGCTGCATGCTTTTCAAGCGTTCTGCAGCAGGCGTGGGCTTTACCTGGGCAAAACTTGCAATGGAGATTAAAAGGGTAAATGTGGTAATAATTCTTTTCATGCAGCTAAATTATTTTTTGGTTCTTAAAATGCCGTTTTGTTTAAAGTGTTTAGGCAGGGGCTGGTATTTGAAATACTTCGACTGGCAAACAACTGTTGTTGATTAAAGATTAAATGTTCAAATGATATACTTCAGCCAGCATTGGATAAACACACTGTTAGCAGCATTCTCTTTAAATTCAGCACTTAGTCTTTAATTTTTCGCCAGACAAGACAGGCATTGTTCGGTGAATAAGTTTTAAAAGCAGAATCACTAATGAAAACCTTCAATTCCTTTTCATTTCCCATTGTCATGGTTTTTCCATCTGCCTTAATTTCGTACTTTCCACTTTGCAAAACAGATTCTACACCATCCTTTTTAACTGTCGCTTTGTATGTATGGTCTTTATAAAATGTAAGTGATTTTCCTGTCATAGATTTATCAAATTCATCTTTCGATTCTTTATCATTTTGTGAATAATCGCCCAAACTTCCAACTTTGTCGTAAAGCCAACTGCCTAAAATAATGTCATTTGGAGTCTGAATTTTTGTCGTACAGCTTAATACTAAAAAAGCACATAAAATTAGAAGTCGCATATTAGTAGTTTCTTTTAAAAATTGTGAATGCAAGAACTCTTTATATTATTATAAATCCTTACTCCCCTTTAGGGGTTGGGGGCTCTAAAGCTAATATTTAACAGCTTATCAGAAAATGTTTTTGCTATTTCAGTTAATTTCGAAGAACTAATTTACAAGAAATGAAGTTGTTTATTCTTCCCTTAATGTTGATTTCCTTTTCGGGAATTGCCCAATACAAAAACTACAAGCTAACGAACAAGGGCGATACTATTAATATTGTTGACAGGAATGATCTTCGTCAGGGCCGGTGGGCAGTAAAGATAGATGGCGTAAGAGGCGAACCCGGTTATGATGAAGAAGGGGTATATAAAGACGGTAAGAAAGAAGGGGTGTGGAGATTGTACACAACCATGGGAGATTTAATTGCGGTGGAAAGGTACCGTTGGGGAAATAAAGATGGAAAAAACCAATACTTCAATGTGAGAGGACTCCTACGGGAAGAAAGCTGGAAAGCAGTTAATCCTGACAACCCATACGATACTATAGATGTGCCGGATATCATCGATGACTACAAAGTAACAAGGAAGGTTATAAAGATTGAGGGAACTTCTGTTAAACACGGAGACTGGAAATATTTTGATGGCGCCACAGGAAGTTTGGTAAAAACAGACACTTATTTTTTAGATAAGCTCAATGATCCAAGGGCTAAATTAATGGCAGGTGGAACGGCTGCTGCTGACACAACAAACAGTAAAACAACTAAGGCTGCGGCCAAACCAAAACCAAAAGAAGTATTGGATTTTGAAAAGAAAATAGGCAAGAAGAAAATAAAGGTAATTGACGGCAGAACTTATTAATCTCACCCTTCCCTCTCCTTGCAAAGGAGAGGGTAAAGAACAATTACCATTTTATTTGGCCTATCTCAACCTCCGCAATCACAAAAACACTTCCGCAGATCAATATCATATCTTCTTTGTGGCTTTTGTTAACTGCATCTTGTAAAGCCTCATTCACGTCGGGATAAGATTGTCCTGTTAACTCAAAAGTTTGAGCTTTATTCGTTAGTTCTATTTCAGATAATGCCCTGGCAATTTGTGCTTTCGTAAAATAATAATGGGCATACGGCGGTAGCAGCGAAAGTATTTTATCGATCTCTTTGTCTTTTACCATTCCTATAATAATATGCAGCTTATGAAAGTTGCAATGCTCTAATTGAGAAGTTACCTGTTTAATGCCATCTTCGTTGTGGGCAACGTCTAAAACTATTAAAGGCGAATGATGTACAACTTCCCACCGGCCGTGTAAGCCCGTTATTTTTTTTGCATGTGCGAGGCCTTTTTCTACCTCCTGTTCTTTTATATTCCATCCCTGTTTTTGAAGTATATGAACTGCTTCCAAAACCGTCAGAAGATTTTTTACCTGGTATAAACCGGAGAGATCAAGAGTATAATTTTTTCTTTCGTCAGCATGATGCTTTGCAACAGTTACAATCAAAGTATTATTTTCATTTCTCCATTCGGGTATCCATCTTTCTTCGTTGGCAAAGCAAACAGGTGCATTTAGTTGTTGGGCTTGTTCTTCAAAAATGGGTTTTAGTTCTGGCACCATTTCACCCACAACTACGGGCACGTCTTTTTTAATGATGCCTGCTTTTTCGAAGGCTATTTTATTTAAACTATCTCCTAATATATTCATATGGTCCCAACCAATGTTTGTTATAACAGAGAGTATGGGAGTTATAATGTTAGTGCTGTCGAACCTTCCTCCAAGGCCGGTTTCTATCACTGCAATATCAACCTTTTGCTGGGAGAAATATTCAAACGCCATGGCAACAGTTATCTCGAAGAATGAAGGTTCTATCTCTTCGATAAGCGGTTGAATTTTATTAGTGAAATCAATTACAAATTGCTCTTGCACTTCCTGCCCGTTTACTTTAATTCTTTCCCTGAAATCTTTTAAATGAGGTGAAGTATATAGTCCTGTTTTATATCCTGCTGTTTGCAGTATCGCAGCAAGCATATGGCTTGTTGAACCCTTGCCATTTGTTCCGGCAATGTGTACACTTTTAAAATGTAAATGAGGATTACCCAACGCCTCAAGTAAATGAATGGTATTGGTAAGGTCTTTTTTGTAGGCAGCAGCGCCAAGCCGGCTAAACATAGGGAGGCGTGTAAACAAATAATCTAATGTTTGCTGGTAGGTGGACATAAAAAAACCGTAGTGCCAAAACTACGGTTATCAGGGTTTATTATAAATATTTATCCTCTAAAAAAACCGTAGTGTCAAAACTACGGTTATCAAAGTTTATTAAAATATTTATCCTTTCAATTTAAAGTCGAACACAATAGTGCCTGTTTGTTCATCATCACCTCCTGCATTTAATTTAAGCTGCCTTGCTTTGCGAAGCGCTATTGCACGAACTGATGCATTGGTTGTTGTTGTTCCTCTTGGGTTTACAGCAGCATTTGTAACATTGCCACCAGCATCCACAGTAATATCAACAGCTACTTTTGCGTTCTCATTAAAATCGTCCTCAAAAGATGGAAGTTTTGTAAACCGTCTTCCGCTTAAGCCGCTACGTATACGAACGCCGCTGTTACCGCTCGAGGCATTGCCTTTATAACTGTCGCTGTTTGGGTTGCCATTAGGGTTTCCCTGGTCGCCTCTGCCACCTGCTATTCCCTGGTTACGAACGCCATTATATGTATCGGCACCATTGCCACCCGTGCCGCTGTTAGTTCCTCCTTTATAAATTGCCTTAGGTTTAGGAGGTGCAGGGGTTGGATCAGGATTTACTACCGGTGGGGCAGTAACTCTTGGTGTGCGAACTACCTCTTTGGTTGCGGGAGTTGGTTTTACAACTGGCTTAGGATTTTTGTGTACTACAGTAACATCTTCTGCTTCATTTTCATCACCCGTTATATTTTGTTCCTGGGGTGGGGCAGGTTTTGCAGTTGGCGGAGGCGTAAAACTTTCTTCTTTGGCTGCTGATGGTTCTCCCGGAACCTGCGGTGCAACATCTCCCAGTCCTTCATTACTATTGCCTAAGTTTACTTCAATTCCCTCTTCCATTACAGGCGGGGGTATTTGAGGCAACGTCCATTTTGCAAAAAAGAAAATAAGGAACAAAGCAGCACAAACAAGCGTAGTGTAGGTGAAGGCTTTAATATTCTTTTCTCTATCGTAAGCTGGAGACATATGTGAGTAGTTGGACAAAGCAAAGATAATTAGCCGCTTATGAAAAAGATTATGTTCGGAAAATTACTTTGATAAAGATGTGTAAATTCACATACACTTGTAAAATATGGTTAAGATTGAGCAGTCATGGTAAACCGACTGATTGTAATCTTCATTTGCATGATGCAACTGGAACTAATTTTTTATCTTAATCAATTTCGTATTGTAAACACCACAACTTTTTTTTGAAGTGTAATGGATTTAACGCAGGAACAATATGCTATTATCAATTCAACCGGTAACATTAAAATAAACGCAGTTGCCGGTTCGGGAAAAACTACGACTATAATTGAGTATGCCAAAGCAAGACCAAAGGAAGCTCGCATACTTTACCTTGCCTTTAACCGCTCGGTAAAATTAGAGGCAGTAAAGAAGTTTGCAGACAAAGGACTGGATAACGTAAAAGTAGAAACGGCTCATTCTCTTGCATATAAAAATATCGTCTTCAGGCATAATTATAAAGTTCGTGCTCAGGGTTATAAAACACACGAAATAGCTGAATTACTGGGTTTGCAGGCTAACGGAGAAAAACACGCCGAATATATTGTTGCCAATCACATCAATAAGTTCATCACTTACTTCTGTAATAGTGACAAACAAAAAGTTCAGGACTTAAATTATCTTGATGTTATTTCAGATATTAAAGCGAAAGCATTTGTCACAGCTTTTTATGATTACATTCAAAATCAATCGAGGCTTTTGTTGAGCAGGATGGATAAAGGTGAAATTGAAATAACCCATGATTTTTATTTAAAGAAATTTCAGTTAGAAAACCCAAAGTTAAATTTTGACTATATCCTGTTTGATGAAGGACAAGACGCATCTCCTGCAATGCTCGACATATTTTTAAAACAGAAAGCCACCAAAGTAATTGTTGGCGACACACATCAGCAAATATATGGTTGGCGCTTTGCTGTAAACTCTTTAGAAAAAGTCGACTTCAAAACCTTTCACCTTTCAACAAGCTTTAGGTTCAGCCAACACATTGCTAACCTTGCTAACGAAATTCTTAAATGGAAAAATCATCTAAACGAATACAACGCAATAACTATAACGGGAAAGGGAAATAATAAAGAACTTAAAACAAAAGCTGTACTTGCCCGAACTAATCTTGGACTACTTTTAAAAGCTATCGAATATGTAACAGAGAAGAAAAAACTCAAACACATTTACTTTGAAGGAAACATAAATTCATACACTTATGCTGATGAAGGCGCCTCATTATATGATGTGCTTAATCTCTACAATGGCAATCGAACTCTCATCAAAGACAAGCTTATTAAAGCAATGAACAATGTTGGTGAGTTAGAGGAATATATTGATAAGACAGAAGACGTTCAACTTTCGATGATGCTTGACGTTGTAAAGCAATATGGTAATAGTATTCCCGGAATAATTAAAAGTATTAAGGACAGACATGTGCAGAACGATGAAAAAGAGAAAGCAGAAATTATCTTCTCAACTGTTCATCGCTGCAAGGGAATGGAATACGATGCGGTGCAGTTGGTGAATGATTTTATAACAGAAGAAAAGTTAGAAAAAATAAAATCAGAGCCTGGAGAAGCACCTGACAAAGCAAAGTTAAATGAAGAAATTAACCTGCTGTATGTAGCAGTAACAAGAACAAAGAACATCATTCATATGCCTGAAGCTTTAATGCCAAAAGAATTTCCAGGTTCTTCTCAAATTCGCATTATAAAAACAATAAGCGAAGAAGAAAAGAGAGAAATGGTTAATTCAAAATATCAAAATGCATCATGGCAAAAAAAAGGCAGGAAAGAAGGTGCAACAGGAATATCAACAACAGAAAAAGCATACATGGTTGATGATATAAAAGAAAGACATAAAGATGCTTACAAGCCCTGGACAGATGAACAGGATGAAGAACTAACAGTAATGTATTGTGAAGGTGTAGACAAGCGTGATATTGCAAAGCATTTCGGCAGAACAAAGGGAGCTATCAGGTCGAGAATTAAGAAGTTAGAATTAGAAGAAATATACGGCGAAAATTGATGCTTGCCTTATAAAGTCATAGGGTTTTGATTGATTAACCAAGACGGCAAAAGCAGCAAGGCATAAAAGGATAAGTTCGTTAGTCATTCACAAAATTCCTTATTGCAATACCGGTAATATTATTTTGCTGACTGCACCAGAATTATGAAATACCCTTATGGTAGCCTTTTGAAAATCCTCATCTTTTGCGTGATAAATGTCCATAAACTTTTGTGGGTTTCTATCTACTACCGGGAACCAACTGCTTTGTATTTGTATCATTAGTTTATGTCCCTTTTTAAAAGTATGTGCAACATCGGGAAGCGTATACTTCACTTCGG
>MWVV01000900.1_pt1 | contig 10705 bp, 6 predicted proteins | sample 1047281 | NCBI WGS metagenome assembly MWVV01 (sample SAMN06349986, study PRJNA376086) | soil metagenome | isolation source: PT-2 sample Antarctic (ecotone) soil | place: Antarctica | collected 2015-01-13 | reverse complement strand
GTTTCATCCACACTATATGCATTTCGGGTAACGGTGGCAGAAAACTTACTGTTAGCAAGCTCAGGAAAAGTGATTTCAGCTATTGTATTTTTATCAATCAGAACGGCATCTGTTTCAGGAATATTAATTTGCAATCGAATTGGTTGAAGGTCCTGCAACTCAAATAAAGGCATCGAACTATTGTTATTTAAACCATTTTGTATAAGGCTCCCTTTGTCAGCAAACCGATTGGTAATAACTCCGCTAAATGGGGCTCGTACCATCAGATAACTTATCTGCATATTGATGTTCCTTACTTTAGCATTAGCAGCCTCATATCCAGAGCCTGTTATATCCTGTTCATCCGTTGCCTGCGCTAAAGCTCTTTTATAATCTGCTTCCGCCCGTTCTAAATCATTAATGGAAGTGAGCTGTGGTGTTTTTTCATATATGCTTTTCAGGCGGTCGTACAAAGCTTTTTTTGCTTTTATATCAGCGCCTACCATCGTTTGCTCCCTGTTATTTTTCAGCCTGAAATACAATGAGGATTTTTCTTTTAGCTCTGCCCGTATCTTATCTCTTTCTCTGTATAAATCAGGATTTTCTAAAACGGCAAGCACTTGCCCTTCTTTTACAAAAGACCCAATATCTGCTTTTAATACTTTTAAATAACCACTTGTCATAGCGTATAGCTTTACCATTTGATTAGGTTTCGCTATACCTGTTATTTGCAGTGGAGCATTGAAAGAATGCTGTTGTGGTGTAGCTATTAATACTGTAGGAATATTTCTCGTTTCTGTATTGCTTGTGTTTTCTTTTTTATTTCCACAAGAAGCTAACATTGCCAGCGTAAATGGGATAATTATATAGGTTTTACTAATGTTCATTTTTACATTCTTTTTTTGATTGAACAAATAAAATAACACAGGCACTACATAGAGGGAAAGCACTGTGGCAGCAAGTACACCACCAATAATGGCACGTGCTAATGGCACATTGGCTTCACCGCCTGTTTCATATCCTATTGCCATTGGTAACAGTGCAAGAACTGCTACAACTGCTGTCATAATAATAGGACGGAAACGATTGGCAACTCCTTCCCGTATAGCTTGCATCAAAGGCATTCCTTCTTTGTGAAGATTATTCATTTTATCTACCAGAAGATTGCTGTAAGCCACAGTAATGCCCACCATCATTATAATACCCATCATAGATTGGATGTTGAGGTATGTATTTGTAAGCAGCAACATACCTGTAACACCTATCAATCCAAGTGGAATAACACTAATTATAATTAGTGGTAGTTTGAACGAACGGAGTAAAGGAACAATAACCAGGTATACTAATAAAATCGCCAGAGCCAATCCTAAACCAAGGTTACTGAAACTTTCATTCATGCTTTGGATTTCGCCTCTTATAACGACATTGTATCCTTCGGGTAAATTTTTTCGAAGCGTTTGCAGCCTCTGTTCAATATCGTCTGAAACCGAACCTATATCTCTTCCTTCCACATTTGCAAATACATCTGTTACCCGTTGTAAATCCAAATGATTTATTTCAATGGGGGCAGACGTAACAGAGGTTTTTGAAACATTTTTCAACAAAGTTGCATTTGCCCTTCCGTCAGAATGGATTCCGGTTATGGTTATATTTTCTACTGCCTGGGGATTGTCCAGTTCTACCTCAGGATAAGTAACACCTACATAATAATGGTTACCGTTTTTTTCATCTATCCAAAAAGAAGGTTTGAAATTGACAGAAGAATTAAGAGCAGAAACTGTATTTTTAACTATAGCTTCTGAATTAATACCTAATTGTGCTGCTTTAGTCCTGTCAATATCAACTTTAATTTCCGGATGGTCATATCGTTGCTGAATACGTACATCTTCAGTTCCATTAACTTGTTGTACAATATCACGTACTCTAAGAGCAATGTCATGTGATTTATGCAAATCATTACCAATAATTTGAACGTCAATTGGTGAAGGAAGGCCAAAGTTTAAAGCTGCGGTTACAATTCCACCAGTGTTAAAGATGAATTGCACTCCAGCAAATTGCTGTTTTAATTTTACCCGGAGCATTTTTACATAATCAGCGGTTTTAGTTTTATATCCTTCTTTTAATTGAATAGCAATAGTTGCGTCCTGTGTTCCTGAATTAGGAGTATATGCTGCGGGCCAATCATTCAACACACCCATATTTGAAATGATGATATTTAAATCCTCTCCCATTTCCCTTCTTATAAATGTTTCAATTTGACTAATGGTTTCTTCAGTATTTTCTATCCGGGTTCCGCTTTCCATCCGCACATCAATGGAAATCTGACCAACATCCATCTGAGGAAATAACTCTCTTCCAACTTTACTAAAACCATACAGTGATACTATAAACAATATAGCAACTACACCTAAAACCAACCATCGAAACCGGATTAGCTTATCCATGGAATGGGAATAGTTGTGCGTTACACGATGAAACCATCTTTGAAATGCCTTTAAAACTTTTAAATATTTTGCCTCTTGATCCCCCGTTTCTATTTCTTCATGCTTAAATAATGCTGCTGCCATAATGGGCACAAGTGTCATAGAAATAAATCTTGAACCTATCATTGCAAGTGAAACTGTGATTGCTAATGGGGTAAATAGATATTTAGAAATACCTGTAAGGAAGACTATTGGAAAGAATACAATAATGATAGTAAGTGTGGTAACTAAAACAGGCATGGCAACTTCCTTCGTTCCCTCGTATGCAGCAATGGCTGGAGATTTTCCTGTCTTGAGATGCTTTTCAATGTTTTCTATTACTACAATGCTATCATCAACCAGTAAGCCAATGGCTAAGGCAATTCCTCCTAAAGTCATACTATTAATAGTATCTCCGGTAAAGTATAAACCGATAAAAGCAAACATGATGGAAAGTGGGATACTCAACGCGGTAATAAAAGTGGCTCTGAGATTTCCGAGAAACAGAAGCAAAGCTATTGAGACCAGTACCAGCCCGATTATGCCCTCTTTCATTAAACCAGTTATCGAATGGCGAACATATATTGACTGGTCCACCACTACATCCAGGTTCACTGATGCTGGTAGTCTTTCTTTAAGTTCTGTAAGCCTTCCTTTTACACCTTCTACCGCAGCTATCGTGTTAGCACCTGTTCTTTTATAGATGGGAATGTACACCTGTCGTTTCCCATTGATATGAACCATGTTTGTTTGAATGGCGCTTGCATCTTTTGCATACCCTATATCTTTAAGAAAAATTGGTGAGCCATCTGCATTCATTTTTATTACAACATCATTGAAGTCATTTACTTCAGGAAGCATTCCATTTGCATTGACGCTGTAATTGAGCTTGCCAATGTTTACGTCACCGGTTGGTATCATTACATTATTGCGCTGTATTGCTTCAATAACATCTGTTTGCGCCAGGTTATAAGCCTGCAATTTATCCGGGTATACATACATATAAATTCTGCGAAGCTTTCCGCCAAATACAGCAGGGGCAATCACTCCCGGAACAGAACCCAACAAATTCCTTAATTGGAAATAAGCTATATCATACAGTTCTTTTTCAGTCAGGCTATCGCTGCTTACTGCCAATAATGATAATGGAATGGAAGCTGTTGGGTCAAATGGCATAACCATAGGCGGCACTGTGCCTGGAGGCAGGTAATACAAGTCAGACATGGCCAGAGAAGTAACCTGCGATAACGCCGTATTGGGATCTGTATCTTCTGTAAAAAAGTCTTTAACGATACTAACCCCAATCATGCTTTTACTTTCCTGTCTTTGAATGCCGTTTGCCTGTCCCGTCCAACGTTCAAGGCGACTGGTAATATCTTTTTCCATAACCTCGGCAGGCATACCAGGATAAAGGGTAAGCACCTGTACTGCAGATGATTTGTAATTAGGCAGAATATCTACCGGCAGTTTTGCTATAGCGACAATGCTGATTACCGCTATTAATAATGCAGACACGATAATCAGAAATTTATTCTTAAAAGCTAATTCTAACATGTTTTTCTTTGGTTTAATTTTTTTAATGCAGTCGGGCACGGCGGGGAAAAATATACCGTTGGTATTGAAGTATAGTATGAAAGATTGGGAGACGTGCTAACGCACAAAATCCCCTAAACAGAGGTTAATAGAACATTACCCGCTGAACAGAGGAATTAAACCAAAGGTGGACCGCGAAGAGATTGAGTAAGTATAGGAGGACCGCCACGACAAGAAAATATCGGGATAGTCTGTCTCTTTTGTATAAAAGTAATTAAGGGCAGTTCAGGAACAGAGACAAGTACAATGTACTGGTCGTTGAAGTTTTTGAAAGAGTAATGCTGCTGGTATTGCTTATCTAACTTTACATCAAAGCATTCATATTTTTGTTCATGAAAAGAAGCCTTGGAGTGACCTGAATGTTCGGTTTTGCTCATTTCTTGTGTGCAGTCACCATGATAGCGTGTGCCGTCGTTATGATAGCAAACATGCGTCTTAAAGCTCAGGGACTGAACAGCGAAAACAAGTAGAAATAATATGGAACTTGCTCTTTTCAAGTTTGGTAAAGGTAATAAAATGTGTAAATAAATCAACTAAAACTGATAACGGCTTTAAGAGTTGAGCCTGGAGAACACAAAAAAGCTTGTAAATATTGACTGTTCTGTTTAAATAACTTTAGGGGAAGGAATAATATTTTCTGTATCTTCTCATTAAACCCAACTATATGAATCGTCGCTTGTCCCAGGGATTTATAGCAGGCGCCTTAGGTGCAGTTATATTAGTGATCGTGACGTATATCATGAAAGCGGCAGGTATGGGTGAACCGGGTTTTGTAGGAATGTACAGAGCGCAGTTTGGTTCCAATCCACCAACAGATCAATTTATTGCTGCTATATTATTTATCATTGCAGGCGGTATTTGGGGGCTCATTTTTGCCTTACTGGTAAAACATCCAACTGTACTTAAAGGTTTTCTATTTGGTTTACTTCCTTCGCTTTGGCTTTGGGTAGTTGTTAATGCGTACCTGGGCAAACCATTGTTTAATGGCTTTGCCGTAAAAGGTCTTGTCTTGCCTGTAATTTTCAATATGGTAATTTGGGGAAGTTTTATAGGCTGGTATTTAGCGAGAAGGATTGGAAATGTTTTCACTACCTCATTATAGTTTTGCTACGCTCATTGATTTTGTAATTGGATACGTTCAATTATTCATCCAACAACCTATCCCATTCATTACTCCCAATAAAAATATATTCTCTCATTGTCAGGTAATCATTATTCCTCCGACTATCATCTCAAAGTCATGATTATGAAAAAAGGAATGGGATTATTACTGCTGTTTGCTATAGCAGTGTGTTATACAGGAAAAGCAGAGCCTACGGGAAGCTCTGAACATGCACCTTCGAATTCTTTATGGACTACAGTAATAAAAAAGTATGTCAACCAAAGTGGTTTAGTCAATTACAAAGGATTATTGAAAGACAGGGGTGGACTTAATCAATATCTAAGTTTATTAAGTTCAAATCCACCTTCTGATAAATGGAGTGTTAATGAGAAAAAAGCTTACTGGATAAATGCTTATAATGCTTTCACCGTAAAATTAATTTTAGATCATTATCCTGTAAAAAGCATAAAAGATATTGGACCCGCAATTCAAATACCTTTTGTAAATACGCCGTGGTCAAAAAAGTTTTTTAAGATAGGTGGAGAAGAAATGAAACTCGACCAAATAGAGCATGATATACTGCGTAAAAAATTCAATGATCCCCGTATTCACTTTTCACTGGTATGCGCTTCCAGGTCTTGCCCTAAATTAAGAAACGAAGCTTATGAAGCGTCGTCTATAGACCAGCAATTAGATGATCAGGGAAGAGCTTTCTTAGCTGATAAATCCAAAAACATTATTTCAGCTGATAAACTTCAACTGTCCAAAGTTTTTTCATGGTTTAAGGGTGACTTTACCAAGAATGGTAGCTTGATTGATTTCCTCAATAAGTTTTCCCCGGTTAGAATTAATAAGAACGCTGATATAGACCACCTGGATTATAACTGGAACCTTAATGAACAATAAAGGCGATTTAGAAGAGAGGTTTACATCAACAAAAAAAGGAAAAAGAAAGTCCTTATTCTTAAAAAAATTTATCCGTTCAATCACTTAAATAAAAGCACATGAAACAAAATCATTTTAAAGACAAGGTAGTTGTAATCACCGGTGCATCAGGAGGTGTAGGCAGAGCAACAGCATGGGAGTTTGCTAAACAAGGTGCAAAGGTGGCACTATTAGCAAGAGGCATGGAGCAACTGGAAGCAACGAAAAAAGAAGTTGAAAATTATGGAGGAAAAGCTCTGATTATTCAGTGTGATGTGGCGGATGCTAACCAGGTAGAAGGCGCTGCAGAACAAACAGAAAAAACATTCGGTGAGATTGATGTTTGGGTAAACAATGCTATGGCAAGTGTATTTGCTCTGTTTAAAGAAGTGACGCCTGATGAGTTTAAGCGTGTAACAGAAGTAACTTATTTAGGAACAATATATGGTACCAAAGCAGCATTGAAAAGAATGTTGCCAAGAGATAAAGGTTCTATCGTTTTTGTAGGTTCAGCGCTTGCCTATAGAGGTATTCCCTTGCAATCAGCTTATTGTGGAGCAAAGCATGGCATACAAGGATTTTATGATTCTTTACGAAGTGAATTAATGCATGACAAAAGTAATATTAAGACGTGCATGGTAGAGCTTCCCGGAATTAACACAACACAATTTGGATGGGTGTTAAGTAAGTTACCTAACAAGCCGAAGCCTATGGGCAAAGTTTATCAACCGGAGGTAGCAGCAAGAGCCATTGTCTTTGCGGCTGCTCATAATCGTAGAGAAATTTTTGTTGGCTATCCCACTTTTGAAGCCATTATTGGAAATAAAATAGCGCCGTGGTTAGGCGATTTTGTTCTTTCAAAAACCGGAATTAAAGGACAGCAAACGGATGAACCGGCAGGACAGGACAGAAAAGATAATGTATGGGAACCCGTACCTGAAGACAGGGGCGCACACGGACCATTTGGCGATATAGCTGCTTCAAAAAGCTTAACCTTATGGGCAAGCATAAATCGTGGATTGGTAAGTGGCGTAGCAGGTATTGCACTTGCGGCATTAGTTGTTGGATTAAATAACAAAAAGCGTTAATCACATAACCTACTTATTATGAGAACAGCAGCCATAAGGCAGGAACTGCTTAACAGTACAGATGAAGATTTACAACGACGGAGAAAGGTTTTAGCCCTCTCTGCCGTTGGTCTCGCAGACTTTGCTTTCATTTCGCTTTACCAGGCAGGAGTGATTAAAAGATTGCCTGAACTTCCATTTAAATCTTTCGATTCTAATAAAGTAAATGCTGCGGTAGATGCATATAAGATGGGCGCCCCGGACGCAACCATCAGTGCTTGGCTGTATGCAACAAACATGGTACTTGCAACCGCAGGCGGAACCGAATCTTCCGGTCGCAAACCGGTTCATGATGTGCTGTTAGGTGGCACAGTAGCTGCTAATGCAGGTGGTGCCTTGTATTACTTATATGATATGGTTTTTAAGCAAAAAAAGGTTTGTCCCTATTGTATTGCAGGCGCCGCTATAAACATTTCTTCAGCTATCATCGTTGCACCCATAGTACTAAAAAGCATAAAGAAATTGTTTAGTAAACGATAAGAGGACCTTCTAACTATCAACCCTCAAAACACACCCTGCTATCATCTATGCAACTGAAACAACCACCTATAAAAGACCTTGCTATAATAGGTGATAAAAGAACTTGTGCGTTGATTGATAAAGAAGGTACTGTTGCGTGGTATTGTCCCTGGCGTTTTGACCAGCCTTCGCTGTTTTCTTTATTGATTGATAAAGATGGTGGCTGGTGGGGTGTAGAGGCACAAGGAAAAACATTTGTAAACAGGCAATACCAAGGCAATTCGGCTATCCTGACATCTGATTTTTCTGTAGATGGCGGCTCTTTTTCTATAACTGATTTTATGCCCATGTCTTCTGATATTCATGGCATTTGCAGAATATTCTCTCCTTCTCCTGTAGATATAACATCACGACTTTTTCTTACGCCTGATTATAACCGTTCTTCTGCTTCTTTAAAAAAAGGAGATGATGGTAAAACGGTTCTTTGCAAGCAATTTGAATTTTATATAAAAGCATCTCATCCGGTAACAGTAAATCATGATACTATTGAATATACCATTCCTGCCGGAGAAAACGGTTGGGCAGTATTAGTTGAAGATGAAAAAATGCTTGCTTCTATATCATCAGAAAGTTTGGAACAAGCGCTTCAGCAAACAGAAAGCAAGTGGAAGCAAATCATGAACAACCTGTCCTATGAAGGATCTTATAAGGAACAGATGTATCAATCATACAAAGCCATTCAACTGGTAACACATGAATACAGTGGCGGCATATTAGCAGCAGGGACAACTTCATTACCTGAACAAATTGGAAGCGTAAGAAATTATGATTATCGTTTTGTATGGCTTCGTGATACGGCAATGGTAGTAAGTGCACTTGTAAGGGCAGATAATAAAGGAAATGAGGCTGAACGTTTTCTTGACTTTTTATGTACCGCAAGAAATACCAATAAAAAAAACCTCTTTGTGCCTTTCTATGATCTGGATGCTAAAACTGCACAGGATGAGAACCAGATTAAAGGTACCGGCTACAAAAACTCAAGACCTTTAAGAATTGGTAATGGAGCTTTTGAACAACTTCAGTTGGATGGACAGGGCAATGTATTGTTGGCTGCCAAAGAAATTTACAATAAGAACAAAGAGAAACCACATTGGGAAACAATTGTACGTACTGCCGAATATCTTGCTGACCATTGGCGTAAAAAAGACCACGGTATTTGGGAAGAGCATTTAAAAGAACATTTTACATCGAGCAAAGTGCTGGCAGCAGTAAGTTTAGAATTTATTGCAGAGCATGCTGATAACAAGAAACAAAAAGCTAAATGGTTAAATGCTGCTAAGGATATACGGCAATTTATTGCAGAAAATTGCATGACAGCAGACGGAGCTTATGCAGTATATGCAGGATCGCAGCATGTTGATGTGACGGCAGCTTTATATCCTGTATGGTGGTTTGATAAACCGGATAGCGTTGCAATGAAACAAACCATCAAAAGAATAGAAGATGAATACAAAGAAGGTGAATTATATCACCGAAGATTAGAACAAAGCAACTCAAAAGATGAAGGTGTGTTTTTAGCCGCATGCCTGTGGATGGCCCAATATTATGTCATTCTCAAAGATTTAAAAAAAGCGAAGACAATCATTGATGCGGTCTTACAATTTTCAACCGACTTTGGCTTCCTTCCCGAAGAAGGAGATGTAAAAACCGGTGAACTGTTAGGTAACATTCCACAAACATTTGTGCATTCATCCTTGATAGGTGTTATCATTGATTACAAAAGGGAATTAATAAATGAAGGCGCATGAGAACAATAATGACTGACGTATTAAACCTAAAGTCTCTGCTCATGATGATCCTTCATCTATCAATAATCAATCTAATTAAACATCTTTTTGAAACTTTTTATAAAAGTGGGGGCTATAATAACAGCAGATGCAATATTAATAGCTGCTCCTGCAACACAATACAAACAAACTTTCTTTTGTTTGAATATCATGTTGTATAGATAGAAAACCGCTCCTGCTGCATTACCTCCAACCGTTGCACCTAAAGCCACATCCATCACAGGTGTTCTTCCTGATTTTTCATCACCTCCGGCTGATGCTAACACCATTGTTGCTGCATAGACTACTGCACTGATTGGCCCATCAGGTGCTCCAAAACGATAAGCATCTTCAGAAGCGTTTACCTTATTACTATCAAACACTTTAAAAGGCAAATCAGGAAGGCTTTTTATAACACCCGTTTGGTACAGCGATATAATACTAAAGTCAACAAGCCCTAATCCCGATAAAGCAATTACTTTTCTTCTTCTGTCTAAATCTTCAGAATGTTCTGTTCTTAAAACATCCCGCATAGCTGTTGTATTCATAATAATATGTTTGAAGAAAATGTCACAATAACTATTCCCTGATGTACCAATTTAACAGGTAAAAAAATATTGTTTAAATAAATGTCAGGGCTTAAACATTAGAACGACTAAATCCTATTGGGTGTAACTTTTCAATGCAATCATATACGGTAAAGCGTTATCTTATCACAAACTTTCTGTAATCTCTAAAAACTCATTATGGCAGCTACAAGCTTCATAGATGTACTGAACAAAGAGTTTTCGTACAACGATTATTATCATGCCACCAGCGATGGTAGCGGTTTTCCAAAAAATGACTTGCGTAATTTTATGTTCGCCACCGGTATCGAATGTTCCTATCCGACCATTGATAATGGCAGAACTCGCAGAGATCAATTGGAAGAATGCGGGCACTACAAATACTGGAAAGAAGATTTGCATTTGGTGAAAGAGTTAGGGTTAAATGTCCTTCGTTATGGTTTGCCTTATTATTCCATCCATCAGTCGTATGATAAATTCGATTGGAGCTTTTCAGATGAAGTAATGAATGAAATAAAGCGGCTCAATATAGTGCCCATACTTGACCTGATGCACTTTGGTGTGCCGGATTGGATAGGAAATTTTCAAAACCCCGAATTGCCTTACCAGTTTTGCAGGTATGCTGCAGCAGTAGTAGAAAGGTATCCCTGGGTACGGTTTTACACAC
>MWVV01000899.1_pt1 | contig 10706 bp, 3 predicted proteins | sample 1047281 | NCBI WGS metagenome assembly MWVV01 (sample SAMN06349986, study PRJNA376086) | soil metagenome | isolation source: PT-2 sample Antarctic (ecotone) soil | place: Antarctica | collected 2015-01-13 | reverse complement strand
GGTTGTCACCGACGAACTCCGCCTGCCCGATGGCCGAGCCACCATTCCCCTGGATGCGCTGCTGCACGGGCCTCGCCGCCACGAAGGCCGCATCCTGCCCGAGCACTTCCGGCGTCAACGCCCGCAGCGGCGTGATGTCGTCAACAATCCAGATGCCGCGCCCGTGCGTGGCGAGCACGAGCTCATTGTCGCGTGGCTGAATCGCGATGTCGCGCACCGCTACTGCCGGGAAGCGATTGCCTTTGAATTGTGCCCACGTCTTCCCTGTATCGACGGAAATCCAGAGACCGAACTCGGTGCCGAGGAAGAGCAGGTTCGGCTTCACCGTGTCTTCCCTGATGACGTGCGCATAGCCCTGCACGCCGGAAAGCTCCTGCGGCGTGACGAGCGGCGTCCACGTTTTCCCGAAGTCGGCCGTTCTATATAGATAGGCGGTGTGATCGCCGAAGGTGTGGCGATCAAAGGTGGCGTAGGCGGTGCCCGGCTCGAAGGTACTCGCCTGCACCCAGCTCACCCACGAGTTCGGCGGCAGGTTCGGCACGCTGCCGCCGACGTTCGCCCACGTTTTTCCGCCATCGCGTGTCACCTGCACATTACCGTCGTCAGTGCCGACCCAGATCACGTTCTTGTCCTTGGGCGACTCGGAGATGGAGTAGATCGTGGTGTGCATCTCCGCGGCCGAGTTGTCGACCGTGATGCCACCGGATTTTTCCTGCTGCTGCTTCGCGTTCTCGTTCGTGGTCAGGTCGGGCGAGATGCGGTCCCAGGTCTGGCCCTGATTGCGCGAGCGGAAGAGAAACTGCGAGCCGATATAGATCGTGCCCTTCTCGTTAGGCGAGAGCGCGATGGGCGTGTTCCAATTCCAGCGCAGCTTCTCCTTGTAGTTCGGAGTCGGCTGAATCTGCCGGCCTTGCAGCGTCTTGCGATTGATGCGGCCGATAAAGCCACCCTGATACTCCGCATAGACGTAATCGGGATCGGACGGATCGGGGAACATCCAGAAGCCGTCGCCGCCATACATGTTTTCCCAGCGTGCATTCGTGATCCCGCCCGGATACTGCGAGTCGCCCACCCACGAGTTGTTGTCCTGCAAGCCACCGTAGACGCGGTACGGATCGGCGTCGTCGACGCTCACGTGGTAGAACTGCGAGATGGGGAGGTTCTCGCCTTTCCACCACTTGGTGCCGCCGTTGTAGGAATAGTAAATGCCGCCGTCGTCCCCGGTAATGACCGTTTGCGTGTTCGTCGGGTCGATCCAGACGTCGTGCACGTCGCCGTGTGCGCCTTGGAATCCGCCCACCGTAGTGAAGCTCTTACCCGCGTCGTCGCTCATGATGAGCGCCCCATTCACTTTGAAGACACGGTCCGCGTTCTTCGGATCAACGATCAGGTTCGCGAAGTAGAACGGCCGCCACACCATCCAAGTGCTCTTGTCGCGCTTGTCCCAGGTCCCGCCCCCGTCATCCGAGACGAAGAGCGCACTGTCTTTGCCTTCAATGAAGCAATAGACGCGCTTGGCGTTCGACGGTGCGTAGGCGACCGCGAGCCGGCCATACGGCTTGCTCGGAAATCCTTTTGCCCCTTCCGGAGTGATCTCCGTCCAAGTCGCGCCACCATCAGGCGACCTGAAAAGCCCGCTGGCGGATTCCGCCTCCGGACCTTCACCGCCCGAGCGGAACGTCCAGCCTTTGCGGCGGAAATCCCACATGCCTGCAAGCAGCACGTTCGGATTGCTCGGGTCCATCGAGATGGTCGAGCAGCCGGTGGAGAGATTCGCGCCTTTGAGGACCAGGTTCCATGTGCGGCCGCCATCCGTCGTCTTGTAGAGACCGCGATCAGGCGAGTCGCTCCACAATGCACCCGGCACCGCGGCGTAAACCGTGTCGCTGTTTTCCGGACTGACGATGATCTGCGAGATGCGCTCGGAGTTCGGCAGACCCATGCGCGTCCAGGTGTCGCCATTGTCGGTCGATCGATAGATGCCGTTGCCGATCGAGACGCTGTTGCGCGTCCACGATTCACCGGTTCCGACCCACACTACTTTCGAGTTTTTCGGATCGAGCGCGATCGCGCCGATTGATTGCACCGGCTGCTCATCGAAGATCGCCTTGAACGTCGTGCCGCCGTCTTCGGAACGCCAAACGCCGCCGCTCGCCGCGCCGACGAACAGCTTGATCTTGCCATTAGGCTCGTGGCTGCCGGCGATCGCCGCGATGCGGCCACTCATCGCGGCGGAGCCGATGTTCCGCGCACCGAGCCCGGACACAGTCGAGGAGTTATACGGAGCCTGCTGGGCGTGAGCCAGGCCGGTGATGAGAAACACGGAAGCAGTGACGAAATAGGAGAAGCGCATGGGATGTTTCAGGAAAGCTACTTGGAAGCAGGGGTCGGAAATTTGAACGGCGTCTCATCGAGCGGGACGTTCCCCTCCGCCTTATCGAGGATGATCTTCTGCTTGTCCGCCGCGCCTTTGTTGCCGGACTCGATCGAGAACGGAACGAAGACACCATTGATCTTTTCGTAGTCGCTCAGGTCGGTCTCAATCTCGACCTGCGCGCCATGTTCGAGCCGCTGACTCAGGATTCGAATCTCGAGGAAATGCTCCGGATCGAGATAGACATAATTCACGTCGCCGTTCTTCCGCGTGACCTTGAGCTTGTGCGCTTGCGTGCCGTCGACGTCTTCCGTGCCGAGATAATCAACCGTGCTCCCTTTTTCTTTCCAATCGATTAGCGGACCGTCGACCTCCGCATCTTCGATCAGCGACTTCAGGTCGTCGGCTGACATTTTCTCCGGGTCTTTGCGGCCTTGGAATGGAGAGATCTTCCAGCCTTCGGTTCCGTCGTAAGCCTGCACGATGGTCATACCCTGAAGCGTATATTCATTGCGCACTGCGCCGGGACGTTTCTTCGTCTGCGCAAAGGCGAACTCCATCTTGCCTTCATTCACCAGCATCTTGCCGGTCAACTTTAGCGACTGCAGCGCGTGCAACGCCTCGGCGCCGCCTTTCGCTTCCGTGTTCTTGGCGATCAACTGGTCGACCATCATCTGTTTGGATTCCTGCGCGTGTGCGAGCGGCGCGAGGAGTGCAGCGGCCGTGATGATGATGGTGAGCGATGATTTCATATGGGATCGGATAAGAGTGCGAACCTGCGACTGACCAGAGACAAAGACAAGCGTGTCTGTGTTCAAGCCAAGTCAGATCGCAGGGTATGTGCCACATCGCGTTCATCGCCTTCAAGTCCTTTCTGCGGCATGCCTTGCACGGAACCGCTCGTTAGGCGGATCGCTTTCTTTGTCGCGCAAGTGGGATGCACGCGTTCCAAACGCGGGACGCGCGAGCCATAGAGAGATCAAGATTGCGCGTCGCCGTCAGCTCAGCCTGGCGCTGTGATGCTTCGGCGGGCGCGAGCGCGGCCTGCGCCTGCGCCAGAGCCGCTTGCAATGGATGTGGATCAATCTGGAAAAGGAGGTCACCCTTCTTCACCGCCGTGCCCCCTTGTAATTTTGGGACGTGACATAGCCTTGCAGCGCGCTTGAATGCTCGCATTCACGGAGCCATCAAGCGTGCTGACAAATTCGTCGAGGATTGGCACATCCTCCTGCTTCACATCTGTGACCAGAACTTCCGTCGGCGGAGCCTGCGAAGCCGCCGGCTTCCGCGAGCACGCGGCAGCGAAGCAAAGAAGCCCCCAAACCGCGACGTGAGCACCCTTTCGCAGGAAGCTCAAGATGCGTGCTTCATCGGACAGGGACATGCTGGATATACGCAATTCAAATCCGTCGCGGAGGCCACGGGAAACAATTCTCCAACTGCTCAGCAGAAAAAGATTGAAGAGCAGCGGTTTTTCCGGTCACCCTGCGGCATTCCCCTAACGAATATGCACAACACAGAATCTAAACTTAAATTCCTCCAGGCGGCTCTAGCAGTCGCGCTGGCAATGTCTCTCATGACCTCGGACGCACTCGCACAAGATGCGGTCGCGCCGAGTCCAACTGCGCCTCCCACCGGAGCCACCTCCGATGCCCCGGCCCAGCCGGGCAGAGACGAGAACGGCAACATCGTTCCCGCTCCCGGCGGAGAAGCCACTACCGACCGTGTCTTCGTGACAGGATCGAGTATTCCGACCGCGGCGGAAGTTGGACCGAACCCCGTCCTCAACATCAACCGCGACCTGATCAACAAATCAGGTGAGCGCAATACCGAAGAACTCCTCCGCAATCTGCCCGTCGCCAATGCCAACGGCGTGCCGGTTTCGAACAACGAGAACGGCTCCAACACCGCCGTCGGCGCAGCGACGATCGCGCTGCGTGGCTTTGATGCACGGGCGACGCTCATCCTGCTCGACGGCCGCCGCGTTGCGCCTTATCCGCTGAGCAACGCCGGCATCGTATTCATCGATCTAAACTCGATCCCGTCGGCCTCCATCGAGAGCATAGAAATTCTGAAAGACGGCGCTTCGACCACTTATGGGGCCGATGCGGTCGCCGGTGTGGTGAACGTGAAGCGTTATCACGATTTTCGTGGCGCGCAGGCGTCGATTGAATACGGCAATACAACCGACAAGGACTCGGGCGAATTCGCCACGTCGCTGCTCTTCGGGGTGGGTAACGGCAAAACGAACGTCTCCGGCGTGATTAATTACTACCACCGCAATTCCATTTTCAATCGCGACCGCAGTTATTCAGCGGTTCCTCCATTCCTGAGCAGCAATGCCAGCCCCTATAACCTTCAATTGACCCCGGAGGCAGTGGCGGAAGCCGGCGGCACGGTCCTTGTCGGTCCGGGTGAGAACCAGTTCGCAAGTGCGCCGAGCGGCACGAACGGGTTGGCCCCGGCCAGCACATATCTCTACGGAACCACTCGGCCCAGGTCGGGCCCAAATGGGTTCAACTTCAATGAGTTCTCTCTCTCGTATCCTGAGTCGGAACGCTATGGAGGCTACGTCGCGATGGATCATAAATTTTTCGGCGACCAGTTGGTTGTTTACGGCGACGCGATGTACCAGAACGTGAAGACGCATAACGAACTGGCACCACCCGCGACCGGGAATTTCCAGACGAACGGCCAGGTCACGATCGCCATCCCGCCCCGTGAGCCGAATCCGGCCGGGACGACGCCGTTAGGCGGGCCCACTTATGAAGACACCGGGTTGGCGCCCGGAGCATTCAACCCATTCAACCCGTTCAACCAAATTATCTCTAGCGGATCGAGAGCGCGTTTGGCCGAATTCGGCAACCGTCTGTTTGATAACGAAACGGATGCCTTCCTCGCTACGGTCGGAATGCGCGGCGACAAGCTCTTCAACGGCACGTGGGGCTACGACACCGGCTTCCGTTACAGCCAGGTCAGAAATACCACCACAGGAAGCCAGGTTTCCTCATCGCTCTACAATCGGATCCTGAATCAGGCCGATCCTATCTTTGATCCGACCTCGCCGGAATACATTGGTACGACTGTCGCCTTCAATCCTTTCGGCGATTTCCGCGTTCCGATTCCGTCCAATCAAGCGTCACTCGAGTTCGCACGAGTGAATCCAAAAGACGTCCAAACGTCGAAACTGGCCACCCTTGATGCGACCATCTTCACGACCGACCTTTTCGATTTGCCGGCAGGCGGAGTTGGCTTTGCTCTAGGCGGGCAGTTCCGGCGCGAATCGCTCAATGAAGATCCAGATGAGCGGGGTATCGAGGGGGATATCGCCGGTAATTCCGCTCAATTTGCGGTGCGCGGTGGACGAAAATCCTACGCTTTCTTCGTCGAGACGATCGTCCCGATCTTTAGTGAAAAGAACGCCATCCCTGGCTTCCATTCTTTGGAAATCACCGCGGCTGGACGCTACGAAGCCTTCCGGAATAATGACACAGACGTCGCGGTCCCAAAGGTAGGAGTGCGCTGGCAGCCGCTGGACGACTCTCTCACGCTGCGTGTGACCTGGGGCAAAGGATTCCGGGAGCCTTCTTTGGAAGAATTATATTCGGGTCCTATCTCCGATATCCGCGGTTCGAACGACCCGCAGAATGACTTCGTCTTCAACCCGGAAACACAAACGCTCATCCTGGCCAATCCCAACCTGAAGCCAGAGGATTCGGAGACGTTTAGCGCGGGATTCGTCTACTCGCCGAAGTTCGTCCCGGGCCTGACGGTCTCCTCGGACATCTGGCAAATCGAGCGGACTGGCGTGGTCCAGTCTGCGTTCCTCAATGCCGTCCTGGCGCGCGAGCTTGCCGGCACATTGATCTTTCCCGAGCGCGTCGAACGCATCGACGGAGAGATCTCGCGCATTGTCGTGCCTTATCAGAACGAAGGTGCCCAGACGGCGAACGGCATTGACTTTGGCATTCAATACGTGAAGGAGACGCCCTTCGGCACGTTCACTTCGCTGACCCAGGTGAGCTACCTCAATTCGTTCGAAGTGCAGCGGGTTGCCGGTGGGCCGACCGAGGAACTTGCCGGCCAAACGACAAATCCAACCGCCTCGAACGAAGGTTACTACAAGTGGAAAGGCAATAGCCGCCTCGATTGGAATTGGAAGGGCTTCGACATCATCGGGACGGTTCGTTACACCGCCGGCTTTCGCGAAGACGATCCAAATCTCGCTAAGCACTATGTAGAGGCCAGATGGCTCTTCGATCTGCAGGCGTCGTACGATTTCAGCGCCCTCGTTTCCAAGAATACGGCCACGACTACCGCCTATTCCAAGGAGGGCTCGGCGCCAGCCCCCGTCCCGGATGAGATGAACATTTGCGATCGGCTGTTGAACGGCACCACAATTACGGTCGGCTGCACTAACGTTTTTGACCGAGATCCGCCAAAGGCCTTCGGTCAGGGTGGAAACGCGGTCGGTTATCCGGGCTTCACCTACGATTCTACGGGACGTTTTGTTTACGTGCGCTTAACGAAGAAGTTCTAAGAGACTCCCGGATTAGTTTGGTCGACGGCGACGCCTTGCGGCGTGTTGCTCGGGCGTGGCTGCCATGGCTCGCCAAGCTCCAGCCTGCCTGGCGTTTTCTGTTTGCAGGCCCCAGCGGTAAACATCTAGGCCTTTGACAGGTGCGTCTCGCGATTGTCTCCGCCATTCTCTTTCTTTCCGGAAGTAGCGCGCTTCTTTTCCAGACGCTTTGGCTCCGGCTAAGCGGTTTAGTCTTCGGGAATTCGGTTTGGTCCGCGGCTTTAATTCTTTCGAGCTTTATGGCGGGCCTCGCTCTTGGCAGCGCCATCGCCGCTTCGACGACGCTTGGGCGGCTGCGCCCGCTGCGCGTCTACGCAGGATTGGAAATGATTGTGGCGATCTCTGGTTGCACTCTGGTCTTTGAGCTTCCGCTCCTCGGGGAATGGATGCGCCCCGTCTTTCAGGCCTTCTGGAATCACCAGCAATTCCTCAACGTCCTCCGCGGCGCGGTTTCGTTTTTGATCCTGTTAATTCCGACGACTGCCATGGGATTAACGCTTCCCATTTTGCTGGAGGATCCGCTTGTAAAACGGCAGGAATTCGGACGTAGCCTTGGCCTTCTTTATGGAGCTAACACCCTGGGCGCAATGGCCGGCGCGTTGCTCGGCGAAATTTTATCTGGTCCGGGCGGGCGGACTTTTCGGCACGGCGCTAACAGCGGCGGGCGTGTCCTGCGGAGCAGCCGGAATTGCATGGATATTCGCTGGAGGAGAGCCGGCGGCAGTCGGGCAAACTTCACCGCGATTCCGGTTGCGGCTCCCGTTAGGAACACCTCCTCCTTGGAGGCTGCTTTTTGTGAGCGCGGGCGCTGGTACCATGCTTCTCGGCCTCGAAGTAATCTGGTTCCGCTTCCTGCGTTTGTACGTCGCATCCACCTCCATCGCCTTCTCCATGATGCTTGCGGTCGTGTTAGCCGGAATCGGTCTCGGCAGCATTGTTTCCAGCCTAATTCCAAAACGCGTCGTGCGGCGACGGCAGCTGTTGCCCGTGCTCCTGCTCCTCGCGGCCAGCGCGACGCTTCTCTCCTATCTGTTTTTTCCGATGCGCGTTCTCGCACCCAACCTTCCTGAGTTCGACCGCGCTTTCTCCCAGCAGGTGGGGCTGCTGTCACTGGCCTTGATGTTTCCTGTCGCATTTCTCTCGGGGGCTTTGCTCCCAACCATCGCGGCCTGTGTGCAATCTGAAGTGACCGGCTGGATGAACAGCACGGGACTCACCACCTTGTTCAACACCATCGGTGCCGCCTTCGGGCCGATCCTCGCCGGTTTCGTTCTCCTGCCCCGGCTTGGATTTCAGTCGAGCTTGATCTTTTGCGCAGCCGTTTACGCCGGACTGGCGGTGCTCACGAGTCAAAAACGGAGCTGGTCCGTACGCCGGTTTTCGGGAATCGCGATCGTTTCGCTCAGCGCTGCCTTTGTCCTGATCCTGGCGTTCTTTCCCTACCATCGTGACCAGATTCATTTCGCGAATGCCCGCCGCCCATACGAAGCGGACGGTTCAGTCCTGGTTAAGAAAATCGAAGGCACCGCGGATACGTTTCAACTGCTGCGGCGCGACCTCTACGATCAACCTTATTACTATCGGCTCGTCACGAACTCTTACTCGATGTCGGGAACGCTGCCGCGCAGCCAGCGCTATATGCGCTTGTTCGCCTACTTGCCGCTCGCGTTGCGCCCCGAGAGCGAGAATGCCCTCTTGATTGGCTACGGCGTCGGCGTAACTGCCGATGCCTTTACGCGTGACGCGCGGCTCAAGCATCTCGACATCGTCGATATCTCGAAGGAAGTCTTCAATCTCGCCGATTTCTATACCGGCCCGGGTTACTCAAATCCACTGCGAGATCCGCGCGTCACAGCCTTTGTGCAAGACGGGCGCTTTTTTCTCCAAGCCTGTCCTGCACGCTACGACATTATCACTGGGGAACCGCCGCCGTTGAAGACAGCAGGAACGGTCAACCTCTACACGCAACAATTTTTTTCGCTCATGAACAGCCGGTTGAAGGAGGGGGGCATCGCCAGCTTCTGGTTGCCGCTTTACCAATTAACCCCCAACGAAACTAAAGCGATCCTGCGCGCCTTCCATAACGTCTTCCGAAACGCGTCTCTCTGGGCGACGTCCGATTTAGAATGGATCATGATCGGAATGAAACCGCCTCTGGCAAAACCGAACGAAGAGCTCGCGCGCAGACTTTGGACCGATCCCACCTCCCGATCCGATTTGCTCCGAATCGGTCTTGAGGTCCCCGAGCAGATCGCCTCTTTATTCGTGATGGATGCCGAGGAAATCGATCGGATGACTCAAGGCACCGAACCGCTGGATGATTTCTATCCCAAGCGCCTCACGGACGCGCCTGCCGATTTGAAAGCGGCCTATCGCCTGGGGTACGGTTATCTCGAAACCTCCGGCGCCCTGCTGCGTTTTTCTGCTTCCTCTTTTATCCACGATATTTGGCCTAACGAACGGAAGGAATCGCTGGAGCCGCTCTTTCTGCTCCGCGAGACACGGTATCGCTCGGAGATATCCGGAAGTAATTGGTTAGCCGAGCTCGATCTTTACTTACGCGGTTCGCAGCTGCGCGCGCCGGTTCTGGCTGTCCAGAACAGCGACGAGTTTCGCCTGTCGCTCGCTGAGCGATTGGCCACTGACTCGCACCTTTTGCCACCTGACGCATGGCACGATCTCGTGGCCGGGGCCCTGGCCCGCCGGGATTTTTCGGCAGCCATTCGACTGCTCGAGGTCGGAAAGGATAGCGGTTTCCCAAACATCAATGATTTCTTCCTACTCACGTATCTCTACTGTGTGAATGGAAGCGTCGAAAAGGCGGAAGCCCTCGCTGTTGCACAAGCAGGATCAATGGAGAAAGATTGGTTTCTCGATTGGCTCTGGGGAGAATTGCAGGCGGAATTCGGATTTCGCCCTCCACGCTGACAGAGACGCTGCAGGAGACGAACGTCGTAGCACGATGAGGAGGAGCGCTCTTCATCATCACAATCGCAGTGTAACGGGACAGACGATCAGTTGCGGCGGGCCACGGGAGCACGCAACCCCGCAGGAAAAGAGGTTACGATCGCATCAAGCGTATCACCATCGGAATGCGCGCCGTGCCGTCTCATCAACGCACGGTTCATCTGCAGCATCACACAGATGGTCTCATTGAATCTCTGGCTCTCTAGGCCACGAGCAGGATGTCTGCTCACCCAGGGCAGTTGGGCGCCCCCACCCTACGCTGCCTACTGTCGGACGCAGATCTGCTGGATGACGAAGTCGAGCTTGTTCAGGTCGACGGGCTTGATCAAGTGGTGGTCGAAACCGCCGTCATGACTCCGGCGGATGTCGTCTTCCATGCCAAACCCGGTCAACGCGATGGCGCAAATCTGGCGAGGGGACGCGGAGAGTTTCCGCATGAGGTCCACCCCGGTTCCGTCCGGCAATCCGATATCGCTCACCAGGACGTCGAACTCATGTTCCGCCGCAACCTCGAGCGCCTTCGCGATATTATACGCTGGCCGCACATGATAACCGCGTCGGCGCAGGAGCTGGGTTAACGAGCGATTCGTATCCTCATGATCTTCCACCAGCAGAATCCGGAAGGACTTGCGCTCGGCCAGCGCCGGCGCCGCGTGAATCGAATGCGCACCGTCCGCCTGATCGGAAACCGGAAAAACCGCCGTAAAGGTTGCACCTTTGTTGCGGCCTTCGCTTTGCGCCGTAATGGAGCCCTGGTGCGTTTCGATCAGCGCCTTGCTGATCGCG
>MWVV01000898.1_pt1 | contig 10712 bp, 5 predicted proteins | sample 1047281 | NCBI WGS metagenome assembly MWVV01 (sample SAMN06349986, study PRJNA376086) | soil metagenome | isolation source: PT-2 sample Antarctic (ecotone) soil | place: Antarctica | collected 2015-01-13 | reverse complement strand
GCATTACGCTGACAAACTACCGGTTATTTCTTACTTCTGGAACCGAGAACGGGAAAACTACACCAAGCGTGAAGGCAAAGGCATTGATTTTTCAACTGGTTTTGGCTTCTTTGCTCAAGTCTTTTGCCTTGTGCAAAATATACAATCGTGTTTTTTTTAAGTTCATTCGATTCTCCGTATAACTGGCGTGCCAATCAAATCAATAAAAGTATCAAATCCGATTCGCAAAGTAAATTGGTCAGATGTTATTTTTTAGTTAATTGTTGTATAGGTTTATGTTGACGAGTTTTAATATAAAGAGCGAGAGTTATTTGACCGCGCAGAAGTTTATCACACAAAAAACAGCTCGACCAAAAAATTGTCACAAATCAAATTCGCGTGGTGTTTTATAATTAGAAAAGAGAAAACTTTGAGGTACATTTCAAGTTAAGGAGAGTGCTAATTATGAATTGGTTAATATCGCTAGTTATGGCAGGCATAATGTTTTCCTCCGAAAGCAGTTTGCCGACAAATAAAAATTATAATCGTTCTGAATCATACGAAAAAAATGTCGTCAAACAAGACGAAACAGAGAGATTTGAACAAAGCTATCCTGTGAATGCCAGCGGCAGAGTCAGCGTCTCCAATGTCAACGGCTCAATAACAATTGAAACTTGGGACAAAAGTGAAGTTAAACTCGAATATGTCAAAACTGCCGACACCCGCGAGCGTTTAACGGAAGTTGAAGTAAAAATTGACGCCAGACCGGATTATTTTCAAGTTGAGACCGATTACGAAAACTGGAAACGTAGAAACAACAATGAATCAAGAAATAACGGCAAGCTGCAAATAGAGTATCGCCTTTTAGTTCCGCGCAATGCTGTTTTAAATGAAATTGAAACCGTCAACGGCTCAATAAGTATTTCAAACGCGGCAAATACAACTAGAGCTTCTGCCGTAAACGGAGAAGTTCGCGCAACGAACCTACGCGGAACGACAAATCTTTCCACTGTTAACGGAACGGTTACAGCCGAATTCGACCAACTGGAGACGGCAAGTAAAATTTCCCTCAATACCGTCAACGGACAAGTTAATTTAGTGATTCCTTCCGACGCAAATGCCACTGTCAAAGCTGACACGGTTAACGGTAGCATCAATAATGATTTTGGCTTGCCCGTGCGCAAAGGACAATATGTCGGAAAAGATTTATACGGCAGAATCGGTAGCGGGAACGTGCAAATCCGCCTCAACAGTGTCAACGGCGGTTTGTCGCTAAAACGCAAAAATGACGGAAAAAACCTGAACCCGGCGACGAATCTTTTACCGCAAAAATCCAAAATAGATGATGACCTTGATAAGCATCTTAACGATAATATTGACGACGATGTTGACAACGATATAGAAGAAGATAAAAAAAATGCCCCACGGATAGCCCGCAAAGTCAAAACAAAACAAAAAGAAATCGAAAAGGCATTAAAGGAAGCTCAAAGGGAAATTGCTAAAATCCAGCCGGAACTTGAAAAAATCAACGTCGAAGCGCTTAAACAAGCCAGCTCAAAAATAAACATCGAAGAACTTCAGGTGCAAATTAGAGAAGCGCAAAAGCTGGCAATTTCGCAATTGTCTGATGCAAATTGGTTTTCCAGCTCCCCAAAAATAGAAAAAAAAAGCGATTCTTTCATCGTTAAGGGTACGCCATTAGTTACGATTGAGGCAAAAAATTGTGATGTAAATGTGCGCGGTTGGGACAAATCAGAAGTTAGTTATTCGGTGGTGAAAATTAGTCGCAGCAATCAAAAGAAACCGCTCGATACGGATTCGGCAATCAGTATTAAAGCCGGAGATTCGGAAGTTAATATCAAAGTTTCGGAAGAAACCACTTCGAACGGGGGCTTGCTTTTCGACGATGCGGTAAAGATGCGCATCCAAGTTTTCGTGCCGAAAAAGTCAAATCTGCGAATTCAAACCAACAAGGAAATCCGCTTGGAAAATGTTTCGGGCGAACTTGAATTACAAGGCGGGAACGAAACAATAAATGTTCGAGATTCCGGCGGAACGCTTCGGGTTAGTTCATCAGACGGAATGATTCGCATTCTGGGCTTTAATGGCGAGCTTGATTCAAAAACTGTTGCCGGTATGATGAACCTTGACGGGGACTTTCAAAAACTTTCAGCGAGAACGGTTGAAGGAACAATTATCTTAACATTACCCGAAAATGCGAATGTAAATATCGAATCAAACAGAAAAGATATAAAAAGCGACGGCGTTCCGCTTGTCTATGTCGGCGACGGAAAAAGCACTTCTACCTGGAAAGTTGGAAAAGGCGGAGAAAATTTTCTGCTGTATACGACTGCCGATGGAAAGGTTTTTATTCGCAGCGCAAACACAATGAATACCGACTGGCAGTAATTGATTTTGAGAAAAGAAAAAATTTCACTTACCTCAAAAAATGAAACTTTCTGACTAAATTTCCGTTTTTAGTCAAAAATAAGAAATTTAAGTCTTTATTTTTCAATCCGAAATTAATTTCCTTTTCATAAGATTAAAAACCAAGTATGAAAAAGTTTTACGCTTTTCTAGTCATTATATTTTTTTCAATTTATACGAACGCACAAAGTGGTCTGATTCCATCACCGTCGCCAAATGCCGAGCAACCTGCAGTTACGCAGCAATCTCCGGCAGCAAATTCGCCGAACACGCCGGAGGGCGCAATCCAGAGAGAAGTAACTGACGCGCCGCCGATTGAACCGAGCGCAAAATCACCTTTCGATCTTCCGCCGGAAAAAAAGAATCCTGTAAAAATACCAAAATTTGAAACTTCACCTGTCATTGACGGTAAATTAGACGATGACATTTGGAAAACCGCGCCGATTTTAAAAGATTTTTTCCAGACTTCTCCGGGCGATAATATCCGAGCCTCAAAACCGACGGAAGTAATGCTCGGTTACGACGAAAAACATCTTTACATTGCTTTCAAATGTTGGGACGAACGCGACAAAATCCGTGCAACTTTGGCGAAACGCGATAATGTTTTCGGCGAAGACAACGTTCGCGTTTGGCTTGATACTTACAATGACCGGCGACGCGCTTACGTTTTCGGATTTAATCCGTTGGGAATTCAGCAGGACGGAATTCAAATCGAAGGCAGCGGAACAGATTTTTCGGTTGACATTGTGATGGAATCAAAAGGCGTTATTGAAGATTGGGGCTGGTCGGTCGAAGTGAAAATTCCGTTCAAATCTTTGCGTTACGCCGCGGGCAAAGGAAAATTTTGGGGCTTCAACGCGGCTCGAAACATTGACCGTTTTAACGACGAGTTTGATTCGTGGCTGCCGGACAACCGCAATATCGCGGGCGTTCTCGTCAAACACGGCAAAATTACCGGACTCGATGAAATAAAAAGCGAACGCACTTTAGAAATTGTCCCTAGCATCACGCTTTCCGAAACAGGCAATCGCCGCCGTAACTTCGCGCTTTCCTCAGGCTTTTTTGATACAGGCAGATTTGTTAATGAAAGAATAAAAAAGGACATCGGCGTCAATCTGAAATTTAATATCACACCGAACATTACGCTTGACGCGGCTTTTAACCCTGATTACGCGGAAATCGAAGCCGACGCGCCGGTCGTTACGGCAAACCAACGCTTTCCGATTTTCTTTCAGGAAAAACGACCGTTTTTTCTCGAAGGCTCGGAAATTTTCCAATCGCCGATTCAGGTATTTTATTCGCGGACAATCGTTGACCCGGACGTGGCTGTCAAATTGACGGGAAAAACCGGCAAAACATCGTTCGGCTTTCTCGCAGCGTCTGACAACGCGCCCGGCAACTATAGCGAGGACGAGCGCAACGATTTGCCGACTCGACAAAGAATTGACGAGTTTGTTGACAAAAACGCGACGTTTGCCGTTTTGCGTCTCAAACGGGACATTGGTAAAGAAAACATCTTGGGGTTTTACGCAACGGCGCGAATGTTTCCCGAACAAAAAAATCTTTTGGCTGGCTTTGACGGGCGTTTCAAATTAAATCCAAAAACGACCACGCAATTTCAAATTCTCGGCACGCACTCGCGCCGTTGTTTTTTCAGCCCGATATTTGAGCCGTTGCTCGAACCGTTGCAAGCGCAGCTTAACCGTGAGATTTGCGGAACAGGTTCAACGAATCGAACAAATTCAAATCCGAACACATATAATAATTATCGAACCGGCAACGGCTTGGGATATTACTGGAATTTGGATTACACGGAGAAAAATCGTGGCTTTTACGCTGAAGCATCAGGACGCACTAGAGATTACCGTAGCGATGCCGGTTTTACGCGCCGCACAAACACAAACAGCGTTGTTCTTGCCGGTCGTTTAAGCACCGAACCGAAGCCGAAAGCCAAAATCATACGCATTGATTGGAGACCCGCAATTTCGACCAATTACGATTGGCAGGGACACTCGCAAAATTACGGTCTCAGTTCAAATTTTAGCTTCAATTTTCAACACAATACTTCCGCCAACTTGCAAACCGGCGTCTATTTCGAGCGGATTTTTGAGGGAGAATTCGGTTTGAAACGCGGTCTGACGCGCAGCGGTGCGTTTTTCGGTGCGCCGGAGCGTTCGACGTGGCAGAATTCCATCAGTGCCAACATAAATAGTTCGCCTATCAAACAAATTTCGCTGGGTTTGTTTGCCGGAACGATTACAAATGCCTTTGATTTCGATTTTGGCGGGGGCGCGCGTTTCCCGCGCGTGAGTCCGGCGGCGCTTGCCGGTTCGTCGTTACGCGACCCAGGTGCAGGAAGACAATACGATTTCGGTGCCGGCATCGAAGTCAGACCGACAGATCCGTTTCGCGTTTCGTTTAATTACAATAAAAGTCATCTAACTCGAAATGACACAGGATTAACAACTTTTGATTCGAACATTTTTACCGTTCGCTCGACTTATCAATTCACCAGATTTGCGTATGTTCGGGCGCGTTGGGACTACGATTCGATTTCGTCAAATGCTCGCGTGCAAGTTTTGTTCGGTTATAATCCGAGTCCGGGAACGGCGTTTTATGCTGGTTACAACGATAATTTTAATTACAACGGCTTCAATCCGTTTACAGGACAATTAGAGCCGCGTTTTGAACGCAACAGCCGCACGTTTTTTATACGTGCATCATATCTTTTTAGAAAGAGCTTTTAATTAATGATGAGTGGTGAACGATAAACGATTAATTTGCGGAACTTTCACTTACCTCTTACCTTTCGCCGTTTTTCTTTTCCATAAATAAAAAATAATAAAACGTAGTCAAATCAATACAAAATTAAAAATGCAAAATTAGAAATTGAAAACTAATTTTGCATTTTACATTGATTTCACTTGAATTTTGTATTCTTATTCAAACACTCTCGCAACGGGCGTAATGCTTACGCTTTGAGCCGTAACACGAATCGGATAAGTTGAAATTACCTTGTCTTCGTCAAGAATTTCCTGCGGCTTTTGCGAAGCATAAGTTATTGTTGCAGCCTTGTTGTTGACAATTGCATTCCGCAAACCTTCCGCATCCTTCGTAATTATCACAACGCGCATATTATTCGAAGCGAGATGCATTTTTATCGCCCGATTAACGTCCGCCAGAGTCAGCTTTGACAAAGCCGTTTTCATATATTGATTAAAGTTCGGAATGCCATAATAACGGCTGTCGAGCGCGTAGCCGAGTTCGGAGTCTTTCGTCTGCGTCAAAATGTTGACGTATTTAATCAAAAAATCTCTGGTTTCTTCAAATGTTTTTTGGTCTAAACCGTTTTTTACGAGTTTGTCATATTCATAAAGCGCGGTGCGAAGAGCGAAATTCGCGTTTTGCGGCTCGACGGGGCGAATCCAAATCTGAAAAATTTGCTGTTGTCTTGCTAAATTCGGGTCGGGTTCAAATTGAAACATTCCGCGCGGAAAATATTCCATATAAGCATAATCACCGTAATTTAAGCCGCGGAGTTCTCGAAGGCGTCCGTAAAGATAGCTGTTTGACGAGCGATGCTGCCCAAAATATGAATTGACCAAAGCAAGCGCTGCAAAATCTTTATGAGCGCGATTAACCGAAATCGGAAATCCGAGTGAAATTGCCGTCGCTCGTGTTTCGCGTTGCACAATGTCAATTTTCATCTCGTTTTCAAGCCGCGGCACGGGAAATTTTCGCGTCATTTTTTTTCCTTGCGGCATTTTTTGAAAATCGGAAACAAATTGATTGGAAAATTTTGTATTGAAGCCGCCCGACATTCCGAGAACAAGATTTGCGCGAGTGTAGTTTTTTGCGTAAAAATCGCGCACATCGTTGACCGTCAATCGTTCCAAACTGCTTATCGTTCCCATTGAATGATGCGCGTAAGGATGATTTGCGTAAATTATATTGTAAAGCCGTTCTTTGCCGAGTTCCTCGTCGTTTCCTTCGCGCAGGCTTGTCTTTAAGAAATTTATCGCGTCTTGTTTCAACCGACGAAAATCATCTTCCCGAAATCCCGGTTCAAGCAGCATCTGGCTTATCAAGCCGTAATACTTGTCTAAATTATCCGCGTGTGTCGAACCGATAAAAGTTGTCATTTCCTTATCAGCTTGCCAACCGAAGCTGGTTGCCATCGGATAAAACTGTTCGACAATTTCATCATACGAAAGTTTTCGGCTTCCCCCTTGCGCGAGCATCGCGGCGGTCAAAGACGCGAGACCTTCTTTGCCTTGCGGGTCGTCAACAGAGCCAGTCAAAAATTGTATGCGAAACCACACAATCGGCGATTTACTCGGCTGAAAAACGCTTGCAACATTTGAATTCATAGATTTCATAGATGTTTTCGAACGCGTTTGCGCGTTTGCCGAAAGCGACAATAAAGAAGAAATCAATAACGCAAAAACACAAAGGCGCAAAGAAAAATAACCGAGAAAGTCCGATTTCGCACTTTTAATTTTTATTTTTGTATTTTTCATTTTTTCGCGTCTCCTTTCTTTGTCGCTAATGTAACAACCGTCTGGCTGTTATCGTTAAAATATTTTTCCGCATAAAAGCGAATGTCTTCCGGCGTAATCGAATCGTAAAGCGCAAAGGATTTATCAATCGTTTCGGGCGAGCGACGAAGAGCGACGAAGCGCGCCAGTGTTCCGGCAATCGCGTCGTTGCTGTTCATTGCCATCGAAAAACCATAACGCATCCGCGAGCGCGTTTCGTTCAACTGTTTTTGCGGAATCAATTCTTTTGTGTATCTTTTAAAAGTTTTAACAATTTCTTCTTCGACAAACTTTAAATCCTTTGCATCTTTAACCTGCGCGTAAACGGCAAAGAGTTCCGGGTCAATGTGATTGCTGAAATCCGGGTCAATCCAAACCGCCTTTTGTTCTTCCAGAACGAGTTTTTGATAAAGGTCGGAATTTTCGCCAAACGCAATTGCGCTCAGTAAATCAAGCGCGGCTTTATCTTTTTCCGTTTCGGAAAAAGCCGGCGCTCGGTAAGCAACTACGACGTGAGGCAGCGATGGAGAATTCCACTCAATGTGTTTTCGGCGCGCCTCTTTTTGCATCGGCTCGACGGGAATTTGCTGTTTGAAATTTCCGCGTTGCCAACTGCCGAAATAATTCTGCACCTTTGTTAAAACTTCATCGTGTTTAATGTCGCCGACAACAATAATCGTCGTATTTTCGGGACGATAAAAGCGGTCAAAAAATTGTAAAGCGTATTCGTATTGATTCGGATAGTCTTTGATGTCTTCTAGATAACCCATTGTCGTGTGGCTGTATGTGTGATTTTTGAAGGCGGTTTCGCGTAAGACTTCATTCATTTTAAAGGTCGGCGCGGCACTGTTTTTATTGTATTCGCCGAGAACCGCGCCAGCTTCGGTTTTAAATTGCTCAACCGAGAATTTCAATTTTTGAAAACGATCGGCTTCAAGCCGCAAAATCTCGTCGAAATCTTCTTTGGCGAAAGTTTCGTGATAAACCGTGCGGTCGTCTGATGTGTAAGCGTTGCTAGACGCTCCGGCTTTTTTCATAACTTCGTCAAAGCGTCCGGCGGGAAAATTTTCGCTTCCGCGAAACATCAGATGCTCGAAAAAATGCGCGTAACCGCTTTTCTTTTCCTCAACTTCGTTGCGCGAACCGGTGCCGACAACCGTATAAAGCGAAATCAAATTCGGGTAATCGGTCGGAACTGTTACAACCCGCAAACCGTTTGGAAGGTCGCTTACCTTGTATGGGTAAGGAAAAACTTTTCGCGTTTGGGCTGAGGTTGTTGCCGAAACTGCTAAAAACAATGCAAAAAACAATAAAAATATTTTCATTTTCGCTCCTTTAATAATGAGTTTTTGATGCGTTAATAGTTTAATTTTACTTGAGAAAATCTTTTTCGCAAAAATAAAAATTTTAGTTAAACATTAATTTTTGTTCAAAATAGGAATTTTTGTTGATGTAAAAAATAACGGATTGGATGCTATGAAGATACAAAATCTTTAGGAGTAATAAGAAAATTGACTAAAAATAAATCTAGCGTAAACAAAATATTCACGTTTGAATTGTGTAAATTCAAATTTTTTCGTACTTGAATCCGTATCTGAAATAGAGAAGAATTTGGTGTTTTTACTCGCGTAAAATTATAACTTTCTTCAAAAAATTGGGTAAGAAAGCCCTATTTTCGGCTCTTCTTACCCAAAACCCCTTGATAATCAAAGAAACAACAGAAGAAATAATTTCTTCTAAATTGTCTTCGAAAAGTATTTATCAAAAATACATCAAATTGAAAACAGACTTCTGTAGGATAAATTACATACAGAAAAGTGTGAAAAAAATAAATTTCCTATTGTAAATTCTTAACTTCTGGTGTATAAATCATAGCTGACAAAACATTTCACGTTTCTAATTAGGAGGACAAATGAAGCTAACCACAAGTTTTCTAGCTCTTTTTCTAAGCGTTTCCCTCGTTTCCGTTTCTTTCCTTAGTGTTGCAAGCCAAAATACCTTCGCCCAAGATTCAAAAGTTGCATTACAGCGCGGTTATCGAACCGGTTATTCGGACGGTTATATGGCAGGCTACCGTGATGTTATTGATAACAGCGCGAAAAACCTTCAAAAGCACGGCGAATATAAAAAAGCCGACCGCGCGTATAATAAAGATTACGGCTTGCTCGTTGATTACCGCGACGGTTATCAACAGGGCTTTGAAAGAGGATACGCCGCCGGTTTTGAAAAACGCTCTTTTGACGCGACAATTCCAACCGAATTAAATAAGCGCGGCGTTATCGTGGTAGAGACAGTTGTTGAAACTACTACGAGCGAAACAACCGTCAAAGAAAACGTTCCCGTCACAACGCAGGTTGAACCTACTTACACAAATAAGGTTGAGGAAGTTCCGCCGGCGCCGGTTCCGGAAGTTTCAAACAATACGGTTGAACAAAAACCTGCGGATAATGCTCCGGTGGAAGCCGCCGGCAATACATCTGAAAACATACAGCCACCCGCAATTTCAACCGTGCCGGTGCGAATTATTTCAGAGCCTGGCAGCGAAGGAACTATTATCATTCCGGTTGAAACCGAATTAGTTGTCGAGCTTATTGACGACATCAATACGGAACGAAGTCGCGAGGGCGATAATTTCAAAGCCCGCGTTTTTTCGCCAGGCGAAATCAACGGGGCGATAATCGAAGGCAAAATTTCAAAAATTCAAAAACCCGGAAGGTTTAAACGGCGCGCCGAAATGTTACTTTCGTTTAACCGTATCGTTTTGTCGGAAAACCGCTGGAGCAATTTTAACGCGATATTAACAGAAGTCTTGCCCGTAAAAGGCGATAATGTGAGGCGCGTTGATACGGAAGGAACGGTTGAAGGAAGAAGTTCCGTTAAAAGTGATTCGGTTACAGTAGGCGCAACGGCGGGCACTGGTCTGGTTATCGGCGCAATTGCCGGCGGACCGGTCGGCGCGGCAGTTGGCGCGGGTATCGGAGCGGCTATCGGCGCCGGTACAGTTGTCGTTGAACGCGGAAAACATATCAAGCTTAATAAAAGTCAACAACTTCGCATTAAGACCTCTTACGAAACGCAGATAAGGTAAGTTAGTGGTGAGTTATGAGTGGGTAAGTTTAATTTTCAAAAGTTTACCCGTTCATCACTCACAACTCATCGTTATAAAAACTTTTTGGCGCGAAACAGGGCTTTTGTTTCGCGCCGTTTTATAATCCACGAAGCTGTGCAAATTTTTCATCTGAACTTTGCGGCGTGTTTCGTGGAAATTTTTTTGAAGATGATAATTGCTCTTTTAACCGATTTTGGCACAAGAGATTATTTTGTCGGCGCGATGAAAGGCGTGATTTTGTCAATTAATGCCAAAGCGAACATCGTTAACATAACGCACGAAATTCCGCCGCAAGATATTCGCTCCGCTAGTTTTACGCTTCTTGCTTGTTACAACGACTTTCCGCCCGAAACAATTTTTGTCGCGGTGGTTGACCCCGGAGTTGGTTCGAGCAGACGAGCCGTTTTGCTTAAGACTGAAGACTATTATTTCGTCGCGCCTGACAACGGCTTGTTGAGTTTTGTTTTTGAAGAGGAAACGAATTTTCGCGTCTTTGAGCTGACAAATAAAAAGTTTTTTGCGTCAAAAATAAGCCGAACTTTTCACGGGCGCGATATTTTTGCGCCCGTCGCGGCGTACCTTACAAAAGGTGTCGAGCCAAGCGAACTGGGCGATGAAACGATTGATTTTGTTCGTTTCAAATCCGTCAAGCCAAAGAA
>MWVV01000896.1_pt1 | contig 10751 bp, 13 predicted proteins | sample 1047281 | NCBI WGS metagenome assembly MWVV01 (sample SAMN06349986, study PRJNA376086) | soil metagenome | isolation source: PT-2 sample Antarctic (ecotone) soil | place: Antarctica | collected 2015-01-13 | reverse complement strand
GCCGCGCGATGACTTGGGCAAACGAAAACATTCCCGAAGGCGAGCGAATTTTTAACTGCAACTGGGATGATTTTCCAAAATTATTTTTTCTCGATACAAAGCACAATTACGTCTATGGACTCGACCCGAATTATCTTTATACAAAAAATCCCGAAATTTATAAGCTTATTGGCGAGATAACTTCCGGCAAAGTCGAAGACCCGGCGCCGGTCATCCGCGAGAAATTCGGCGCGAATTTCGTAATGTCAGATGCCAAGGAAAACGAAGATTTCATCAAAAACTGTCTGGAAAGCGGTTGGTGCGAAATGGTTTATGAGGACGACGAAGCGCGGATTTTAAAAATTCGCGACCAAAAGGGTGAACCGCCAAATGATGAAGAACAAACCGATGCGTCGGAAACGACTGAAGAAAAAGAACAGTCCGATGAAGAAAATCAGGTAAATCAAACAAATATCAATCAAACTACGAACGACAAAAATGAAGAAAATTAAAAGTGACCCAGCACTAATGCAGTATGTAATCGGCAGTCGGCAATTGACAGACCAAAATGTTGCAAAATGTAAGTTACATTTGCGGCAAAATAAATCTTTCAATCAATTTGCTTTAATTGTTTTGTGTTGCGTCTCTCTGGTGAGTTTTGCCTGCACAAATCAACGATTATTAAAATCAAATAAAAATGCGGTGACGACAAATCCGGCTGAAAATAAACAAACGAGTTTTGATAGTGATTTGGAATCTATGAAAACCGCTAATTTCGATTATATATTTGTTTTTCGACGGAAAGATGGCGGCGCGTTCGACGGTGAAGACAGAAAATATTTGCGGAGTAATTCACCGGCGCAAATCAATAGATTTGTTTTAACTGATGACGGCAAGGCTTTTATTGCCGGTTCAAAGTATATATTTCCGATGGAAAATTTGGAGACTCTGCGGATGCGTTTTAACGTTGAAGATTACTCGGCGGTCAAGGAAGAATTACAGGAAAAAACCAACCAGGAAACTGACAAGGAAAATAATAATGCCACAAAATAATATTTCCGACGCGGCGAATTACGTTTCAGATAAAACGACAGAAGAAATTGGTTTGACGGCGGAGCGAAACGCCAATCTCGTTGTTCTCGATCCTTCAACGCCTTCGATCCGTTCAATTGCGCGCGTTGTCTTAATCACGTTGCTGCTTTTGTTTTTTGCGGGTTTTGTTCAAAACATTCTCTCGTCCATGACTTATCTTTTCTTTCTCATCATTTTGTCGGTTTTTTTCGCTTACCTGATTGAACCGCTGATTCAATTAGTTCGTCGTCCGTTTGAAAATGCGGGCAAAGACAAATATATGCCGCGCACGCTGGCAATCGCAACGGCTTATTTGCTTGTTTTCTCGGTACTCGGCATTACGATTACTCTGCTAACTCCGGTCGTCGTTGAACAAGTCAAACAGCTTTCCATTAATTTACCCGTTTATGCGAGTTCGATTCAGGAGAGTTTTAGAGACCTGAGCACACGCTACAAAAGATACCAGATTCCCGAAGCGGTGCAGGAACAAATCAACGAAAAAGCAACCGGTCTTGTCGGCGCAGTCGGCACGGAAATATCGGATTTCTTTATCGCCTCGGTTTTCTATATCCCATGGCTGATTTTAGTGCCGATTCTGGCGTTTTTCTTTCTCAAAGATGCAAATCTTTTTCGTGTTTCGCTTTTAAGAATTTTCCCCATCGGTGATTGGCGGGCGCGGATTGAATCGGTGATGACCGACGTTAATGAGACGCTTGCCGCATACACCCGCGCGCAGCTTATTTCGTGTATTCTTATCGGCACGATTTGCACCGTCGGGTTTTACATTATCGGTCTTGATTACGCAGTACTGCTTGGCGTTCTAGCAGGAATTCTGGAATTCATACCGATTATCGGACCAATCACCATCGCCATTACGGCAATTGCCGCCGCGTCGCTCGAATCATATTGGCAAGCCGTCTATGTTTTCCTCTTTCTGGGCGTTCTGCGAATTTTGCAGGATTACGTTTTTTATCCGCGCATTATCCGCGAGGGCATTCATCTGCATCCGCTGGCAATTATTCTGTCGGTTCTCGCAGGCGAACAAGTTGCCGGAATTCCCGGTGTTTTTCTTTCAATTCCGTTGATGGCGCTGCTGACGGTAGTTTATAAACACGTTTTAGAACACAGCGGAAGCAAAGGAATTGTCGCCAATATTCTTGCCCCGAAGGAAAATAGCGAAGAAGAAGGAGCAGCAGTTGAAGATAGCAAGAGTCCGACGTAAAAACTTTACTTTTTGACGGTTCTGACCTACGCCTTTGGGTGCGCCCGGTCGTAAACTTCGATTAGTTTTTCCATCGAAACGTGCGTATAAATTTGCGTCGTTGAAAGGCGGGCGTGTCCGAGAAGTTCCTGGATGTCGCGCAAATCTGCGCCCGAATCGAGCAGGTGCGTTGCAAACGAATGGCGCAGACTGTGCGGCGAAATGTCGTGAATATCAGCGGTTTGCTTGATATATTTATCAACCATTCGCCCGACGCTGCGGGTTGTGATGCGCGTTCCCTGATAATTTAGAAAAACCGCCCCTTCATCTCTTTCGGCGGGCGGACAACTGTTCAGAAAGTCAGCGCGTGCTTCGTTGAGGTAAAACATCAAAGATTGCAGGGCAGGGTCGCCAAACGGCAGAATTCGCTGCTTTTTTCTTTTGCCTGTGACACGCACGAGTTTCTCCCGAAAATCAATATCCTTTAGATTAAGATTAACGAGCTCGCCGACGCGCATTCCCGTTGCGTAAAGAAATTCTAAGATGGCACGGTCGCGTTTTCCTAAATCAGTTTCAAGGTCGGGCGATTCGATAAAACGCACGGCGTCTTCCATCGAAAGATGATTCGGCAGTTTGCGTTCGATTCGCGGCGTGGCGACGAGTTTTGCCGGATTATTATCAAGTACGCCTTCACGCACGAGAAATTGAAAAAATGTTCTGAGGGAAGCGAGTTTGCGGGCGATCGAGGTTTTCTTTTTGTTGAGCCCGTGAAGATTTGCCATCCATTCACGAATCGTTAAATGATCAATGTCTTTAACCGGAATTTGCGTGCGCGTACCGTCAGATTTGGGGCGCGCGATGTGTTCGTGAAACTGCTCCAAATCACTGGAATAATTTCGCAGAGTGTGCGCGCTGACGTTGCGCTCATAACGAAGATGTTCAAAAAATTGGCGTAAATATTCTTCAAGCATATCTATTCATTTTTCAAAAGAATTGAAAAAATGGTTAACAGTGCGAAAATTACGATACCGACAACAACTTGCGGCTCTTGTAAAACGGTTAATACTGCAACAACGAAAAGAATTGTAGTAATTAAATTAGCAGTAATGCAAAGTCCGCGAACAAGATGGTCTTTTGGAAAAGTCCTGATTAACACAAGGTTTAGAAAACCTGCAAAAACAATTGTCAGCCCTGAACCGGCGAACCACAAAGCATCAATATCAAATTCGCTGAGACACGCCGTAAAGGCAATATGGACTACGCCAAGCGCAATCGCCAGAAAGGCTACAATTTTATAACTGAACTTCACAACACTTTTCGAAAAATCTAAATTTCTACAAAATTTGAGATTAGAGATTTATCTTCTCGGAACGTAATAACCTTTTCTTGTCCTGACAGTCAAGTTTTCGCGCCCTTTTATTTTAAGGGAAATTGCGCGAAATTGTCCGGCTTTATCGCGCTCTTCCGGATAATAACTCAAGATATATTGTTGGGAGAGTTCGGCGGCAAGCCGGTTGAAGGCTTGGTCGAGTTCGCGTTCATCAATCGGTGAATAGACCGTGCCGCCTGTTTGTGCGGCAATCTCCTGCATTCTTCTCTCCGCCGCGAGAACGCGAATATTGGCGTTTCCGCCGCGCAGACCTGTTTTCTTAAAATTTTCGAAATCGGTCGTCTTCACAATGTAAACCTGACAGTTTGTCGCTTGCACGGCTTTGACGGTGTCTTCAAAAGTTGCGTCTGAAATCGTGTCTTCGCCGTCGGAAACTATTACGATAACGCGGCGCCCATCTGTTTCTTTCAAATAATTTGCCGCCTTTATTATTCCATCAAGCAGTGCGGTTGCACCCTGCGGCATCGCAAAATTTTCGATTGCCTGGGCGAGTTGAGCGGTGTTTTTGGTCAAAGGCTGTTCGAGCCGCGAACCGGTTGCAATCGAATATAACGCTGCGAGGTCTTTATCGGGACGCAAAACGCGCTTGAAAAATTTTATGGCAGCTTTTTTCTCAAACTCACGTGCCTGTGTCACGCTCGAGCTGTTATCAAAAAGCACGGCGAGACGTACCGGCGTTTCAGAACGCGCCAACTCACTAATCTCAGCCGCTTTTTCATCAACCAGAAGCGAAAAATCCGAGAGTTTTAAATCTTCGACCGCACGCCCGTTTAGGTTGATTACCGAAACCGGAATCGGAACGAGAAGTGAGTCAACCCGAATTATATCGCCGTCATCTTCATCGCCGTTTGACTTAACAGCCGGCGTCGGAGTCGGAATCTGTGAAGTATTTTGAGTCGGAACATAGACTATACGGGAAGGCGGAGGAGGCGGAATTGAAGTTTCCGTCGGCTTCACGCGCCCGGACTGCGCAAATGAAATGTAACAAAAAGTGGAAATTAACCACAGATGAACGCAGATAAGCACAGATAAGTTAATCGCGCGAAATCTTAAATGTGGAATTGTTTTTCGTTCCATTAAAGGTAGATGCGAAAATTTCGAGTATTAAGGTTTTGCAAAAGTTAACGCATTCTTGATCGGCTCATCGGTCGTCTTCACAATGTAAACCTGACAGTTTGTCGCTTGCACGGCTTTGACGGTGTCTTCAAAAGTTGCGTCTGAAATCGTGTCTTCGCCGTCGGAAACTATTACGATAACGCGGCGCCCATCTGTTTCTTTCAAATAATTTGCCGCCTTTATTATTCCATCAAGCAGTGCGGTTGCACCCTGCGGCATCGCAAAATTTTCGATTGCCTGGGCGAGTTGAGCGGTGTTTTTGGTCAAAGGCTGTTCGAGCCGCGAACCGGTTGCAATCGAATATAACGCTGCGAGGTCTTTATCGGGACGCAAAACGCGCTTGAAAAATTTTATGGCAGCTTTTTTCTCAAACTCACGTGCCTGTGTCACGCTCGAGCTGTTATCAAAAAGCACGGCGAGACGTACCGGCGTTTCAGAACGCGCCAACTCACTAATCTCAGCCGCTTTTTCATCAACCAGAAGCGAAAAATCCGAGAGTTTTAAATCTTCGACCGCACGCCCGTTTAGGTTGATTACCGAAACCGGAATCGGAACGAGAAGTGAGTCAACCCGAATTATATCGCCGTCATCTTCATCGCCGTTTGACTTAACAGCCGGCGTCGGAGTCGGAATCTGTGAAGTATTTTGAGTCGGAACATAGACTATACGGGAAGGCGGAGGAGGCGGAATTGAAGTTTCCGTCGGCTTCACGCGCCCGGACTGCGCAAATGAAATGTAACAAAAAGTGGAAATTAACCACAGATGAACGCAGATAAGCACAGATAAGTTAATCGCGCGAAATCTTAAATGTGGAATTGTTTTTCGTTCCATTAAAGGTAGATGCGAAAATTTCGAGTATTAAGGTTTTGCAAAAGTTAACGCATTCTTGATCGGCTCACAAACTTCTACGATTTTTGATACATTTTCCGCTTTGGTAACTTGGGCTGGCAATCCTAACTTTTGACGAACAAATTTCTCGGCTTCCGCTTCGATTAATTCGCCATTAACGATAAAAGCTTTTTTTACTAATACGTCGCCTTTCTTCTCAATTTTTGTCGGTTCGATAAAAATATTCCAGGGTGAACCCCAACCGCGTGTGTCGCCGACGGCTTTGCGATATTCATAATGTAGAGTTTTCTGTTTCGCGTCGCGCACATCCGATTCATAAACGACGGGAAACGTAATTTTGAAAGTGTCCAGATTCGTTTTCATCGCCGCCACCGTGTCGTATTCGCCGACTCCAATGACATCTAAACCATTCTTTTTATATTTTTCGTAGAGCTTCTGCGCGAATGGCGCTTCGTGTTTCCAGTTCGGACACCACGGCGCAAAATATACGACCAGCAAAAGTTTTTTGCCGTTGGTCGAGTCTCGCAAATTAACGCTTTTGTCGTCGCGGACATTTTTATAAGTCCAGTCTTTATAGTTAATTTCCTTTTCAAGAAGCGGCGCTTGCTCGGTTTGCGCAGATGCAAATGCGTAACCGACAAGCAAAATTGCTAAAGCTAAAAACGTTTTCATATATTTGTTTCCTTTTTGTAAAAGACTAACTTTTCAGATGCGGAAAAACAAGAAAAAATTGCCCGACAACAAGAGACTTTAGCCATAAATAAAAAGCATGGTACGAATAACATCACCTTAGACAACGTTTCTCCGCGTTCTATTTCTTTTCCCAAACCAATGAACGTAGTTCAAATAAATTCCCGTCAGCGCAGACAAGCTTGCCAACGCCGAAAATAAAAGCAGCAGCCAGGTCTGCCAACCGCCCGCAAAATAATAAAAATGCGCCTGACGAAAAAATCTGGTTGCCAAATTCGGCAATGGAGTGATTAAAACTTGACCGTTTTCCGCATCGATTAGAATTGAATCCATTCCCATTCCGCCAACCGCTTGATAAAAAGGTTTGCCGTCGCGCATCAGCAAAGTTAAAGCGGTTGTCGGCAAAGTTTTCCCCGCAAACTCGTGCGCCTTTTCGATGGCTTCCGTTGGCGAAACTTTGACGCGCGCATTGTCAATCACATCAATCTTGCCGCCTTCGACCGTGTTTGGCAAGGCGTATAAAAATCCGCTCAAAGCCCACGCCAAAACAGGAATCGAAACAAAAAGTCCGAGCCACAAATGAAGCTGGTAAATAAACTTTCGCATAAGAATTTTAAAACCGCCGATTCCCACAGATTAACACAGGTAATTTAATGATAAATGCCGAATGGTAAATAAAAGACTTTTGAGATTAAACTTTTCATTACCCATTCGGCATTTATCATTATCCATTTTATTTGTGTTAATCTGTGGTTAATTTTTCTTTTATAATTTTAGGAGATTTCATAAAAATAATGCCAGAACAAACGACTGTGTCCAACATTTTTCGGCGCGCTCTTGCCATCAGAGAATCAAACGCAAACATTTCCTACAAAGATATCAAATCACAAATCGTCAGTGAATTTAACGGAAAACCTTTTCCCTCGACCGCACAATTGACGATTCCGGAATATGACAACATCGCGCCCCAGGAAGATTGGACAGCCGGACTGCCGGTAGTTTTGCGCGGAATCCAAACCGAAGATTGGGCGGAAATCGCGCACGGGATTATCATCAGCCTTGAACAGGTTGAGAATTTTCCGAAGGAATCAATGCGCGAAGACGCGCCGGAAAAAGAATGGCGCAACCGGCACAAAGGCATCGCCGAAGCCGAAGCCAAAAACTTAAGCAAATGGATGCCCGATGAATTAATGGCAATGGCGCGGAAAAACGTCAAAAGCTAATGAGGAACGCGAGCTTCATTCGTCAAAAAACAAGTTTATCTTTTCCAATAGAAATTCGCGTTCCAATGCTTCAACGTCTATGAAAAGCAATGTAAAAATCGGCACGTGCGGGTTTCGCACCAACAAAACCGAATATGCACAGCTTCTCTCCACGGTTGAAGTTCAGCAAACCTTTTACCAACCACCGCAAATTACCACGCTCAAGCGTTGGCGCGAAGAAGTTCCGGCGGAATTTGAGTTTACCGTCAAAGCGTGGCAACTAATTACGCACGAAGCGAAAAGCCCGACCTATAAACGCTTAAAAAAGAAATTATCCGAAACCGAACGCGAAGAAGCCGGACGATTCCAGCCAACGGCGATCGTCAAAGAAGCGTGGGAAACGACTCTGGCGTGCGCCAAAGCCTTGCGAGCAAAAACAATTTTGTTTCAATGTCCGGCAAGCTTTAAACCGTATCAAGAAAATATTTCAAATTTGGAGCGATTTTTCTCCAACATCGAGCGCGGAAAGCTTAATTTCGTATGGGAGCCGCGCGGCGATTGGAATGAAGAGATTGTAAGGCGCATCTGCGAAGAATACGATTTATGGCACGTCGTTGACCCGTTCGCGGCAAAAACCGTCACGCCCGAAAAATATTATTACAGGTTGCACGGGCGCGGCGGCTGGCGATACGAATATGAAGCGGAGGAATTAGAAGAATTAGCCGAGATGATGCCGAAAAATAAAACGTCGTATATTTTCTTTAACAATATTCGTATGACTGAAGATGCGGTAAAATTTCAGGAGATAGTTAAAAAAACGGTTTGAAAAGAAAATTATTTGTCTTTATCAAACCGTTTTTGGATTTTAGTCGAACAGAGGGAGCGAATATGGAAAAAGTAACAATCGAAATTTTCTCGGATTACGTCTGACCATTCTGCTGGTTGGCGGAGCCAGCCGTAAACGAATTGATTAAATTAGACCCGAACGTCGAAATCATTTGGCGCGCCTTTGAACTGCGTCCCGAACCTGTTCCAACGCTGCCACCCGACGGCGAATATCTGCATACGGTTTGGAATAGTTCGGTTTATCCGATGGCGGAAAGTTTAGGCGTTGTGATGAAATTGCCGCCCGTCCAACCGCGCTCGCGCCTCGCGCACGAAGCAGCGCACTGGGCAAAAACACAAGGCAAATTTGATGAAATGAACGCCGCAATTTTCCGCGCCTTTTTCGAGCGCGACGAAAACATCGGCGAAATTGATGTTTTAATTTCGCTGGCTTCCGCGCTTGATTTGGAAAGCGACAACTTAAGATGTGCGCTCGAAAACCGGGAGTTTGAACAATCGGTCATCGCCGACGAGCAAGTTGCCGAACAATTAGGCGTAAGCGGCGTTCCGGCGTTTGTGGCGAATCGAAAACACGCACTGAGCGGCGTTCAGCCTTTGGAAAATCTCAAAATGTTGGTCGAACGAGCCAGAGCTCCCAAAAGTTTCTCAATTTAATTTAAGAAACGCTCTGTTTCGTGTCCCGACTTCCCTGTAGTTTTCTCAAGAGAACAATTTGCCCGCCGTGATACACATTGTGAACGTTGACGTGCGCCAGAAGCGAACTCCAAAGCGATTTGTTAGTCACGGAAACCGCTTCATTAAACTTGTTTTCGTCCGCTGCTTCGAGCAAACTTCGCCATTCGGTCATTATCGAATCGAATATTTCAACCTCCGCCCGCCAAGCATCTTCCGTCGTCGCGTCCGCGCTCGAAAAAGTCTCGCTGTTTTCGCTCGTCGGACAAACGTAATCAATTCCCTTGAACCGCTTCAAATACGCCTCGTTGTAAAAATTCAGATGCGTCAAAATCTCCCAAATCGAATTATCGAGATTTTCCGTCCTCCAATTCGCCTGCTCCGCCGTCAAATCTTTCACGGCATTTTTCAGCGCAACAAACCAGCCGTTCTCGTCGTAACAAGCGGTGACTTGTTCCAAAAGAGTTTCTTTCTTCGTCATAATTTTTCGTTCTCAATCAAAAACGATTTTATGCTAAAATTTCATTTATGGAAACAATGACACTGACAATTCAGGTTAGCCAAAGTGTCTATGAGGCTTTGAAAGAAAAAGCTAAAATTTGTGGCGTGAGCGTTGAAAAATATGTCGAAGATTTGCTTGAGAAACACGCGAGGGAATTAGTAACCGACGAATCGCAAAAAGAAATTTAAGCGATAATCTTTTTAACTACGCGCTTTATTGTCTCTGCAAACAGCTCACGATTTTTTATCTGACATTGCCAAACAACAATTATTTTCCAACCGAGTTTTTTCAAATCCATTCGATTTTTCTTATCTCTTTTAACATTTGTTTGCATTTTGTCTTTCCAAAACTCGTGATTGGTTCGAGGCAAAGCCGCCGCTCGACAATTTTCGTGATGATGCCAAAAACAGCCGTGAACGAAAATTATCGTTTTATATTTCGGAAGAACGATGTCGGGTTTACCGGGAAATCTTTTGTCGTTTTTTCGGTATCTGAAACCTTTTGAAAAGAGAAACTTTCTAACTTTAACTTCAGGTCTGGTGTCTTTAGCCGTAACTTTGGACATAACCTCGCTTCTTTTTGCTTTCGAGAAAATGTCAGTCATTTATAAATTCTAATCTCAAAATGAGTTTGAATTAAGGTTAGAATTTTATGTCTTCATCATCAAGGCTTTGAATCAGTTTGAAAACTCTGCCCGATTCTTCTTTTTTAGCGTCTATATATTTTTTGTAGGACTTGTAAGCATTATCAATCAATTCTTGATATAAAACTACTCTTATTCCTCTTTGGGACATAGAAAATATGGACTCTTGTCTTCTTTTCGGTGTATCCCAATCTTTAAGTTCTTTCCCTACAAGACAAATCGCTTCGATAGCTTCATCGCTTCTATTCAATTCATCAAGAATTTTTCGCAGCGCATTTTGATATTTGTCAACTTGTTCTTGGAGTTTGAAAGAACTGGTTTTCACAGACGCTCTTTTCAATTCGATAATCAGATGTTTTCCCCAAGTAGTCGCATATTTAATATCGAATCTCGCTTGTTTTTCTTCATCGGTAAGGTTTGCCGTAATTTTCTCGAAAGCCGTCGAAACTCTTTCTTCAAGATAAGAACTTTCCGAGGCTCTTTCCCAAGCAGGATCAATGAGCCACAAATTTTTATAAATATGAGATTGAATGAGCTTTTCCAGCACATCCGTTTCAACATTATCCTTCAGCTTTTTAATAATCTCTAAG
>MWVV01000895.1_pt1 | contig 10752 bp, 10 predicted proteins | sample 1047281 | NCBI WGS metagenome assembly MWVV01 (sample SAMN06349986, study PRJNA376086) | soil metagenome | isolation source: PT-2 sample Antarctic (ecotone) soil | place: Antarctica | collected 2015-01-13 | reverse complement strand
AGTACCGTGAGGACAGGTACCTTGGTGTTGATCACGGCTGGGGTGCCGCGATTGACGCGAAGTTCTTCTTCCGTCGCTATTTCGGTGTCGGAATCCAGGGATTCGGCTTGTCGATCAACAACACCGGCGACGCGTTTGTCGATCAGTTCACCGACGACAACGATAACGATTTTGCCGGTGGAGTGCTTGGCACCTTCACGTTCCGTTACCCGATCCCGTGCACCCGTTTCGCCCCTTATGGATGGGCTGGTGTTGGCGGAATCTTCGGCGGCGGCAACAACAACCGCTTAGTCTTCGACGATGATGGCAATATCTTCGACGACAACAGAGGAGAGGACGATGGTCGCTTGATGGCGCAGTACGGCATCGGCTTCGAAGTGCGCTTCACACCTCATATCGGGTTGCTAAACGACGTTAGCTACAATCACCTCGAGGGCGGTTCCAACGATTTCTGGCAAATTCGCACCGGCCTGAACTTCGCGTTCTAAAAAAGAGGTAACGTTTCTTCCAAACGCCGGGAGCACTGCATGTGTTCCCGGCGCTTTGTTTTGGGGTGCCGGGATAGTCCGCCGGCCTGCCGCGGGGACGGCAGCACCCGTCGTTGCGAACGGCGCTGGAGTCGCGAATCTATCAGATGTCCTTCGCGAAAATCCTGGACAATCTCGCGCTCGAGAAGTCGCGCACCGTCCGACAGTTCGAACAATTAATCGCGCCGGCATCGCCCGATGCCTTCGAAGCCATGGCGCAAGACGCGCGTCTTCTCACGCGGCGGAATTTCGGGCGAACGATGCGCCTCTTCGCACCGCTTTATCTCTCGAACGAGTGCGTTAACAACTGCAAGTACTGCGGCTTTTCTCGCGATAATCCGATTCTTCGGGTGACCCTCGACATAGGGCAAGTGGTCGCCGAAGCGCGGCATCTCGCAGCGGCGGGTTTTCGCCAGATTCTGCTCGTTGCGGGTGAGCATCCCAAATTCGTCAGCGGCAGCTATCTTTTAGACTGCATTCGCGTCCTGGCGCCTTCCTTCTCCTCCATCGCGATCGAGGTCGGTCCGATGGAGAGAGACCAATACGAGGCCATCGTCGCTGCTGGAGCGGAAGCGCTCGTCGTCTACCAGGAAACATATGACCGCCAAATCTACGCGGAGATGCATACGGCCGGCCCGAAGCGCAACTTCGACTGGAGACTCGAGTGCCCGGAGCGCGGCTACGAAGCGGGCTTCAAGCGCATCGGGCTGGGTGCGCTCTTTGGGCTCGCCCGCTGGCAGGATGAAGCAATGGCTCTGGCTGCCCACGTTGACTATCTCCTGAAGCGGTGCTGGCAAGCGCAGATCAGCGTTAGTTTGCCGCGCCTTCGGCCCGCCGCGGGTGGTTTTCAGCCGAGCTTCACCATGAGCGATCGCGAATTAGCGCAACTGATCTGCGCTTTTCGAATCACCTTTCCGCAAGTCGGGCTCGTGCTCAGCACAAGGGAGCGAGCGACCCTGCGTGACGCGCTCCTCCCGCTAGGAATCACGGCGATGAGTGCAGGAAGCCATACGGAACCAGGCGGCTACACGGGCCAGGGGGCTGAGAACCTCCACCAGACATTGCGCGGCAAAATCATCGCGCCCGATTTCGAGAACGGCTGCGATCAACTCGCCACGGGTCAATTCGAGATCAGCGACCAACGAACGCCTGAGGAGATCGCGACCGTCTTGCGGCGGCAAGGGATCGAGCCGGTCTGGAAAGATTGGGACCAGGCGCTGCTGGCCTCATGATTGTGTGGCTAAACGGCGAAAAAGCTGACTCGCGCGGGGCTGCCACGATCGCAGAACTGGCGGAGCGATACGGTCTCCATCCCAATAGCATCCTGATCGAACACAATGGAGTGGCGCTGCATCAACGCGAATGGCAGAAGCAACACTTGGCTGAAGCGGATCGCGTGGAATTTATCCGCGTGGTGGCGGGCGGTTGACTTGGCCTAACGAGACGTTGCGAGTCGCAGCGCATCGATAATCTCCACGCCGGTAAACGCCCATGCCCCGAAGATGGAGCGCCCAAGAACAAACGCCCTGTCGGGTCCAGGCGTGAGATTTAGAAGACGCCAGCGCTTAGAAAAAGCCCGAAGTGCCGTATGCGGAAGAGGTCGTGCATCGCAGCACTCATGAGGTGGACGTCTTCACGACCACACGCATGCCATCAGTTGAGATAACCGCGACCGGCGTCTCGGCGGGGATGAAGTCACCCTCTGTTACCACATCCACGACGTGCTGGCCGAATCGAGCTTTCCCACTCGGGCGCAGTGTTGTTACGGCGAGCCCTTTCAAACCTGGTGCGACAGCAGCGGTCGGCACGAACTCGCGCGGCGCGGTATCGAGCGAAGGCCCAGCGGGAATGTCGGCGGAGAGGATGAACCGGCGATAGACACTCGTCCTCGGGAGATAGCGCGCGAGGATCGCAATGGCCGCCAGCGCGGCCAGGATGGCGACGAGCAGATTCACCAGCGGCACGCGCAACATAGGACCAGTGGGGAAGAATGTCTGCCCCGGATACCGATCAATCATCGCCCAGAGAAGCGAACCCAGCATCAGGCAGATGCCGATGACCCCAACCAGGATCGTGGAGTGCGCGAAGAAAAAAATCTCCGCCAGGACGAGGCACACGCCCAGAACAAAAACACCGACAACTTCCCACCCCGCAAGTCCCGCAAGGTAGTGCCCGAGGAAAAAAAGCGCGAAACAGATTGCGGCAATAAATCCCGGAAGGCTCGCTCCGGGAATCTTGAATTCCAGATACGCACCGATGATGCCGACGAGCAGGAGCAACGGCGCAAGCGCCGTAATCCAAAGCGCGATACGCTCAAATCCCGTCGGCTCGATCTTCACTACGCTTCCTTGCAGCGCTGCTTTCTTCACGAGATCGCCGACGGAATCGGCAATGCCGTCGGCCAGCAACGGCTTGCCCTCGATCGCCTCCGTGGCTTCCTGCGCGTTGAGCGTGAGCAGAGAACCTTTCGAATGGATTACGCGCTCGCCAATCTTCACCTCCTTCTCCTTGTTCATGAAAGCCTCGCCGACATCAGGGTTGTGGCCGTTTCGCGTCGCCGATCCGCGGATAAGCGCGGACCAATAGGAGATTGTCTTATCGCGCGCGGTGACGCCGAGATCGTCGCCACTGGCGAGGACGGGCGCGGCCGCCCCGATTGCACTCACCGGAGCCATGTAGATATGGCGCGTGGCGAGGGCGATTAGCGATCCCGCTGATCCCGCATTCGTGTTAATGAAGGTGTAAGTGGGGAGCTGGGTGCGGTTGAGTAGATTCGTAATCTGCTCGGCAGAATCCAATCGCCCGCCGTAGGTATTCATCTCGAGGATGAGCGCCGCAGCGCCCGCGCTCTCCGCCGACTTTTGCACGCGCCGCAGGAAGAGGAACATGGAGGGCGCCACTTCGCCCTGCAGCGGCACGACGACGACATCGCCTTTCTGGATGTTTTGTGCGCTTTGTGCGGGCGACGCGTTCAAGACACAAAAGATCGCCAGGAGCGGAAGGAAGAAGCTTTTCATGCGGTATGCAACGTTAGGATGGAAGCGCGTCGGCGCTGCGTTAGTTTGCCACCTGCCGTTCACGCGAACGAGTGGAAAGTGCCAAACGCAATGGGGGCGATCCCGACACAAACCATAGAACAAGTCGCCGCTGCGAACGAGATCGTGGAGGTGATCGGCTCGTATTTCCCGTTGAAACGCGCGGGCTCAAGTTACAAGGCTCTCTGCCCATTTCACCAAGAGAAGACACCTTCCTTCACCGTAAGTCAGCAGCGACAATCATTTCACTGTTTCGGCTGCGGCGCGGGTGGCAGCGTCTTTCGATTTGTGATGGACTACGAGCACCTCGACTTTGTGTCGGCGCTCAAGAAGCTGGCCTTGCGCGCCGGCATTCCGGTCATCGAAGAGAACCGCGGCGGAGAAGCCGACGCTCGTCAGCACGAGATCCGCCGCACGCTGCTGGAGCTGCATGCGGAAGCGGCGAAATGGTTCCACGAGAACTTGCTGAAGCGGGAATGCGGCTCGCCTGCGCGCGAGTATCTCAAGAAGCGCGGCATTGATCGCAACGTGGCCGGGAACTGGCAGCTGGGCTTCGCGCCAGAGACATGGGATTCTTTGCTCAACTGGGCACTCGATCGCGGCTACCGGCGCGCTGATATACTGCAAAGCGGGCTCGTCAAATCCCGCGATGAAACCCGGCCCGAGAGCGAGGTTTACGATCGGTTTCGCGGGCGCATAATGTTTCCGATCTGCAATGATGTCGGCGAGGTGATTGCGTTCAGCGGGCGCATTCTAACGAACGGCGCCGAGACCGCAAAGTACCTGAACTCGCCGGAGACGCCGCTGTTCCGGAAAGGCCATGTGCTCTTCGGATTGCACAAAACCAAGCGATCGCTGATTGAAGCCAACTCCGCGATTGTTTGTGAAGGTCAGCTCGACCTGATCACGCTCTTCGAAGCTGGAATCTGCAATGTCGTCGCTCCTCAGGGGACTGCCTTCACTGAGACACAGGCGCGTATTCTGAAGCGCTTTGTCGCGCAAGTAGTGCTCTGCTTTGACGCAGATGCCGCCGGACAAAAAGCCGCGGAGCGCTCTATTTCATCGCTCCTGCAGAACGATCTGTTCGTCCGCATCGCCGAGATGCCGGCCGGGGAAGATCCTGATTCGATTGTGCGCCAGAAGGGTAGAGAAGAGTTCGAGAGACGGATCGCGGACGCGCGGGAGTTCTTCGAGCATTGGATTGAACGCGAAACCACGGCGACCGATCTGCGATCCATCTCTGCCAAGATGCAGCTCGCGCGCAAACTTGCCGAGACGGCCGCGCGTGTCCACAACCCGATCATGCGTAGCGAAGTGGCAAGTAAAATCAGCGCACGGATCGGAATCACGCCCGCAGATTTCGATGCGCTTTTGGCGCAGCAGGGAACGAACCGCACCTTCGGCGACGAAGGTGCGCCCGCCGCTCGCCCTGCGCCGGCTCCACGGCACGACCTGGCGATGCTTTGCCTTCTCGCCTTGCGCGACACCGAGGTCCGCGAGTTCCTCTTAAACCAAGAGTGGCAGGAAGTGCTGTCGCAAACGCCCGATTCCGAGATCCTCGTCCGAATCCTGGAAGCGACCCTGCGGCCGGAGGATCCCGCGTCCGTTAATTGTTTCATGGCCAGCCTCAGCCCAGCGGAAGAAGCGCTCGTCTCTGCCTGGCTGCTCCAGCGAATGCCGCCAAACGCCCACGCTGTTGCCACGGACTGGTGGATTGGCCTTCAGCAAACGGCACTGCGCAGGCAGCTTCAGATAGCGGAGGGTCGCATAAAAATCCCGCAGTTAAGCCCGGGAGAAATGACGGCCTTGCAGAAACAAGTGGTTGACCTCAAGAAGCAGCTCGATGAGCTTTCCGCGTTTTCGCCGGCCAGCGTGCTGGGCACCAAACCGGTGCGGCCGGACGGGCAGTAAACCGGGCACAAAAACGGCTTAGCAAGACAGCAATTCCTCCTGAACAGACCACGTTTTGGCAACGCATTCGAAACGCTCCCCCTCGGCGGCGCCGCGGCTGAAGAAAACTGCGAAGTCTAAGGCAACGCGTCGCCCCAAAACGCTTAAAGCCCCCCTCCGAGGAGGCGAAAGCACCGGCGAGCACAAGCCTCGAGCGACCTCGAAGAGGCTTTCAGACTCGAGTAAGACGCCGGAGAAAGACTCTGCCGCAGGCGCCGATGACGCCTTCCTAGCACCGTTGAACTCTTCAGCGGCGGGGGATATTCAAGGCCGGATTCGCGAGCTGATTAAGCTCGCCAAAGAGCAAGGCTATCTCACGTTCGACGATCTGAACGAAGCCCTGCCTGCAGAGATGACCGACGCGGATGAACTCGACGCCATTCTGACGCGACTTCGCCGGATGGAGATCGACATTATCGAGGCCTCAGAGGTTGATCGTTACAAAGGCGGTAAAAAGGATAGCGAAGAAGAGGAAGAAGAGAAGCCCGAAGCGAAGCTCGACATCCTGGATGACCCGGTTCGGATGTATCTGAAGCAGATGGGTCAGGTGCCGCTGCTCACCCGCGAGCAGGAAGTCGAGATTTCCAAACGCATCGAAGAGGCGGAAAATATGGTGCAGCGGCTCGTCAACCGCTTTGGATTCATCGCGCAGGCACACCTCGACTTGGCTGATAAATTAACCCAAGGCGGGGAGCGTTTTGACCGGGTAATTCTCGACAAGAAGATCGAGAGCCGTGAGCGTTACATGAAGATGCTGCCGCGCCTCTGCCAGCAGGTGGCGAAACTCGCGAAGGCGATCGGCGAGCAATACTCAGAAATGGCCTGCGCCTCTCGCGTGGATGCGAAAAAGCTTAAAACGTTCGAAAAGTCCGTCGCTTCCCTGCAGAAGCTTTATCCGAATTTCTATTTCAAGCAGAAAGTTACTGAGGAATTCGTGAACCTCGCCGATGAAAAGTACTCCCTTCTGACGAACCTCCTCGCGGACGTGAACAAGCAATCGCGTGAGAACGGTGCCCGCTCGCCCTTTGGTGCGAAGTCGCGCGAGCTGGAAGGCGTGCTTTGGCTTTCGCTGGACGAATACACGCAGCAATATCAGGCGCTAAAGGGCTGGCTGCAAAAAGCGCTCAGAGCGAAGACGGAAATGGTCGAGGCCAATCTGCGTCTCGTGATTTCCATCGCAAAGAAATACACCAACCGCGGGCTCTCGTTTCTCGACCTGATCCAGGAGGGGAACATGGGTCTGATGAAGGCGGTGGAGAAATTCGAGTATCGCCGCGGCTATAAATTTTCTACTTATGCGACCTGGTGGATTCGGCAGGCGATCACGCGTTCGATCGCGGACCAGGCCCGCACAATTCGCATCCCGGTCCACATGATTGAGACGATCAACAAGCTGATGCGCGTGCAGAAGCAGTTGGTTCAGGAATACGGACGCGAGCCTACCCCGGATGAAGTCGCGGAAGAGATCCTCTTGCCGGTGGATCGTGTTCGGGCCGTGCTCAAAATGGCTCAGCAGCCGATTTCTCTACAGGCGCCGGTGGGCGAAAGTGAAGAAACGAACTTTGGCGACTTCATTGAGGACAAAGGCGCCGAGAACCCGAGCGACATGACCGCGATCGTCCTCTTGAAAGAGAAGATCAAGGACGTTCTTGAGACGTTGACCGAGCGTGAGCGTCAGGTGCTCGAGCAGCGTTTTGGGCTCGTGGACGGCTACAGCCGAACCCTCGAGGAAGTAGGCCGGCAATTCAGAGTGACACGCGAACGGATCCGCCAAATCGAAGCCAAGGCGCTCCGGAAGATGCGTCACCCGACGCGGATCCGCCAGCTCGAAGGCTTCTTGGAAGCGGCTGAGGTGTAGTTCACGCTTGTCGAAAACGTTGGAAGTCCGCAACTTTCGAACCGTCAGCAGGTTCAAGGAATTGATGAAACGCGAAGACGATCAGGAGCTTTGGGATTTGCTCGGCAGCGCGCCACAGCTCGGCGTTTCTCCTTTCTTTTCGCGCAACGTGGTTCGGCGAGTTCGCCAGGAAAGCGGCTGGAGCGAAACCGTCTCGCAGTGGTTCAGCGCGCGCAGATTGATCCCTGTGTCTTCGTTTGCCGTCGCTGTTCTTGCGGCCGCGCTGGCGATTCATCGGCCGAGTAACATCACCATTTCTCAAGACAACCCGCCTGAATTGCTGGCGGCGATTGACCCCCAAGATTATGAGGTGGTCGTCGATCTCGACGATCTCCTCGCGAGCGAAGACGATAACGTATGGACCGAGAACGAATCTTTGTCGCTCTAGCGACCGGCGCGGCCGCATCGACGCTCGCTACGGGTTCCGGATTGGCGCAGGCGCCGGTTCCACCCGGCGGACCGCAACAGGCCGGCGTCGAACCTGTCATTGTGCAGCGCGCGAAGCCTCAACAAGCTATGCCGGTGCCCGCTCCACGCGAGCGGTGGCGCCAAATGTCTCCGGAGGATCGGCAACGGTTTCGTTCGAATGCAGAACGCTGGCTGCAACTCGGCCCTGATGAGCGGAGGGCGTTGCGCGACCGCGAAGTCTATCGCCGTCAACGTATGCAACGCGACACGGAAGAGGCTTTGCAGAGATCAGGACTGCAACTGGAGGCCGAGAAGCGCGAAGCGTACGAGCAGCGTTACATTCAAGAGCGAAAAAAAGTCGAGAGGGAACTTCGGCAGGAGCTCGAAGCGCGGCGTCAGCGTGAGCTCGCGCCCATCGTAGAGCAGCTAAAGAAAGAGTTTGGTCAAAGCGCTCAAGGTTCTGCCAGCCCGAATGGCTCTCAGGGCTCCGTCTCACCGATTCCGAAGAAGTAGTCACGCCACGGCAGGCGCAACTAGTGCCTCCGTCAGCAAACAAAAAAACTGGCTGGAACAACCCAGCCAGCTTTTCTCACATCTGCTCCCGGAGTGTTATCGCCAGCCGCGATGTGCCTCCCGGCAATAGTAGCGGTGTCCGGAACGCCAATGGTAGTGCGGTCGCACGACGACTTGGATGTACCCCGGCTGGTAATAACCGTAAGGCGAATACCCGTAAGCATACGGCGAGTAGTAAACCGGACGGGCGCAGCCGTAGCCATACCCGCCGTAACCATAACCAAACCCAACTGGTGCACCGATTCCGATTCCCACCGATAGACCTGCGTCAGCGCGTGGGGCAGCGCCAAAGCCGAAGCAGCCAATGATCGCTGCGATCGAGACAAGTTTTTTGCAGTTCATTTATTTAGCTCCTGTTGTGTATCCATTGAACCTGATTCGAGACGGTAAGTTTCGCCGTGTTATTCGGAGGATCCGTGGCGGTACAACGTCTTCGCAGAAAGAAAAGTATCTCGGCCGATCTGTTCATATTGCGGATCACATAGTCGAACACCGTCGCTGGTGTTCGATGCGCCTTTTCCGGAGAAGGCGACGACCGGACCTCCGCTCATCAAGGGTGCAAAATAAATGTGCACGCGGTGGATCAGCTTCTGATCTAGTGCCTGACCGAGAACGTTTCCGCCTCCTTCAATGAGCACACTTGTGACCTCTCGTTCGCCTAAGGACTTCAGCACATCAGCCAGCCCGTGATCGCGAAACAGGAGCGTTCGGTGGGCGAATTTGTCGCTAAAGAGATGCGCATTCTCCGGCACTCGACCTGAACGGGAAAGCACCACGCGCCAAGGCTGTGGTGCCCCTCGCGCGCTGCGGATTGTGAGGCGCGGATTATCTAAGCGCAAGGTTCCTGCGCCAATTAGAATCGCGTCAACCTGAGCCCGTAAGAGGTTTGCGTGCCGACGCGCCGCTACACTGGTGATCCACTGTTTCTCGTTACGCGCTCGAGTCAAACGGCCATCTAGAGTCATCCCGCATTTTGCGATGACGAACGGGCGTTTCGTCTGAATCCAGTGATTGAATGCTTCATTCAGTGCCGTGCACTCCTCCGTCAGGATGCCGGTATGCACTGTCAGTCCAGCGGCGCGAAGGAGCCTAATGCCCCGACCTCGATGCGGCGGGTTTGGATCGGTCGCGCCAACAACTACATTCCGCACACCAGATCTGATGATTGCCTCCGTGCATGCGGGCGTCCGGCCAATGGTGGAACATGGCTCGAGGGTAACGTAAAGCGTCGCGTCCGCCGGCACGCTGCCGGAATGTGATTTCAGACATTCAACTTCGGCGTGCGGGGCTCCAGCTCGTTCATGGTAACCGGTCGCAACTATTTTCCCATTCGCGACAAGAACGGCGCCAACAGCAGGGTTCGGAGAAGTGTAGCCCCGCCCCTTTGAAGCTTCGCGGAGAGCCGCTTGCATAAAGACGCTATCGTCCGCCATCATGCCTCTTGTCCGCGCCGGGGACGCAGAAGTTGAGCATACTACCGGGAAGCGATAGCGCAATTCGGTCCGTCGAAGCAGTGCGCTCTTTCCTGGCGCAACGGGAAACGTTGTCTCGTGTTGCTCTTCGCGTGGAGTGCCAGCCGTCGCTAACTCCGCGTGAGCGCGCAGTTTCAATCGCGGCACTAAACCTCTAAATAACAGAGTGATATGCCGTTTCGCAAACGACGTACCCTGCGGTGGCACTTGAAGCGCTTATTGCTCACCAAAGTTCAAAAGAAAGGAAATACAGCATGAGTTTGATACGTTACCAGACACCAGAGATGTCGCTCGGCCGGTCGCTCGATCGGTGGACGAACCTGCGGGATGAGATCAATAGCTTGTTCGAAGGTCCCTATTGGGGCACACCAATGAACCATGCTCAGCTCTTCAGCGGCTGGAGCCCCGCTCTCGATCTCTACCAGAACAACGATGAGATTGTCGCGCTCGTGGAACTTCCCGGGATGCGTAAAGAGGATATCGAGCTTGCGTTGCAAGACGGCATTTTGACGATCAGCGGAGAGCGGAAAGAAGAATCCGCGAGGGAGGACAACACTGCGCGCACCGAACGCTTCGTGGGCAAATTCCGCCGGAGCATCTCGTTACCCACTCGCGTGGATGCCGGGAAGGTGAACGCCACCTACAAGGACGGAATCCTGACCGTGACGCTCCCAAAAGCTGAGGAGGTCAAGCCGAAGCAGATTCAGGTCAACGTCAGCTAAGCCCGCTGCGCACGGAAACGTGTCAGCGCAACAACGTGAATGTAAAAGGAGATAATATGGACACTCTAACTCGTCAGAATCAGATGCAGAAAGGCGGAAACGGCCGACAGGCGCCGGAGCAATTCATAGCTCCCGTAGCGACAGTTCCGAGAACGGAGATGGCTACAC
>MWVV01000894.1_pt1 | contig 10754 bp, 4 predicted proteins | sample 1047281 | NCBI WGS metagenome assembly MWVV01 (sample SAMN06349986, study PRJNA376086) | soil metagenome | isolation source: PT-2 sample Antarctic (ecotone) soil | place: Antarctica | collected 2015-01-13 | reverse complement strand
GTAGGTACGTCAGCCTTATCTAACTTATAGCCTTTTGGAAAATAATCCGTTACTAATGAATCAGCCACCCAGGCGGCATCTGTTGAGGATAATTTTGCCAGTGTAAAGGAAGGTTTTCCAAAACGCTGAACAGCGCCAACAGGTCTTGAAGAGCCATCCCCCCTGCTGTACCACATGGGCGTAGCATCTATGAAATCTCCACGCCATGCCTGAATAATAGCCCCCTTGTCCATATCATAAGTGTAATGAACTTTATCAGGACTTCCCACCGATACAGCGTGCACTACCCGGGTGCCTCCGGGAATATCCATAAAACTGCGTAAGACTGTATTAACCGGAGCATCTACCAAAATTGGATCTACAGATTCGCCGGCACTAATCACATCGCCGAGTGAAAATTCCCTGATACCAGGACCGGTAACGGCTATCCCCAGTGAACGATCTGTCCAGTCCTGGGTTTTTGCATACAGTAATTCAAAAGGAAATTCACCGGCAGGTAGATTGATAGTTGCCGGCTGCCGGAAACCCTGCTGATTCAGAGGTTGGTTATTAATACGAAGGATACCTCTTCCGCCGGGAACTGCTAAATTGAAAGCATATTCACCCGGCTCTTTTATATTGATCTTGCCGGTATACTTTATAAAGAACTCACTTGGAACATTCTGAATTGAGGTTGCTGATAAATTACCCAGCGTGCCCTGGGCTTCAGGTGGTAATTTTTTTAAATCAAGTGTATCATAAAAGCGTCCTCTGTAAACAGCATATTTTACATCTGAAAACCCGGGACGAGGTTTATCAAAAGGGGTTATTTTTAAATTTTTAAAGGCAACAGGTCCGTGATCGCCTTGAAACCGTAAGGGCCCTGTTGCACGCTCATCATTACTCATAGCTCCTCTTGTAGGACCACTCAGGTCTACATCTTCGTGAATAATAACGCCATTTAATTCAATCCGGATAAATTTCGCATTTTCAATTTTTTTTCCCGCAGAATCAAAACGAGGTGCCTGAAAAGAAATACGCAATTGTTGCCAAAGACCGGGGGCTTTGCTTGCATTCTGCCGGGGCGCATAGCCTTCATAACCCGCCTGACCTGCAGGGCGGCTTTCATCCCACCGCTGATAAATAGCTCCATTATCGCCCCCTGTCGGATTTTTCACACCCCAGCTATCCATTAACTGTACTTCATAACGCCCCTGTAAATAAATACCGGAATTGGATCCCTTTGCCATCATGTAATCCAGTTCTACGTCAATATCACCATATTCTGTGGTAGTATAAAGGTCTGCGCCGCCATCGCCCGGCACATTTGCCAGGATACCCGTACCGGGTGTTACAGCCAAAGCATTTGCTTTTCCAATATCTGCCGTTGCATTAGCGCCTACCCTCCATGTTTTACCTGTAGTTTTAAAAAGGGATAAATCATTTAAAGGCATTACCTGCTGCCCTATTGCACATTGCATACTAACAAAAAATAAAGTAGTGCAGCCAATAGTTGGCACATTCCAATTTATAGCCGCAAATAGTTTTTTAAGAAACATATAGTTTAGATGTTGTTTGGTTTAGATTATTGGATAAATCTGCAATACAGTAAGAGCTCTTTGTGTTAAAATGCTAAATAAAAAATGAATTGTTTAGTTTGTAGATTTCCAGAAGTTCAGCTTTTTACAATTGTTTTATTTTAATATTTCGAAAAGCGACTTCATGACCGTGATCCTGAAAAGCAATCTTACCTTTTGGCGAAAGGGCAAAGTCTTGCCAGGTTTTAAATTTGCTGTTGCCAATCATAGTTTTCCATTCTTCGCTTCCCTGTTGCACATCAAGCGTTTTTACGCCGTTAAAATGAAAAGTAAGTTGACCGTTATTTTGCCTGATCCTTGCTACGTTCCACTCTCCAGCCGGTTTTGGCTTTGATATAGCAGCCGTTCCTGAAATATCATATAATAAGCCTGCGAGGTGATTTTCTTTTTTATTGTCCTCAGCTTTTACATTATCCAGAACCTGCATTTCAATTCCGGTGTTATAGGTATTGCCGAATTTAGGATCCTCTTTTACGTTGAAGATTATTCCGCTGTTTCCACCTTCTGAAATTCGCCATTCTAAAGAAAGGTCATAGTTCTCATATTCATTATTGGTTATAATATCTTCCATGCCGCGGGATGTTTTCTCTTTTGGATTCATCACCAACTTACCATCTATTACTTTCCAGTTTTTGCTTACCGTATCTCTGTTGTACGTATGCCAGCCGTTTGTTGTTTTGCCGTCAAACAGCAATTGCCAACCGTCGTTCTTTTCCTGCGTGGTTAATGTGTTTATTTGTGTTGCTGATATTGCATTTTTTGTCGAACTACAGGCATTTACTAAAAAAAGAGATACACAAAATGCAATGGCTACGTTTTTATTCATTTTTATAAATTTAAAAGTGGTTGATAATGCAAGGGAAGATGTGTAATATTAAATCTTGTAGAATTATTTTGGTTTGCTGATTTGATTTATTTATTAGTGGAAAATCCATAGTTATTCTGATACCGGAAGATTTGCTGTTCCCCAATTTATGTTAGGGTTTGACCCGATTTCCAGGACAAGCTTTCCGCCATTTAATAATTTGCTTGCAGGGAACCAGAATGACTGAAGTTGCCTGCCATTCAATGTTGCCCGCTGCACATATTTATTCTTCCGGGAAACATTCGGGGCTTCTATAGTAAAGGTTTTTCCTCGTCCATATTGTCTGCCAAGATCAATGGTCACTTTGGGAAATATAGGGCTTCCAATCTCATAAATTGGGTCGGCACGGCACCCACCGTCTGTTTGAAAAAGCCCCAATGCTGTCATTACAAACCAGGCACTCATCTGGCCCTGATCCTCGTCACCCAGATAGGCATTGGCAATTCCATAACCATAATACCGGTCAATAATAGCCCGGCTCCATTTTTGAGTAAGCCAGGGTTTTTTTACCCAATTAAAGAGAAAGGCAAAATGCATAGACTGCTGATTCCCCTGTATCACCGGATAATCCCAATACTGATCGTTTGGCGCATTAAAACGCAATTTGTTGCTTTCGCCAAAGCCCCATTCCAGCCGTTCTACAAAGCGATCAGTACCAATAGCCTTTGCCATACCCGAAACATCCTGAGGTACAAAATACGTGAGTTGCCAGGCATTGCCTTCTACATAATGTTCGTTAGCACCTGATTTAAAAGGATCGAAATTTGGGAACCAACTTCCGTCAGATTTACGAAGACGTGCATACCCGGATTTCTTGTCAATAATATTCTTCCACCATCCGGAGCGTGTTTTAAATTCCTGATATTCTTTCTTCTTTCCAAGCGATCTGGCAAATTGCGAAACAGTCCAATCATCATAAGCATATTCCAGGCTATTAGAAAAACGTCCTTTATCATACGGAACATAATTATATTTCAAATAAGCCTGCAGATCCTCATTACCAACCAGTCCGCCACCCACTTTTTGTACTGGTACAGTCTGCATTTTATAAACAGCTTCAAAAGCTTTCTCTGCATCAAAGTCGCGTATGCCCATTTGGTAAGCGCCAACAATAAGTGGGATTTCGTGCTCAGCCACCATAACCGGTATATATTCCATGCCGGCGGGCCCCTTAGCCAACCAGCCATTGGCCTCATACATGGCTAATTGCGATTTTACCCAGCGGGACGACCATTCAGGTGTTACCAGGTTCCAAAATTGATTCAGGTTCCAGAAAGTATTCCAAAATGCATCACAGCCCAGGGCCAATGCCTCAGGATCTTTAAGTTGCTGCACTTTTTCATTAGCATCTACCCAACGGCCATCAACATCACTCCATATATTCCGGCTGCACAATGCCCGGTACATATTGGTGTAAAACCTTACCTTTTCCCGGCGGTCATTGCTGCTTATTTTAATCCGTCCCAGTAATTTATTCCATGTTTGGCGCTGATTGTTCTGAACTTTATCAAAGCTCCAGCCAAAGGGTTCAGTGATTTCCTCCTGTAAATTTTTACCAGCATTTTCTATGCTTACCAGAGAAATACCTGTACGTACCTGAACTACTTGATTTTTATAGGTATCAAATTCTACGTAAGCGCCGGCATCTTTTAGATTCATGGCGTTTATAATATCTTTATCACTCGATTCATCATTTACCCAGGTGCCAAACTTTTTGATCGCCTGATCAAATTCTATTACAAAATAAACTGTATAATCCTGGCTAACTCCTCCAGACCATGTATCAGGTGAATGTTGTTTGCTGAATCCTTCTATACGATGTGAGTTAATCTTTCGTATCGAAACTTCTTCCAGGTAATACCTATACTCTGACGGTATTTGCAAATCAAGCATTATCCTTGAACTATCTGCTTTAGGATAAGTATACCGTTGAAAGCCACATCTGGTAGTAGCCGTAAGCTCCGCTTTAATCTGGTAATCACTAAGCAGAACTTTATAGTAGCCCAATGGCGCTTCTTCAGTTGATTTGTCAATTCGTGAACGATATCCTTCACCGGGATTTCGTTCATCCCCTACCTTTGTTTTTAATGGCCCGTTGGTTGGCAGCATGCCTAATCCGGCCATGGTCCATTCATGGATATGACTGAAAGATCCCACACTTTCAAATGTAGGATCATAACCCGATTGCCATCCGGCATTTTGATTATCCGGGCTTAATTTAACCATACTAAAGGGCATCCAGGGACCGGGGGCAATCATCCACCGGGAATGTGCAGTTCCTATTTTTGTATCCACATAATCTGCAGAAGAAATTGTCTGCTGAGGCGCCCGTTTAATCGTTCCCTGTTCTATGATGTGGCCATCACTATAAATTTCATATTTACTTTGCCTTGTCTGAGCAACTGAGGGCATGGGTACTTCAAACTGATACCTGCCGGTGTCAATAGTTTCTTTAAAGACGGGTTGTCCATTTAAACGAATACTGATAAGAGGCTTACCGGAAAGATGCTCTATATCAATCAGTAAAGGCTGGAAGTGCTTAGAATCCTGTTCAATCTCATAGGATGCAGGTTTTACTTCTCTCAAAAAAACATCTTTTGGAGCCTGTAATTTTACTTTCTCAGGCCCTTCTAATTTAATCTGATCAAATACAAGCCACGATCCAGCCAGGATAGTCAGTTGAATTTCGTTTCCTCCTTTGTGTAATAAACCAGGCCCGATAGGAATTTCAATTTTATGTTCCCTTGCCTTCAAAAATTTTCCATCCACAACACTATTATCATTTCCTGCCTGAAGTTGGTATTCCCATGACTTCCCATTTATTATTATCTTAAATAAAGGGGGATGATCAACATTATTACCCAAAATATCAACAACAAATTTCCATTCAGCCTGCACAGGCAGGTTTTCCAGGCCAAATAAGATGTTGAGTACATGAGAACGGATACCAGATGTTGGACCTGTTCCTCCCCAGCTATCTTTCGGGCCAGGCAACACATAAGGCCAATCTTGTTGGGGTTTAGAAAAGCCTATTAGGTAAAAACGGTCTTCCCAGCCAAAATCATGCTCCAGGAACCGCTTGTAATCTAACGGGGCAAGCGCCATCCCTGAACTACTGTTATCCGCAGCGCCAATCTCCCATATAATTTTAGTTTGTCCATAAGTATTCAGGCCTGTGAAGCAAAATAGTATAATTAATATTCTATGCATGCTTTTCAATACTTTAGTTTTCTTAATTAGCTTCTAAATGCATGGTATAAATAGACCATATTAAGAGTTCATGATTCATCTTGCCATAAATTATATGAGCCGGTAAAGATCAATTACCGGCTCAATCAAAAATTAATTGTCAATTAGAATCCCGGATTTTGAGTAAGATTGGGATTATTATTTATTTCTCTTAAAGGAATAGGGAACAACAATTGATTTTGAGTAAAAGATTTACCCCAGACAGTTGTATGCCCTACGAATTCATCAAAATTACCGGTGATATCACTTCTGACTTTACGGGTACGCAGCATGTCGAACCAGGTTTTACCTTCGTAACATAACTCTAAATATCGCTGTGTCCATACCTCTTTTTCAAATTCATCCTGACTCATAGAAGTAATAGCGGGCAAATTGGCTCTTTGTCGAATCATATTGACATAAGAAATAGCATCGGCATTAGGATTTCCATCAGCACGGTTAGACGCTTCTGCATACATCAGCATCACATCAGCCAACCTGTAAATAGTATAATTTAAATCAGAATGAGCAGTGCTGGTAACAGCATTCATATCAAACCATTTATAAATATAATAGCCCCCAAGAATTATCGTATCAGTAGTGGATCCGTTCTTTGGAAATTTAGTGTAAAAAAATTGGCGTTCCGAGATACGTTTATCACCAGCAGGGTAACTTTCCACAAATTCCCTGGTTGGCACAAGTCCTCCGAATTCATCAGAATAAACCGCAATGTCCTGATATTGAGGCAATGATTTTGCAGTGAGGTCATTATCACTGATGCCCGCTGCATATTGAACCTGCCAGATGAATTCGCCTTTATTTTTATTAGAAGGATTGTTCATATCTGCATAATTAGGAAATAAAGTATAGCCTCCGTTATCAACTACTGCTTTAGATCGTTTAGCAGATTCAGCATAATATTGCTGACCGCCCGCAACCGGGTAACCGGCATAAGTAAGATAAACATCTGCAAGTAATGATTTTACGCCTCCCATAGAAACTCTTCCGGTATTATCCTGCCAGGGCAGTGCAGATGCTTCCGCAGTTATAAGATCAGGAATAATGATTTCATCATAAATTTCTTTAACCGGTGAGCGGGAAGACTGTACATTTTTTAAATCAGAAACTACATCTGTAATTTTGGGAACATCCCCGTACATACGCACAAGATAAAAGTAATACAATGCTCGTAACGTATGAACTTCGGCCAGTATATTTGCCTTTGCTACAGTATCCTGAGGTATTTCACTAATTTTTTGTAATGCAAGATTACAATTAGCTATACCTCTGTATAAGCCTTGCCACCATGTATCAATATAAAAGGATTGTGCATCGTACGTAAGATTATAAAAACGAAAACTTTCTGTTTGTGCATTTCCAGATGCTTTACCAGTCATAAATTCCATTAAAGATGCCGTATTACCGCCGTAACCACCGCTGCCCTGGTTTAAGGTAGTAAGATTAGAATACGCTGAATTGGCAAATGCTCTGGCAATTGTAGGGCTGGTAACGTTTGATTCGGGCGTTAAAGCTCCGCTTGGTTGTTCGTCCAGAAATTTATTACAGGAACTTAAACCAAGAACTAATGTTGCTATAAATAAATTTTTAGTTTTTTTCATTTTCATTCATTTATCAAATTAGAAAGAAAGGTTTAAGCCGGCATTTATCACCATGGGGCGTGGATATGGGAAGAAGTCCTGGTTTTGTGTAAGCTGACCACCAAACGTGGTTACTTCCGGATCATAACCTGTATAATCTGTAATAAGGAACAAATTTTGAGCGCTTACATAAAAACGAAGCTTATTAATATTCCATCTGCTTATGGTATTAGCAGGTAATGTATATCCCAATATAAAGTTCTGGCCCCGTATGAAAGATCCGTCCTGCACCCACCAGCTATCTATGTGCGTTTGATAAAATGATCCATAGTATCGAACTTCCGCAACTTTACTATTTTGATTTTCAGGCGTCCATGCACCTGTCACGGTTGCCAAACTGTTGGCAATTGCCTGCCTGTCTTCAGTGGAATGCATAAAGTTGGATACTGTATTTACACCCCCTACAAAGCGGATATCAAAGGTAAAATCAAAGTTATTAAAGTTAATTGTGTTCGCTATGTTCATTGTATACTTTGGGTAAGCCTGGCCAAGTCTTGTATTATCCGCATCATCAATCTTGCCATCATTATTAATATCTCTCCATTTTATATCTCCTGGTTTTAAATTATATTTTGCTGCTTCACCTGCTTCTTTTGTACCCCAAACCCCATCTCTTATATAGCCCCAGAAACTACCTATGGGCCAGCCTACCCGTAGAATGTTGGTTTGGCCTAAAAACCATGGACCAGGATAAATATCATCATTATTAATTCCTAATTGCAATATCTTGTTCCTGTTAACAGTGAGGTTAACATCAGTTGTCCAATTTAGATTCTGTGATCTTATAATTTGTGCATTCAAAGCCAGTTCAACACCGGTATTTTGCAACGAACCTATATTTTGAGTAACATTAGATAAACCCGAAGTCCACGGAATTGGGGCATCTAACAACATATCCTTTGTTACACGCTTATAATAATCAGCAGTAATATTAATTCGATTATTAAATAAACCCAACTCCATTCCCACATCAAACTGATTAACACGTTCCCACTTCAAATCCGGATTTCCAAAACTTGAACGGGTTATGGTAGGCTGTCTTTGCCCGTCAAATAAGGTAGTTCCGGAACCTAATAACTGAACCGATCTATAGGTACCAATTTCCTGGTTACCGGTAGAACCTATACTGGCACGAAGTTTTAAATTACTAATACCATTGATGCTGCTAAAAAAGTCTTCTTTTGATATGTTCCATGCAACACCAGCAGAAGGGAAGAAGGCATACTTGTTATTCTTACCAAATTTTGACGAACCATCGTACCTGCCGGTTGCAGTAAATAAATATTTGTCACTGATATTATAGGTCATCCGGGCAAAATAAGAGTTCATTGCCCATGTTTCGTCCGATGATCCTATTCCCCGGTCACCTGTGCCTGCTCCCAGGTTATGCCATTGCCAGTAATCATCAATAAAATTTGATACACTTGCACCCTGGTATTCAGAATAATTTTTTTGCCATGAAAGACCCAATAGTGCTGTGAGTTTATGATTAGCAGCAACCTGTTTATTCCAGGTAAGATAATTTTCACTTTGCCAGTAAGATCTCATCCAGTTATTGATACTTGCCACACCTCTTTCATTCAGAGAAAGTGAAGAAAGTTCACGTCCTGAGTAAAAGTTATTTTTTTGGGCATTTAAGTCGAAACCAAAATCACTCCTGAAGTCAAGATCTTTTGTGATATGAAACAATCCGTATACATTTCCAAGAGAACGTGTCAGGTTAATTAAAGTATAGCGGTTTGTAGCAATATTTACAGGATTACTTCCACCTTCCATACCCGGAAAGTCATTATTGCCACCCCAGGTACCGTCCGGATATCTTACAGGAATGATAGGAATGCCTTCAATTACCATTCTTGATACGTTCAAACCACCATTGGCGTCCGAAACCAGTCTTTCAGTACTTTTTACAAGAGACATGCTTCCTCCTATTTTTAACCACTTATTTACATCATTATCCATAGTAAAGCGGGCAGAGTATCTTTTAAACCATGATTGAATCATTAACCCATCCTGATCTAAATATCCTAAAGACAAACTGTAAGTTGATTTTTCAGAGCCACCCTGCAATGTAAGCTGGTGATTATGGCTGAGAGAAGGCTTATAAACTTCTTCTTCCCAGTTGGTATTATATAAAGGCTTGCCATTAGCATCAAAAAGTTTTGGAAAATCTAATGGATTGTTAGCTTTATATTTCCCCTGAGCAAAACCTGCAGAATCATATTTTTGTGCATTTTTATAAGCAAGATTGTACACATCCATAAATTCCTGTGCATTCAAAGCTTTTAAATGCCTTTGTAGTCTATTAACGGATACATATGCATCGTAAGAGATACGGCTTTTGCCTTTAATACCTCGTTTTGTAGAAATAATAATAACTCCGTTTGCACCTCTTGCACCAAAAATAGCAGTTGCAGAGGCATCTTTTAATACTTCCAGCGAAGCAATATCATTTGGATTAAGTGTATTAGCATCTACACCAATAACACCATCAACCACATACAGGGGATCAAGGCTTGAGTTGATAGAACTAATGCCACGAATACGAACCCTTGCTGCCTCACCAGGAGCGTTGGTATTAAAACTTACCTCCACACCCGGCACCCTGCCCTGTAAACCCTGAGAAACATTGGTGACAGGTCGGTCTAAAAGTTTATCTCCTTTAACCGTTGCAACAGCGCCCGTAAGGTCAGATTTACGTGCGGTACCATACCCAATTACTACCACTTCATTCAAATTACCAATAGCAGGGCGCATTGATACCGTAAGGCTTGTTTGATTACCTACAGAAAGTTCCCGGTTTTCCATTCCTATGGAAGAAAAAACCAAAACAGCGTTGTTAGGAACGGTAATTGAAAAGTTACCTTCTGCATCTGTTTGTGTACCTGTATTTGCACCTTTTACCTGTACTGTTGCATTTGCAACAGCACTATCACCGGATGTGATTCTACCGGTTACTGTTCGCTGGGCAAATAAGGAGGAAGTAAATAAACAAAAGAACAAAAGAAACAGAGAATGGATTTTTTTTGATTGGAATATTTTGTAATCAGTACAAAAAGCATAAATATTCCGTAAACGTAGAGAAACTTTCATAGCAATTGTAAGGTTTAAGTTTTTAAAAAAAGTGAAAAACATTCGAAATTAAAACAAGCAACTTCTTTTAATTAAATTATTTTGGATTATGCAGTATGCTTTTGATTACCGGCTAACATCCTTGTGCTTATTTATTGGTCACACTCTTTTAGTTTGGTTCTTTACATACTCTAACACGTTTTGTCAAATTGATTATCAATCTGCATCTTTACAAAATGAGCAGCGTAAGCCATCTCCGCTTCCAGCAAATCTGCCTCATTGTAAACAGCATTTTTAAAAAAAAGTGTATCGTACAGTTGATCTAGCCCGTTATTATCTTGTAAAATCCTACCC
>MWVV01000893.1_pt1 | contig 10755 bp, 10 predicted proteins | sample 1047281 | NCBI WGS metagenome assembly MWVV01 (sample SAMN06349986, study PRJNA376086) | soil metagenome | isolation source: PT-2 sample Antarctic (ecotone) soil | place: Antarctica | collected 2015-01-13 | reverse complement strand
TTGCAGGAATAGAAGGTTTAGCCAACGAAGTGAGAACCCAAATTGGCAAGGGCGCTGACGTTATAAAAATATATGCAGACTATCGTTGGGGTAAAGATGGAGAAGCTTTACCAACATTTAGTTCAGAAGCCATTGCAGAAGCTGTGGCAATTGCAAAAAGCGGAGGCCGACAAGTAGTGGTTCATTCATCAACACCGGAAGGAATGCGAAGAAGCATAATGGCAGGAGTTTCAACGATAGAGCATGGAGATGATGGCACTGCAGAAATTTTTAAATTGATGAAAGAAAAAAATGTAGCATTATGCCCAACACTTGCAGCAGGTGATGCAACCGCACAATATAGCGGATGGAAAAAAGGGGCTGATCCTGAGCCGGAAAAAATTGCTAATAAGCGACGAAGTTTTCAAACGGCCTTGCAAGCAGGGGTAACAATTTGTATGGGTGGAGATGTTGGGGTATTTAAACATGGCGATAACGCCCGCGAAATGGAACTAATGGTGAACTATGGAATGAAGCCAATTGAAGTATTACGATCCGCAACAAAAGTAAATGCAGATGTGTTTGGCTATGCTGAAAAAATTGGCCGACTGAAGAAAAATTTATTTGCAGATATAATTGCAGTTGAAGGAAATCCGGCAGAGAATATTACCAACATTAGAAAAATAAGTTTTGTAATGAAGGATGGCGTGATTTATAAAACACCTTTAGTAGAAGGCAAATAATTGCTTAAAGGGTCGCGCTTTACAGCCATCTTTATTGCTTTAGCAAACGCTTTAAAAATGGCTTCGATCTTGTGATGCTCGTTATCACCTTTGCATTCAATGTTTAAATTACACCTGGCAGCATCGCTAAAAGATTTGAAAAAGTGAAAGAACATTTCCGTTGGCATCTCTCCTATCTTTTCTCTTTTAAATTCTGCGTTCCAAACCAACCAGCTTCTTCCGCCAAAGTCTATTAATACCCTGGCTTCGGCATCATCCATTGGTAATGCAAAGCCGTACCGCTCTAAGCCTCTTTTATCAGCCAGGGCTTTAGCAAATGCTTCACCTAATGCGATACCCGTATCTTCGATAGTATGATGTTCATCAATATGCAAATCGCCATGGGTTTGCAAAGTCAAATCAATCTTTCCATGACGTGCTACCTGATCGAGCATGTGATTAAAAAACCCAATGCCGGTCTCTATACTAGCTTTACCGCTTCCATCAAGATTTAGCTCAACGTGTATCTTTGTTTCATTCGTATTACGCTCATGTATAATCTGCCGTAACCCAAGTTTTAAAAACTCATAGATGTCTTTCCAGGCAGTTGTTTCCAATGAAATAACTTTTTCCAGTTCCTTCCTTGCATCCTGTATTTCCATGCCTCCCAGGTTAGGATCATTGTTTATCCAGATTGCTTTGCATCCTAAATTTTTTGCAAGCTGAACGTCTGTTATACGATCACCAATTACATAAGAATTTGGAATGTCATAAGCGTCGTTGTTTAAGTATTTACCAAACATTCCTATTCCAGGCTTTCGGGTTGGTGCATTGTCTTTTGGGAAGGTTCTGTCAATCAAAACATCTGAAAAATAAATGTCTTCATTCTCCAAACTCTTCATTACTAAATTGTGAACGGACCAAAAAGTATCTTCACGAAAAGATGGTGTGCCTAAACCATCCTGGTTGCTGACCATTACTAATTCATAGTCGAGTTCCGCTGCAATCTTGTTCATGTACATGAACATGCGAGGGTAAAATGCAAGCTTGCTGAAACTGTCAATTTGGTAAGTTGGCGGAGCTTCATTAATGAGAGTGCCGTCGCGGTCAATAAAAAGGAGACGCTTCAAAAGATGTTATTATATTGGTTGGTAAGCTATAATAATTAACAGTTGCTATTTAACGTTTCTGATTTTCCTGATTGTTTTTCAAGTTACTGTTCAATACTTCTCTATCAGTAAAGGTTTCTTTTATTTCAATCGTTACATTCCTTCCCGGAAATAAATTCTTAAAAATTTCAACAAACTCATCTGTCATCTCATCAATATGCAATTTGATTACTGCTTCCATGCATGCATTTTTTGATTTGTTTCTACTAAGTCTTCGCCCTTACCACCTTCACTTCGGCAGGAGTTACAGCAGATGCTTTATTGCCAAAATTGTTTCGAACAAAAGTAAGTACGTCGGCTATTTGCTGATCAGTTAATTGTTGCTGTGGAGGCATTGGATTGGTGTATTCCTCGTCATCAATTTCTATTGGTTGATTTAACCCTTTCAGAATAATGTTGATCAACCTTGTCTTATCACCCAGCACATACTCGGTTTTAATTAAAGGCGGGTTCAACCTTGGCACTCCGCCGCCATCTTTCTGATGGCATGCTGCACACACTTGCGAATATGTTTGCCGCCCTCTCTCAATAGACGCTTGTGCTCCTGCAGGCGCTTTGGCTTGTACTGCCGTTGACTTTTTTGTTTGTGTTGTTGTAGATTTTTTCTGTTGTGTTGCCAAAGGTTTCTTTGGCTGTGCCCATAGCAGAATTACCACAACTATACTTAATGTTAAAGTGATTATGACCTTCTTCATTCTTATTTTTTTATTTTTTACTATTATAAATAATTCGCCAAATATTTCCTTTGTTATCATCAGTTACATATAGTGATCCATCAGGTCCCTGCGCCAAACCACATGGGCGATACTTCACATCCCTTGAATTTTCTACCTTTTCAACACCAGAAAAACCATTTGCAAAAATTTCCCACTTGCCTGCAGGCTTCCCCTCTTTCATTGGTACAAAGGCAACGTAAAACCCTTCCTGCGGCTCCGGCGACCTGTTCCATGAACCATGAAATGCGATAAATGCTCCGTTCTTATATTTCTCAGGATACATATTGCCGGTGTAAAATAATAATCCGTTGGGTGCCATGTGTCCGGGAAAAGCAACCACCGGATTTTGCATTTCAGCGCAACGCCCAATCTTTTTTCCATCGCCACCATATTCAGGTGCTAAGATTTTTTTATTTTGGAAATGATCATACAAACAATAAGGCCAGCCAAAGTTCATTCCTTTCTTCACCAAAAACATCTCCTCCGAAGGCAATTCCGCCCCTTGCTTCTGGTTATAAAATTCCGGCCACATTTGAAACAACTGGTCCCTGCCATGTTGCATCACAAACAATTCGTTTATTTCCGTGTTCCAGTCTAAGCCTACAACATTTCTTGTTCCTGTTGCATAACGCACTCCATCTTTGTAGGTCTGGTCTAATTTATCTGCCTTAAACTGCCAGACGCCTCCGGCAGAGTCTAATACCGGGCAAGGGTCTTTACCCTTCGAGCCATTCTGCCTGTCCTGTTCCTGGCACGAGTTTGAATAAGCGCCGACATTTACATAAATATTTCCGCTGTTATCTAACGCTATTGATTTTGTATTGTGTTGACCTCGTGATATTAATCCTCCAATAATATGTTCAGGTTTATCCTCGTTCTCAACTTCGTTATTGGCATTAAGTTTATACCTGTAAATATCTGTATTAGAAGATGCATATAAATAATTATTTTTTACTGCCATGCCGGTGCCGACATAGTTTGCGAAACCAGAAGTATCGTCCGATCTTCCATCGCCATTCTTATCGCGCAATTTAATAATGCCTTTGCCATTTTTTAAACGGGCAAGTTTTATATAAACATCACCGTTTTTATTTACAACAATATGCCTCGCCTGACCAATATTTTCTGCAAACATTAATGCTCCGAAACCTGCCGGCAACTTCAATCCTGCATTTGCTGCATCAGGCCGAATAAATGTTGCCCCTTTATTAAGACTGTCTGTGGCTTTTGAAAAAAACGGCGCTGCAACCAATGCAACAACAAGAAGCTTTTTAAGAATATTAGTCATAATATTTTTTTATATTTTTTTCATTTGTTTTCTACCTGCCAATCAATTAAAGCATCTACCAAAGCGGTATTATCCTGTTCTGTTCCCACTGTTACCCGCAAACAATCATCACACAATTTTACATTGCTTCTGTCTCTTACTACAATTCCTTTGCCTAATAGATAATTGTATATCTTTTTTGCTCCTTTCACTTTAATAAGTAAAAAATTAGCATCTGATGGATATACTTTTTCTATAACAGGGAGCTTTTCAAAAACGTCTTGCAAGGCCTCGCGCATTTGTACCAGTTCTATAACCATATCATTAACCTGTCCAACCTCTTCCAATGCTTTTAATGCAAGTTCCTGCGTTGCCTGGCCGATATTATAAGGTGGCTTAACCTTATTTAAAGTTTCAATTATTTCTTTAGATGCAAATGCCATACCTACACGCAACGCAGCAAGTCCCCATGCCTTACTAAAAGTTTGCAATACTACAAGATTTGGATAATCAGCCAGCTCCTGAAGAAAGGTTTTTTGACGTGAGAAGTTGATATAAGCCTCATCTACAACTACAAGACCATTATAATTATTAAGGATCATTTCTATATCTTCTCTATCCATTGAATTAGCTGTTGGATTATTGGGGGAGCAAATCCATATAATCTTAGTATCATCATCTGTTAGATTTTCAAGATGTACAAGATCAAGTTGGAAGTTGTCAAGTAAAGGCGCCTTTCGGATTTTTACATTGTTTATGTTGGCACTTACCTCGTACATGCCGTAAGTGGGTGGACAGATAATAACATTGTCTTTACCGGGATTGCAAAAACAACGGTACAATAAATCAATACACTCGTCGCTTCCGTTGCCTAAAAAGATTTTTTGGGGATCAATTGCTTTTACTTCAGAAATGGCTTCCTTTAACTTAAGCTGATGGGGATCAGGATAACGATTATACCATTTGGTTAACGGCGAACCTAATGAATTTTCATTCGCATCTAAAAACACTTTTGCCTCGCCGCTGAATTCATCTCTTGCCGATGAATAAGGAACGAGGTTTTTGATATTTTCTCTGGTTAGTTTATTTAGATCGAACATTGCTTTCACCTTTAATTATTGAACCACTAAGCCACAAAGAAAACCACAAGGTTCACAAAGAGTCTTAGTGCTTCTTTGTGAACTTTGTGTCTTAGTGGTTCAATCTGATAGCCACTGCATTCTTATGCGCATCCAACCCTTCAGCTTCTGCCATTAACTCCACCGTTTTTGAAATCTTTTCCAACCCTTCTTTGCTTAATTTTTGAAAAGTAATTTTTTTCATAAAACTATCAACACTTACACCGCTGTAGGATTTTGCATAGCCATTAGTGGGTAATGTATGGTTGGTTCCCGTTGCATAATCGCCTACACTTTCAGGCGAATAATTACCAAGGAAAACAGAACCTGCATTTATAATTTGTTCAGCTACTTTTTCATCGTCTCTGCACGAAATGATTAGATGTTCGGGTGCATATTCATTTATTAAATCAATGCCTTCTTTAACGGTTTTTACAATAATAATTTTACTGCACGATAATGCCTGTAATGCAATATCGCCGCGAGACAATACTTTTAGCTGCTTCACAACTTCCTGCTCTGTTTTAGTTGCCAGTGTTTCTGAAGTAGTTACTAAAACCACCTGGCTGTCCGTGCCATGCTCGGCCTGCGATAATAAATCAGCAGCTACAAATGAAGCATCAGCAGTATCATCTGCAAGCACTGCTACTTCACTGGGACCTGCGGGCATATCAATCGGTACGCCATCTCTTTGCACTAACATTTTTGCAGCGGTTACGTATTGATTTCCCGGACCAAATATTTTATATGCCTTAGGAATAGCGTAAGTACCATGAGCCATGGCTCCTATTGCCTGCGCACCACCAACTTTAAATATTTTAGTTATGCCAATAAGCTTTGCTGCATATAATATTGCAGCATTTATATTACCATGCTTATCGGATGGTGTGCATACTATGATTTCTTTGCAGCCTGCAATTTTTGCCGGAATGCCTAACATTAAAATGGTTGAAAACAAAGGAGCGGTGCCTCCGGGAATATATAAACCTACCTTTTCGATAGCCACAGCCTTACGCCAGCATTTTACCCCAGGCATTGTTTCAACTACCTTTTCGGCTTGCAATTGTGCAGTATGAAATTTTTCGATGTTTGATTTTGCCTGTTGTATAGCCTGCTTCAAATCTTCTGTTATTAAACCTTCGGCTTTATTAATATCCTCTGTGCTTATTAATAAGTCGGTTATGGTAACCTTATCGAACATGGAAGAGAACTTTTTCACCGCTACATCTCCATTCAGTTTCACTTCCTTCAAAATATTAGATACGCTTGCTTCGAGCGAAGAATTATCTATAACAGGTCTTTGCAATAATTGCTTCCACGAATTTTTTTGTGGATATGTGTGCACTGCTAACATATTTACAGTTGCTTTATCATTTTGTAATTGGTAAACTCCTTTCCGTTATAAAGTTTCTTCTTGATCTGCATAACTCTAAATCCATGCTTTTCAAAAAAAGGTTTTGCAGTTATACTTGCTTCTGTGGTCAATACTTCATAATTTCTTTCTTCAGCTATTTGCTGCAATTCTGTTAGCAGCTTGCGGGCAATATTTTTTCGCTGGCAATCTTTATGAACATACATACAATCTACATGAGCATCTTCGGTTAACTCCGAAAACCCAACAATAACATTTTCTATCACTGCTACTTTACATACATTTTTATTTAGCCTTTGTTTCCATGCTGTAACATCAGGATGTAAGGGGGCCCACCTGTTCAACTGCCTGCGGGTATAATCTTTGGCGCAAACAACATGAACAGTATTATAAAACAACTCCATCATTTCCTCCAGCATATCTTCGTTATAGCTAACTATTTGTAACTCACTTATTCCTGTTTTACTTGTCAGTGTTTTCATCGTTTCGTTTAGACCTTTTAAAAAAACAATAGTTTTAAAGCTTTTATTAAATAATCATTTTTTCAATTGGAATTACCAGAATTCCCTGCGCGCCTGCCGCTTTAAGTTTCTCGATTATGTCCCAGAATTCATTTTCGTTTAAAACACTGTGAACGCTGCTCCAGCCAGTTTCGGCTAAAGGTAAAACCGTAGGACTTTTCATTCCCGGCAGAAGCGATATAATCTCTTTCAGATTATTGTTTGGGGCATTAAGCAAGATATACTTATTGTTTTTTGATTTTTTTACAGCCTTGATTCGAAACAATAACTTATCTATCAGTTGCTGCTTATCATTACTTAAGTTCCGGCTTTTAATAAGTACGGCCTGCGAGCTTAAAATGGTTTCCACTTCCTTTAATCCATTCATAAATAAAGTCGATCCGCTGCTTACCAAATCGCAAATAGCATGAGCGAGGCCAATGCCGGGAGCAATTTCAACACTACCGCTTATTTCATGTATCTCGGCATTTATGCCTTTCTCGTGCATAAACTTTTGAACAATAACCGGGTAAGTAGTTGCTATGCGTTTCCCTTCAAGATAACTCACATCATCATAAACTTCGCTGCGACTAACGGCAATGCTTAATCTACATTTACCATAGCCAAGTTGTTCAACGACTTCCACTTTTTTATTTTTTTCATATACCACATTCTCGCCAACGAAACCAATATCTGCCACGCCATCTTCCACGTATTGCGGAATGTCATCATCTCTTAAAAAATAAACTTCAAGCGGAAAATTGCTTGCCTCGGTTTTAAGTTTATTTACACCGTTCGAAATATCGATGCCACACTCTTTCAGCAGCTTCATACTGTCATCATGCAATCTTCCCGACTTTTGAATCGCTATCTTTAAATTCATTTTTATCTCTTCTAATCTCTAAGAAAATCTTTGAGAATTAATGTTACGCTGCCCATTTCTCCTTCCCCTTCAGGGGAAGGCCGGGATGGGGTTTAAACAACAAGGGCTCACCAGCAGGTAAGCCCTAAAATGCTTTATTTGCAATTGCAATCCAACACCGGCCTACCTTACAGTAAGAAATGATGATGGATATGCAAGAAAAATTTCATGCGGCAAAGATAACCGTAGGTTTCAATTTTCAAAAAATTAGTTTTCGTTTCCTATATGTTGATGCAATTACAACTAACGGTTCTTGCATATATGCAAATACACCTAACGGCCAACTAAAAAAACTGCGTTTGAAAAAAGCAATTTACCATTCTCCCAAAACAGGCGAAACAAAGGGTCATCGGCCATGTAAATAACAGAACCTGAGCCCATTTGCTGCACGCCAAATAATAACCCATCCTTTAATTTATTTTTTAGTTTGTACCCAACAAAGCCTGAAACAAGTTCATTTTTCTTAATCACCCCCACGTTCCAACCCTCGTTCATAAATTCGTAAATGCGTGAGTCTTGTCTTAATGTGTAGTAGTTTTCGGGATAGCCAAAAGCCAAAGGATGGGTATTATCTAACTCAACCTTATAAATTGCACCGGGCATCTGGTCAACATTTTCTCTTTCCCGCTCGCTGTATTTCTTCAATAAATTATAACTATCACCTGTCAGTTTCTCATCCTTCAGGTCTTTTGGTTTTATTCCCCAATCTTCGGCGGCAAGTTGTTCTACTGCATTTTGCATGGCAATCAAACGTCCTCCACTTCTTACAAATTCTTTGAGTTTTTCGGAAGTACTTTTATCGATAAATTGACGATAGTTGCCATTGGGAATGATTAAAACATCATATGATTTTAGATCAGTCCCTGCAACATCTTCGGTATTTATAAGTGTTATTGGGTAATCAAGTGTTTGATCAAAAAAATGCCACACTTCACCTGCGCCTGTTGAAGAGGTTTGCTTACCTGTAAGTAAAGCTACTTTTGGCGCTAAAATCACTCGCACATCAGGAGACCCAAAATCCGGACCTCTGTCAACATATCCGCTGTTTACTTCTATTGGCTGCACCTGGTACAGATTAGCAGCTTCGTTTACATTGGCAAGCCAGTTTGCAGCATTGCTTGTTTTTATAATGATTAAAGTACCCCGGTCAAAATTTTTATTATTATAAGTGAAAGGTTTTTCAGCCATGCGCACCTTTACACCTTTCTTTAATAAATAAGCCAGAACCTTTGCGCTATTTATAGATGAATAAGGAATTAAAACCCCGTAAGAAGAAACTGAATTTATTTTACCGGCTTCAGCGGGGGTATTATAAGGAGTAAGGATTTTTTTATCTTTCAATGCAAAAGCGTCTACGCCATAAGCATAAGGAACAGCCCAGGCAGTAATATCGTAAGTAACCGAGTCAGTTAGCATTGCTTTAGGCTCAAATAATACTTTTACTAAAGTGGATTTAGGTTGATAAGCAGAAATGGCAAGGGAATATTTTTGCAGCGTTCCTTCTTCATCTTTACCCGAGAAATAGTGGAAACCTTTAACCTTTCCATTAAAGGCGCCATATTCAATTCCATTTCTGTCGAGCAAATTTTTTACTGACGTTATTTTATATGAATCGTTACTGGTAAGTATGTAAGTTTTATAGTTACTTCCGACCGCATTTCGACCGTTATCGAAAAACTTCTTAAATTCAGAAACTAACTGCTTTGCATTTTTGGAAGCTGCTTCAATAGTAGAAAGACCTGTAGTGTAATGATGCATAACCCTGTCGACCAATGTTAAAGTATCGCCAGTACCATTTACTACTCCCAGTCCGCCACGCGGGCCACCACCCTGCTCATAAGTCATCCCAATTGCTCCGTTATAAAGAGGATAAGTATCGCCGTAAGAAGGGTAAAAAAGATCAAAAGATTCTTTAGTGAAGTAGAGCCAGCCATTCTCGTCAAAATACCGCGCATTGTTTTTACCAACTGTTTGTTGAAATTCTTTTTGCCAGGGAGTAATTACTTCGTGTACAGGTTCGGCAGCAGGGGCAAAATAGTAAGGAGCATTAATGCCCTGCTCATGAAAATCGACATGTATGTGAGGCATCCATTGGCTGTATTTAACTAACCTTTGCTGTGTTTCGGTCTGTGTTTGCCAGGCCCAGTCCCGGTTCAAATCGAAGTTGTAATGATTAGTTCGTCCGCCGGGCCATTGTTCGCTATGCTCGCGTGATTGCGCATCAACATTGTAATTTTTGCCGGCCACACCATTAAACCAATTTACATAACGGTCTCTGCCATCAGGGTTGATACAGGGATCAATCACAACAACAGTATTCTTCAGCCATTCCTTTGTTTTTGCATTAGAAGGGTCAACCAAAGAGTATAAAGTTAACAAAGCGGCTTCTGAAGAGGAAGTTTCGTTACCATGAACATTATAGCTTAACCATACAATTGCAGGAGCACTGTTAAGCTGTGCAGGCAACCTGGATATACCCGTAAGGGAAAGATTATTTTGCCGTATGCTTTCAAGGTTCTTTAAGTTTTCCGGAGAAGAAACATATGAAAGCAGTAACTCTCTTCCTTCATACGTTTCGCCGTACTTTTCTATTTTAATCATGTCTGGCTTTGCCTGTGCAAGAGCCTTTACATAGTTTACTATTTTGTAATGAGGCGTGTAGTGCGTACCCATTTTGTAACCTAAAAACTGCTCCGGACTTTGCAGCGATTGTGAAATGGATGTAATGCAAAAGACCAAAGCTGCCAACAGTACAATACTTTTCTTCATTTTTTAATTAATAGCGGTGAAAGTAGTTAAAGAAAAAAAGCAACCCAACAATTTGAATCTGCTTTAAGTAATAGATATAAATGTAATAATTTGGCATTATGAGAAAGTTATTAGCAGTTGCATTCATATTTCTAATTGCTCCCTGTTACCTGCCCGCACAATTGGTTGGAAAAGGAAAGATCATCAATCCTTATAATTATTCTATACAAAAAGCGCAGGTA
>MWVV01000892.1_pt1 | contig 10762 bp, 11 predicted proteins | sample 1047281 | NCBI WGS metagenome assembly MWVV01 (sample SAMN06349986, study PRJNA376086) | soil metagenome | isolation source: PT-2 sample Antarctic (ecotone) soil | place: Antarctica | collected 2015-01-13 | reverse complement strand
TATTTTTAACCAACGCGGCAGTGTCAATCGTTTTCGAACATTTCAAAACTCGCTTATTTCCTTAATTCAAGGACAATTAGGCGGCGCCGCTCCAATAATTTACACCGAAATTCCGCTTGATGTGCGAATGGCAAACACACGGATTACTTATCCCGACACCCGTGCCAGAGGGAATTAAAAACCAAAGCTAGAAAATTAAAAAGAATAAGAGAAAAAAGGAAGCAGGAAATTTTGCTTCCTTTATTTTTTGTTTTGCGATTTATTGAAAAGCATAAGATAATTCACGTTTGCGAAATGCAATAAATAGAGCCGCGATGAACAAAATCGAACGAGAAAAAGACCAAACCGAAGAAACACCCGAACTAACAGCCGAGCCTTCGACACATCCAGAACCGACAACCGAAAAATCCGCTACCAAACAAACAAGCGTCGCAAGAAGCGCGGGTATTGTTTCGATTGCCGTAATGTTTTCGCGTATTTTAGGATTGGTGCGGGAAATGATTTTCGCAAAATACTTCGGCGCGGGCTTCCTTTACGATGCTTATCAAGCGGCTTTTACGATTCCGAATGTCTTGCGAGACCTTTTCGCCGAAGGTGCGCTTTCAGCTGCGTTCGTCAAGGTTTTCACCGATTATCAAATTAACAAAAGTGAGCTGGAAGCGTGGCGTCTGGCAAGCCTGGTTCTTAATGCTCTGGCTGTAATTTTGAGCGTTGTAACTATTCTGGGAATTTTGCTTGCTCCCTATTTAGTGCCGATTATCACCCAAGGCTTTCCACCGGAAAAGATTCATTTAACTGTTGTAATGACTCAAATAATGTTTCCTTTTATCCTTCTTGTCGCAATGGCGGCGGTGGCAATGGGTGTTTTGAATACGAAAGGAAATTTTGGTATTCCGGCTTCCGCTTCAACCGTTTTTAACGTCGTATCAATTTTTGCCGGTCTGGGTTTTGCGTATTGGTTAAGCGGCGGCGAGTGGGCGCAATCGAATGATGAAACTGCAGTCCCGGATTTTCCCGCGCAGTGGGCAATCATCGGAATGGCGATCGGCACTTTGATTGGCGGCGCGGCGCAATTTTTAATGCAAGTTCCGTCGCTTCTGAGGGTCGGATTTCGCTTTTCACCGATTTTAAGTTTTACCGATGAAGGCGTAAAAAAAATAATGCGCTTGATGGCTCCCGCGATTTTGGGAACTTCCGCCGTGCAAATCAATGTTTTAGTAAATCTAGCTTTTGTTTCAGGTATTGACGGCGGGCGTTCGTGGTTGAGCTACGCTTTTCGCTTAATGCAATTTCCGATAGGAGTTTTCGGCGTGGCGGTCGGCATAGCTTCTATTCCGGTTCTCTCACGAATGGCAAGTGAGGGGAAATTCGATGATTTTCGCAAAACGCTTTCATCTTCAATTAATCTTGTCTTTTTGATGACGCTTCCGTCGGCTTGCGGTTTGATTGTTTTGGGCGAGCCGATTATTCGTCTGCTCTATTTGCGCGGCGCGTTTGAGGAATCCGACGTTCCAATGACGGCTTGGGCTTTGACAGGTTATGCTGTCGGTTTGACGGGTTATGCAGCGATAAAAGTTCTCTCGCCCGCATTTTATGCTTTGAATGATGCGAAAACGCCGATGATAATCGCCGTCTGCTCGATAGCCGTGAACGCGCTGGCAAGCTATTTTTTCCGCAACTGGCTTTCCAATGTCGATGTTTCGCCCGAATATCCGAACGGTTTAGGTCACGTCGGCGTCGCGCTGGCAACTTCAAGCGTTGCGCTGGTAAATTTTTTCGCGCTGGCTTTGATGATGCGAAAACGAATCAACCGCATTGATGGGCGCGAAATTATAATTGCATTTATTAAGATTGCGATTGCTTCGGCTGTGATGTCGGCGGTCTGCTATTTCAGTTATCATTTTCTTACCCAACAATTCGCCGTCAAAACCTTAATCATCAAAATAATTGAAGCGTTTGTCCCGATCGCGCTTGGTGGAATAGTATTTTTTCTGATGGCGAAAATTTTGCGAGTCGGCGAAATTGATAAACTTTTCAATGCTTTAAAGAGAAAATTAGGAAGATAAAATGGATAGCAAACAAGTGAATGAACAAAAATATCGTGAGCGGGTTTACGAAATTGTCCGCGAAATTCCTTTTGGCAAAGTTATGACTTACGGACAAATCGCCGAAGTTTTAGGCGAGGGTTACACAGCGCGAACAATCGGATATGTGATGCACGCGGCTGATACAGAAAATGTTCCCTGGCAGAGAGTTATCAATTCGCAAGGTGCTTGCTCAACCGGCAAAATGACGATGCCGGTAAATTTGCAGCAAAAAATGCTCGAAGACGAAGGTATTGAATTTAATGAGAAAGGTCGCTGCGATTTTAAAAAACATCTTTGGTCGCCGGAAGGTTTTGTATCTGAACAAGATGAACAGCCTAGCCTTTTTGAAAAATAGAAATTTCTAATTTGAGCCTTTTCTTTTCAAACATTAATCGTCATTTTCAGAAAAACCTTGTAATGCTAATAGCTATTAGTTAATGCAGACGCTCGGCGCCCGTCGGAAAAGCAAAACATTCTTTGCAAAAACGTCACCGTAAATTAAATGATTACGATTACCGATTATATGCGTCCAAGGCAATTTAGTTATCTTCCCCATTTTAGTTTATTGCGTAAAACGTCGAAATAATTACGATTCGGCGGTTGGACAAGATTAAAAGTCGTCGCGCTTTTGCGAATTAAAATTCGGTCGTGTGTTTTCATCTGGTGACCGATTTGACCGTCCAAAGTTAAAACTACGCCTTCGTTTTCATTCTTTATTTGCAAATTTATATTAGCCGTGTCCGGCACGACTATCGGTCGATTTGTTAATGTAAACGGACAAATCGGCGTTAAAACGACGGCGTTCATCGAAGGATAAACAATCGGACCGCCTGCCGAAAGGTTGTAAGCCGTCGAGCCGGTGGGCGTTGAAACAATCAAACCGTCGGCGCGAAAAGAATTTACGTATAAATTATTTAATTCGACTTCAATTTCGATAATGCGTGCAAGCGCGGATTTGTTGATAACAACGTCGTTTAGAACACGACCCGTCGAAAGTTTTTCATCGTCGCGCCAATGTTCGACATCGAGCATTACGCGGCGGTCTATTTCGTAATTTCCTTCAAGAATCGTTTCGAGTGCAGGAAACATTTCTTCGATGCGAAACTCGGTCAAATATCCGAGACTTCCGTAATTTATTCCGAGAACCAAAATTTCTCGATGACCTGTTAAACGCGCGGTTGAAATCATTGTTCCGTCGCCGCCGAGAACGATTATCAAATCCGCTTCAGTCTGAAATTTTTCGGTTTCATTGGTAACAATGCCGTGTTGCTCCGCGCCCGCTTTTTCGGATTTTTCATACGACTTGCCGATGATATTGATGTCGCGTTTTTCGAGCCATTCGGAAAGCTCGCACGCCGTTGCCCAAGCCTCCTTGTGGTTAGGTTTGACGACGACACCAACACATTTTATTTCTCGATTTGCCATTTTTAAACGAAAAGTTTTGTCAATAATTAACTAATTGATTTGAAACTGCAAACATTCGGATTTTACATATAGGTATTTCTTTTGAAACCAAATTCAACCGACTTGTTAATATCATTTAATTGGCGCTTGCCAAGAAGTTTAAACCCAATTTTCTCATAAAGTCGGTGTGCATTTATAAAGCGCGTATCCGACCACAAAATAATTTCGCTTCTGCCTTTCAATGCCGCAAATTTAACAGCAAGTTTGATTAGATTTGCTCCTAAATTTTGCTCGCGGAATTCTTTTTTGACATACAGCAATTTTAACTCAGACGTTTTTTCGTCCAACATTACGACGCCGACCGTCGCAACGATTTCATTTTTTTCTGCAACAACCCAAAATTCGCCGTTTTTTGAATGAAAGTAATCATCGGGCGCGAGTAAATATTTATCTTCCTTTTCCGTATCCAAAACGCAAGCGTATTCTGCCCAAATATTTCCGATGAGTTTTATTACCTGCGAAGCGTCTTTTTTAATGACAGGACGAATTTTCATCAAAAGAATTATGAAACAGAAAAGCTATGCAATTATAGATTAGGATGTTTTTCGACAAATCTTATTAAATTTTTGACGTATGAATTAAAATTTGGACACGCAATATTGTGCGACGCGAGAAGTTCGTCGGCAATGCTTGTATCATAAGTTTGCGGGACGAAAAAATACGGCACTCCCGAATGCGGTAACCCGCTCATCGCAGGCGAAAACGGCAGCATTAAAGTTTTTTCAACTAGCCCCGGCGGAGGTTTGACAATTGATTTCCTTTTCGTCATCGCTTCGGCAATCGCATCGAAAATCTCTTCGGTTGTCAAAGGATTCGGGTCGGCTAACGCAATTGTTTTTCCGACTGCTTTTTCGTCTTTTGCCAACGCAGCAATTGCTTCAACTACAAAATCAACCGGAACTAAATTTAACTTTACGTTCTTGTTTCCGACGTTGACAAAACGAAACAAGCGCGGAAACATTCTCAAATAATTTATCAAGTAATAAATGCCGTCATATTTTGCCGTTTCACCCGTTTTTGAATCGCCGACAACCACCGACGGGCGAAAAACGGTTGTCGGAATTTCGTCCTTTAATTTTTCCACTTCCGTTTCCGCCAGATACTTTGTTTCTTCATAAAAATTGCGAAATCCGGCGTCGTGTTCGAGTTCGGTTTCGTAAATTATGCCTTCGCGTTTTCCCGAAACATAGCACGTTGAAACATAGTTATAACGCCGCAGATTCGGCAAAGTTTTGACAAATTCATTAACGTTTTTCGTGCCGTAGACATTAACTTGAAAAGCCGGACTCTTCTCAACTGCCAAATCATAAACGGCGGCGAGATGCTGAACGTCAGTTGTTTCGCGCCGAACAATTTCCAAATCTTTCTCTGAAATTCCAAGATTTTCCCGCGTAATATCGCCTTCAATAAGCGCAAAATTTTCAAGCGGCGTATTGGTTTTTAGCGCAATTTCCTCTATAGCGCCCATTGCTTTTTCAACAAAATGCTTTTGAACGAGCAAGTAAAATTGCGTCTCCGGTTTTGCCAGGCGCTCTGCCAATTTTACGGCGATAAAACCCGGAAAACCTGTCAGAAAAATTATTTCGCTATAATTCATTTTGTTAATTATATCCAATTCTTCGGTAATAACATTTTGATTCAACAAAGTTATTTCAATTTATTAGGTTTCATGTTTTTACTCAAATTAACTTAAATGTTTTTGAAATTACAAACTTGTTAAAACTTTTACTCACGTACGAATTTTGTGTTAAAGTTTTGATAAAATTATAATTGCGGAATTTTTAGCAGGTTTATAATCCTAATTGCGCATTAAATTGCCCAAATGAAAAATAAAAAGGTTAAACCAAAAGAAACGTCGACTGCCCAAAAAAGCGGTACTTTAGCAATTAAAGCTATACCGAGCGAATTAAACAAGCCGCGCTGGTCGGTTGTTTCGTTTGAAAAATATTTGGCGAAAAATTTAACCTATAATGAAGCAATAAAAAAAATCAACAGGCTCAAAAAACAAAACGTTTCGGGTTTGTGTATTATAACCGACGAAGCGGCTGAAAGAATTACGAATTAAGAATAACGAGTTAAGAAAATTGCGCCTTCGCGAGAAATCTTCTCAAAACTCCAAAATAATTTTCCCGAAACTCTCGTTTGATTCTAAATATTCGTGCGCTTTTTTTACATCTTCAAAACGAAAAACTTTATCTATATTCGGTTTAACCAAACGTTTTTCAATTAACGGCAAAACTTTTTTGATAAATGCGCGTGTCGCTTGCGCTTTTTCTTCGGTTGAGCGCGAGCGCAAAACCGTTCCGATAATTTTCAAGCGTTTTGATAATGCGGTTCCCAAATCGAATTCGGCTTTTGCTCCGCTCGTTAAACCGACCAAAATGAGTCTGCCTTTGAGCGCGAGACTTTCTAAATTTGCAGCAAAATAATTTGCGCCGACAAGATCTAAAATTACATTAATGCCTTTCTCGTTTGTTTCAAATTGAATAAGTTCAGCAAAGTATTTCGGATGAGATTCGACCGAGTTTTTATCAACTACAATCCCCGTGTCAAGTCCGAATTCATTGCATTTTAATAGTTTTTCTTTTGTGCGCGATGTTCCGAAGGTTTTTATATTTTTCGCTTTGGCAAGCTGTAAAGCAGCAAGTCCGACGCCTGAACCAACAGCGTGAATTAAAAGCGTTTCGCCTTTCTGCAAATTTCCCTGTGTAAAAACGGCGTCGTGCGCGGTGATAAACGCTTCGGGAATCGAGGCGGCTTCAACAAAATTTAGATTTTCAGGAATTCTGGCAAGCAAGGCTTCTTCGGTTAAAACAAATTCGGCTTGCGCTCCGCCTGCGGTAATGCCGAAAACTCTGTCGCTTATTTTGAAATTGCTTACGTTTTCGCCGATTTCCGCGACTTCTCCCGCAAATTCTAAACCTAAAATTCTTTCGGGAAACCCTTTCGGCGCGGGATACGCGCCTTTGCGCTGTAAAACGTCGGCACGGTTTAATCCGGCAGCTTTTACGCAGACAAGAATTTGCAATTCTTTCGGCTTCGGTAAATCTTCGACTTCGCGGATTTCCAAGTTTTCCGCGCCGCCGAATTCTTTAACAAAAATTGCTTTCATAATAATTTTTAAGGATAGAATAGCAAAAGAGCATAAAAGAAAGAAAATATATTAAACTATTGAAATCGGTTAACACACGAGATTTGTGTCGTTCTACTTTTACAATTTAATTTACTAAAAATTATGCAAAATACAATTCGCGTTTTAATTATTGAAAATCAGGCTCTTGTTCGCGCCGGCATCCGAAGCGTTTTGCAGAAACAACGCGGAATTGAGATTATTGCCGAAACCGAAACAAGCAGCCAAGGATTTGAAATTTTCAAACAAACGCACCCGGACGTGGTTTTGATAAGTTTGCGGCTTCGTGATTCGTGCGCTGTTGATGAAATTGAAAAATTTTTGCAAGTGTCGCCGAAGTCGAAAATCGTTGTTCTGGCTTCGCACGCGGGCGATGCCGAAATCTCGCGTAGCCTGCAAAGCGGCGCGTTCGGCTATGTTTTGAAAGACGTTTCGGAAAACGATTTGGTAAAAGCTATTCGCACGGTTGCTGCCGGTAAAAAATTCGTCCCTTTCGACGTAGCTGAGATATTAACGGAAAATCTCGGACAGGAAGATTTAACACCGAGCGAGCAGCGAATTCTGCAAATGATTGTCGCCGGAAAATCAAATAAACAAATCGCTTTTGATTTAAATGTTTCTGAAAACACCGTCAAAACTCACGTTAAAAATCTTTTTGACAAACTTCAAGTTTCCGACCGAACTTCCGCCGCTACAATTGCCATTAAACGCGGTCTCGTCCGAATTGATATTTAAAGCTCACTCAAAAGTATGAGAGAAATATTGCCTCTCTTGATGGTTTCAAATTACGAAATCTCGTTTATCATAAATCTATAAAAGTTGGAAACAACAAAATTTTTGAAACAAGGGGTTACAAAAAAATGATTAAAACAAGACGCAGCGAAGAACGCGGACACGCCAATTACGGCTGGCTCGACACATATCACACATTTTCCTTTAACACTTACTACGACCCGCGCTTTATGGGTTTTCGCTCTCTAAGAGTAATCAACGAAGACCGCGTGGCGGCAGGACAAGGTTTCGGAACGCACGGTCACGCCGATATGGAAATTTTGACTTGCGTGACGAGCGGCGCACTAGCACATAAAGACTCGACGGGAGGTGAGGAAACTTTGCGCCCGCACGAAGTTCAACGAATGACTGCTGGAACCGGAATTCGTCACAGCGAATTTAATCCTTCGGAGACCGATGAAACGCATCTTTACCAAATTTGGATTTTGCCGGAATCTGAAGGATTAAAACCCGGTTACGAGCAGACGTATTTCGCGCCGGAAGAAAAAACGGGAAAACTGAAACTCGTCGCTTCGCGCGACGCATGCGAAGGTTCGGTAAAAACCAATCAGGACGTTGCGGTTTACAGTTCAATTCTGCCGAAAGGTGAAGAAGTAACGCACGAACTTGCGAAAAATCGTTTTGCTTGGATTCAAGTGGTAAAAGGCTCCCTGGAACTAAACGGCGAAACTTTGCAGGCGAGCGACGGCGCAGCGGTTAGTGACGAAAAAGTTTTGCGGGTAAAAGCAAGTGATAATGAAACTGAATTTTTGCTTTTTGATTTGGCGTAAAAAATAGAATACTAAGAACAAATTTCCCGCAAAGGCGCAAAGCTCGCAAAGAATAATAAGAGAACACAAGCAAAAATTTAATCAAAATTTTATTCTGCTTATCTTTATTCAAACTTCCTTTGCGAGCTTTGCGCCTTTGCGGAAAAAATCATTTCCCCTGCAAAACCAACCGAAATGGAAAATGCCTTTTCACCGTAAAATTTCCGAGATTTGCTCGATGCGCTAAACTTTCTAATTCTTCCGGCTTAAAACTTCTCAAAATCGAAAGCGCTCCGTCTTGGCGGACGAGCGGACTTATGCGAAAAACGGCACAGAAAATTTTGTAAAGCAGGTGAGCCGTTTGATGCCGGTGCAAATCAATAATGTATATTTTCCGGTGCGCGACGCGCGACATTTCTCGTAGAATTTTTATAACATTTTTGTCCGTGAAGTGGTGCGTAAAGAGCGAGCAAATCGCGTAATCGAATGATTTGTCGGCAAAAGGTAAATTTAAAGCATCGCTGCGGACGGCGCGAATTTCCGCAAAATTTTTTGATTCTTCCAAAATTGCGCGAGCCGAACGCGCGTTAAGTTCCAAACCGAAAAGTTCTGCTGTTCGATTTTGTTTTCGGGCAAAGTTCGCAATAACTCGAAGTAATTCGCCCGAACCTGCGCCGACATCTAAAACGCTAAATTTTTCTAAATTTGATTTTTCAATATCGCACAAAAGCGTTTTTTTCATTGCCCAAGCATCACCGAGAAAACGATTGATAAGTCCAATCTCGCGCAAAAAAATTTCATATTCTTGCGGCGTGTAATCGCCCGTATCAATTCTCTCAAGTTGGTAACTTCGAGTTTCGAACACGGAAACAGAATAACAAAATCCGTTTAATTATTCGCAAAAATTTGACGCTTGTTTTCAAAGCATTTAACTTTAGAATTGTAAAAATTATGCCAAAAGAGCTTTATTTTGTCAGCGACTTGCATTTTGGCGGCGACGGCTCGCTGATGGTTTGTGACTTCACAGAAGAATTTATTGCATTTTTGCAAAAACTAGCCGAAAAAGACAAAGAAACAGAATTGATAATCGCGGGCGACACATTCGGTTTTTGGGAACTCACAACTGTTCAAGGCACGGCGCAGCTCGACGAAATCATCAAATATCACACCGAAATTTTCCAGCAATTCAAATCAACAGGCGAAAAAATTCAGATAACGATGATGGTTGGGAATCACGATTACGATTTGGCTTGCGACCCGGAATACGCTGAAAAACTTGTCGATTACAATATACGTCTTGATACTTCACTCGCTTTGATACGCGAAATCAACGGCAGAAAAATCTTCATCGAACACGGGCAGCAGGTTGACCCGTATAATGCAGCAACCGAATACGGCAATATTCACGCCTTGCCGATGGGATATTTTATAACGGAAAGTCTAATCAGCGGCGCTAGCAAATACTCTGTTTTCGGGCGCAGCAATTGGCTCAAAGACATTCGCTCGGTTGACGTGCGGCAGATTCCCGATTGGCTTGTTTCAAATTATTTCTACAACGAGATGAATATTGTTTTGCGCTGGCTTCTGCTTCCCTTTTTGCTTCTTCTGACAGTTACGGCTATTGCTCTGGTCGGGCAATTATTAAAATACCTCCACATTTTTGACGTGAATTATTTGCTTGATAATCCGGTCATTCGCGCTCTCGGTTTGTTCGGCGACATTTTAAGCTGGATTATCACGGCGAGTATGTTTGTCTGGTTTTTTGTTTTCGTGGTTTCGATACCGCTTTATTTCGTTTATCGTGACATTCGCCGCACACTTTTTCGGATGCAGATTTTTCCGTCCTACAAATCTGCCCCGACCGAAGAAGCAAACAACATTTATCTAGAAAGAGCGCGTGCTGTTTTCGTTGAAAACCCGGAAGTTTGCGCTTATCTTTTTGGACACACACACGACGCTTTTTTAGTGAAAGAAAAAGGTCGCGTGATAATTAACACTGGAACGTGGCTGAAAATTCTGCGGCGTGTTTCTGTCAGATTCGGCTTGCTGCCGGGCGTTTATTACCCGACGTTTAGGCTCAATTATTTTAAAATATTCAGTGAAGCGGAAAAGATTTTCGTTAAATATATGGAGATTCCTAAAAAGAATGTAGAAAAATTAACCTTACTGCAACGCTTTGTAATTTTTGGCAGAAAACCGGATAAAGCAAAACCCGTTCCCAAAATAACCGTTTTATAATTGTTTTCGAGAAAATTTAATTTGGTTTAGTAAGAAATTATATTGAAACGACTCTATACAATTATAAGTTCAACATTGCTTTTACTAATTCGCGGTAATTTATTATGCGGAATTGTATTTATGACAGGCAAATTAAATCAAAAATCCGCAAAAAGAAGATTATTATTGATTTTAATGTTTGAAGCGGAGTATAAAAAATCCCGTATAATACAAGTCTAATTCAGTATAATACAAAGTTCGATGCTTTCGTGTTTTAGTGTATAATTCGTGTTATGGAAACGAATCTAATTAAAACTGACCCT
>MWVV01000891.1_pt1 | contig 10769 bp, 5 predicted proteins | sample 1047281 | NCBI WGS metagenome assembly MWVV01 (sample SAMN06349986, study PRJNA376086) | soil metagenome | isolation source: PT-2 sample Antarctic (ecotone) soil | place: Antarctica | collected 2015-01-13 | reverse complement strand
TCGTTGTGGACTTTGCGGTAAAGATTGACGAATTTCGCGTTCCAAACAATATCTTCGGGCTTGTAGGACGAGCGCGTGTGAACCGGTTGGGCGAAGGTTTCGTCAATCGCCGTCAGCAAAATAAGAAATTCGGTGTCCGCTTTTTCCATATCTTTCTTGGTTAAATTAAAAAATGGGCTTTCTTCGTTAATCGGATGCACGACCGTCCACGAGAGCGGGAAAAAAGAAACGCTGTTGCGTTCGAGTTCGAGCGAGTCGAAGCGGCGTATGACGCGCCCTTCTTCTTCGACGAAGTGCGCCATCATCACCTTGATATTAACTTCAATAAGCTGGCTGGCGCGCATATTGACTAGCCGAAACATAAACCCTTTGCCGTCCTGATACGGTGCTATAAGCGCGTTTCGGCTGAATTTTATCATCGCCGTCGGGCGCGCGAAACGGGCGAAAACCAAACCGGTTATCAGCGCGTTGACGATAAGACTGTAATAGGATTCGAGCATCACGAGAAAATTCGGCACGACGCCAATCGGATGAATCGTGCCGTAGCCGACGGTTGCAAACGTCTGGACGCTGAAGAAAAACGCGCGTAAAAAGTGTGAAGCGAGCGGCGGTTGCGAGCTGTCGACCAGCGCGTCTGCGCCGCAAAGCACGTAAAGCACGCCGAAAAAAACGTTGCTCAAAAAATAAAGCAGCAGAACGATAAACAGAAACTTTTCCCACGAAATGCCGAGCGAAAGATGAAAGAAGTTCAAGGAGGAAACGTATTTCAAACCCTTGCGCCGCACGTTAAAAGAGCCGTCCGGGTTGATAAACCGCTGGCGGCTTTCGCGCGAGACAATCGAGCCGAAACCCAAATCACGATGCTCGCGCTCGGTCAGCGCCGTCGCCATTTTCATCTCGACCATTTCTTCCTTAACGTCGGTTTTTACTTCGTCTTTTATTTCTCCTTTCAATTGTTTTTCCATAAATTCTATTTTTCGCCGCCTTCGATTAAAACTTCGCGCAGGGCTTCGAGTTCGGGCAAAACGAGCAAATCTTTGGCGCGTCCGGCGGCGCGCTTGGCTTTTATCAATCCGTCTAGCGTCAAAATTTTTACTTCGCAATCATAAATCATTATCAAAATCGATTCTTTTTCAACGGCGGCGAAACTGCCGATTCCGCTGACTTCGCCGAGCAAATCAATGTCGCCGATTTCTGTTTTGAGCGTAAAGTTTGTTCCGTTCTGCAAAGTCTGTTCATACCAAACAAAAGGTAAGTCTTCGGGAAATCCGCGCGGGTGAGGTTTGAAGCGAGCAAAGGTGGCAACAATCTTTTTTAAATTCTTCTTGGTTCGCAAATAACAAAAATCAAAGTCTGTCGTAATGTATCCGGTCGAGTGAATCGAAACGGCAAGACCGTCGACAGTAACGAAATCCGCTTTTTCGGCGTTTAAGGATTTTATTGCCGGTTCAAATTCGACCACCGTTCTTTTTCCTCCGCTTGTTCGCTTGCAGTCTATATTCCTCCAAGCTCCTCATTGCGCTTTATTGATAATCAACCCGTTGCTGCGGAGTTTTTTTTAATTGTTCGAAAGTTAAAGTTAAATCGATACCAAATTCTTTGGCGGCAGCGACATTGCTTCCGGGACGCGGATTATTTATCAGTTCGGCAATTTTTTTCAACTGTTTTTCGCTCGGCTTTTCCACAATTTTAACTTTTTAATCCGACATCTTTGAAAATTTTATCGAGAAAAAGGTTCGATAATTTTTCTTGAATGCTGTTTGCTTTAAGGCGTTCGTTCAAGTTTTTAAAGTCCACGCTGTCGAGATTCTGGTCTTGATTAAAACACGAAAAGACGAAAAATTCTTCGCCCGTCTGCGGGTTGACGTGGCGCTGCAAGCATTGGGCGCAGACTTCTTTCATCATACATTGCATCGGCGAGTTGATTGAGCCGATGGCGATATGATTTTCTTTGAGAAAAGGTTTTAAGGTCGTGTAGCGCGCTTCCTTGACGCCGTTCATCATTCTGTCCGAACCGATTGCGATGATGCGGTCAACGTCCGAGAGTTTTACCGTTTGATTTCCCAGATTGCCTTCGGCATAGGCAATCATTGCCTGCACGATATTGCCGCGAAAATGAGCGTCCTGCAGTCTTTGCGGCACGACCGCTTCGCCCGTATCGGTCGCCCAGACAACCTTGTCAACCGATTGCTCGATTTCCTCGCGCTTGACCAAATCCGCGCCGTTCCGGTAGCCGGCAAAATAAATAAGTTTATTATTATTTTGCTTCATCGCTTTGGCAATTGAAAACAAAACGGCGTTTCCAAGTCCGCCGCCCGCGAGCAGCACGGTTTCGCCCGCGGGAATTTCCGTCGGCGTTCCGGTCGGACCCATCACGACGACTTCTTCGCCTTCTTTTAACAATGAAACGAGCCGCGAAGACGTTCCCATTTCCAGCACAATCATCGAGAGCAAGCCTTTTTCTTCGTCAACCCACGCTCCCGTCAGAGCCAAGCCTTCCATCATAAGGCGTTTGCCTTCGACGACGGGCGCGCTCGTTTCAAAATTTTGCAGGCGATAAAATTGTCCCGGCTCGAATTTTTTCGCTTGCAGCGGCGCTTTGACGATAACGTCAACGATGGTCGGCGTTAAGCGTTCGACTCGAACGACGAAAGCGCGAAGCTGCTCGTCAAGAGTTTCGACGAGTTTGTTGAATTTATTTTCGTTTTCGGCGGCGTTTTGTTTTTCGATTTCACCGGCGAAAAGCTCGACGACACGCTCGTAACCGTATTTCGCCGAAGCCATCGCTTTGACGACGTTTCCGGCGTAAATCGGATGATTGTCGCCGTAATATGAAATGAATTTTCCGTCCAGTTCGTAACTCGTAAAAAATCCGATTTCGCCTTTCTGCGCTTCGACGGCGTGAAATTTTCCGTCGCCGTTTTTTTCTAATTTATGCGGCGCGAAAAACTGTTTCCATTCGTCGAGTTTGAAAGTTCCCGGATTTTCCTTTTCGTAAATCACGTTCGGCGAAGTTCCCGCCGCGACGCAGACCGCGCGTGCCGGAAACTCAGTCATTTCGCCCGAATTTTCAAACTTATTTGTTTCGGCGACGTAATTAAGGCGCTCGAAAATCAACGCTTTGACCGCGCCGCTCTCATCCGGCACGGCTTCAATCGGGTTCATACATTCGACGAAATTTATTCCTTCTTCGAGTGCTTTTTGAACTTCTTCGTGATTTAAGCGATAAGCGGGCGAATCCTGAAGGCGCTTGCGGTAAACAAGAGAAACGCCGCCCCAGCTTTGAACGAGCGGAACGAAATTCGGTTCTTCTCCCGCATTTTGCGCGCGTACTCTTTCGGCGCGAATTTCCTTGCCGTGTTCGATAAATTCCTGAAAGACGCTCAATTCTTCTTCGTCAAATTTTGCGAGAACCGCTTCTTTGCCGAATTCGGCGCTCAAAGTTTCAAACATTTCGAGCATTTTTTCGACCTGCACCGGATAATACGCGAAAATTTCCGTCGAAGTGTCAACGCCCGTCAAGCCGCCGCCGATAACAACGGCGGGCAGGCGAACCTGCAAATTTGAAAGCGTATCTTTTTTGAAAGCGCCGTTCAGTTGCAGCGACATCAGAAAATCCGACGCTTTGCGAATTCCGCGAATAAGATTGTTTTTCATCTTTACGATTGTCGGTTTGCCCGCGCCCGTCGCAATTGCGATATGGTCGAAACCAAATTCCCAAGCGTCTTCTATCGTCAAAGTTCCGCCGAAACGAATGCCGCCGTAAGCGCGGAAATATTGACGGCGCGCTAACAGCAATTGCAGCATCGTCAGAAAATTTTTGTCCCAGCGCACCGTGATTCCGTATTCGGAAACGCCGCCGAAACCCGACAAAATACGCTGGTCGAGCTGGTCGGTTATCTCAGAAATATCTTTGACGGGTTTCGGACAAGCCGCGCCGTTCGCACCCGTGATTTCGTCGTCAAGCGGCTCGATTTTCAAGCCGTCCATTCCGACGACACCGAAACCTTCGTTCAAAAGATAATGAGCGAGCGTGTAACCGGCGGGACCCAAACCGACGACGAGAATGTTTTTTCCGTTGTAAGGCAAGGAATACGGACGTTTTGCATTTAATGGATTCCAGCGCGTCAGCAAGCTGTAGATTTCAAAACCATACGGCAAATTGAGAACGTCCATTAAACTAGCCGTTTCCGCGAGCGGAATGTTCACCGGGTCCTGCTTCTGGAAAATGCAGCCTTTCATACAATCGTTGCAAATTCGATGTCCCGTTCCGGCGCACATCGGGTTGTCGATTGTAACCAGCGCTAAGGAGGCAATCGAATCGCCCTGCCGCTTCATCAAGTGCATCTCCGAGATTTTCTCGTCAAGCGGGCAGCCTTCGAGTTTTATGCCTAAAGGATTTCTTTTCGCCGTGCCGTCGGGCGCGTGCAAGCCGGTCGAGCAGGAATCTTTCTCGCGCTCGTGGCAAATCAGGCAATAATCGGTTTCATAAAGCGAATCGCGCAATGTTCCGCGCTCGTCGGTCAATTTAAAGCCGTCGCGCCGCCGCAGTTCTTCGGTCGCGCCGCGCAGGATATTGTGCATTTCCTCGCTCGGATGAATTAAATGAACGAGATTCTGATAATCAAGACCGTGCGGCGTTCTGAAGCTGTGCCAGCGTTTTTCCTTTTTGAAAAACTGAATTGCCGACCACGCTTCGAGCAGCGCGGCAACGGCTTTTATCTGCAGAATGTCGCCGATTTCCTCGATTTCACCGGCAAAGCGAGCGAAAACCCGACCGAAAGTTTTGTCTTTTAATCGCTCGAAAGCCGCAGCGATGTTTTTAATCGTCGCCTGCGCCGCTTCGTTTAATTCGAGATTTTTTGCCAGTTGTTCTTCGGCTTCGAGAATGCGCGTCGCAAGCGAGGCGACAGCTAATTCTTCGTCGTAAATTAAGACGTCGCCGAACGCCGCGTGTTTGAGTTCGTTCAACGCCGCATTCAGTTCCGTTTCGTCAAAATCGGTTAAATCTTCGGCTTTGTATTTTTTAATGGCGCGCCGTTGAACGAAAAATTTGTAAGTCCAAATCGGGTCTTGCTCGCGGATTACGCACAAAAGATTTTCGCGTTCGGCTGAGACTTTGAACATTCGCGCGACGAACTCGGAAAGGTGCGGCGCGGCGTCGGTCAGTATTTTCGATTCGACTCTTTTCTCGTAACCGCGTCCGTGCGCCGCGACGTATTTTATCAAGGCTTCGTGCAGAATTGGCTCGCTTTTTTCGAGTCCGGCGTAAAAAATTTCGGCAATCTCTTTTAATTTTCCGGCATCGTAAAGGTCGGAAAACCTAAAGCCGGCGATGCCCAAATCGAAGTCGTGATTCGTATTCGTATTTATAAATGCGCGTTGTTTTTCGCTCGTTCCAATCATAATATATTCGGTTTAGATGAAAATATTTTCGTCTTCGCAAAAGAAAAATATAACATTCGCGGCGCGGTTCGACCAAAAGTCGCGCCTGAATACGCGAAACGAAAATAAGTTTTTGCTTTGAACGGCGAAAAAATGTATATTTCAATTACTTTTGAGAAAATCCGGCACCGGTTTCTCCCGAACAGCCGACAAGCGCGTTGATGTGATACAAGAAAAGCCTGCCGGAATCGATAATTATCGGGACGTTTAACTATAAAATACAATAAATTTTTAGCGGTTTAATAATAAAAGGAAGTATGGAAAACGACGAAAGACTGCTCCCGCTGCCAGCGGCGGTAACCAGAAACACGGCGGTCGCCGCCGCCGATTTGCAAACGCCGAATCAGGAATATCCGACGAATTATTCGCCCTTTTACGACGACGAGACGGTCGAGCAAGGACGTTCGGTCATCGAGTATTTAAACATTGTCTATAAACGCCTGCCGATAATTCTGGCGCTGACCATTATTACGACCGCCGGCGCCGCCTTTTATATGTATAAGCAGCCGTCGGTCTTCCAAGCCAACACTCAAATGGTCATCGAAGCGAAAAAGCCGAAAATGACCGATAAAAACGCGACCATCATCAATTTCGGCGACGACCAGCAGTATTACAATACGCAGCTGAAGCTGTTGCAAAGTCCGGATTTAATGCGCGAAGTCGTCATCCGGCTCGGCTTACAGCGCGACCCGAATTTGTTCAGCGCGCAGAACCGCAATTTTCTTTCGACCATTCGCTCGATGGTGTCGGGCGAAAAGGAAGCGGCGAGCAAAGACGGCTCGACCCTTGCCGTCATCACGCAAATCGACGGTAGCGACGATGCGGCGCAGCTCGACGAGATTATTCTCTCGCCCGAAGAAAAAGCCCGTGTCGATGCTTATGCCGGAAGTCTTCTCAAGGGCTTGACAATCACTCAAACTGAAAAGACGAATATCGTCAACATTACCGTCGACAGCACCAATCCTGATTTAGCGGCGAGGGTGGCGGACAAGACCGCCGAAATTTTTATCGAGCAGGACATCGAACGCTCGACGCAGGGCGCTAAAAAATCGTTAGAAGATTTGACGAAATCAATCGAAATTTTGCGCTCAACCATCAACGTGCAAGACCAAGAACGCCTCGCTTATCTGCAAAAATATCAATTGCCGCTACAGGAAAAAGGCATGAGTTTCGTTGAACAAAAATTAAAAACCGTCAGCGAACAATGGCTGACGGCAATCGACGACCGCCGAAAAATCGAAGCCAAATACGAAGCAGCGGTGCGCGCCAACAATCGTGGTGAAGGAATTACATCGCCTGATTTTGTCGAAAACAAAATGATTCAGGATGCGATGCGCCTTAACACAGAACGAAAAGGCAAACTGCAAGACCAGATTCGTGAAATCGACACGAAAATACAAGCTGCCGAAACAAAACTAAGCGAACTACGCGCCAAATACACCGACGAGATGCCGGAAAATAAATCCGTCCTCGGTCAAATCGAGAAGTTAAAGGAAATCAAAGAGAAAACCGACAAGGAAGTTTCCCGAGTGATTGACAGTGAAAGCAAAAAAATCGAAACCAAAGCCGTCGGCGGTGTTCTGGTCGGTTTAAAATCGCAGCTCGAAGCGGCACAGGGACGCGAAGCGCAACTTCAGGCGTCCTACGCGCGCGAAGTCGCCGATGCCAACAAGCAAGGAATCGCCGAAACCCGTTTGACGACGTTGACCAGAGAAATCGAAACCAATCGCGGCTTGCTCGATACATATATCCAGCGTCAGAAAGAACTCGAACTTGCCGTAACAAGCAGTAAACCGGACAATCTGATGATTTCTCAGCACGCGGAGAAACCGGGCGCGCCGATTGGACCAAACCGCAACCGGAACATTCTGATTGCTTTTCTGATGTCGCTGTCGGCGGGCATCGGGCTAGCGTTTATGCTCGATTACTTGGACGATTCGGTTCGCACATCCGACGACATCGGCAGATATTTGGGTTTGCCGACGCTTGCGCTGATTCCGCATCAAGGCAGCGCCGACAAACGCAAGCTGACTTCAATCGGCAAAAACGGCGGCTCGAACGGCATGTCGACTGCGCTCATCACGCTCGAAGACAACCGCTCGGCAATCGCCGAAGCATATCGCCATTTGCGAACTTCATTGCTGTTCTCGTCAGCCGGAAAACCGCCGCAGACAATTCTTGTTACCTCTTCGCAGCCGTCCGAAGGAAAAACGACGACGGCGATTAACACGGCAATAACTTTAGCGCAGGGCGGAGCCGATGTCGTCATCATCGACTGCGATTTGCGACGCCCGCGTCTGCACAGCCATTTCGGAATGGAAAACGGACACGGTTTGACCAATTATCTTTCCGGCGAAAAGGAAACGGATAATTTACTGAAAACTTATGCGGGTTTGCCGAAGCTGAAAGTCATTACAAGCGGACCGATTCCGCCAAATCCGGCTGAACTTTTAAGCTCGAATGAGATGAAAAATCTGCTCCAGTTTCTCAAGGGAAACTACAAGCACATCATTATCGATTCGCCGCCCGCCATTTCTTTTACCGACGCGGCGATTATCGCGACCTTGGTTGACGGCGTTATTCTGGTTGCGATGGCGGGCAAAAGCTCGCTGAATTTGATACGGCGCTTCAAACAGCGACTGGCGACGCTTGGCGCACGCATTTACGGCGTCGTCCTCAACGGTGTCAAGCTCAATTCGGTCGAATATAACTATTACGGCTACGGCTACACGTCCGATTATTACAACAATTACGACGAGTCGACGCCGATGATGGAAGACGTAAAACGGGAAGTAGAAGAAACTAAAAGCTAAAAACGGGAAGTAGAAAGCTGAAAAGAAAAAAGCGGGCGGGAAACAATAAAAAAATTTCCCCCCGCCTTTTATTTGTTCTCTGCTTTTCGGAATCGACTAGACAAAGACGCGCGGCAAAATCTAAACTGGAAACTTTGCAAAATCAAACAAACTTTTCATATACGGAGTAAAAATAAAATTTTATGGCATTATCGGCAAACGATATTCGCAAAGGAATGGTCATTGTTTTTGAAGGCGCGCCGTGCAAAGTGATGGAGTTTCGCCATCACACCCCCGGCAATTTGCGGGCGATGGTGCAGGCGCGCTTGAGAAACTTGAAAACCGGAAGCTCGTTTGAACACCGCTTTCGCTCGAACGACACGTTAGAACGCGCGATGCTCGAACAGCACGATATGGAATATCTTTATTCGGACGGCGCGCAGCATCATTTTATGAACACGGAAAACTATGAGCAAATCGCCTTAAACGAAGACGAACTCGGCGACGCTTCGCAATGGCTGATGTCCGGACTGAAACTCGAAGTCGAATTTTACGAAGGCTCGCCGATGGGCGTCAAACTGCCCGATTCGATGGAATTGACCGTAACCAGAACCGACCCGGTTCTGAAGGGAGCGACTGTTTCCAACTCGAACAAACCGGCAACTTTGGAAAATGGCGCGACTATCACCGTTCCGCCCTTCATCGTCGAAGGCGAACGAATCCGCGTCAACCCGACCGAATCGAAATACATCGAAAGAGTTAAATAAGTGATAACTGATAAGTGATAACTGAAAAGTAAAAGCAAAATTACCTACTTATCGCTTACCACCTATCTTATGTTTTTCCTCTACAGCCTCACGCTCTCAATCGGTTTTCTGTTTCTGCTGCCGCGCTTTGTTTTCGACGCGCTGCGCAAGGGAAAATACGCCGCCGGATTTTGGCAAAGGCTCGGTTATCTGCCGGAATTTCGGCAAAGCGAAAAGCCCGTCGTTTGGCTTCACTGCGTTTCGGTCGGCGAAGCGAACGCCGCGCTTCCACTTGCCGAAAAAATTCTCGAAACCTTTCCCGAATATCGGCTTGTCGTTTCGACGACGACGAAAACCGGACAAAAAATCGCGCGCCAAATTTACGTCAACCGCGCGGAAATGATTTTTTATATGCCGTTCGACTGGCGTTTCAGCGTGCGGCGCGCTCTTGCACAGATAAAACCGAACATCGTTCTTCTAACCGAAACCGAGTTGTGGTTTAATTTCGTCCGTGAAGCCAGCAAAAGCGGCGCGCGCGTTGCCATTGTCAATGGCAGAATTTCTGAAAAATCGTTTGACCGTTATCGATTGATTCCGAAAACGATGCGGCGCGTGCTGCATTATCTTGATTTGGCGCTCGTGCAGACGGACAAGGACGCGCGGCGATTTGTTGAATTAAACATCCGCGCCAGCAAGGTCAAAGTTACGGGCAACATCAAATTCGACCAAAAATTCGCCGACGCGAAAAACGATTTGACCGATTATTTGCGCGACAGATTTTTTATTGCAAAAGACGCGCCGCTGATAATTGCCGCCAGCACGCACGCGTCCGAAGAACGCTTTGTCCTTGACGCTTTCAAACGAATTTATAATGCTTCAAACGAAAATTCGCCGCGCCTTTTAATCGCACCGCGCCACCCGGAACGATTTTCGCAAATCGAAAAACTAATAAAAGAAACCGGCTTTGATTGGGCAAAGCGTTCGGAAGAGGCTTCAAACCGCGACGAGCGAGCTGAAATAATTCTGCTCGATTCAATCGGCGAGCTGCGCGCTGCCTATCCGCTCGCCGAAATAGTTTTTGTCGGCGGAAGCCTCGTTCCGCACGGCGGGCAAAGCATTCTCGAACCCGCAATCGCCGGACGTGCGGCGATAGTTACTGGCTTTTACACGATGAATTTTGAAGCCGCCGTCAAAGAATTTTTACGCCAAAACGCGCTTCTGCAATTACCGCAACTTGGCGATGCGGAAATAGCCGAAAAGCTCGCCGAAGCATTTTTACGGCTTTTGCGCGACGCAAAAATGCGCGAAAAACTGGCGGAAAACGCGCTCGCCGTAATGCGAAACAATCGCGGCGCGACCGACAGAACCGTCGAGCAGCTCAAACCTTTTCTGCAAAACCGCGCCTTAAGAAATTTCGCGCAAAACAATTTGCCGAAAAACTCTTTTTCTTCTGACGCGACGGACAATTTATGATTTTCGCCTTTTATTTTTTCGCCGCCGCTTCGGTTTTCCTCGGCTGGAAATCTTTGCAGAACGGAGTTGCATATCTCGAATTTTTCAAGCGCGAAATCAACAAACCCGAATCCGATTTCGCGCCGTTCGTTTCCATAATCGCGCCGTGTCGCGGGCTTGACGCAGACTTGGAAGCGAATTTGAACGCGCTTTTCCGGCAAGATTTTCCGAGTTACGAAATCGTTTTCGTCGTCGGCGACGAGCGCGATGAAGCCGCGTCGGTTATAAAAAAATTGATTAACTACAGAGACGACGGGGAAGCGCAAAGAGAAGG
>MWVV01000890.1_pt1 | contig 10775 bp, 12 predicted proteins | sample 1047281 | NCBI WGS metagenome assembly MWVV01 (sample SAMN06349986, study PRJNA376086) | soil metagenome | isolation source: PT-2 sample Antarctic (ecotone) soil | place: Antarctica | collected 2015-01-13 | reverse complement strand
CCCGTATCGTTTGCTCCGTAGGGGCTTTGATTGCTCCAGCGAATCGCGCCGCAGCCATCGTCTTGGTAAACCCATTTGGTTTGTGAGTAAGCGGCGATTGAGCCGCCGAGCAGACACAATGTTATTAAACCGAGCCGCAAAAATCGGCGATAAATGTTGTTATTTTCACTTGTTTTTCTCATCATTTTATCTTTTCGTCCTTTTTATAAAAGCGATTTATATTTTTCATCGTAGAGCTGTTTTAACCGACGGTGAATAACTTTTCGGTGAACCGGGCGAAATTGTCGGTGGATTGGCGGACGAGCTTTGAAATTATTGATTAAGAATTAAAAACTTGGAATTGAAAAAGGTTTTTACCGGAAAATCTAACGCTCGAAAATCTAAAATATAAGTTTTCGCAGCATTTGCGACCCGGAGCGGCTGGCGAGAATTTCGGTTTTGTCTTTTAAGACGATTAAAAGACGACGGTCTTGCGCTTCGGCTCGCTCAACGAATTCGAGGTTAACGATAATCGAGCGGTGAACTCGGCAGAAACGGGAAGCGTCGAGACGCGATTCGATTTCGCCGAGCGTCTGGCTTATCAGGTAAGAGCGGTTGCCCGCAAAAACGCGCACATAATCATCGTCGGCTTCAAAACGGATGATGTCATCGATTTTAAGCGGCACGATTGAGTTTTTTTCGCGAACGAACAATCTGGTTAATAGTTCTTTCGGCAGCGCCGCAGCTTTCTGCTGCAACTGTATCTGCTCGCCTATTAACGGCGGTGATATTTTCTCTTGCAAGCGACGGCGCACGCGCTCCATCGCCGCTCGAAAGCGGGCGCGTCCGAACGGTTTTAAAAGGTAGTCGAACGCTTCGAGTTCAAAGGCGTCGACGGCGTATTTATCGTAGGCGGTAGTGAAAACAACGGCGGGTTGACATCGGGCGCGATTTAGAACTTCGAGACCGGACATCTCTGGAATCTGCACGTCGAGCAATACTAAATCGGGTTTGAGAGCGTTTATCAAATCGACGGCTGCTCGTCCGTCGGCAGCTTCGCCGACGAGCGCGAGCCAGTCGAATTCCGCCGCGAACTCGCGCAAGGTCGCCCGCGCGAGCGGTTCGTCCTCGACAATCATTGTGCGTATCAACATAAATTCTGCGCGGCGACTTCAAGTGCGTTAAAACCTTTTTCCTAAGAATCCACGCCGGGGACGATTATTGAAACTTTAAATCCTTGATTGATAACATTTTCAGTGTTCAGACTCGCCGCCGAGCCGAAGCGCGTCGCTAAACTCTCGCGCACGAGGCGCAATCCTAAACCGTTGCCATTCTCATTGTTCGCTGGTGATTTGGCCCTTCCGTCGTCGCGCACCGTAATAATCAGATTTTCGTTATTAATGCGCGCCTTGATGTGAAGTCGCCCGCCGCCGGCGCGCGGAGCAATCCCGTGTTTGACGGCGTTCTCGACAATCGGCTGTAATGTAAATGCCGGAAGGCGATAGGCGAAAGCGGCGGGTTCGATTTCCGTTTTTAATTGCAATCGCTCGCCGAGCCGCAGGCGTTCGAGTTCCAGATAGTTTTGAACGAAATTCCACTCTTCGCCGAAAGTTACATCCGTCGTCGTCGTCGTCTCGCTTTTTTCCTGCGACCGCAGAACATAGCGCAGCATCAAGGCGAATCGCTCGATGGCTTCTTCGGCGGTGTCGGCGTCGGTGCGAACCAGAGCCATCAAGCTGTGCAGAGTGTTAAAGAGAAAATGCGGATTCAGTTGAGCGCGCAGAGCTGAAAGCTCCGCCGAAGCGCGGGCGGCTTCGGCACGGACGGCGCGCAGGCGAAGCTCCGAGCTGCGACGCTCTTCGGCTTGCAGATTCTCATTGATTTGTTTGACGTAAACCGCGCTGGCAATGGTCGCGTATGCCATTACGCCGCTGAAGAATTGCCATTGCAGGGCGAATACATCCCAGCGGACGAACGCCCAAACTCCGCGCTGCAAAAACGAGAGAAGCGACAAATCAAGCAAAGTTAAAAAACACCACAGAGCCGAGAAAGAAATTAACGACAAAAGATGAATTGAAACGAATAGTGGCTGTCGGCGCTCGCTCCATTTTAACCGGCGACAGATTTGAAATACCAGCAAACCGAGAACGGCGGCGGGCGCAACATTGCAGAAAATCGTCAGCGGCAAATTGAAATCCAAGCGGTTTCCGACGCCGAGAAAAACCACGCCGAGACACGCGCCGTAAAGCAGCCACGCCGCCGCGTAGAAAATCCAGAACCGGTAATTTCGTTTTGCCTTCAAATCAATGAAAGTGTGTAATAAGCAAAGTCCATTTGGCAAGCGGGCTGATTCACCATCAGTCGTTCGTCGATGGTTGATAACTAAAAAGCAAGATGTTTGTATAATCAAAAGTTATGTGCGGAAGATTTGCGAACCGGGTGAAACCGGAACAGATAAAAAAGGAATTTAAGGTTTCGACGAGCGGAGCGCTCGCTTTCGAGCCGCGCTATAATATCGCTCCGGCGCAGATAATTGACGCGGTTCTAGACGGGCAGGAAGGCAGAATTCTCGCCCCACTAAAATGGGGACTCGTTCCCTCGTGGGCGAAAGAGGCGACCGCTAATGGAATGATAAACGCCCGAAGCGAGACGATAAGCGAAAAGCCTTCGTTTCGTGAAGCGTTCAAAAAACGAAGGTGCATCATCCCGGCGAGCGGTTTCTACGAGTGGCAGGCGGCTCGCGGAAAAGGGACGGCGAAACAGCCTTTTTATTTTTACCTGAACGGAAGAGAGGTCTTCGGATTCGCCGGGCTGTGGGAAGAATGGCTCGACAAAACGACGGGCGAGCTGCTCGAAACCTGCACGATTATTACCGCGCAGGCGAACAAGCTATTAAAGCCGGTTCACGACCGGATGCCGGTCATTCTTCACCGAGAAGATTACGACGAATGGCTCGATAAAAATGTGAAAGACACTGCCCGTTTGGAGAAGCTACTTCTGCCCTATCCGGCTGACGAGATGAGTTCGCACGCCGTCAGCCGCAGCGTCAATGTCCCAGATACCGATACCGCCGAGTTGATTGTCCCCTTAAACAGTCTGTGACTTCCTACCCGAACCGTTTCTTTTAACAATTATGATCTTCAAGTTTTTGAAGCTGTTTGAATCTAATGAACCTATATGGAGTACCTGGTGGTAAGCGCTCGGTTTAACGACGACAAAGATGCGGACGCGGTGTTCGCAAGTAACGATAAGGGTGAGGCAATCGAAGCGGCGAAAGACGGCGGCTCCGGCACCGTGGTCGTTCGAGTCGATAAAACCGGAAATGAGACGGAGGCTTGGCTTTATCTTTCAATGTCAAGCTTGACGCTCAAACGCCTTAAATCTTAATTCCCAAACAGGCTCTTGGTGCCTCGAGGGGTGTAGAATTTGTTTCATAGTGTCTCCTTGCGGAAAAGTGTTATGCATTTCACACCATTACACTCTGGCACTAGACATCTAAGTTATTAGGTAAGAAATTATGCGAAAAAATTTACGTTGAGCTTGCATTCGGTAATCGATTTGAAAATCTCGCACGACTATTGCGGTGAACCAAAATTATCAAGTAAGATTGCATCACGAGTGGCTGTATAGGCGACGTAAACTTCATAGTGAATTGATTTCGCTGTCTTTTGCCGCTTTCTATGCGATGTCTGTATTAGTTAACCGAGGTGACCCGCAGTGGCTAAAAGTAAAATTACCAAAAATACAAAGCCGAAGAAGTTTTCGGAGCAACAAGTAACTGTTCCCAAACAATTAAGTTTGTTCGAGTTGTTTTCAGGCGATCGTGAAGATTACTCGCAGACTTTGAAGCTGTACGGCATTATCCCGACAAAAGTCTATAACAAGGTAGAGCGTATTCAGGGGCAATATTTGCCGAGTTTTGAGCGAATGTTCGTCTATCAAAAGAAAGGCTATAAATTGAAGGTAACCCCGGCACGAATACAAGACTCTGAGGGTAAGGACCGCGACGCTTATATGGGCAAACGCGAGGAGTTAATCGAAGATGCTCTGCTGAAAATGGCGGCGGACGGGCGTCGCGCCCAAGCCGTTTACCTCGATAACCAGTTTACGGTCATTTTTACAAGAAATGCTCTCCAGCAAGAACTCGCCGCGCAGGGACATACTTATTCTTACGCCCAAATCGAGGAGTCAATCGAAATCCTATTCAAATCATCGGTAGAGTTGCAGGCGGAAGGACAAAATGATTATGACAAATTTCATCCGGTTGAAGCTTACGGTTTCCGGGGACGCAATGATGAAGAGTATACATACGTCAAATTCTCACCGCAGGTAACCGCTTCGATTGAAAGTAATAATTTCAGGTTGGTGAACTACCGGAAACTGATGGCTTATAACTCAACTATCGCCCGCTTGCTGCATAAACGGCTTGCACATAATTTCGTTTATGCCGACGATGAACGAACTTATCATTTCTCGGTTAATTCTATTTACCGTGATTTCGGCTTAAATCAAGAATCTCTCCTCAAGCATAAAGTTGCCGAAACTAAGGATGCGATGCAGGAACTGGTATCGTCAAACGTAGTTGCCAGTTATGAAATCAATCCCGTCTATGATGTTAAACGGAAAAATAAGTTAACGGATCAGGTTTTCGATATCACTCCGCACGAAGATTTTATTAAAGATGTCATTAAAGCCAATAAGGATGTAAAGCGGCGAGCCGGCGAAGCGAGTATCGAGAAATATCTGCCGACAAAATTACGCGACGTTTTACCGGAGAAGTAACCGTGCTCATCACACAAAGGTTTAAGAAGAAGGTTAATATTAGGTTAGAAGAAGGCTAAAATGGGTAGAGCGGGTAAAAGTTTACTTAAAGCTATTTTTCACAACAGATATACAAAGCGATCGGTCGGTTAAAACTCGATAAAACCTTGAATCTTTATAGTCGAAAATGTGATTGAAAAGTAACCAGTCGGTCAGAACTCGACTAAAAGGGTAAATCGGTCGGCTAAAACTCGAACGAAACTCGAAATCGGTCAGTCAGAACTCGAAATTATTTCCTTGCGAAGGTAACTACGGTCATTTTGCTTATGGAAAACTTTGCCGAAGAATGGTTAATTCGCTAGAAGTCGGCTAGAACTCGAAAACTGGTCGGTCAAAACTCGAAAACTGGTCGGTCAAAACTCAAAAACCGGTCGGCTGAAACTCGAAGTTAATGATTTATAAAAAAAGGAACGGCTCCTTCATGGTTAGAACAAAGCAAATTTGAAAAGGTCGAGTTTTAGCCGACCGGTTTATCAAAACCTAAAGGGCGAGGGTCAAAATCAGTCGTAACAATTAGCCAAGCGTCTAACATAATAAAAGCTTTTCAAAGGCTTTAGCTGATAGCTGTAAGTGGGAGAGATGTATTGGTAACAGAAATGAATTTTCATTCTATCAGCGACTCTAATTGGATATGAGCAAGATTCATTTTTGTCGGATGAGATTAAATTAAAAGGAGTCGATCGGACAGTTATTCTAATAAATCGGACGTTTTTGCTTTTATAAACCAGTCGGTCAAAACTCTAATAATCACAAAGCTGAAGAATGAGAAATTTACTCAGCTGCATCGCCTTCGCTTTCTTACGAAAAGCTACCCATTTTAAAGCTTTGTATTTAGTCACAATGGTAATTCTACTGAGCAGAATTAAGATTATTAAATATATGCGTCTGATAATACTAACAGCTATTTTCCCTCTAATAAAGATAAAAAGAGTATTTTCCAATATTTGAAATAATCAAAATTTCACTGTTTTACTTGAGTTTCAAATCAATTAGTTTCGTCGATCTGTGTTTCTCAGTTTTGCAATCGGGACAATAGTAAGTGATGACGGGAAGGATGAGGGGGAAGCAGGCATCTGTTAATGTTTGTTGAATATGATTACTGCATACGAGCGGTCCGACATTATTCATATTATGAAAATGCATCGACTTGCACTGACAAATTCGGACACGGCGCACCTTGAATTCGGCGGTCAGTTAAAAGGGAAAAATTATCGGATAACAATTCTCGTAGTAGAAGATTTGCCGCGAGTTTCCATCAAGCAAAATGAAGAGCTGGTTTTTGAAGATGTTGTAAAGAGCATTGACGACTTGAAGATATTTCTTGAAGAATGCCTATACCTTTATCTAGAAATGTAGTTTTTGCTACGTGGGAAATAAAATCTATACGTCCGTTGAAATGGTAGAAATCCTTCGCCGCTTGGAATCTCAACTAAATCGCCCTGTCCTAGCTTCTGATATTGACGAACGTGCGGGTCCCTTGCATAGGGCGATTGAGCGCGAATTCGTTGGAATGGCGAAAGCGAGAAAAGTTGTCGGCATCAACAATTCTTAAATTCTTACAAAAAAGATTCCGGCGCGAATAGTGACCAACAAAATATACGTCTGAAGAACTCGTCGAGCAGCTTGAAAAACTCTGTGAAAAGCTGGGCAGAAAACCGAGGGAGCGAGATATTAACAGGTCGATCAGAGAAGGTGTTTATGCTTCGGATGGTGTAAATCTGCCGTATATTAATTAAGCTAAATGTTTTGTGAATATCCTCGAAAACTGGTGTAAAATGGGATACCAGTATTGTAAACAAACAGGTTACATCTGCCGTGCGCCATATGTGTCGAATACCCAATTTTGGAATAAATCTTATCGGATGCAACTATAAAAGAGTAACCGCTTCAGCATTACCAGTCGTAGGAGCATTCGCTGTCGCCGGCAAAGATGATTTAACGTCTCCGCAAAGACGTGTAGGTTTGAGCCGTTTAAGAAATTGAAAGTCCCAATAATTTCTTAAACTTTATCGGACGCGAAAGTGGTTTATAACAGAGTATCAGCTTCTGATTTTTCGCCTTATGCTTACGATGCGGCGAGAAAACCGAAAAATAATAGTCAGCGCCACAAGATTGTGATAAACGGCTTTGTTACTACCTGCGGAAAAACAATCAATGTCCGGCATACCAATCGTAACCGCGTTCCGCCCAGTAATCAGCCGGTCGTTCCGCCGTGAAAGCGATGCGCCCGATGCGCTTGATTTGCTTGATGCCGTATTTGGTCGGCGTTACAAGTCGAAGCGGGGCGCCGTGTTCGGGCGTCAGCGGCGCGCCGTTCATCTCGTAGCAAAGGAGCGTCTGCGGATGCATTGCGCTCGGCATATCCAGTCCGACGTAGTAGCCGCCGTCGGGCGTAACCATCGAGATGTAAGACAGAAAATCCTGCGGGCGATTGATGTCGGGGTGATTTCCGTTTGTCGTAGCGGGAAGATAGTGCGCCAAAAAATCCGACAATCGCGCGCCCGCCCAATTGACGACGACGCTCCAGCCTTCGATACATTTCAGCTCGGTCGTCATCTCGACGCGCGGCAGACTTTTTATGTCGTCCAAAGTCAAAAGCAGTCCGGGCATCGGCATCTGCGGCGCGGCGGCTCTGTCCATAGTCGGCGGCGTTTCGGCGGGCGCGTTCGGATTTTCTTTGGCGTCCCCGCTCCGATGCAGAGCGTCGGTTTCCTTTATCTCGTTTTCGCCGTTCATCGGCGTTTCATACGCGATATTGTCAGTGTATTGCGGAAACTGCGTCGGATTAGCCAGCCCGACAACCTGAAGACGCCACTTTTCCGGGTCGAAACCTTCGCTCATTCCCTCGCCGCCGTTGACGCGCGGCGCGGCGGCACGTTCGCGGGCGAATTCCGCCGCCAATCGTTTCGGGCTGTAAAAGACTTGACTGACCCGTTCGTTAAATTCAAACGTGCGCCGCAGCAACGCTTCTTTAGTTGATTCGGGCATCCAGCGCCAGCCGAAAACGCCGACTAACGCCGCCGCGCCGCCGACCAGAAACGAGCGCCGCGAACTTTGCGACATTCTTTGCTTCGCTTCGTCATCGCTCAACGGCTCGCTCAATTCGCGTTTTTCATTCAGAATTTTTGAAGTGTTGTTTCCATCCGAACTAACTTCCTTAGAACTCGCCTTCTTTTCTTTCGCCAGCTCAAATTCCCGAACTTTTTCGACTAAAACTTCGGACTTAGCCGTCGAAGTTTCGCCCGCTTTTTTCAAATTGTCCGAATTCTTTTCGTTTGCGCTCTTTTGTTCGTTTTGCTTTTCTTCGTTCATACGGTTGCGGCTTCTCCTTCCGTTTCATTAAGGGACGAGACGGGAATTTTAGTTTTGGCATCGACGGCTTCGTAACCGCTAATCATCGAGCGGAAATTGCTCCAGCCGGCAATCGCAACTTGAACGACGTGGACAACGAAAAATCCGACGAAAGCAATCATCAGCCAGAAATGCTCCCAGCGCGCCCATTCATAGCCGCCCAAGAGATTGGTTAGCCACGACGCACTCGTCGGTTTGTAAATCGCCAAGCCGGTAATTATCGCAGCCGCGCCCATCAAGATAACGCCCGTGTAAGCGATGCGCTGCGCGTCGTTATATTTGCCCTGCGCGGGCATTTCTTTGACGATGTGCATATCGTGCAAAGTAACCAAAGCAGCGCGTTTGAACGAACCGGGAACGGGCAAAGTCGCACGCCATTCGCCCGAAATTGCCAGGTAAAGAACATAGGCGATGCCGTTTATCAAAAACAGCCACATAAAAAAGAAATGAAGCTGCAAGCCTTCGGCGAGGCGAAACGGAATGCCCAAAAATTCGTAAAACCAGGCGGGAAAGAAATGAAAAAGTTCGTATCCGAAAATCTTCACGCTGAAAACCTGGTTCGCCCAGTAAATCAAAATACCGCTCCAAATCATTAGCGACAGCAGCGGGAAATTTATCCAGTGTATCCAACGCTTCGAGAGCGAATGTTTTTTTTCTAATTGCTTCGCCATTTTGACAGTTTGTTCTCCGTTTATAATTTTTATTTTACGCAAATTACTTTTCGATGGGAATACCTATCGTTGTAAAAGGCGCGGGCTTTTAATTTTATTCCGTCTAAAGCAAAAAATTTTATCAATCGTCCCGGCGGCGAAGCCTGCGATTAACATTGAAATCGAACACGTCCGCTCGCCCGTAATGCCCGGAAACGTCGAGCGTCATCGTCTCGCGGTCAATCATCGTCAAATCAATTTCCGCAGTGATGATTTTTTCTTCATCGAAAACCGGCTCGACGACAAAGCTGCCGTCGGGCGCGATGATGCAGCTTCCGCCGCGCAAAACGGGCGAACTCGAATCCGCGTTTTCCGGTTGTGAAAGCTCCGGCGGCAAATCTTCAGCGGGCATAATCAGTCCGACGGCGAGAACGAAACATCTGCCTTCAAAAGCGTATTGACGACAGGCGATCTGGTGCATTTCGTGAACGGTCGGGAAAACGGCGACGTGAATCTGCTCGCCCGCGTTGTGCATCGCCTGACGCGCGAGCGGCATCCAGTGTTCCCAGCAAATCAGACCGCCGACGCGAGCCGCCGCCGTGTCAACCGCGTTCAAACCGTCGCCGTCGCCTTGTCCGTGAACGAGTCTTTCGCTGTAAGTCGGGATTAACTTTCGATGATGATTAAGAAGCGTTCCGGTCTCGTCGAACGTGAGCAAAGAATTGTAAAGCGTTCCGTTGCCGATGCCTTTTTCGACGCGCTCGTTCGCGCCGATGACGAGCGTTATTTTATTCGCCCGCGCCGCTTCTCCCAAAATTCGGGTCTCCGTGCTTGGCACGACGACGCTGTTTTGCCGCATCGACGCATACAAATTTTTCGTCGGCTCGTGATTCCAAAGCGCGGCGTTCGGACTGTGGTCGAGCCAAGCCGGATAACCGGCAAGCCACGTTTCGCCGAACGCGACGACTTTCGCGCCCATTTTCGCGGCTTCTTCGATTTTTGCGACGGCTTTTTCGACGCTCGCCGCCAAATTGTTGTAAACCGAACTCGCTTGTATTATCCCGACCGTTGTAGTTTTCGACATAACTTTTTCAATCGAGCTTTTTCGCTAAATTCCGTTCAATCTCTTTGCCTTCTTTTCTGGCTTGCGCCCACGTTTTCGGGAAAAAATAAACGTCGCCGCTTTTCTCGGCTCGTTCGATTCGTTCGAGCGCGGTTGTAATAATTTCTCGCTGCAACCTTTTATGAAAAGGCACGCCGAACAGATGCCCCATCATAAACGGCAAAAACACCGCTCGCGGCGGCTTTATGTGTTCGGTTACGTCAAGCGCGACGCTCAAAGATACGGTCGGAATTCCTCTTTTCTCAATGGCGCGCTGAACCAGCGCGATGCTCTGATGGCAAATCGGTCAGGCGGGCGCAAGCAGCACGACATCCGGTTTCTCGGCTTCGACCGCATCGGCGATGTCTTCCGCCAAAGTTTTTTCCAGTCGTTCGGCATCCATATTGTAGCCGATAAAAGAAAAGAAATCGGTCGTCAATCCGCCGATGATTTTATCCGCCGCCAATTCCTGCAAGCGTTCAATCGGAAAAATCACGTTCAAATCACGTTCGGCGCCGACGGTCGGATATTTTAACTGATGAATTTCCAATTCTTCGGGTTTTGAACGGGAAGGAACGCGCCGGAAAGTGTAATCGCCGACCGGATGCGCGGTGTCGAACGGCAAAGTGTTTTTCGGCTGAACGCCCGCCGTTGAAACGAACGTCAGGCGCGCGTCCGTCAAAGGCTTTTTTAATTCGGCGAGCGGTATAAAATCGTCTTTCGTAATCATCGAACCCGGATAGCGTTCGTTGACCGTCGCCCATAAACCCGGTCGCAGTTGTTTTTCCGCTTTAGATTCGTCCATCGTGAATCCACTCTCCCGAACGCTCGACAAAATAAAAATGCAGCCGAAAATACAGATGCGCTAGAGT